>JADGMW010000672.1_pt1 | contig 12227 bp, 12 predicted proteins | sample 8641801 | NCBI WGS metagenome assembly JADGMW01 (sample SAMN16272018, study PRJNA661076) | feces metagenome | isolation source: fecal sample from diarrhoea affected cattle A | host: Bos taurus | place: South Africa: Lokaleng Village, Mahikeng | collected 2019-09
ACGAAAGGAGGTGGTCGAATGTCTCATTGTCTCTCGCCGCGCGCGGCCCGTCGGATGAGCCCGGCCTCCCCCCTGGCGGGGACCATCGCCTGAAGACGAAGCCGTTCGCCGGCTGACAATGGAAGGGCCGCTCCCCCGGGGGAGCGGCCCTTTTTGCTTCCGAAATCTCGCCCTTCTTCCCTCGGGGGGAAGGTGGCCCGGAGGGGCCGGATGAGGGAGGCCGCCTGATCCGGACGTGCTGCCGCCGTTTCGCGCCGACGGCCCCGTCATCCGGACGGCATCTCCCCGAAGAGAAGAGTCCCCTCAGGCGTTCTCGATCGCCGCCGCGATCTGTTCGGGGGTATGCCCGGTCAGGTCCTTGGAAATCTCGCCGACGATCCGGGCGGTCGTCTCCTTGTGCCAGCCCTTGCGCAGCTGACCCATGGTCTTTGGCGCGGCGATGACCAGCAGATGCTCGACCTTGTGGTCCAGCACCATCTTGTTCAGCACCTCGGTGACGCCGAGGGCGAAGCCGTCCTCGGCCTGGGTGTCATTGTCAGGATTGGCCTCGCTGGAGCCGCGCCCGGCGGCGCCCGAGACCCGATCGGCGATGGCCGGGGTCGGCTTGGCCTTGAGGGCCACGCCATGGCGCCCCGTGTTTTCATACAGCGCCAGCTTCTCGCCATCGACGACGGCCACGAGGGCGCCTGCTGAAAGTATCATCCGGAATCTCCGATTGTAGGGGTCTGGCTGAACGTCCCGCGAGCGGGGCGGTTGCCGACAACGGCTCATCCTACACCGGCCCCGCGCCACGACCTTGACTGAGATCAATCCGCGAGGGTCGCGTCGGCCGTCGGTCAACCCCGCTTGCGCCGCCTCATCGTCGCCCCGCCGTCCTCCGGTCCTCCCGGCGGGGCCTGACCCGCCACCGCCCGCGCCAGCCGCAGGAAGCCGGCCAGATCGATGACCTCGGCCCGGTCTTCCGGGCTCAGCCCCGCCGCCTCGCACAGGTCGGCCCCGCCCAGCGGCTTCAGGCTGGACCGTAGCATCTTTCGCCGCTGGCCGAAGGCCGCGGCCGTCACCCTCTCCAGCGCCTTCAGCAGGTCACGGTCGGGCCGCTCCGCCTTCGGAACCAGATGCACCACCGCGCTCGCCACCTTGGGCGGCGGGGTGAAGGCGGCGGCTGGCAGGTGCATGACCAGCCTGGTCTCGCACACCGCCTGGGCGATCACCGCCAGTCGGCCGTAGGCGTCGTCTCCGGGCGCGGCGACGATGCGTTCGGCCACCTCCTTCTGGAACATCAGGGTCAGGGCGTGCGGCGTCCAGGCGCCTGTCAGCCATTTGATCAGCAGCGGCGTGCCGACATTATAGGGCAGGTTGGAGACCACATGCGCGGGTCCGTCGACCAGCTCGGCCTCGCGCACCGCCAGGGCGTCGCCCTCGACCACCACCAGCCGCCCGGAGCCGTCATCCAGCTCGCCCAGCAGCGGCAGGAACCGCGGATCCTTCTCGACCAGCACCACCTTGCCGGCGTCGCTTTCAAGCAGCGCCCGCGTCAGCCCGCCCGGCCCCGGCCCCACCTCGATCACCGCCCGACCCTCGAACGGCCCGGCCAGCCGCACGATCTTGCGCGTCACATTCAGGTCCAGCAGGAAATGCTGCCCGAACGACTTCTTCGCCAGCAGGCCGTGGGCGTCGAGCGTTTCGCGGAGGGAGGGAAGGTCGGTGGCGTTCACCGCTGTGTCATAGGGGAGAGCGGCGAGAAGTGGCTAGTGGTTAGTGGCTAGTAGCCAGTGGCTAGTGATCTCAGCGCCTTCGTTTGCGGAAGGGCGGCGCCGACGGCGCCACCGCCCCGCCGCCGGCCAGCCACTAACCACTAGCCACTCGCCACTCGCCACCAGCCACCCTCGTCCCCGCCATCTCCCCCGCCAGCCGGATCGCCGCGATCAGACTGTCCGCCCGCGCCACGCCCTTGCCGGCGATGTCGAAGCCGGTGCCGTGGTCCGGCGAGGTGCGCACCACCGGCAGGCCGAGGGTCGCATTGACCCCGCCCCAGAAGTCCAGCGTCTTGACCGGGATCAGCGCCTGGTCGTGGTACAGGCACAGCACGGCGTCATAGCCGGCGCGGGCCTCGTCGTGGAACAGGGTGTCGGCGGGCCGCGGGTCGGTGATCTCGATCCCCTCGCGGCGCAGGTCGGCGGCGGCGGGACCCAGCACCTCGATCTCCTCTAGCCCGATCGCCCCGCTCTCGCCGGCGTGCGGGTTCAGCCCGGCCAGGGCCAGCCGCGGCCGGGCGAGGCCGAAGTCTCGCCTCATCGCTTCGTGCACCACCCGTGCGACGCGCGCGACCCGCTCACGGGTGACCAGTTTCGGTACGGCCGACAGCGGCTCGTGGATGGTCACCAGACAGGCGCGCAGGTTCTTCGCCGTCAGCATCATCACCGGCCCGCGCACGCCCGAAAACGGCGTCTCGGCGGTCAGTTCGGCGAGGAATTCGGTGTGGCCGGGAAAGCGGAAGCCGGCGGCGTACAGCGGGGCCTTGGCGATCGGGGCGGTGACCAGCCCGGCGACCTCGCCGGCCAGCGCCAGGTTGACCGCCTGCTCGATCCAGTCGGCCACGGCGCCGGCGTTGGCCGGGTCCGGGTGGCCCGGCGTCACGGCCGCGGGCAGGGGGGCGTGCAGCACCGGCAGGGCGCGGGCGAAGGCGCCAGCGGCCTCGGCCGGGCCGGCGATCTCCTGTACCGGCACGCCCTGGGCGCGCATCAGGGCGGCGTCGCCGACGACGGCGAAGGCTTGCGGGGCGTCCTTGAGGGCGCGCCAGGCCGCGGCGATGATCTCGGGGCCCACGCCCGCCGGCTCGCCCAGGGTGAGGGCCAGCGGCGGCGGGGCCGCGGTCACTGCTTGAACTCGATCAGGGCGTCGTCGCGCAGGTCGCGCATGTAGCGGCGGCCCAGGGTGGCGAGGTTCTGGCGGAACAGCTGGTTCTCGATGACGCGGGGGTCGGGGGCCTCGGCGCCGCCGACGCGGCGGCCGCAGACGCCGACCAGGTGCAGCCCGAGCGGGGTGCGGATGGGGGTGCTGACGCTGCCGACCGGGGCCGAGCGGGCGACCTGCTGGAACTGCGGGGCCAGGTTCTGGACGTCGGCCTCGCCGAGATCGGCGCCCAGCAGCCCCTGCTCCGAGGTGGCGCGCTGCAGCATGGTCTCGCAGCTCAGCTGCGGCTGCAGGGCGGTGAGCCGCTGCGTCGCCGCCTGCACCTCCGCCTCGCTCGCCGTCTCCGGCAGCTCGACCATCACCTGCTTCAGCTGCACCAGGCTTGCCGACGCCCCGTCCCGCTTGTCGCGCATGTAGATGATGTACACCCCGCCCTCGACCGGGATCGGCCGCGACAGCTGCCCGACCTCAAGCTGGTCCATGGCCGCCTGCAGGGTCGGGTTGACGGTGCCGGCGACGACCCAGCCGGCGTCGCCGCCGCGGGTGGCCGAGGGAGCGGCCGAAAACTGTTGCGCCACCGCCTGGAACGGCGCGCCCTGAACCATCTGCTGAACCAGCTGGGCGGCGCCGTTCATCGCGGCCTGCTGACCGCCGACGCGGGCGGCGTCGATGTAGATCTCGCCGATCAGGTACTGCTTCTTGGACGCGGCCTCGGCGCGCTGGCGCATGGCGGCGTCCACCGCCCCCTTGCTGACCCGGGCGCGGCTCTGGAAACGGCCGCCGACCAGCTGCTGCCAGCCGATCTGGGTGCGGATCTGTTCACGGAGGGTCTGGGGACGAATGCCGCCGGACTCGAGGAAGGCGAGATAGGCCTGGGCCGTCACGCCGGCCTCCTGGGCCATGGCGGCGATCTCCTCGTTGACCTCTTCGTCCGCAACCTTGAGGTCTTCGTAGTTGGCCAACTCCTGGATCTGCAGGCGCTCATCGATCAGGGCGTTCAGCGCCTCCTGCTGGATGGCGGGGATGTTCTCCGGCGTAGGCTGGACCTGGGTCATGGCGATCAGCAGCAGCATGCGCTGCCGCAGGTCGAAGCCGGTGATGACGCTGTCGTTGACCGTGGCCAGGATGCCGTCGGCCATCTGGAACTGCGGCGCCGCGGTCGGAGCGGCGGGCGGCGCCTGCTCTGCGGCAGGGTTCAGCGTGCCGGCGGCCGCCGGCTCCTGGGGCGCGGTCTGGGCCATGGCCGTTCCGGCCAGGAGGGCGGCGATCGCCACGCCCGTCAAGTAACGCTGAAAACGCATGTCAGTCCTGGTTCCTCAAGCGGCGCCGTCCGGTTCGAATCCGGTTCAGGTGACCTGCGCGCAACCGAAATCGCACGCCGGCCGGCGCCCGTCGCCCCGTCAATATCCTGTACCGCCGAAAGTGGCGAGGGTTAGGCGCACATAAGGGCCTTCCGAGGGGCCGGAGGGCCGTACGCTGGTGTTGTCGCGCCGCCAGCCGAGCTCGAAACGGAAGCAGTCGTCATCGAACAGCAGGCCAATCTCGGACTGGACCAGATAGCCCGGATCGGGCTGGCCCGGGCGCGGGGTCCGTTCGAGGTCAGCGATCCCCGAGAAGGCCACCCCCCAGTTGCCGTACACGAACTGTTGTCCAGCCAGCTGGAGGAATTCGTAGTTGCGGTTGTTGGGCCCGGCCAACGGGTTGGAACGATCGAGGATGTAGCTGACGGTGGCCAGGTTGCGCCGCCCCCAGCGACCGTCGACGGCGATCTCGGCGCGCCGGACATTGCCCGCCGAGTCGATCGTCGCATGCCCCCATCCGCGGATCCGGTCGGACGGCGAGAAGTCGCCCTGGACAACCCAGTCGGAGGTGTCGGAAGCGAGGCCGGTCGGATCGTACAGGTCGCCCGGCGCATCCGGCACCGGGGCGAGGAAACCGGGCTCCTCGTCCGATCGGAAGCTGCGTCCGATGAACAGGCTGGCCTGCCGGCCCTCGTCCCAGCGCAGGGTGGCGCGCGCCCCGGCGGTGAACCGCAGCCCCCCCTCCAGGAGGTCATAGCCGGGGAACCGGTCGACCCGGAACAGCGAGCTTTCATCGAGTTCGATCGTTGCGCTGTCCTCATTGGGCAGGCGGGGATCGAGATCGGGATCGGTCGAGATCGACAGCTGCGCCATCGGCTCGACGATCATGTCCGCGCCGCCGAAACGACGGATGAGGGGATAGCTGACATCGACGCCGGCGGTGGCGCGCCCGCGGCCGATCTCCTCCTCGTCCAGCCCCAGAAGAGGCGGCAGGTCCGCCACCGAATAGAGATCGGCCCGCAGGTCGACGAACGGATCCCAGCGCACGCCGGCGGCCGAGACCATGCTCTTGCGCCAGTCGAGCTGGGCCGAGACGCGGCGACTGTCGACGCCGGGCAGGCCGAAGGTCGGGCCGGCCGGGAGGATCTGGGGGCGCAGCACCGGGCTGCCGACGTAGTCGTCGCGGGTGAGCGACACGGCCGAGCCGCGCAGGCGCAGCCGCCCGCCGAACACCGGACCGTCCGGCTCCCAGCGCGCCTCGACGAGCGGGGCGACCACGGGCAGGGCCCCGTCGCGCTCGAACTCGTTGAGGGCGGGGGTCACCGGATCGAACCGGGCCACCCGCAGGCTCTGCAGGGTGAAGGCGGCGACCGAGACATAGGACCGGTCGGTCTGATGCTCGGCGTAGAGCTGGCTGATCAGTCGCCGCTGGTCGCCGTAGTACAGGCCGTTGTCCTGGTAGGGGTCGCGAACGTCGTAGCGGTCGAACAGCGTCTTGTCCGAGGTCCGCTCAGCCGTGAAACCCCAGCGCCACGGCCCTTCCGGGTCGAAGCGGCCGTGACCGAGAAAATAGCTCCGGCTGGTGCGGTCGCCGAATTTGACGTTGCTCTCGGCGTCGCCGTCGCCGTCGAGATCGAAGTCGCCGAAATTGCGCTCGTAGGTGTAGCCGCCGCGCAGGACCACGGTTCCGTCGACGAACCGGCGGCGCCATTGCAGGTTCAGCAGCGGCGCGACCCGGCTGTTGATCTGCGGGCTGATCAGCCAGTCCTCGGACGGCGAGACGACCTGCAGGTAGGGAAGCTCGAGGCTCAGCCCCCGGCCCTCGTCGTAGCTGGGGCTCGGCACCAGGAAGCCGGAAGCCCGCTCGACAGTCGGGTCGGGATGGGCGAACCAGGGCAGGTAGAAGACCGGCACGCCGCCGACCCGGAACACGGCGTTGCGATACAGCACCGCCCGCAATTCCTCGTCCTGGACGACCTTCTCCGCCTGGATGGCGATGCTCGGCTCCTTCGGGTCGCCGTTGGCGTCGCAGATGGGGCAGGGGGTGAACAGGGCATAGTTGAGCTCGTTGACGTTCTCGCTGCGGCGCACGGCCGTGGCCGCCATCAGGCTGGCCCCGTTGCGGAAACGGGTGGCGAAATCGACGGCCACGCCGGCCCTGAGGTTGGAATCGAGCTCCAGATGGCTGGCGAAGACCCGGTTGCCTTCGGGATCGACGAACTCGACCCGGTCATCGGCCGTGGCCACCCCCAGATTGAGGTCGTAGGTCAGCCGTCCAGCCCGCAGGGTGGTGTTGCGGAAACGGGCCAGCACACGTTCCCCGTCGCCGCTCGCCGAGATGACGTCGCCGTCGCGAGCAGCGGTATCGGCCTCGATGTAGACGCCGTCCGGCGGCAGACCGTCCTGTCCAGGCTGGGCCTCGGGAGACGGCGGGGGCGCCGCCGCTTCCTGGGCCAGGGCCGAGCCGCTCCAGCAGGCCAGCCCTACGACAGCAGCCCCGGCCAGAAGCCGGAGTCGCAGGGCTCCCGTATCGGCGCGGCGGTCACGCGGCATTCAGGCTCACTCGGTGGACGACGGGGACGGCGGGCGGGAGCTTCGCTTAGCCGTCTTCGGTATAGAACAGCAAGGTGAAGGCGGCGAGCGCCGTGAGCAAGGGCGGCAGCCAGGCGGCCAGCCACGGCGGTATCACCTCGGCGGAGCCGAAGGCCGAGGCCGCCTGGTTGACGAAGAAGAAGCCGAACCCCAGCACCACGGCGGCGACCGTCATCCGGGCCAGATCCCCCAGCCGCATCAGGCGCAGGGAGAAGGCGGCGGCGAGAATGGACATGGCGGCGAACATGAGCGGCGTGGCCAGCAACTGCTGCAGCCGCAGGCGGTAGGCCGTGGTCGAGAAACCCGCCGCCTCGACGCGCGCGATCTGGCCCGGAAGTGACCAGAACGGCGTCGACTGCGGCCGCGCGAACCTTTCGAAGGCCTCCTCGTCGGCCAGGCTCGAAAGCAGGTCGAGGGTCTCGTAGCGGACGGCGCGCTGGCCGATCTGGGCGCCGACGGCGTCGACCAACCGCCAGCGGCCCGCGCTGAGAGAGGCCGAGGCGGCGTCGATCCGCTCGCGGAAGGTGCGATGGCCGTCGCCGTCATTGGCGTAGATGAAGAAGGTGACGCCGAGCAGGCGGGCGTTGGCGCGATCCTGCCGTTCGGCCCGGATGACCATCTGGCGGGTGTCGTCGCCTTCGCGGATCCACACGGCCTCGGCCGCTGCGGCGGCGCCGGACAGGCGGGTCCGCTCGCGCTGGAACAGCCCGTCGGCGGAGGCGGCGAGGGGGCCCAGGGCGGTTACGGTGACGATTCCGAACAGAAAGGCGGCGCCGGCCGCCGGCAGCACGAAGCGCCAGGCCGACAGGCCCGCGGCGCGCATGGCGATCAGTTCGCTGCGGCGGTTGAGGCTGACAAAGGCGGCGAGGGTGCCGAACAGGAAGACGAACGGCAGCAACTGGATGATCACCTGCGGCGATTTCAACAGCATCAGGCCAAGCGTCCGCGCCGCCGACAGATCGACGTCCGATCCGATCCCGCGGGATATCTCGACAAAATCGATCAGCATGATCAGGGCGGCGATGACCCCCAGGGCCACCGCCAGCGACCGCGCCTGCTGGACCAGCACATAGCGCTCGATCCGGCCGAGCCGGAACCAGCCGGGGACGCCGTCCTCGCCGCTCATGCGAACCTCGCCCTGAGACGCTCATAGGCGGGCCACGTGCGCCGGCGCCGGGGCTTCAGCGCCCGGAACAGCAGGCGCAGGGCGATGGCCGTGCCGGCGACGGGCAGCAGGTACTGAAAGACGTTAAGCCAGCCGTTCCAGGCGCTGGCGGCGACGATCCCGTAGCCGACGATGCGGATGATCAGAAAGGCGCCGGCCACCCTGGCGATGCGCAGGCTGTAGCCGGTGCGGCTGAACTGACCGCCGAGGATGGCCGAAAGGGCCATGGCCATGGCCAGCAGGGCGTAGAGGGGCGCCGAGAGGCGGGAATGCGCCTCGGCCCTGAGCTCGCCGGCCGGCCCGATCCGCTCCAGATCCCGGGGCGACGGGTTGAGGAGCTGGGTCAGATAGAGGTCCGACGGCTTGTAGCGGATGGTGTCGGTCACCTCGGAATACTGGCCCAGAGGGACGTCCTGGCGGCCGAACGACAGGTGCTCCAGCACCCCGCGGCTGGAGTAGCGCTGCCACGAGCCGTCGATCAGGGTCAGGATCGGTTCGCCGTCGATGCGCGAGAAGCGGGCCTCGGCCGCGTCCCAGGTCGTGACCCGGTCGTCCTCGGCCTGGTAGATGAAGATGTTCTTCAGCAGGCCGTTCTGCTCGATCTGCTGGACATAGACGGTGAGGCCTTCGGGGCCCTGGACGAAGCGCCCTTCCTCGACCAGCAGGGCGGCCAGGTCGGTGCGCACGGCGAAGGCCTCGGCGCGCGCCTGGCGCTGGGCCCACGGCTGCACGAGCGTGGTGATGAGCAGGGTCAGGACGGCGGCGATCACGGCGATACGGACCGCCGGGCGAATCGCCGACCAGCGCGTCACGCCGGAGGCGAAGATGGCGGTCAGCTCCTGCTCGCGTTGCAACCGGGTCAGGGCGATCAGGGCGCCGACAAACAGGCCGATCGGGATGATTACCGCCAGAAGTTGAGGGACGGCGAGCAGGGTCAGCTTGACCATCACCCAGACGCTCTGGCCGCGTTCGACGATAACCTCCAGTTGATCGAGGCTCTGGCTCAGGATGCCGATTCCGGCCAGCGCGGCGCACGCTCCGACGACGGGACGGGCGATCTGGCGAAAAAGATAGCCTTGAATCAGGGTCATAAACGGAGGAAATCGCCCGTTGCAGGCGGCGGCCGGAACGCCTCTAATACACATCCCCGCGCATCGGCGACAGGCGCCCGCGCGACCCCTGTAAGCAAGACCGGGCCCGGCAAACCCGGCTGGAGTAGTCCATGAAGATCGAGTTCGTCGCCTCTGCAAGCAAGGCCGAGGTGCTGGCCGTCCTGGTTCACGAGGGCCGCGTCTTTCACGGAATGGGCGCCGAGCTCGACGCCGCCGCCTCGGGCGGTCTGACCCGTGCGATGAACGCCAGCCGCTTCACCGGCGGCTCGAACAGCACGCTCGTGGTCGCGGCCCCGTCGGGCGTCGACGCGAGCACCATCGTGCTGACCGGCGGCGGAGAGGCCGCAAAGTTCGACGATCTGGCGCTGGAGGCGGCCGCGGGGGCGGCCTATCACGCCGTCAAGCTGTCGGGCGCCACGTCCCTGACCATCGACGCCCAGGCCCTGTCCGCCGACCAGGCCGCCCGCGCCGCCTTCGCGGCCCGGCTGGCGGGGTATCGCTTCCTGAAATACCGGACCACGCTCAAGCCCGAGAAGACGCCGTCCATCGAGGCCATCAAGGTCGTCGCCGCCGACGTGAAGGCCGCCCAGGCGGCCTATGACAGGCTGGCCCCGGTGGCCGAGGCGGTCGAGTTCGCGCGCGACCTGGTCAGCGAGCCGGCCAACGTCCTGTATCCGGAAGAGTACGCCAGCCGCGTCAAGGCGCTGGAGAAGCTGGGCCTCGAGGTCGAGATCCTCGGCGAGAAGGAACTTGAGAAGCTCGGCTTCCGCACCCTGCTGGCCGTCGGCCAGGGCAGCGTGCGCGAGAGCCAGGTCGCCATCATGAAGTGGAACGGCGGCGCCAAGGGCGACCAGCCGATCGCCTTCGTCGGCAAGGGCGTCTGCTTCGACACAGGCGGCATCTCCATCAAGCCCTCCGACGGCATGGAGGAGATGAAGTGGGACATGGGCGGCTCGGCGGCGGTTGCGGGCCTGATGCACGCGCTGGCGGGCCGCAAGGCCAGGGTCAACGCCGTCGGCGTCATCGGCCTGGTCGAGAACATGCCTGACGGCGCGGCCCAGCGCCCGGGCGACGTGGTCATGTCGCTGTCCGGCCAGTCGGTCGAGGTGCTCAACACCGACGCCGAGGGCCGTCTCGTCCTGGCCGACTGCCTCTGGTACACCCAGGAGCGGTTCAAGCCGAAATTCATGCTCGACCTGGCGACGCTGACCGGCGCCATGATCGTGGCCCTCGGCCTGGAATACGCCGGCGTGTTCTCGAACTCGGACGAGCTGGCGAACAACTTCCTCGCCGCAGCCCCCAAGGTCGGCGAGAACGCCTGGCGGATGCCGATCCCGGCCGCCTACGAACGTCACATCGACAGCCCGATCGCGGATGTGAAGAACACCGGCAACGGCCGCGCCGGCGGCTCGATCACCGCCGCCCTGTTCCTGCAGCGCTTCACCAACGGCGTGCCGTGGGCGCACATCGACATCGCCCCGACGGCCTGGATCAAGGACAGCAAGAACCCGACCGTGCCCGACGGCGCCGTGGGCTGGGGCGTACGCACCCTGGACCGCATGGTGGCCGACTCCTACGAGACCTGAGGCGCCTTGCAGCCAGACGGACGACGACCGGCGGGGCCTGCTCCGCCGGTCGTTTTCACATTGGAGTCAGGCGACCAGTTGCCGGTGATTTCGACCAGTCCACGGCGGCCTGAGATGGGAGTCATCCGGCCATTTCGACCAGTCAGAGTCCGCGGGTCCGGCGCCGGCAATCCGGCGCGCGGGGATCAGCCGCAGCTGAGGCGGACCACCTTGCGGCTATCGGGATCGATCTCGATGTTGAGGCGGTCCGGACGCAGGTCCTGGGTGACGGGCTGGCCGGTCTCGAACACCCGCCAGTCGGCGCCGGCGGGGGGCGGCGGCAGGTCCGACCGGGCGCGACCGATCCAGTCCTGGCGCCCGGCTGCGCCGCAGGCGTCGTCGGGCGTCGGGGCGGCGGGCTCAGCTGGTTCCGACGGCGGCGTGGGCCGGGGCCCGGACGCCGCGGGCGACTGGTCCGCAGGGGACGCCGGCGGGGTCTGTTCGGAACAGGCCGCCAGCGCCGCAATGGCGGCGACGGACAGGACGATCAGCCGCAATCCACCCTCCTGATGATGCCGGTCGCCTGGTCAAAGCGGACATTGAGACGGTCGGGGCGGAGATCCCTGGTCGTCGGGCAGGTCGTGCAGACGATCCGGACATTGGCGTCGGCCGGAAAGCTGACCGCGCCCACATGCGTGCCGACCAGGGACTGATTGGCCGCGGCGTCGCAGCGTTGAGGGCCGGACCCGCCGGGCGCCCCGGCCACGGGGGCGCAGGCGGCCAGCGCCAGGACAGAGGCGATCGGGAGCCCGCGGATCATCCGCAGCGCACCTCGCGGATCACCCCGGTCGACTGGTCGAAGAAGATGTTCAGCCGGGCGGGGTTGTAGTCCATCGTCACCGGACAGGTGGTGCAGGTCACACGCCAGGTCTCGCCGGCGGGCGGCGCCGGAAGCTCGGTGCGGTTGCGGCCGAGAAAGCGCTGATACTGATCGGCCTTGCACTGGGTCGGCCCGTCGCCGGGCGGCATGGGGCCCGGGCCGTCGGCGACCGGGGCGCAGGCCGTGGCCAGCAGGGCGGCGGCGGCGAGGCCGGGAAGGGGAAGTTTCATCGGGGCGTCTCCTGGATCAGCCGCAGCGCACCTGTTCGACGATGCCGGTCTGGTCGTTGAAGAAGATGTTCAGGCGATGGGGCGCGAAATCCTCGGTGACCGGGCAGGTGGTGCAGGTCACCCGGCGATTGACCACATCCACAGGAACGGGGATTTCGGTCTTCGGTTTCCCGACCAGCCACTGCATCTCGCCGGCGCGGCACAGATCGGTGGTCGGGCTGACCACCCGGACGCCCACCGGCTGGGACATCTGGGCGCGTTCGACGGTGCGGGGGGCGGTCGCATCGGTGGCCGGCGTCTCGCAGCCGGCGAGGGCCAGCAGGCCGATCAGGCCGCCTTTTCCCAGCGCCCCTCGGGCGACTGCTTCCAATAGGCCAGGTTGGCGCCGGCGTCCTTCAGCGTCTTCCAGCGCACGCGGGCCGCGGCCACCGCCGCCTCGTCCCGGCCGTCGAAGATGATGAAGCATCGG
>JADGMW010000670.1_pt1 | contig 12198 bp, 10 predicted proteins | sample 8641801 | NCBI WGS metagenome assembly JADGMW01 (sample SAMN16272018, study PRJNA661076) | feces metagenome | isolation source: fecal sample from diarrhoea affected cattle A | host: Bos taurus | place: South Africa: Lokaleng Village, Mahikeng | collected 2019-09
GCAGATATGAGGATTCATGCCCCCATGATGGGGGTGAGGGGTCGGCCGCGCGTCAGCGACCAGAGCGGTGTGCGCCGCGGCGTTTCTTGCCTGAGGGGCGGCGGTGTACGGCACCAGCCAGCCAGCGGCCGAGGCGCTCGGCGGACACTCGAACCCTGGAGGGCTCGGCATCCGCGGCGGCTGCAGCATCCGCTGTCGTCTTGGTCTTCCCGGCGACCTTGGCCGGCTTGGAAGACTCAACAGCCTTGGTGGCCCGCGGCTTCCGCTTGCGGCCCTTCTGTGGTTCGGCGACCGGCTCAAGAACGAGCTCATCGACCGAGGTCGGGCGCTGGAACTCTGCCGTGTACTGGGTCCACTCCTGGCCGTCCCACCAGCGTCGCCGGGCACCGCCATCCGGATCCGGATACCAGCCCGCCGGCAGGCGGGTGGTTGCGGTCACTCCCATGGCTTTCTGCTCCTCGCGCACTCGTACCACAATCATGACAAATCTCGTCGATGAAAGTGGGGAGCGAACCTACACAAAGCCTTACCAGTTTTCGTGGGGAGCACTCATGACCGCGACCAGCCGCCTGCCGATAGTGGCAGCATGTGGTGGCGCTGCGTCGTTCGCGTCGGCTACTTCAGCTCGTTGCAGCGGAGGCGTGCGAGCGCCCGGTGCTCGATCTGACGTACCCGCTCGCGAGACACCCCGAGAGCCGAACCGACCTGCGTGAAGGTCATTGGTGCATCCTCCCGCAGCCCGAATCGCATCTGGATGATCTCCGCCTCACGGGGAGGAAGGTCGGCGACCTTCTTCCGCAACAACTCTGAGCGCAACCGTGCGCCGACGATGTCGATCACCGGGGCATCCTCATCATCTTCAATGAGTTCGCCGAGCTCTGTGCCCTCGTCGTCGCCGACAAGGGTGTGGAGCGACACCGGCTCACGGTCGGCGTCGAGGAACTTGTGGATCTCCTCGAGCGTGAAGTTCGTCTCGATCGCGAGTTCTTCGGGGGTGGGCACCCTGCCGAGCTCGAGTTCGAGCTGGTGGGAGCTGCGGCGCACGCTGGCGACCTTCTCCGCGGTGTGCACGGGAACGCGGATGAGTCGCGCCTCCGAGACCGAGCGAGCCACAGCCTGCTTGATCCACCACATCGCGTAGGTGGAGAACTTGAAACCCTGGCGGTAGTCGAACTTCTTGACGGCCCGGTCGAGACCGAGGTTGCCGTCCTGGATCAGATCCATGAAGTGGGTGCCCTTGCCGCCGTAACGCTTTGCGACGGTCACCACCAGCTTCAGGTTGGAGCGCACGAACTTGCGATAGGCCATCTCGCCCTCGTGGGCAAGGGTGCGCAGTTCGCGGCCCAGCTCGGTGGACGGGTCCACCTCGCCGGAGTCCAGTTTCTCCTGCGCCAATACGCCGGCATCAATGCACTTGGCCAGCGTGATCTCATCTTCTGCGGTCAGGATCGGGATGGATCCGATCTTCTGCAGGTAGTCCCGGACCGCGTCATCGCTCGCACCTGCTAGCGCGCGCTTGGCTGGTACGGTCCTTGGGGAAGTGCGGGGCTCAACCCGCTCCGAAATGCTCACAGTTACGCCTCCCATTGTTAGGATCTGTAGAGAGAACGCTCTCTCTACACCCAATTAGGGGGTAGACCGCAGATTCTGTCAAGTTTTCAAGTTAGGGATTGACATGGCCGATGGCACTCGACTAGGGGCGCGTAAGCGAATCCTGCTCACCGCATACGACCTCTTCTCGCAGCGGGGGGTGCGGAACGTCAGTGTCGACGAGATCATCAAAACCTCCGGGGTAGCCATCGCCACCTTCTACCGACACTTCTCGTCGAAGAACGAGCTGGCGGCTGAATTCCTGCGGTTGCGCGCAGAGGTGTGGAGCACCGATGTGATCGTCGCGGAGTCCCGCCGCAGGGAACTGGCGCCCCGTGCCAAGCTGCTCGCAATCTTCGACAGCTTCAATGAGTGGTTCCACCGCGAGGACTTCGAGGGGGACTCCTTCGTCAACGTGCTGATCGAGATGGGTTCAGAACATCCGCTCGGCCAGGCCAGCATCGACCACCTGAGGGACGTAAGGCTGTCTGTGCAGGCAATGGCGGAAGAGGCCGCACTGCGGGACCCTGAGAACTTCGCACGTACGTACCAGTTGCTCATGAAGGGCGCCATCATCGGTGCGATGATGGGAGACGAGCTGGCCGGCCAGCGCGCCAGGCGTGTCGCCGAAATGGTGATCGCCGACCACGAGGTCTAGCTGTAGTTCCCACTGAGGTTGTGGACGCGGTCTGAGGGTCGTGCTCCGCCGATGCCGGTGTGGGGTCTGTGGTGATTGTAGTGATGGAGCCAGCTCTGGTAGCCGTCGGCTCGTGATTGGTCGCTGCGGTAGTTCTGGGCGTAGGCCCATTCTGTGGCGAGGGTGCGGTTGAACCGTTCGACCTTGCCGTTGGTCTGGGGTCGGTAAGGGCGGGTGAAGCGGTGCCGGATTCCGGGGCCAAGGGCGGCGGTGAAGGCGTGTGAGCGGTAGCAGGCGCCGTTGTCGGTCATCACGGCGGTGACGGTGATGCCGACGCTGCGGAAGAACGCGTTGGCGCGAACCCAGAACGCGGCGGCGGTTTCTTGTTTTTCGTCGGCGAGGATCTCGGAGTAGGCCAGGCGGGAGTGATCATCGACGGCATGGTGCAGGAACGAGTAGCCGCGGGAGGCGGGAGCGCCGCGGCGGGCGGCGCGGTCGCGTGCAACGCCGGCGCGACGGTCTTGGGCTGACCCGCGCCCGTGGGCGCGCCATCCTCCACCATCAGGGATCCGGCCCAGCTTCTTGATATCGACATGAATCAGCTCTCCGGGCCGAGTCTTCTCGTAACGGATCGGCTTCAGGCGCCGGACGGGCAGCCCGGTGGCCTGATCCAGATGCTGCAGCGGCGGCACCGCATAGCGACCGAGGACCCTGCCGACCGTGGAACGTGGGATGCCCAGGTGGTATCCGATGCGGTGGGGCCCCCACCGACGAGAGAACCGCAACGCGATGATGCGTCGCTCCAACTGCTGGGAACTGCGAGTGGGCGAGTGATGCGGACGCGAGGAGCGATCCGTCATCGGCAGACCAGCCCGATATCTGGTCGCCCATTTCGACGCCGTCGCCGGTGAGCACTGGAATCGTTCAGCAGCCCGGCGAGCGGACCAGCCCTGCTCCACGATCAAACGGGCAAGGCGAAGTCGCCCCTGCGGGGCGAAAGGGGCATTAGCGTGAGTCACGAAGACCTCCGGTTGAAGGATGCGAGTGTGGTAACCCACATCCTGCCCGGAGGTCTTCACAAGCTCACGCGATCACAACGTCCCGAGGAACTACATCTAGCGGCCTCCCCAGGCCGACGGGCTCAGCCCATTTCCACCGGGTCGCGGCAAGCCGAAAATCGCGGATGCCACGCGGCCAGCATGGGGTGATGAGAACCCCCAGCTACCAAGACACCACCGCCCAGCCGCTCGACACCGAGGTACGCATCGAGGAACGCGTGCGGGCCCTCATCGGAAGGGCCAGTCGGCGACAGCTCTGGTTCCTCTTCCTCGACGGCGATCAGGTTCAACTGCCGCTGCTGATCCCGCTGGATGATCTCCCGGCGCGGCCGGATGAGACCGTGAGCGACCTCGCCCAGGGCATGGGTGAGGCGATGAAGGCGGCCGGCGCCGAATCGATCATCGTTGTGATCGAGCGCTACGCGTCATCGGCGCTGACTCCCGCGGACACCAGCTGGGCGAAGGCGCTTCACGACGCGTTCGATCAGGACGGCATCCGATTGCGCGGAATCCTGCTGAGCCACAACCGCGGGGTGCGCTGGGTGGCCCAGGACGACTACCGGTTCGCCGTCGCACCGACAGCCGAGGCCGGTTAGTCAGATGACGGGGTCGAAGCGTTCGCCGTCTTCATCCTCGTCTTCCTCTGCTTCGATGCGCTCGTCCGGGTCGATGGTCGGGGGCGGCATCTTCTCCGGCTCGTCAGACAGGTCCTCTTCGCGCTCATCCTCGAGGTTGAGCTCGTACTCACGATCGACTGGCGTATCCATATCTCGACCGTACGCCGGCGGCGAAAAGTGTCAACCGCTGTCTCGAGCTGCGCTGCCTAGAACCACACTGTCACTACTGCAACGCTGCTCACGACGGTCAGAATCCCGAGCAGCACGGTGAGGCGCGCGACACGACGACGGCGTGCGGGTTCGTCTGCGGCGCCCGTCGGTGGAGCAGTCGCGACCGGGACAGCAGGGATGGCCACTTCCAATACTTCATCGTGCGTGGATTCTGCGGGCGGTGAGTTCGGCGGCGACGGCACCGGCGGCACGACCGGGGGCAGGTGCTTGGGCGCATCGTCCACTGCGGACTCACCACCCCGTCGGGCACGCAACTCGCGACGGCTCAACCTCGTCCGCTCAACCTCGGGAGCCAGCACGTCCACCGCGGGGTGCTCTGTGCTGGCCTCCAGCGCGCGCTTTCGCTCGGCGATCAGCTCGGCGAGGCTCGGACCTGGTGGCTGCTCGGGCAGTGGCGCGACCTCATCGGTCCAGGCAGAGCCGTTCCAGAAGCGCAGGTTCTTACCCGTCGAGGGGTCGACGTACCAACCTTCTGCTGCGGTGCTCACGACAATCCTTCGGGTGGATGATCATTCTGCAGTGCTCGGCGGAGCCCATTGGGTACTGATGGGCCCGCCACTCTCAATCGTGTACCCCGGTATATCGTTCACGCTATCTCCCAGAACGCGGGGGTACACAACTACGAGTGCACCCGGATACCCGGATGCACTCGTAGTCCGTGCGGTACAGCTATTCGACCTTCTGCGGTTCCCTCACCAGGGCTGCCGGAGCATCCGTGCCCCGCCACTTCCCGATCGCGTTCATCAGGTGGTAGATGACGACGGCAGCGACGGTGCCGAGGATGATGCCGCCGAACTCCGCGTCGCCGAAGACGAGCGTGTAGTTCGCGATACCCATCACCAGGGCGACACCCGCGGTCATCTGGTTCTTCGGGCGAGAGAAGTCGACCTTGTTCTCAACCCAGATGCGGATACCGATGATGCCGATCAGGCCGTACAGGGCCGTGGTCACACCGCCGATGACGCCCGGCGGAATGGTGTTGATGATCGCACCGATCTTCGGCGACAGGCCCAGCAGGATCGCCGTGATGCCGGCAACCCAGTAGGCGGCCGTGGAGAAGATCCTCGTGGCTGCCATGACGCCGATGTTCTCACCGTAGGTGGTGGTCGGGGATCCTCCGCCGAATCCGGCGATCACGGTCGCGAAACCGTCAGCGAACAGCGCGCGCCCGGTGAGCGGGTCGAGGTCGCGGTTGATCAGCTGGCCGACGCCCTTGATGTGGCCGACGTTCTCGGCGACCAGCGCGAGCACCACGGGAAGGAACATGAGGTAGATCGGCAGGTACTGCATGCCGAACTCCGGGGCGATGAATTCGGGAAGCCCGATCCACGCTGCCTTCTCCACCTGGCTGAAGTCGACCTCGCCGGCGACGACGGCGGCGATGTAGCCGACGACGACACCGACCAGGATCGAGAGCCTGCCAATGAACCCCTTGAACAGTACAGCGCAGAGAATCACCGCGAAGAGCGTGATCAGGGCAACCCACGGGGAGAGCGCGAAGTTGTCGCGCGCGACCGGTGCGAGTGCGAATCCGATCAGGGCGACGATCGACCCACTGACCACGGCGGGCAGCAGCCTGTTGATCCACCCGGTTCCGGAGACGTGCACGATGATGCTGACGATCGCGAGCGCCGCACCGGTGACGATGATGCCACCCAGGGCGACACCCTGGCCGCCGGACGCGGTCGCCGCCAGGATCGGTGCGATGAAGGCGAACGACGATCCGACGTAGCTCGGGAGCTTGTTGGCCGTGATGATCAGGAACAGCAGTGTTCCGATACCGGAGAACAGCAGCGTCGTTGCTGGCGGGAACCCGGTGATGATCGGTACGAGGAAGGTGGCACCGAACATGGCCACGACGTGCTGACCGCCGAAGCCGATCGTCCGCCACCAGCTCAGGCGTTCCTCGGGGAGGATGATCGCATCGGACGACACATCTCTGCCGTCACCATGCAGTTTCCAGGGCAATGCCATAGTGCACTCCATTCATTGAGGTTGCTCGAACCCTATAGCTCACCGGGCATTTTGCAATAGCGCGACTTTCCGCAGGCGCGGTGATTGGTGCCTGAGTATCCGCTGGCAATAAAATGCGGTACGTGACCAAAACCGACACCCCCGCGCCCACATTCCGCTCACGAGTCGACGACTTCTTCTCCATCACCAAGAGGGGGTCGAATTACGGTCGCGAGATCCGTGGTGGCATCGTCACCTTCGTGGCGATGGCCTACATCGTCATCCTCAACCCGATCATCCTGAGCGGAAGCGCGGATGTTGACGGCAACTCCCTGGGATTCAGCCAGGTGGCCGCCGCAACGGCTCTGACCTCCGGCGTTATGACCATCCTGTTCGGGCTGATCTCGCGGCTGCCGTTCGCGTTCGCCGCGGGGCTGGGAATCAACTCGTTCCTCGCCGTGAGCGTCGTCGGCCAGGTCACCTGGCCTGAGGCGATGGGCCTGGTGGTCATCAACGGCCTCATCATCGTGCTGCTGTCGGCCACCAACCTGCGGCGCCTCATTTTCGATGCGGTGCCCATCCAGTTGAAGATCGCCATCACCGTCGGCATCGGCCTCTTCATCGCGTTCATCGGACTGGTGAACGCCGGATTCGTCACCTCGACCGGATTCGGATCCCCGCCTGTCGGGCTCGGCGTCGACGGATCCGTTGCCACCATCCCCACCCTGCTGTTCGTCTTCACCCTGCTGCTCACCGGTGTGCTGGTGGCGCGCAAGGTGCGCGGTGCACTGCTCATCGGCATCGTGGTCGGCACCGTCGTCGCAGTCATCGTCGAAGCGTTCGCCCAGCTCGGCAGCGCCCAGGAGAACCCGGGCGGCTGGAGCCTCACCCGACCGGTGCTGCCCGAGCAGTGGATCACCATCCCCGACCTCAGCCTGGTCGGCGCATTCAGCTTCGGAAGCTTCGAGCGCATCGGCGCCCTCGCCGCACTGATGCTCGTCTTCACGCTCGTCTTCACCAACTTCTTCGACGCCATGGGCACCATGACCGGCCTGTCGAAGGAAGCCGGCCTGGCCGATGAGAAGGGCAACTTCCCCAACATCAAGTCGGCGCTCATCGTCGAAGGTGTCGGCGCGGTCGCCGGCGGCGCGACGTCGAGCTCGTCGAACACGGTGTTCATCGAGTCGGGTGCCGGCATCGGTGAGGGCGCCCGCACCGGGTTCGCGAACCTCGTCACTGGTGTGCTGTTCCTGCTGGCGATGTTCCTCACCCCGCTCGCCGAGATCGTCCCGAGCGAGATCGCCGCAGCCGCGCTCGTCGTCGTCGGAACCATGATGATGGCGCAGATCCGCGACATCGTCTGGGCAGACTTCGCCGTCTCTCTGCCGGTGTTCCTCACCGTGGCGGTCATGCCGCTGACCTACTCGATCGCAAACGGCATCGGTGCCGGCTTCATCGCCTGGGTGCTGCTCCAGTCGCTGTCGGGCAAGGCCAGGAGCGTGTCGCCGCTGCTGTGGGTCACCGCCGTCGGTTTCGCGATCTACTTCGCGCGAGGCCCCGTAGAGGCGCTCATCGGCGGGTAGTCGTTGCAGAGGCGGGTCGAGCCCGTCGAGACCGATCGCGCCTGTCGAGATGCTGGGCAACGCGCTTCGACAAGCTCAGCTGGTCTCGACAAGCTCGACCCGCCTCGTGCATGGTCTCGACAAGCTCGACCCGCCTCACTGCCTGGTCTCGACGAGCTCGACCCGCCCCTGCCCCCTGGGTGCGCCACGTCAGCGGGCGTCGTAGCGCGCCAGCGCGTCGGCGTCACGGGAGTACGTCGCCGAACTCCGGGCGACGTCGAGCGCCAGCACCGGGTCGGCCTCCGCCTCGGCGAGGGTGAGCAGTCGCTCCGCCTCCGCCAGCCGGGTGCGCGCCTCCGCTCCGACCCGCCCACGCCTACCGGCGATGAAGTCCCCGGTCACGGCGAGCTGGCTGCGCGCCGCAACAAGCGCCCCCGCCAGTGCAGCCCGCGCGCCCTCGAGCCGCTGCTGCTGGTTGCGGGCACTCGCCAGGCTGAAGTCGAGCACCGCCCCCGCCTCGCGCAGCTGCTCCAGCGCGCGGATCGGGTCGTCCATCGGCAGGGTGGCGAGCGTTCGAGTGGCCCGCTCGACGGCATCCGCCACTGCCGCACCGATCTGCGGGTCGGGCGGGTTGTCGCGAACCGCTATTGCCGCGTCCAGCTCGGCGCGCGTTGATGCGGCCAAAGTGCTGACAGCATCCGTCGCTTTCCCCAGTTCGGCGGCGAGCGAATCGATCGCGTCCAGCAGGTGGGAGGCGTGATGCGCTTTCTCGGTGGCCGCCCGAACGGCATCGACCGCGGCGGTGGTTGAGGTGCTCCCGAGAGCCGCTTCGGCAGTATCGGCGGAGGCGCGCGCTTCCGTGAGCGCGGCATCCGCCCCCTGAAGGTTGTCCGCGACGGATGCGACAGCGCTGGGGGAGTAGGTGTGGCGCAACTGCTTCAGCAGATCGGCGCTCGCGACGCTGCGCTCGGTCAGGGATGCGATCAGGTCACGGGCGGCCTTCAGGTTCGCCGGCGCGTTCTTCTCCAGGCCGCGCAGCCGGTCGAACCGCTCCTGCTCGGTGGCAAGCGACGACAGTGCGGCCTCGCAGAGGTGCACGATGCGGGCGGTCCAGTCCCTCGTCTGCGCCTGGGTGTCAGGGATCGCGTCGTCAAGCCGCTGCTGTAGGGAGAAAGCCTCGGTCAGGCCGGCTCGTGCCGACTCCAGCACGCGCGCGTAATCATCGGTCACGTCCCGCCCGAACTGGGCTATCGCGAAGGCGAGCTCCTCCTCCCCACTGCTGACGGCGTCGTCCAGCCGCACCAGGAGGATGTTCGCACGCTGCTTGACCGGGCGACGCGCAGCAGGCCGGGGAGCGCGCGCCTGACGCCGGCGCAGCAACCAGAAACCAACGCCCACGAGGACGACGAAGAGCACCGCCACGGTGATGACCGTCGTCCAGGCCAGCCGAACGATCTCTTCACCCATGGGCCCAGTTTACGTTTCGTTTCTCAGCGAAACTCCCCCAACATCCACGGAATCCGGGGGTAACAGCCTTAAGGTGGCCGTGTGTGGCACGCCGACAGAAAACTGGATGATGATGACTTCGAGTCAGATGGCATCAGCGAGCCGGTGCGGGCGGAGCTTCAAGTGACGGCCCCGCATGCGCTGAGTCTCGGCGACCCCCGATACTCCGCCGCGAACATCGCTGAGCCGACATGGGCCGGATGGCGGGAGCAGCTTGCCGAGGTCGGCGGTCCGTCGCCTCTGTTGCACTTCATCGACGCACCCCGCACCCGCATCGAGCTGAGCACGACGCATCCGGGTGGCCTCGCTCAGTTCATCACCGGAAAGTCGACGCTGCTGTCGAACCTGATCCGTGACGACCTGGCGCTGCGCAGCGCCAAGCTGGCTGCCGCCGAGATCGCCACCAAGGGCCTCGAACTGGCGACCGCACGCAGCCTGGACGCCGTGCACCTGGGAATCGGCATCGCCGAATGGCAGTTCGACGGAGAAGACTTCCGGGCACCGGTGTTGCTGCGCCCGCTCGCGATCCGCCGGTACGGAAAAGACTTCGAGCTGCGCCTGCGCGGCATCCCCTACCTCAACCCGGAGCTGTCCCACGCGCTCACCGAGCAGTTCGGCGTCACGCTCGACGCGGATGCCTTCGTCGCGCTCGCCGAGGAAGACGGTTCTTTCAAGCCCAACAAGGTCATCGATCGCCTGCGCGGGCTGACCTCGCACCTGGAATGGTTCAACGTGCAGCCGCGGCTGGTGGTGTCATCCTTCATCGACGTGTCGAGGCGCATGTGCGAAGACGCAGCCGAGCTGGAGCATCCGGTTCTTGACGCGCTCGCCGGCAACCCCGGCGCCAAATGGGCGGTGGAGGAGAGCTACAAGCCGGTCGAGCCGCAACACCCGGACGACCGGGCGCCCGAGACCGACACGCTGCTGCTCGACGCGGACGCCGAGCAGGAGAACGTGATCGCGCAGATCGCGGCCGGTAACTCGGTCGTCGTGAAGACCCTGCCCGGAACCGGCGGAACCCAGACCATCGTCAACGCCCTCGGGTGCCTGGTGGGCCAGAACAAGCGGGTGCTCGTCGTCAGCCCGCGCCGGTCGACCCTCGCCGGCATCGGGCAACGCCTCGGCGAGATCGGCCTGCCCGGATTCGCGGTGTCGCCGTCGACGCTTCGCCGCGACCTCATCCGCGCGATCGGCCGCAACGAGAAGGCCCGGCCCGCGTCCCTGACCGACGTTGATGACGCCATGGTGCGGCTGCGCAAGGTGCTCCTCGACTACCGCGCCGCGATCGCCCGCCAGGATCCGGTCATCGGCATCTCGGTCTTGGACTGCCTCACCGAGTTGTCCCGCCTGGCGCTGCTGCGGAACCCGCCGTCGACCACCGCACGCCTGTCGCGCACGAGCGTGGAACGGCTGGCCAAGGACCGCGACAAGGCCGCCGCAGCGATGGTGCAGGCCGCCACCCTGGGCGAGTTCAAGTACGGCCCGGGCGACTCGCCCTGGTACGGCGCCGAGTTCCCCAGCAGCCAGGCCGCCGAGAACGCCCACCAGCTGGCCAAGCGCCTGCATGAGGAAGACGTGCCCAGGCTGCTGGTGCGCGCCGGGGAACTGATCGAGGGAACGCATCTGCGCCCCTTCCAGAGCATCGACGAGCTCGGAACCTACCTGCGCCTGCTGACCGACATCCGCGACACCCTCGACAAGTTCCAGCCCGTCGTCTACGACCGCTCTCTCGGCGAACTGATCGCCGCCACCGCTTCCCGTCGCGAGTCGTCGCACATGACCGGCGCGAATCGGCGACGCCTGCGGAACCTCGCTAAGGAGTACCTGCGGCCGGGCGTGCATGTCAGCGACATGAACGAGGCGCTCGTGCGCATCCAGCAGCAGCGCTTGCTCTGGCAGCGTTACGCCCCCGCCGGCATCACACCGCAGGTTCCGGTCGGTATCGCCTCCGTCCAGGTGCTCCACCAGCAGATCGCGCAGGACCTCAGCACACTGGATGCGCCGCTCGGCCTGGCCGATGATCGCCAGCTGGTAAAGCTGCCCATCTCCGAACTGACGGCCTGGCTTGCCGGGCTGGCGGCGGAATCGGATGCGCTGGCTAACCTCCAGGAGCGCACTGAACTTCGTGCAGTCCTGCAGGACCTCCACATCCAGCCGCTCATCGACGACCTGTCGTCGCGACACGTCGCCCAGGACCAGGTGGCCGCCGAACTCGAGCTGGCCTGGTGGCAGTCTGCTTTGGAGTCACTGCTTGAGGCAGACCGGGCGCTCCTCGGTGCGAACACCTCCGTGCTCGACCGGCTGGAAGCCGACTTCCGCCTCGTCGATGAGGCACATGCCGCCGGCAGTTCCCAGTTGCTCGCGTGGCAGCTGGCTGAGAACTGGAAGATCGGACTGGTCGACTGGCCGGACGAGGCGTCCGAGCTCAAACGTGCCCTTCGCCGGCAGAAAGTCACCTCCGAGCAGCTGCACACTGCGGCGCCTCACCTCTCCCGCACCCTCGCCCCGGTGTGGCTCGCCTCCCCGTACGAGGTGCACCAGATCTCGGACGCCATGCACTTCGACGCTGTGATCATCGTCGATGCGGGTGCGGTCACCCTCGCCGAGACCGTCGGTGCCATTCGCCGAGCCAAGCAGACCGTCGCGTTCGGCGACCCGGTCACCCAGACTCCGGCCGCCTTCACGACGCGGATCGCCGAGGAGACCAGCGACCGGCACCCCGACTCCGACGAGCTGGAAGCGCTGCACGCCGACTCCACCCTCGCGCGCCTCGGCACCCTGCTTCCGACCCTTGCCCTCACGCGCAGCTACCGGGCCGGCGGTGAAGACCTCGCCGAACTGGTCAACCGCCGCTTCTACGCCGGAAAGATCGAGTCGTACCCGTGGGCGGGCAGCTTCCTGGGGCACGGCAGTCTGCAACTGGAATACGTGGAGGGCGGCCACGGCATGCCTGACCCGGACTCCGGTGCGGTGGAGAGCGTCGACGCCGAGGTCGACCGTGTCGTGGAGCTCGTCATGGAGCACGCCGCTTCGCGGCGTGCTCC
>JADGMW010000676.1_pt1 | contig 12158 bp, 10 predicted proteins | sample 8641801 | NCBI WGS metagenome assembly JADGMW01 (sample SAMN16272018, study PRJNA661076) | feces metagenome | isolation source: fecal sample from diarrhoea affected cattle A | host: Bos taurus | place: South Africa: Lokaleng Village, Mahikeng | collected 2019-09
AGCAGCTGCTTCTTGTAGTTCCACTCGTACAGCGCCCGGGCCTCGTCCAGCCCCTCGTAGCACTGCAGCCGCACCAGCCCGGCGCCGGTGGCCCGGGCGACCGCCTTGGCCAGCTCGGTCTTGCCGACCCCGGCCGGGCCCTCGACCAGCAGCGGCTTGCCCAGCGCCCCGGCCAGGAAGGCCGTGGTGCCGGTGGCCGGGTCGGCGAGGTAGCCGTGCCGGCCCAGGCGGGCGACGGCGTCGGCGGGCGAGGCGAACCAGGGGGCGTCGGGCATGGCGCCATCCTGCCCGATCGTGATCGGGGCGGACTCAGGACGCCGGCGGGCTGACCGGCGCCTGCAGCAGCCCGGCCAGCGCGTCGCAGAGGACGTCGGCGCCGCGGCTCCACTCCGTCAGCTCGCCGGAGGCCTCGACCCGTCGCTCGATCTCCGCGCAGGCGCTGCTGACCAGGTAGGTGGTCATGCTCATCCGCGCCGTGACCACCTCCGGCTCCAGGTCGCCGAGCCGGGCCATGATCGAGGCGAAGACCCGGGCCGCGACGGGCGCCTGATCACCGCTGGCGCGCAGCAGGTCCACGGCGGTCGGGTCGTGCCGCGCCTGGTCGAGGAAGCGGGAGCGCCAGGTCGGCTGGGGCAGGGCGGCGCAGACCTCCATCGGCGGGCGCACCAGCGCCTCGAGGTCGCCCAGGAGCGAGTCGGAGGCCGCGAACCTGGCCTCGCGCAGCGACTCCAGCCCGGCGAGGTGGCGCTCCAGCAGCGCACGCAGCAGCCCGTCGCGGCCGCCGAAGTAGTAGCGGACCGCGGAGTGGTTGGTGTTGCCGGCCTCCTCGGCGATGCGACGGTCGGAGACCACCGCGATGCCCTCCTGGGCGAAGAGCCGCTCCGCGGTGTCGAGCAGCGCCGGGCGTGCGTCAGGGCGCGCCATCGATTCCTCTCAGCCGAACATGGTCGCCACCACCCTACGAAGAAGTGGCGATTTAAGCCATTTGACTTACGATGGGTCCGCGCGGCCTGACCCGGGCCGACCCGCCAGCACGTCCGCGGTCACCACCGCGGGGAGGAGTAGCACGTGACGTCAGCCCAGGACCCCGGTACGGCCGCCCCGGCGGCGGGAGCGACGAAGTACCCGCCGCCTCCTCCGGAGACCCCGGCCGAGCGCAAGGGGCGGCTGATCGCGCTCATCGTGATGCCGTTCCTGATGGTCACGATGATGTACGCCACCTACATGGGCACCATGCACGACCCGAAGCCGCGGGACCTGCCGGTGGCCGTGGTCGGCCAGGGCGCGGCAGCCGAGGCGTTCGCCGACGAGCTGGCCGCCGACCACGAGGACACGCTCGAGGTCCGGGTGCTCGACGACGCCGCCTCGGCGGAGGAGCTGATCGCCGAGCAGGAGATCGCCGGAGCGATCGAGCTGCCGGCCGCCGGCTCCACCGCGGCGACCATCCACGTCGCGATGGCGACCGGTGGCTCGCAGGCCAGCGTCGTCCAGCAGCAGCTGACGCCCGCTGCGCTCGCCCAGGGCTGGACCGTGCAGACCTCCGACTCGATCGAGCTCGGGGACGGCGACGGGACCGGCACCCTGGTGCTCTTCGCCGCGATGGGCATGATGCTCGCCGGCTACGTGCCGCTCAGCGGGCTGCTGCTCGGCACCCCGAACCTGCTGCGGGTCCGCCGGTTCCTGCCGATCTCGCTGGGCTGGAGCGTGCTGACCAGCTCGCTGATCTGGCTGGTGCTCGGCCCGGTGCTCGGCGTGGTCGAGGGCCACTACCCGCTCTTCCTGGGCGTCGGCACCCTGGCGGTGATGGCGGTGATCACCGCCCAGCTGCTCTTCACCAAGGTGATGGGGCCGCTCGCCGTCCTGCTCGGCATGCTGCTCTTCGTCGTCCTCGGCATGCCTTCCTCGAACCTGGCGATGTCGATCCACACCATGCCGGAGTTCTTCCAGTGGCTGCACCAGGCCCTGCCGCTGCCCGCCGCCGGCGAGGCGCTGCGCTCCGCCCTCTACCTCGACGGGCACGGGCTCGCCAAGCACCTCGGCGTACTGGCCGCCTGGGTCGTCGTGGCCCTGGGCCTGGCCACCCTGAAGGAGCGCAAGGACGGCGGGATGATCCTCGGCGGTCCGCTCTACACCGAGCCCGACGCCCCGCTGCCGGCGCTCGCCGGCGGCCCGGTGGCGCCGTACCGCCGCCGGCTGGCCGCGGTCGCGCTCTTCCCGCTGACCATCATGCTGACCGTGGTCACCGTGATGGGCCTGTCGATGCACGACCCGAAGATCCAGGACATGCCGGTCGCCGTGGTCGGCCCGGCCGCCCAGGCCGAGCAGATGGTCGCCGCCATGCAGCCTCAGATGGGCGACATGCTCGAGCTGAGCACCCTCGACTCGGTCGAGCAGGCCCGTGAGGAGATCGAGGCCCAGGAGCTGGTCGCCGCCTACGTCCTGCCCACCGCGGCAGGCGAGCCGGTGACGGTGCTGACCGCCGGCGGCGCCGGCACCAGCCAGCAGACCGCGGCCCAGCAGATGCTCGCCGGCGTCGCGGCCGGCAGCGACATGGCGGTGGAGACGGTCGACGTCGCCCCGCTGACCGAGGACGACGCCAACGGCAGCAACAGCATGTACGTCGGGATGGCCTGGATCATGGCCGGCTTCCTGATGTTCGCCGTGCTGCGCGGCGGTGCCCCGGACCTGCGCCGCACCCGCGACCTGATGCCGATGGTGGCCGGCTGGTCGGTCGGCATCTCGGTCTGGCTGTGGTTCCTCTTCGACGTCCTGATCGGGGCGGTCAACGGCCACGCGCTCGAGCTGATCGGGTACGGCGCCCTCACGGTGTTCACGGTCGGCTGGGCCAGCAGCGTCTTCGTCCGACTGTTCGGCATGTTCATGCTCGTGCCGGTGATGATCGTGGTGATGCTGGCCGGCATCCCGGCCTCCGGTGGTGGTCTGTCGGTCTACATGGCCCCGACCTACTTCCAGCCGCTGGCGGACATCCTCCCGCTGCCGGCCGCGATCGACCTGGTCCGTTCGGTGACCTACTTCGACGGTGTCGGCGTCGGCCAGAACGTGCTGGTCCTGGTGATCTGGGGCGGCGTCGGCCTGCTGCTCAACCTGCTGGTGGTGGACCGGTTCCTGAACCGGCCGAACGCGAAGCCGCCGGCCCCGATGGGCCCGCGCTACCAGCCGGAGCGCAAGCCGAAGCGGGGCAGCGACGACGCGGGCACCCCGGAGCGCGGCACCGGCTCGGACGCCGAACCGGTCCCCGCCCCGGCCTGACCCGCACCGCCTCGACCCGCACCACCCTGACCCGCGCCGGGTCGCGTGCCACCGCACGCGGCCCGGCGCGGTCACGTCGCGGGCGGCGTGCTCAGCGGTCGGCCGCCATCCGCAGCGGCAGGACCGCGGTCCGGGCCAGCTCCCCGATCGCGGCGTCGACCCGGGGCAGGTGCCGCTCGGCGCGGGCCGCCCGGGTCAGCACCGTGACCGCGACCGGGTGCTCGCCGGGGAAGCGGACGACGGCCGCCTCGTGCCGCAGCCGGCCCAGGGTCCCGGTCTTGCCGTGCACGACCACGTCGTCGTGCGGGAACCCCGACCCGACCCGATGGCGCCACGCCTGGTGCGCGAGCGCGTCGCGGACCAGCGCGTGCGCCGGGTCCTGCCGCGACCAGAGCAGCGCCAGCACCCGGCACATCTCGGCCGCCGTCGACGAGCTGGCCAGCGCCGCGTCGTACTCGCTGGTGAGCACCTCGTGGGCGACGTCGGCGAGCGCCCGCTCGGCCAGCGCCGGGCTCGGCGCCCCGGTCTCGCGCTGGACGACGCGCAGGCTGGCCGCCGACCCGTGGCGGACCACGGTCGCCGCCAGCCCCGCCGCGGCGAGCCAGTCGCGCAGCCGCTCGGGCCCGACCAGGGTCAGCAGCAGGTCGCCGGCGGTGTTGTCGGAGACCGCCAGCATCAGCCGCACCGCGTCGCGCAGGCTGAGCCCCACGTCGTCCAGCAGCATCGCGACGCCGGTGGGGCCGGGCGCCCGGTGCGCCGCGGGGAGCACCAGGCGCTGCTGCGGGTCCAGGTCGCCGGCGGCCACCAGGTCTGCCCACGCCACGGCGAGGGGCAGCTTGTAGAGCGACGCGACCGCCACCGGCTCCTCGGCGCCGATCCCGACCTGATCCGGCCTGTCGCCGAGCCGTGCCGCGTGCACCCAGGCGGTGACCCCGGCATCCCGGGCGACGGCCCGCAACCGCGCCTCGGTGCCGGTCACCGCAGCCCCCGCTCCAGCAGGGCCGCCACCTGCTCGTGGTCCAGGTCGGCGCGGCGGGCCGCCGGCACCGGCAGCAGCACCCGCAGCCGCAGCGGGAGCAGGTCGCCCTCGACCGGCCGGCCGGTCCCCGGCTCCGGGGAGAGCCGGACGGCGCGCCCGGCGGCCACCAGCGCGCGCCGGGCCAGCGGGTCGGGCTCCTCGAGGGTGGCCCCGCTGTGCCCGGCCCGGCGCAGGGTGTCGACCAGCTGGTCGTGCGCGGCGGGCTGGTGCCGGCGCGGCGGGACGACGAGCGGCAGGGTGAGGTCGGCGAGCCTGGCCGGGCCCCCTCCCGGGCCCCCTTCCGGGTCGGCGCCGTGGTTCTCGTCCTGGTCGTCACCCGGGTCGACCAGGAGCGTGGCGAGGGTGTGCACCGGGCCGGCCCGGACGCCGTCCACGATGCCCGGGTGGCGGACCACGGCGACGTCCAGGTCGCCGGCGCGGACCTGGTCGACCAGGTCGGCGCTGCCGCCCACCACCGGCTGCACGGCCGGGCCGACGCCGGCCAGCATCGCGACCAGCCCCGGGATCCGGCCCTCGAGGTCGCCGGCGAGCCCGACCCGCAGGCTGGCGGCGCTCGCCCAGCCGCCCGCCTCCTCGACCAGCCGGTCGGCCAGCGCCAGCAGGTCCTCGGCGTGCGGCAGCAGCGCCGCGCCCGCCTCGGTGATCCGCACCCCGCGGGCGTCGCGGTCGAAGAGCCGGACCCCGAGATGGCGCTCGAGGCGCTGCACGCCCTGCGAGAGCGGCGGCTGGGTCATCCCCAGCGCGATCGCCGCCTGGCCGAAGTGCCGGGACTCGGCGACGGCGGCGAAGAAGCGCAGGTGCCGGAGCAGGTCCATCGCCGGATCATATGCAATCGCTATCGAGACGGGTCTCCAAGACTCTTTGACTCTCAATTCCCGCACAGCCCAGGATCGCCCGCATGGCACCGCACCCCCCAGCACGCACCCGCCGCACCCGCCGCACCGCCCGCACCGCCGCCGGTCTCGTCGTCCTCGCGCTCGCCGGCTGCGCCCTCGTCCCCGGCGGCGGGGACGACGACGACCCGCAGGCCGTCGCCGACCGCCTCGCCCAGGCGCTGGGCGAGCACGCCCTGGACGGCGTCGCCCTCGCCGACCCCGCCGCGGCCGAGCGGTTCGCCGCGACCGTCGCCGGCCTCCAGGAGCACCCGGTCCGCGTCACGGCCCGCGACGTCCGGACCCAGGACGACGCCGCGACCGTCACCCTGGACTGGCGCTGGCGGCTGGGCGAGCGCGATTGGGAGTACGAGACCACCGCCCGGCTGGCGCGCGAGGACGGCGCCTGGGTGGTGGACTGGCAGCCGGCGGCGCTGGAGCCCAGCCTGCAGGCGGGCGAGGTGCTCGCAGTGGACCGGGTCCCCGCCGAGCGCGGCGACATCCTCGGGGCCGGCGGCGCGCCACTGGTCACCGCCCGCCCGGTGGTGCGCTACGGGCTGGACAAGTCCGTGCTCGCCCCCGGGCAGGTCTCCCGCAGCGCCGCCCGGGTCGCCCGCGCGGTCGGCGTGGACGTCGCCCGGTTCCGCGCCGCGGCCCGGGCCGCGGGCCCCCGCGCCTTCGTCGAGGCGATCGTGCTCCGCGAGGACGAGGCCGGCGACGCCGTGGCACCCGAGCTCGCCGCGGTCCCCGGCGCCCTGGCGGTGCCCGACGAGCTGCCGCTGGCGCCGACCCGGCGCTTCGCCGCCCAGCTGCTGGGCCGGGTCGGCCCGGCGACCGCGGAGGTGGTCGAGGAGTCCGAGGGCCGGGTGCGCCCCGGCGACGAGGTGGGCCTGTCCGGGCTCCAGGCCCGCGCCGACGAGCGGCTGGCCGGGCGAGCGGGCCTGAGGGTGCGGGCGGTGCCGCGCACCGACTGCCCGCAGTGGCCGAGCTGCCCGGCGGCCGGCGAGAGCCGCGAGGTCGCGGCCTGGGCGGCCACGCCGGGTCGACCGCTGCGGCTCACCCTCGACCCCGACCTGCAGCAGGCCGCGGAGGACGCACTGGACCGCACCGGCGGGGCCGACGCCCCGCCCAGCGCGCTGGTGGCCCTGCGGCCGTCGAGCGGGGAGGTGCTGGCGCTCGCCAACGGTCCCGGCAACGACGGCCTGGACGCCGCCGCCACCGGCCGGTACGCCCCCGGGTCGACGTTCAAGGTGGTCACCGCGCTGGCGCTGCTGCGCGCCGGCGTGTCCGGGGACGACGTCCTCTCCTGCCCGGCCACGCTCAGCGTCGACGGCAAGCGCTTCAAGAACTACGACGACTACCCGGCCGGCCGGCTCGGGGCTGTCTCGCTGACCACCGCCGTGGCGAACTCCTGCAACACCGCGCTGATCGGCGAGCGGGGCCGGCTCACGGCCGACGACCTCACCCGCGCGGCCGCCGCGCTCGGGCTCGGCGTCGACCACGACCTGGGCTTCCCCGCCTACCTCGGCCAGGTGCCCCGGCCGGGCGGGGCGACCGAGAAGGCCGCCTCGCTGATCGGGCAGGGCAAGGTGCTGGCCAGCCCGCTGGCGATGGCGAGCGTCGCCGCGTCGGTGGCCGCCGGCCGGGCCGTCGTCCCGACCCTGGTCTCCGGCACCGCCCCGAGCGCCGCGCCGGAGGAGCCGCTGACCGGCGCCGAGGCGACCGCGCTGCGGGCGCTGCTGCGCGCCGTGGTCACCGAGGGCTCCGCCAGGTTCCTGGCCGACGTCCCGGGCGAGGTGGGCGCGAAGACCGGCACCGCCGAGTACGGCCGCCCGGACGCCGCAGGGGCGCTGCCCACCCACACCTGGATGATCGCCACCCGCGGCGACCTGGCGGTGGCGGTCTTCGTCGAGACCGGGGAGTCCGGCTCCGCGACCGCCGGGCCCGTCCTCGAGGTGTTCCTCCGGTGACCCGCCGGCGGATCCTCGCCCCGTTGGCGGTGGCGGGTGGCGCGGCGGCGCTGTGGTGGTTGGTCGGCTTCCTGCCGTGGCTGGCTCACGGGCTGCACCACCCCGGGCTGACCGGCGGCCCGTTCGCGCCGGACCAGGGGGTGGGCGGTGTCCGCACCGCCGTCCCGCTGCTGGCCGAGGACCTGCTCGCGCTGGTGTCGATGGCGGTGCTCGGCGGCGCCGTGGCCGGCCTGCTGACCCGGGTCGGGCCGCGGCTGGGGGTCCCGCGGGCGGTGACCGTCGGTGCGGTCGTCGCCGGGGTCACGGTGGCCTGCGGGATCGCGCTGGCCCAGTCACGGCGGGCGCTCGCGGACGGCGGCACCGGGCAGTTCGCGACCGACGACCGCGTCCTCGGCGCGCTGCAGCTCGTCGCCGCGGCGAGCACCGCGCTCGGGGTGCTCGCGGGCGCGCTCGCCGCGCTCGGACCGGTCGTCGTCCGGGCGACGGCGCTCGCCGTCCCGGTGGCGCTGCTGCCCACCTGGCTCCAGCAGCTGGTGGTGACCCCGGAACCCGCGCTGTGGACCTGGGGCTGGGCGCTCGCCATGGGACTGGCGCTGGGGGTGTCCGTCGCCGGCGTCGCCTGGCGCTTCCTCGGCTGGATCCCGGCGGCCGCGCTCGCTTGGACCGCGCAGGCGGCGGTACCGGCGATCCTGGTCGCGGGCACCCGGATCCGCCCGGGCTCCGGCCTCGCCCACGACGTCTGGGCCCCCGTCGAGGTCGGCATGGAGGTGCTGCGCGCGGCGCTCACCACCGTCGAGGCGCATCGGCCGGGCGGCTGGCTTGCGGCACTTCTCCTCGGCGCGGTGGTGGCCGGCGCCCTGGGGTGGCGCGAGCGCACCGGACATGACAAGACCCCCGCCCGGGCGGGTTCGGACGGGGGTCTCGACGCGAGGTGATGACGGCGGGGTGAGACGGACGCCCGTCGGTGCGCTCAGGTCCCGGTGCAGCGGAACGCCGGGTCCCCCAGCACCGGCCAGGACTCCGCCTCGTCGGGCGAGGTGTCGAGGAGTTGGATGCCGAAACGGTACGGCTTCGCGATCGTGAGTGACAGCACCGCGCTGGTGCCCGGGGTGAGGTCGGGCGAGCGGTAGACGGTCGCGTCATCGGCCGTCAGTGTGATCACTGCCGAGGACCCGTCGTCGGAGATGTCCTCGACCCCGAGCACGGCCCGGAACGCGGTGCAGTGCCTCCCGGGGGTGAACCGGCCCTCCCAGGCCCCCGCGTGCGAGTAGTAGGCGGCACCCCAGCCACGGTAGGCGCGACCGTTGATGTCGACCTGGCCGAACTCGGATCCGTTCGTCTTGTAGTACGGCGCATAGCTGCTGAGCGGGATCCAGCGCCACACGGTCACCGCGACCACCCTCGACGCGACGGTCCGCGTTCTCGTCCTCCCGCTCCGGTAGCTGACCAGGACCCGGTAGCGCTCGGAGTTCTGAGCGGTGGCGACCGTCGTGAACACGACCTTGGCGCGCCCGCGCACCCGCGTGGTGCGCTCCGGCGTCCACGAGGCCGTCCCGACGTAGGGCGGGACGTGCCACCGCTGCAGGGTGATCCGGGTCGCACCCCGAGGCCTCGGCACCCGGGCCGTCAGGATCAGCCGGTCCCCCTCGTCCGCCTGCCGGGCGGAAGCGCTCAGCGCGGGGCGGCGGCGGGATGCCCGGCGGGCGGCCATATCGTCCGGGGCCCGGGCCCCGGCCTCGGCGGCGGCTGCCGGTTCGGTGGAGGCTCTGCCCTCGACGGCTCCGGCGCCGGTCACCACCAGCACCGGCGACATCAGCAGCGCGACGGCCAGCCACCCCCACGTCCTCGTCATCCGGTTCCGGCCTTCCTCTCGCGACGCCGGTCGCGTCGACGACCTCGTTGTCGGACGCCCAGGCCGTCGAGATGAGGGCGAGCGCGTGATCGGGCGGCCACGGCCCGGGCGCGAGCGCACCGGACATGACAAGACCCCCGCCCGGACGGGTCCGGACGGGGGTCTTCAGGGCGGTGGCGGTGGGATTTGAACCCACGGTGGGTTTGACCCCACACAACATTTCGAGTGTTGCACCTTCGGCCGCTCGGACACGCCACCGCGGAGGAATGTACCGGAGCGGGCTGGGCCGGTGAAATCCGCCCTCAGCTGTCGGCGGCAGGGGTCCAGGCCGGGTCGCGGCCGGCGGCGCCGATGAGCCGGTCGAGGGCCGGGGCGTCGGCGCGCACCGGCACCGGCGGGCCGAAGAGGCCGCCGTCGTCGGCGGGCGCGTCGAAGGAGCCGACGAAGTCCAGGCAGGCCGCGATCGCGGCCGGGTCCGGGTCGTACGGCGCGCCGAGCGCGCGGGCCAGGTCCCAGCCGTGGACGACGACCTCATCCAGGGCCACCAGCGCGGTCACCTCGCCGGGCATCTCCACCCCGCCGGCGGTCGTCGTCCCGGCGTACGCCGCGGGGTCGGTCCACGCCGCGGCGAGGGCGGCCAGCCGCGCCGGGACCCGCTCGCGCCAGCCCCCGGCGAGTCCACCGTCCGGCGCCGGGTCGGCGTCGGCCAGCGGCTCCTTGCGGGCGGCGGCGGTGAAGGCGAGCGCGAGCCCGTCGAGGTGCTCCACCAGGTCGGCGACCGCGTACGCCGGGCACGGCGTGGGCCCGGCCAGTCGGGCGTCGGGGAGATCGGCGACCAGCCGCGCGACGAGGGTGCAGGAGGGTCCGAGGTCGAGGAGTGCCATGCCGTGACGACCCGGCGAGGCCGGGAGACTCATCGCCCGCCCGGGTGGGCTCAGGGGGCCGGGGCGCTCGAGGGCTCGCGGGCGGGCTGCTCGCTCGGCGTCGCGACCCGCTGCGCCGGCTTCTCCGACGGCTTCTCCGACGGGGTGCCGGAGGCCTTCTCGGGTGCCGGCCTCGGCGCAGGCTCCTCGCTCGGCGTCGGGGTGGGCGTGGGCTTCGGCGTGGGGGCGGGTTCCGGCTTCGTCGTCTCCGGCGGCGGCGTCGGCTCCGGCTTGGGCTTCTCCGGCGGCGCGGCGGGCGGCGTGGCCTGCTCCGCGGGCTCGGAGGTGCTCGGCGCGGGTGCCGGCTCCTGGGTGGGGGCCACCGCGGTGGGCTCCTCGGGCGATCCTGTGGGCTCCGCCATAGGCGACACCGCGGGCGCCACGGTCTTCGGGGCCTTCTTCGCCTTGCCCTGGTCCTTGCCCTGGTCCTTGCCCTGGTCACCGCGGACGGTCACCGTCACCGGTGCCGAGGTGCTCTCCTCGATCCCCGGCCGGTCCGCGAACCGGTAGCGGTACGTGGTGGTCCGCTCCGGGGCGACCTCGATGCTCAGCCCCGGGCCGGCGACCAGCGGGACGCCGTCCTGAGTCGCCTGGGTCCACGCCCCGTCCACCCGCTCCTCGACGACGGCGGTCGCAGCCGGCACCGGCCGGCCGGCGGCGCTCACGCTGCCGCTCAGGGTGAGCGGCGTGCCGGCGTCCACCTCGGTGGCGCTCGCCGAGACGGTGGTGACCGAGGGGACGCCCTCCAGGTCGTAGGTCGCGCCGCCGAGGCTCAGCGCGTCCAGCGAGAACGGCCGGCCGTCGCAGCCGAAGCCGACGCTCAGGTAGCCACCGGCCCCGCCGGAGGCGCCGGCGAAGGTGCCCAGCGGCAGCGCCGTGGCCGCGCCGGGGACCAGCTGCGCGCCGGTGCGCAGGTCGATCTTGGCCCAACGGAAGGACTGGGCCCGCGCGTCGACGACCTGCCAGCCGGCCGACGCCGGCAGCGCGAGGTCCGCGCGGCCGACCCACACGTGCTGGCTGTGCCGGTCGACCTGCTCCTGGTAGACGGCGTACGCGACGCCGCTGGCACCCTGCGGGGCGTGCACCGAGACGGTGGCGCGCGCGGTGCCGACCAGGTCGCCGACGGTGAACAGCGCCCCGGTGGCGCTCCCGGCGGACGGCGCCACCGCGAGGCTGCGCGAGCCGTGGCCGCCGGAGGCGGGGTTGCGGTCGATCATCAGCCCGGGTGCCGAGGGCGTGGCGTTCAGGTGGGCGCAGGCCAGCGTGGAGAGGCCCACCGGAGAGCCCGGCAGCGACAGGCCACGGACGACGATGTCGCCGCCGGCGGCCTGCGCGGCGGGCAGAGCGCCAGGAGAGCCGACGACCGCCACCGAGGCGACCACCGCACTCCCGAGAATCCTCACCAGTCGTCGCGACACCGTCCCATTCTCACCCCGATCCGCGATTGCGCACCCCCCAATCGCAGAATTTAGGTGTCAGTCCCGGTGAGCGGCGAAGAACGTCTCCAGCAGCGCTGCGGACTCCTCGGCGAGCACGCCGGAGACCACCTCCGGGCGGTGGTTCAGCCGCCGGTCCCGGACGACGTCCCACAGGCTGCCGACGGCGCCGGCCTTGTCGTCGAAGGCACCGAAGACGACCCGTTCGACCCGGGAGAGCACCGCCGCGCCGGCGCACATCGTGCACGGCTCCAGGGTGACGACCAGGGTGCAGCCGCTCAGCCGCCACTCGCCGCGGGCCCGCGCCGCGGCCCGCAGCGCCACCACCTCGGCGTGCCCGGTCGGGTCGCCCTCGGCCTCCCGGACGTTGTGCCCGGCGCCGAGCACCGCGCCGGCGGCGTCCAGGACGACGGCACCGATCGGCACGTCGTCGGTGGCCAGCGCCGCGCGCGCCTGCTCGAGGGCGCCGAGCATCGGCTCGCGCCAGCGGTCGTGGAGCACCTCAGGCCGACGTGAGCCCGACGGCGTCGTCGAAGAGCTCGCCGAAGCCGACCTGCCGGGCGATGTCGGAGAGCATCTCGTCGGGGTAGAGGTCGACGTCGTCGAGGAGCACCGCCATGTCCATGGCGTGCATCCCCAGGTCGCCGAGGATGTCCAGGTCGCCGGCGGGGACCTGCTCGTCGTCCTCGTCGGGCAGCGGGAGGTGCAGGAACTCGAGCGCGGACGCCGCCAGCTCCCACTCGTCGGCGGCGGTCACGTCGGACTCGAGGCGCGCGGTCACCCTGGGACTCTGACC
>JADGMW010000677.1_pt1 | contig 12139 bp, 11 predicted proteins | sample 8641801 | NCBI WGS metagenome assembly JADGMW01 (sample SAMN16272018, study PRJNA661076) | feces metagenome | isolation source: fecal sample from diarrhoea affected cattle A | host: Bos taurus | place: South Africa: Lokaleng Village, Mahikeng | collected 2019-09
ACAGATCCAGAAAATGGTCATGTGCAGATCGAATACCGAGCGGCTGACGTCGGTATCTTCATCGCCGTCGCCCGTGAGCTTCATTTCGGACGGGCCGCGGCGACGCTGCATCGGAACCAATCGTCCGTCTCTGAGGACGTCCGCTCACTGGAGCGGGAGATCGGAGGCGAGTTGTTCGTGCGAACCAGCAGACGGGTCGCCCTCACCGACCTCGGCCGCTCCCTGCTGGCGGATGTCGAACCGGCCGTCTCAGCCCTGCACGTCGCGATGCACAACGCGCGTCGCTCCGCCCGCGGCGAGAAGAGCGAGCTCATCCTGGCCTACTTGGGCGGCGGGTTCTACGAGTTCACGGCGCCGATTCTCGCGGAGTTCGCCCAGTCCCGACCCGATGTGACACTCACGCTCGTGGAGACGGACTACCTGCAGCAGTTCGACGCCGTGCGATCGGGCGTGGTGGACGTGGCACTCGCGCGTCTCCCGGTGGGTCTGGCCGATCTCCGCCGCGGTGCGATCCTCTTCCAAGACCAGCGCATGCTCGTCGTGCCGGAAGGACACCGACTGGCGCAATCCGATCTGGTCGATGCCGAGGAGCTTCGTCACGAACGGATGGTCCAGCTGCCCGAGGGCGCCGGAGCGCCCGTGTGGGAGGCGTACCACTTTCCCCGGCTGACACCGCACGGGGCTCCCATTCCCCGCGGCCCCGCCATCCGCACCGTGCGTGAGGGCCTGTCCGCGGTCGCGGCAGGTGGTGCGGTCATGACGATCTCCGCCCGGGCGCAGCGCTACTTCCAGCACCCGGGCGTGGTGTTCGTCAGCATCGACCTGCCACCCATTCAGAGTGCGCTGGTCTCTCGCGCATTCGACCAGCGCACGGTGATCCGCGATCTCGAGCTGGCGAGCCAGACAGTGATGGCGCGCATGGCTGCGCTCGTGACCCGTGAGACGACGTTCGTGCCGGCGTGACGGGTGCGGTGTGCCCACCCTCAGAGGCGACGCGACCGGCCGCTCACGGACGCTGGGAACGGTAGTACGCCAGGAGCGAGCGCGTCGAGGCATCCTGCGCGTGCAGGGCCTGCGCATCCCCTTCGATCGCGGGCGCGATCTGCAGCGCGAGCTGCTTGCCGAGCTCGACGCCCCACTGGTCGAAGGAGTTGATGCCCCACACGATGCCCTGCGTGAAGGTGATGTGCTCGTACAGCGCGATGAGCTGACCCAGTACCGACGGGGTGAGGGCCGGGCCGAAGATCGACGTGGTCGGCCGGTTGCCGGGGAAGGTGCGGGCGGCCACGAGTGCGCCGGTGGTGCCCTCGGCCTCCACCTCCTCGGCGGTCTTGCCGAACGCGAGAGCCTTGGTCTGGGCCAGGAAGTTCGCCAGGAACAGTCCGTGCACGTCGCGGCCGTCGTCCTGCAGCGGATAGGCGGGCTGGGCGAACGCGATGAAGTCGGCCGGGATCAGGCGCGTGCCCTGGTGGATCAGCTGATAGAACGCGTGCTGGCCGTTCGTGCCGGGCTCACCCCAGAACACCTCGCCCGTGTCGGTGGTCACCGGGGTGCCGTCCCACCGCACCGACTTGCCGTTGGATTCCATCGTGAGCTGCTGCAGGTAGGCCGGGAAGCGGTGCAGCTGCTGGGCATAGGGCAGCACGGCGTGCGACTGCGCGCCGAGGAAGTTCGTGTACCAGATGTTCAGCAGGCCCATGAGCACCGGCACGTTGCGCTCCAGGGGCATGGATGCCACGTGCTCGTCGACGGCGTGGAAGCCGGCGAGCAGTTCCCCGAACGCATCGGGCCCGAGCGTGATCGCCAGGGAGAGGCCGATCGCGCTGTCGACGGAGTAGCGCCCGCCGACCCAGTCCCAGAAGCCGAACGCGTTGGCGGGGTCGATCCCGAACTCGGCGACCTTGTCCAAGGCGGTGGAGACGGCGACGAAGTGGTGCGCGACGGCGTCGGTGCGGGATGCGTCGGTGTCGTCGATCGCGCCGGCCGCCGCCAGCTGCGCCCACAGCCACTCGCGGGCGAGGCGGGCGTTGGTGAGGGTCTCCAGCGTCGTGAAGGTCTTGGACGCGACGATGAACAGCGTCGTCTCCGGGTCCAGGCCGGCCGTCTTCTGAGCCACGTCGGTGGGATCGATGTTGGAGACGAAGAGCGCCTCGATGCCCGCGTCGGCCAGGGGCTTGAGCGCCTCGTAGACCATCACGGGGCCGAGGTCGGACCCGCCGATGCCGATGTTGACGACGTGCGTGACCTTCTTGCCGGTGACCCCCCGCCACTCCCCCGTCCGCACGCGGTCGGCGAACGCGGCGAGCCGGTCGAGCACCTCGTGCACATCGGCGTCGATGTGCTGGCCGTCGACGATCAGTTCGGGGCTCGCCCCCGCGGGGCGGCGCAGAGCCGTGTGCAGCACGGCACGGTCTTCGGTGGTGTTGATGTGCGCGCCGCGGAGCATGTCGGCGTACCGCTGGGCGACGCCGGTCTCCTCGGCCAGCTGTACGAGGGCGGCGAGGATGTCGTCGGTGACGAGGTTCTTCGACAGATCGACGTGCAGATCGCCGAGCGTGTGCGTCATCCTCTCCACGCGGCCCGCGTCGGTGGCGAACCAGCCCCGCAGATCAGGGGTGAAGGAGTCGCGCGCCGCGCTCAGGCGACTCCAGGCGGACGTGGATGTGGGGTCGACAGGTGCACTCACCCCTCCACGCTAGCGTCAGGAGACCTCGCGCAGGGCGAGCGGGAGTTCGGCTGCGAGCTCGCGGGCGAGGAAGCCCAGGCCCAGCCTCTCGGTCAGGCGGTCACCCGCCCGCGCATGCACCCAGCTCCCCCAGACGGCGGCCTGCGCGAGGTCGGTGCCGCGTGCGGCGAAACCGGCGATCGCCCCGGAGAGGACGTCACCGCTGCCCGAGGTGGCAAGGCCAGGGCCGCCGCCCTGGATCCGCCACGTCGCGCCGTCGGATGCGGCCACCACGTCGTAGCACGTCACGACAGCGCGGTAGCGGTGGGCGACCTCCGCCACGACGGGCGCCAGGTTCTCGCCCAGGTCGGCGCCCGGCTCGCCGCCCTGCAGGATGGCCAGCTCGTCCCGGTTGGGCGTGAGCACGAGGGCGTCGGGCAGGAGCCCCCGGTCGATGCCGGGCAGCACCCCGAGGGCGTACGCGTCGAGCACGAGGCACTGCGGGTGCGCGTCGGCGATGGCCAGCAGCGTGTCCCGCGTCTCGTCCGCGTCGTCGAACCCGGGACCGACGAGGACGGCGTCGGCGCGCGCGAGAGTGTTCCGGGCGGAGTCGTCGAAGGGATCGGAGGCCCGGTCCGGCAGGGCGTAAACCGCCGCCTCGGGCAGCACCGCGCCCAGCTGTGAGTCGATCGACCCGGGCGCGAAGACACCGAGACGCCCCGCGCCCACGCGCAGCGCCGCCTCCCCCGCGAGCATCACGCCGCCGGGGGTGCGCCGGGAGCCGCCGACGACGACGACGTCCCCGCGGGCCTTCTTGTCGTCGCCGGGGTCGGGGAGCCCCCACGCCCTCAGCCGCTCGGGCGTGACCGTCTCCGGCCGGCGTGCCGCATCCGCCTCATTCCGGTCGGACATCGGCGCTCCTCGCATCGGGTGCCACCGCCGGGTCGTCGGGCGTGCCCACGGGCCCCTCGTCGTCGGGCGTGCCCGGATGCACCGTCACGTCGGCGCCCTCCTCCTGCAGATGACTCACATCCGCGAACGCCGTCACGCCCCACAAGCCGTCGCTGAGGTCCAGGCGCGTGACCGAGGCGTTGAGCACCGGATGGGCGGCGGCGAAGTCGAGGAGCTCCTCCTCCTGCAGGTTCTGCAGCAGGCAGGTGATCAGGGTGACGATCGCGTCGTGCGCCACGATGAGCGCGGACTCCTCCGGACTCGGCAGCAGATCGCGCAGGAACGAGCGCAGCCGCAGCGCGACATCCGCCCACGACTCCCCGCCGGGCGGGCGGTGGTAGAACTTGCCGAGGTGCCGACGCCGCTGCGCCTCCTCCGGATGCAGCCGAGCGACGCCGGTCGTGGTGAGCAGGTCGAGGATCCCCAGCTCCCGGTCGCGGATGCGCTCGTCCACGCCGACGACGACGGGTTCGTCCCCGAGTGCGTCGCCGAGTGCGAGGGCGAGGGTCTGCCGGGCGCGGAAGTACGGCGACACCCAGTACGCCGCGATGTCGTCGCGGTGCTCGTCCAGCCACCGTCCGAGCGCGACGGCCTGCTCCTCCCCGGTGGGCGAGAGCGGCACGTCGGCGTCGCGGATGTCCAGCGGGATCCGCTCCAGCCCCTCCCGCTCCGCACGCGTCGCGGCCACGTTCCCCACGCTCTCGCCGTGGCGCACGAGCCACAGAGTCCTCATCGGCATCCGCCCAGCGTAGGAGCCGTGCACCGGCGCGCGCCGGGGGTTGCGCTCGGGCCCCTCACCCCTCAGCCTGCGTCAGCGGCACGCGCAGGAGGCGATCGTCGCCGTCCACGGGTGATCCCCGGCCGTCGGTGTTGTTCGTCAGCAGCCACAGGTCCTCGCCGGCGACGACGGCATCCCGCATCCGCCCGTACTCCCCCCGCCACAGCGCCACCGGATCTCCCGCGAGGACATCGTCGGCGATGTCGAGCATCCAGATCCGCTCTCCGCGCAGCCCGGCGACGAACAGCGTGCTCCCCGCCGCCGCGAGGCCGCTGGGGCTGGCCTCCGACGGATCCCACGCGAGGATCGGGTCGATGTACGCCGCATCCCCGGCGACACCCTCGTGCACGGGCCACCCGTAGTTGCCGCCGGCCACGATCCGGTTGACCTCGTCGTACGTGTTCTGCCCGAACTCGCTCGCCCACGTCTGCCCGTCGGCGGTCCACGCGATCCCCTGCACGTTGCGGTGCCCGAGGGAGTACACGCGGCTGTCGAACGGGTTGCCCGGCGCGGCCTCCCCCTCCGGCGTGAGACGCAGGATCTTGCCCGCGAGGGATGCCGGATCCTGTGCGGCGTCGCGCAGGCCCGCGTCGCCGGTGGTGACGTAGAGGAAGCCGTCGGGCCCGAACGCGATGCGGCCGCCGTTGTGGGTGCTCGCGCGCGGGATGCCGTCGAGCACCATCTCGGGTGCCCCGAGTCCGCGGCTCCCGGCGTCGCCGGTCAGCGGCATCCGCACGACGCGGTTCTCGGTCTCGGCGCCGGAGTAGGCGTACAGCCACGTCTGCTCGTCCTGCTCGCGGACGGCCAGGCCGTGCAGGCCGCCCTCCCCGCCGGGAACCACGCCGGGGATCCGCCCGACCTCGCGCACTCTCCCGTCCGCGCCGATCTCGGCGACTGCGGCCGTGTCGCGCTCACTGACCAGCTGCGTGCCATCGGGCAGGGGGACCACCGACCACGGCGCATCCAGGCCGGTGGCGACCACCGCCGGCTCGGCACCGGGCCGGGTGTGCGGCGCCGGTGTCGCGACGACCTCGCGGTCGGGGGCGGGCGTCACGGTCACCGGCGTGGGCGCTGCCCGCTCGGGGACTGCGGCGCATCCGCCGGTGAGCAGGACGATCGCGAGCGCTCCGGCGGCGGCAGTCCCGCGGAAGGACATCGGGACCACGGACGGACGGACGGACTCCCTGGCGCTGCCATGCCCCCACGCTACGACGGCACGCGGGCCGATGCGTCGCCGGCGATCAGTGCGGGGCGTGGAAGGCGGCGTCGCCGCGCTTCCAGTACCCCTTCACCACGATGCGGGCCGGGTCCAGGCCCCACCGCTCGACCGTGAGGGCACGCCCTGGTCGCACGATCGCCTGCTCCGCGGCGATGAACGCGAACACGTCACCATCGGGGCGGTCGGCGGCAGCCATCGCGTCCAGTCGCGCCGCCAGCGCCGTGCCGCCGACGGCGTCGCCACGGTGCACGTACGACACCGGGACACCCGCGGGCGCATCGATGGTCAGCTCGTGCGCGGCGTCGGGCACTTCGACCAGCACCGTGCCCACCGCATCCGCCGGCATGGATGCGGCGAAGCGGCGCATCGCGGGCACCGCCGTCTCGTCACCGGCGAGGAACCACGCGTCGGGCGTGCCCTCCAGCACCATCGAGCCGCGGGGTCCGCCCACGCCCACCGGCGCTCCCAGCGGCGCGGACGCGGCCCACTCCGCCGCGACGCCGCGCTCGCCCTCGGCGCCGTGGATGGCGAACTCGACGTCGAGCCATCCCTCGCCCCACGCCAGCGGCGTGTACTCGCGGCTGGGGGCTGCCCGCATCTGCTCGACCGTGTCGACGGGGCCGTCCGGGAAGAACAGGCGCATGTGGTCATCGCAGCCGAGGGAGGTGAAGCCGCGCAGATCATCGCCCTCCACGCGCACGCGCACGTACGCGTCCGTCACCCAGTCCCGCCGCGCGAGCACCGCCGAGCGGAACCGCAGGTCGAGCCCGCGGCGCGCGAGCGTGAAGGCTGCCGAGTGCACATCGGTCATCGTTCCATCCTCATCCATCGGTTGCGGCCCTCACGGCCGCGCATCATTCCCACAGCACGACCCGGCGGCCGTCGAGCTCCACCACGTGCGCGGGCGTGTCGTAGAGCGCCTCGAGCCGCTCGGCGGTGAGAACCTCGTCCACGGGTCCGTGGTGCACGACGGCGCCGTCGCGCATCGCCACGATGTCGTCGGCATACCGCGCCGCGACGTTGATGTCGTGCAGCACCACGACGATCGTCATGTCGCGCTCGGAGGCGAGACGGCGCATGAGCTTCATGAGGCTCACGCCGTGCCGGGGATCGAGGTTGTTCAGCGGCTCGTCCAGCAGCAGGTGATCGGTGTCCTGGGCGAGGGCCATCGCGACGAACGCGCGCTGGCGCTGGCCGCCGGACAGCTCGTCGAGGAAGCGCGTGCGCACGGCCTGCAGGTCCAGCAGCTCGATCGCCGACTCCACGTGCTCGCGATCCTGCGGCGAACGTCCCGACCCGCCGTGCGGGAAGCGGCCGTAGGCCACGAGGTCTTCCACGCTGAGGCGGATGGCGAGGTGGTTGTCCTGCCGGAGGATCGCGAGCCGGCGGGCGATCTCACGCGAGCGGGTGGTCGCGACGTCGCGCCCGTCGATCGTGATGACGCCCCCGTCGGTGCCGATCAGGCGGCCGATCGCGGCCAGGAGCGTGGACTTGCCGGCACCGTTGGGGCCGATGATCGCCGTCAGGCCCGTTCCGATCTGGAGGGTGACGTCGTCCACGGCGACGAGCGCGCCGTGGCGCTTGACGACGGATGCGGTGGTGATCATGTCAGCGGGCCCTTCCGGTGAGGACGAGGAGGAGGAAGAAGAGCCCGCCGACGAATTCGATCACGACGGGCAGTTCGGTGCCGAAGCCCAGCAGACGGTCGAGGATCAGCTGGCCGCCGACGAGGGCGATGACCCCGATCGCGATCGTGGCCGGGATGCTGCGGGAGTGGCGATGGCCGACGGCGGAGTAGGCGAGGTTCGCCACCAGGAGGCCGAAGAAGGTCACCGGCCCCACCAGCGCGGTCGAGGCCGCCACGAGCACGGCGATCACCACCACGACGTGCATGACGGTGCGACGGTGGTCGACCCCGAGGGAGATCGCGCGATCCTCGCCCAGCGACAGAACGTCCAGCGCGCGGCGGATGGGCCACAGCGACGCGAGTGCGCACACCACGAGCACCGCGGTGGGGGCGAGGAGCTCGCGTTCCACGGCGGTGAAGCTCGCGAAGACGAGGTCCTGCACGATCGCGAAGGTGTCGGGATCGAGGAGGCGCTGCAGGAACGCGGTGACCGAGCGGAACAGCACTCCGAGCACGAGCCCCACCAGCACGATGACGTGCAGGTCGAGCCGGCGCCGCTGGAAGAGCCATCCGTACAGGAGCACGACCACGACGGTCATGAGCACGAGTTCGACGAGCCAGGAGGCCAGCGGGGGCGCCGCCAGCAGCACGGTGGGGCCGAGGACGAACGCGGTGACCACCTGGATCGCGAGGAACACCGCGTCGAAGCCCATGATCCCGGGGGTGAGGATGCGGTTGGCCGTGATCGTCTGGAACAGCACCGTGGCCACGCCCACCGCGGTGGCGGCGAGGGCCATGCCCGCGACGGTGCGCCCGCGCAGCCCCAGAGCGTACTCCCACGCGCCGGGGAGGTCGGTGAACACGTAGATGCCCGTCACCCCGACGGCCAGCACGACCAGCAGGCCGAGGCGCCACCGACCGCTCGTCCATCGCCGGAGCCCTCGCCGGGCCGGCAGAACCGCCCTCACCGTACGACCTCGCGTCGGGTGCGGGCGGATGCGCGGCGGCGGGTGCCGGCGGTATCGGCCGGGCGGGCGGTGCCCAGCAGCATCCACAGGAACACGACGCCGCCGACCACGCCCATGACGACCGAGATCGGCAGCTCGTACGGGAACCGCACGACGCGTCCGATGATGTCGCACAGCAGGACGAGCGCGGCGCCCAGGAGCGCCACCAGCGGCACGGCGCGGCGCATGTTGTCGCCGATAAGGCGGCTGACGATGTTGGGGGCGATCAGGCCGAGGAAGGGCAGCGCTCCGGTGACGACCATGAGGATGCCGGTCACCACCGCGATGATGCTCACCCCGAGGGCCAGCACGCCGCGCGTGTGCAGCCCCAGCCCGCGCGCGGTGTCCTCCCCGAGGCCCGCGAGGGTGAAGCGATCGGCGGCGAACCACGCGATCGCCGCCGCCGCGGCGGCGAGGAAGAGGATCTCGTAGCGGCCGCGCAGCACGGTGGAGAAGTCGCCCACACCCCAGCTGAGGAGCTCCTGCAGCGCGTCGGTGCGGTACGCGATGAACGTGGTGACCGCGCCGATGACGGCGCCGTAGAGGAGACCGACCACCGGGACGAGGACGCTGGAGCGTGACGGGATGCGACGCACGAGCGCCAGGAAGCCGGCGACACCGGCCAGCGCACCCACGGAGGCCACGACCGCCTTGGCCCACAGCGGCAGGCCCGGTGTCGTGAGCAGGACGGCGAGGAGCGCGAGGCTCGCCGCATCCGTCGCGCCCGTGGTGCCCGGCTCGACGAAGCGGTTGCGCGTGAGCAGCTGCATGATCAGGCCGGTGATCGCGAAGGCGGCGCCGGCCAGGATGAGGGCGACGGTGCGGGGAACCCGGCTGGCGAAGAGGATGAAGGCGTCGAGCTCGGCGACGCCCACGAACAGCGAGACCGTCGCGAGGGCGGCGACGCACACCACCCCCGCGACGATCAGCAGGGTCGATCGGCGGATCAGCGGACCGCGTCCTTCCCGCCCCGGCGCACCGGGGTCACGACGCGACCGCTTCCTCGACCGTGTCCAGGACGGCGGAGATCGCGGTGAGACCGTTGATCACGATGTACAGCTCGCCGGCAGGCAGCAGCACGATCCGGTCGTTCTGCGCCGCCGCGGTCCGCTCGACCAGCTCGTTGGCGAGGGTCTCCTCTGCACTGCCGCCGTCACCCGTGGCCGCGCCGCGGTCGAAGGCGAAGATCCACTCCGGGTCGGCGGTGAGGAGGAACTCGTTGGTCACGGAGTCGCCGTGCGGCGATCCCTCCGCACCCGGCAGCTCGGCGGCGGGGACGGCGGGGGTGAATCCGAGCTCGTCGAAGAACCACCCGAAGCGGGAGCCCTCACCGAACGCGCTGTACTCGCCGCCGGAGACCGCCAGGACGAGGGCACTGCCCGACGCCTCGGCGGCGAGCGCGTCGATGCGCTCCTCGATGTCGGCGGCCAGTTCGGCGACCTCATCCTCGCGGCGGAAGATCTCGCCCAGTTGCGCCGCGCGCACGAGGCCCGCGGCGGGGTCGAACGTGCCGCCGGGGGTACCGGTGAGGTCGATCGTCGTGGCGATCTCGGACAGCTCGTCGTACTGCCCGGTGCTGCGGGCCGCCGTCACGATGAGGTCGGGGTCCAGTTCGGCCACGGCCTCGAAATCGGGCTCGAACAGCGTGCCGACCTTCGGGAGGTCGGCGTAGTCGGACAGGTAGTCCGGCAGCACGACGTCGGGGATCGCGACGACGGCGTCGCCGGCGCCGATGGCGTCCAGAGTGTCGAGGGTGGCGATGTCGAACGTGATGACGGCCTCGGGCTCGCGCGGCACCTCCACGGCGGCCCGCTCGGCCGACGGGTCTTCGCGGTAGGACGACTCCCCGTCCTCCTCCACCAGCACGAGGGTCGGCTGCGCGTTGTCGACCACGACGGTCTCCGCGGCATCCGAGGAGGCGGCGTCCGCGCTCGGAGTCGAGCACGCGGTGACGGAGAGGGCGAGGACGGCGAGGCCGGCGAGCGGCGCAGCGGATCGGAATCGAGAAGTCATGTAGGTGAGGCTACCCTAACCTCTCGCCTCACTCCGTCGCCGCGATACCGGCCGGTACCCCCACACGGCCCGTGTGCACGGCTCATTTCCCGGCACGACGTGGGACGATTCCGCGACCGACGCGGCCGCAGTCGTTACCGTTCCGTTATCCCGACCATGGCGGCGCTGCGATCCCACAGCATCTTCGCGAGGGCCGGGTCGTCGGCCAGCCGGCTGGTGCGCGCCACGCGGTTGTTCGCGTAGTACTCCCCCGGCTGCCAGTCCACGCCGGGCTTGCCCATCGCGAGCCAGGTCAGCCGCGACCCGCCGATCTCCGTCGAGGTCAGCACGCGCTTCATGACCGGATTCGTGTAGAGGAAGCGCCACGGTCCCACGGATGCGGCGGCGAAGCCGCTCGCGATGGCGCCCGGGTGGAACGCGACCGCGTGGATCCCGGCATCCCCGTAGCGACGGTGCAGTTCCTTCGTGAACAGGATGTTCGCGAGCTTCGCATTGCCGTACGCCGCGCCCGCGGAGAACCGGCGTTCCCCCTGCAGATCGTCGATGTCGAAGCGCGCGAATCGGCGCGCGGCGACGCTGGAGGTCTGGATGACGGTCGCCGAGCTCTCCCGCAGCCGATCCCTCAGCAGGTTCGTGAGCAGGAACCCGCCCAGGTGATTGACCTGGAACGTCAGCTCGAATCCGTCGCGCGTCACCGTGCGGTCCGCGAAGATCCCGCCGGCGTTGTTGGCGAGCACGTCGATGCGGGGATAGGACTCCGCCAGCACGGCGGCCAGTTCCCGCACCTGCGACAGATCGCTGTAGTCGGCGACGTGCCACGGCGCGTCGAGAGCCTCCGCCACCGCCCGGGTCTTGCCCGGATCGCGCCCCACCACCACGACCCGTTCTCCAGCCTCGCTCAGCTGCCGGGCCGATGCGGCGCCGATCCCGTCGCTGGCGCCGGTGATCACGATCGTGCGCGCCATACCGCCCCCTCTCGATCCCCCGGCAGATGCGCGCCCGGCGTCACAGGTCGATCTTCTCGTTCTCGCCCTCCATGCGGTCGCCGGTCACCTTGTGCTTGACGAAGGCGACGAGGCTCGCGACGCGGCCGCCGGGGCTGTCCCAGTACTCCGCGCTGTCGGCGTCCACCTTCAGCAGCACGATGTCGGGGTCCTCCGGTCCTTCCGGGAACCACGCCTCCAGTCCCGCGTTCCACTGCTCGCGCAGCTTCGCGTCATCCTCCACGACGTGCGCGGTGCCCGACAGCGACAGCCACGAGTCGTTGCTGCTGAACGAGACGCCCACCGTGGGGTCGAGCCGGACGTGTTCGACGGCGGAGGCCTTGCGGCTGATCACGAACCACAGGTCGCCGTCGAACTCGGTCTCCTGCACGGTCAGCGGATGGGCCACGAGCTTGCCCTCGGCGGTGCGGGTGGTCACCATCGCGAAACGGAAACCCTTCAGCAGCTCGTTCAGCTTGGTCAGCTCGGCGGTGTCGGCGGTCATGAGGACCTTCCTTTCGAGGATCGGACCCGTCCATGCAAACCCGCGGGCGCCGTCCGCGACGAGGCGTTGACATCCGGCGCGATCCGTGCGGCGGAGGGAAGCCCGGCACCGGTCGCGCGGCCGCGTTCCCCGGATCAGGAGATGTGCCCGAATCAGGCCCGATCCGGCCCCATCCGTCCTGATTCCGGCGATCCTCCTGATTTCGGGCACGATGCGGATGCCGGACGCGACCGGCGGCAAGCCCTGGACGCCGGCGCGCGGGCCACGAAGACTGAGTGCAGCGGGCGCGCCGCGCACGCAGGGAAGGGCCACTGTGGCAGACAACGTCGCCGAACAACTGATCCAGCAGCTCCAGGATGCGGGGGTCACGCACATCTACGGCATCGTCGGT
>JADGMW010000674.1_pt1 | contig 12127 bp, 8 predicted proteins | sample 8641801 | NCBI WGS metagenome assembly JADGMW01 (sample SAMN16272018, study PRJNA661076) | feces metagenome | isolation source: fecal sample from diarrhoea affected cattle A | host: Bos taurus | place: South Africa: Lokaleng Village, Mahikeng | collected 2019-09
CACCTGGTGCTGGTGATGGACGCCGACTGCATCCTCGACCCGCAGTTCCTCGAGGTGGCCCGCGCCCGGCTCGCCGACGCCGGTCTCGGCGGCGTCGGCGGCACCTTCCGCGGCGGTCCCGGCGGCGGCCTGCTGGGCACCTTCCAGCGCAACGAGTACGCCCGCTACGAGCGCGACGTACGCCGGCTGCACGGCCGGGCGCTGGTGCTCACCGGCACCGCCTCGGTCTTCCCGATCCCGGTGCTCGCCGAGGTCGTGGCGGCCCGCCGCGACGGCCGGCTGCCCGACCAGTCCGGCGGCGGCAAGGTCTACGACGTGCACGTCCTCACCGAGGACAACGAGCTGTCGCTGGCGCTGCTGCACCTCGGCTACCGGATCCTGGCACCCCACGAGTGCACCCTCGAGACCGAGGTGATGTGCACCTGGAAGACCCTCGCCGACCAGCGCCTGCGCTGGAAGCGCGGCGCCCTGGAGAACCTCCTCGACTACGGCTGGACGCCGGTCACCCGCCGCTACTGGGGCCGCCAGGTGATGAGCGCGATCGGCGTGCTGGCCACCGTGCTGTACCTGGCCAGCCTCGCGGTCGGCCTCGTCCTCGGCGTCGAGCTGCACTGGTTCTGGCTGAGCCTGACCGGTGTCTTCGCACTCGAGCGGGTCGTCACGGTCCGTTCCCGCGGCGTGCGGCAGATGCTGCTCGGCGCCACCGTCGTGATCGAGATGGTCTTCGACGTCTTCCTGCAGATCGTGCAGGCCCGTGCCTTCGTCCAGGCAGCCCTGGGCAGCGAGAGAAAGTGGTAGTAGGAGATGTACAACAACGGTTCGATGACGGCCGGCGGCGCGCTCGCCGCGACCGGTCTGGCCTTCGACGCGATCTGGATGTTCCTGGCCGCCTTCGCGATCTTCTCCGGCGTGCTGGCGATCGGCCGGATCCTGCCCCGCCTGCGCTGATGCGCCGGCTGCTGGTCGTGCTCGGGCTGCTGGTCGCGGTGCTCGCGGTCCCGGCGGTCCAGATCGGCGTGACCGGCATCCAGACCGGCCGGGCGCAGAGCGCCCTGCTGGCCGAGCTCGCCGACGTCGAGGCCGCCGCCGCGCCGTCGTCGGACGGCGCCACTGTCGCTGCCGGCGACCCGGTGGCCGCCGGCGCCGAGCACGGCGAGCCGCTGGCGGTGCTGGAGATCCCCCGGCTCGGCGAGGACTGGCGATGGGCGGTGCTGGAGGGCACCGAGGACGACGTGATCGCCGACGGCATCGGCCACTACGCCGGGACGCCGCTGCCGGGCGCGGCCGGGAACGTCGCACTGGCCGGCCATCGCGCCGGCCACGGCTCGCCGTTCCTCGACTTCGACCGGCTCGGCCCCGGCGACGAGGTCCGGATCCGCCAGGGCGCGACCACCTGGACCTACGAGCTGACCACCAGCCCGCGCAAGGTCGACAACGACGCCGACTGGGTGCTCGACCCGCTGCCGGGCCACCAGCTGACGCTGACCACCTGCTGGCCCAAGTACGGCTCGCTGGCCCGGCTCTACGTGCGCGGCGAGCTGGTCGACGTCCACCGGGACGCGACGACCACCTGAGCCTGCCGGCCCTCGGCGCTACCGGAGCAGGCGGCGCATGGTGCGCAGCGAGGCGCCCGAGGAGTTGGCGCGCCAGTCGCGCTCCTTGCGCGCCTGGAACCAGACGAGGGCGCGCAGCCGCGGGAAGCTGCGGGTGTTGAGCGCGTCGGCGATCCAGCGGGCCTTGCTGCGGGCCAGGTCCCGCGGCGCGCCGTCGCGGCGGCGCGGCTCCTTGGAGGCCACCTCGCAGATCCACACCGGGGCGGTGGGGTGCAGGCGGGTCAGCCGCCGGTACTGGGCGGCGAAGATCTGCTCGAAGGATTGCCAGGTGCCCCAGCCCTTGTCCCGGCCCCAGTTGAAGCCGTCGAGGCCGAGGACGTCGACGTAGCGCGCGCCGGGCCAGATCTTCCGCACCGGCGTGGTGCCGGCGTAGACGTCGGCGGTCGGGTTGAAGACCCAGCGCAGGTTCTTGACCCCGCGGGCCCGGAAGTAGGTGACCAGGTAGCGCCACGCCGCCCGGAACTCGGCGTGGGTGCCGCCGTACCGCTTGGACCCGGAGGCGGTCGGCTGGAACTCCTGCCAGTCGCCGTTCATCTCCGGCCAGGGGCGCACGTAGACCGTCCACGGGTAGGCCCGGGCGGCCGCGACGATCTGGTCGAGGTAGTGGTCGTGACGCCCGCCGGTCCACTCCGAGAACCGGGTCGGCCCCATGTCCCAGGAGAGCAGCACCTTGCGCTTGCCGCCGCGGGCGAAGGACCGCTCGGTCGCGCCCGGGAAGATGTCGCCGTAGCCCCAGTAGTAGGAGGCGATGTCGGTCGAGGTGCCCACCATCGACTCGAAGCGGGCCAGCCGCGCCGGGTCGTGGGTCATCTGGTCGACGTAGGCGCCGAACTCGACCCGGTCCACCAGGCGGCGCGCGGCGCGGCGCTCACCGTCAGCGGCACCCGCGGGTGGCGTCATCGCGCCGGCGAGCAGCACGGCCAGGGCAAGGGTCAGCAGCGCCGTCGGGGCGAGCCCGACCCGCACCTGTCGCCATCCGATCATCTGCACTGCACTTCCTCAGGACGTCATCGCCGAATAGGGGGAATTGTTACCTCTATCGGCGACGCGCCGGCCAGAATCAACAGATCATCCACAATTCGGTGACAGAATCGCTCCGGGCCCGCTCCGAAGCGGTCCGGACCAGTGCGCGGCAGCCCAGCGCGGGCGTGACTCAGGCCGTGACTCAGGCCGTGACTCAGGCCCTCAGGCGCCGGCGGTCCTCAGGAGGCGGGGTCGGTCGGCGTCGCTCGGGGCCAGTGCCGGCCGTCGCGCGCCTCGATGGCGGTGTTGAACCGCTCCAGCAGGGTGCCCAGGGTCCGTACGTCGTCCGGGTCCCACTCGGCGAGCACCCGGCCGAGCCCGGCCACCCGGACCGCCCGGCGGCGTTGCAGCGCGTCGCGCCCGGCCTCGGTCAGCCGGATCTTGCGCGCTTGGCCGCCCTCGGGGTCGGCGACCCGCTCGGCCAGCCCGGCCTCCAGCACCGCCCGGGCCTGCCGGTTCAGCGTCGAGGTGTCGAGCCCGAAGGCCTCGCTGAGCTGGGCCAGCGTCATCGCGCCCTCGACGTCCAGCCTGCTCAGCAGCAGGTAGGCGCTGCGCTCCAGCCCGTCCGTGCCGGACGAGCGCAGCATCGTCAGTTGGTGGCGGCCGAAGATCGTCGACTCGTACTCCACCACCGCGATCGGGTCCTGCACCGTGGCCTCCTGCCGGGTCCGGGCGTCCAGTCTAGCGAGAGCCGATGTGTATCATGCACATCCGGTGTAGCGTGCCCCCTCGTGCCTCGTCCCGACCTCACCGCCGCCCCCGCCGGCCCGGCTCCCGCTCCCGGAGCCGTCACGACCCATTCCCACGCGATCGTCGTCGTCCTCGCCGTCGCCGGCATCACCGCCGCCCTGATGCAGACCCTGGTGGTCCCGCTGATCGGCGAGCTGCCCCGGCTGCTGGACACCTCCGCCTCGAACGCGTCCTGGGTGATCACCGCGACGCTGCTGACCGCGGCCGTGGCCACCCCGGTCAGCGGCCGGCTCGGCGACCTGTACGGCAAGCGCCGGCTGATGCTGATCTGCGCGAGCGCACTGGTGGTCGGTTCGCTCGTGTGCGCGCTGGCCTCCTCGGTCGCGCCGATGGTGGTCGGCCGCGGCCTGCAGGGGGCCGGGATGGGCCTGATCCCGCTCGGCATCAGCGCCATGCGCGACGTGCTGCCGGCCGAGAAGCTGGGCAGCTCGATCGCCCTGATGAGCGCCTCGATGGGCATCGGCGGCGCGCTGGGTCTGCCGATCTCCGCCGCCGTCGCCGAGCACACCAGCTGGCGGGTGCTCTTCTGGGGCGCCGCCACGCTGGCCGTGCTGATCGGGGTGCTGATCTTCTGGCTGCTCCCCGCGTCCCCGCCGTCCAACACCGGCCGCTTCGACCCGATCGGCGCCCTCGGACTCGGCGTCGGCCTTGTCTGCCTGCTGCTCGGCGTCTCCAAGGGCGCCGACTGGGGCTGGAGCAGCGCCACCACCGTCGGCCTGCTGGTCACCGCCGTGGTCGTGCTGCTCGCCTGGGGCTGGTTCGAGCTGCGCAGCTCCGACCCGCTGGTCGACCTGCGGGTCACCGCCCGCCCGGTGGTGCTGCTGACCAACCTGGCCTCGATGGTCGTCGGCTTCTCGATGTACGCCCAGTCGCTGATCATCCCCCAGCTGCTCCAGCTGCCCACCGAGACCGGCTACGGCCTCGGCCAGGACATGCTCCAGATGGGCCTGTGGATGATGCCCGGCGGCTTCGTGATGATGCTGCTGTCGCCGTTCGGCGCCACGCTCTCCCACCTCCGCGGGCCGAAGGTCACCCTGGCCGTCGGCGCCCTGGTGGTGGCCGTCGGCTACCTGTCGGCGACCCTGCTGATGGGCTCCACCTGGGGCCTGCTGGTCGCGGTCTGCCTGTGCAGCGCCGGCGTCGGCCTGGCGTACGGCGCGATGCCGGCGCTGATCATGGGCTCGGTACCGCTCTCCGAGACCGCCTCGGCCAACAGCTTCAACACCCTGATGCGCTCGGTCGGCACCTCGGTCTCCGCCGCCGTGATCGGCGTCGTGCTGGCCCAGATGACCACCGACTTCGGCGGCTACGCGCTGCCCAGCGAGAACGGCTTCCGGACCGGCCTGCTGCTCGGTGCCGCGGTCGCGCTGGTGGCCTCGGTGATCGCGATCTGCATCCCGACACGGGCCAGCCGGGAGGCCGAGGAGCACATCGAGCACCCGGAGACCGCGACCGAGCTGGTCGCGCCGCGGCACGGCGCCTGAGGGCCACGCAGGGCCCGCGGACTCCGCGGGACTTGCGGGGGTCCCTAGCATGGGCCGGTCCCTCCCCCTGCTCCCTCAGGTTGCCTTCATGCGACGTCGCCCCCTGGCCCTCGTGGCCGCCCTCATCACCCTGCTCGCCGCCCTGAGCGCGGTGCCCGCCGCCCCCGGGCACGCCGCCCCGGCGGCAGGCTCGCCCGCGGGGAGCATGCTCACCGACCTCTCCAACACCGCGGACGGCCAGCTGCGGGTGACCTGGAAGCAGTACGGCTCGGAGCGTCTCTTCGGCCGCTACGAGGTGATCACCGCCGCCGACCGGGCGCTGAAGGTCGACCGGGTGGTGCGTCGCTACGACACCCTCGAGCAGACCTCGGTGGTGGTCCCGCACACGGCGTCGGCCACCCCGGCGTCCGGCGCCTACACCTTCGTCAAGGTGCTGGTGGTGCGCCGCGACGGCAAGGTCGGCGGCTCGTGGACGAAGTGGATCATGCCGACCCCGCCCAGCCCGCCGGCCTCCGGGCCGACGGTGGACCTGGCGACCTTCAACGTGCTGCTGTGGCGCCGCAGCCAGACCGGCCCGGCGAGCTGGAAGCAGCGTCTGCCCCGGATCAAGCGCCGGGTGCTGGCCGCCCGCCCCGGGGTGCTGCTCCTCCAGGAGGTCTCCGGCTCGCCGCAGGCCTACGGCGGCAAGCGGAACAAGACCTGGCAGTTCGAGTCGGTGGCCAAGGCGCTGCGCGGCCGGTACCGGCTGACCGAGAAGCAGGTCTACCGCCACCGCGGCCGGGTCCGCGGCAGCCAGGGCTCGCGGATCATGTACGACGTGCGCCGCTACGCCCCGGTGCGTGCCGGCCACTTCCGCCAGGCGGCCACCTCGCTCCGCTCGAACCGGTGGGTGGCCTGGGCCCAGCTGCGCGAGCGCAGCAGCGGCACCACGTTCTACGTCTTCTCCAGCCACCTGCACACCGAGCGGGACCGGCCGGGCTCGTCGAAGCACTGGAGGATCCGCAACCGGCAGGCCGCACAGCTGATCGCCAAGGCGCGCTCGTTCGCCGCCACCGGCCGCTCGGTCTACGTCGGCGGGGACATGAACTCCACCAGCACCACGCTGCCCGACAACGGGGTGGCCCGGGCGTTCGTCGCGGCCGGGTTCTACGACGGCTTCGCCACCCGGAACCAGGTGAACGCGCAGTACCCGACCACCAAGGACTACGGCGGCCGGCTGACCCCGCGCGCGTTCCGCCGCGACTACCTGTTCTCGCTCAACGCGCCGGCCGGGTCCTACCGGTTCGTGAACCACATCAACCGCTCGCGGCGCAAGATCGAGTCCGACCACTTCATGCAGCAGGCGGTCTTCCCGCTCAAGCCCTGAGCGGGAGGGCGGCTCGGCTCAGCCGGCGCGGGCGATCGACATCGCCAGCGCGACCAGGTGGCCGAGCCGGGCCACCTCGGAGTCCAGGAACTCCGGGCCGCCCCGACGACCGATGATGACCACCTCGGTGTGGTTCAGCCGCGCCCCGCAGTGCACGTTGTCGTCGTCGGTCTCCAGCCGCGCCGCGCGGCCCAGGGAGATCCACTCCAGGCCCTCCGGCGCCGCCGAGGTGGCGTGCACGACGCCGGCGCTCTGGCTGACCCGGGCGGCCCAGTCGGCGCGGAAGGTGTCCGGCAGCAGGTCGATCAGCCGGTCCAGCGCGCCCGCCGGGTGCGCGGTCAGCTCCTCGACCGCCTCCAGGTCGAGGACCAGGTTCCCCCCGGCGGCGTAGCGGCTGATCCACACCACCCGGACGCCGTCGAGCATGTTGCAGGCCGAGACGATCGAGTCCGGCATCGTGCCCGGCGCGGTCTCCAGCAGGACGTCGTCGACGGCCAGGCCCTCGCGCTTCTCGACGATCTCGATCGCCTCGATGTCGCCCCCGGCCTCACCGATGGCGGCCGCGACGCGGCCCAGCGATCCCGGGACGTCCGGCAGCTCCACACGCAGCAGGTACGGCATCACCACTCCATTCCGGTCGCCCCGACCCTATCCGCCCGGCCGCCGGGAAGGCGCGCCTCCCCGCCGGAACCGGATGCCGTTCGCCTCACCCGACCCGCTCAGCGGCGGGTCAGCCGCTCCGCGAGGCCGCTGGCGCGCAGCGCCCGGGTGCCGACCGCGGCCCGCACCGCGTCGGCGGTGCCGACCACCCGGACCCGCTCCTGGGCCCGGGTCAGCGCCGTGTAGAACAGCTCGCGGGTCAGCAGCGGGGAGTCCTCGGGCGGCAGCAGCACGGTCACCTCGCGGGCCTGGCTGCCCTGGCTCTTGTGCACCGTCATCGCGTGCAGGGTCTCGGTGTCGGCGAGCCGGGACGGCGCGAACCAGCGGTGCCCGCCGATGCCGGCCACCACCGCGCGCAGGTCCTCGCCGTCGCGCACCACCACGCCGGTGTCGCCGTTGAACAGGTCGAGGCCGTAGTCGTTCGCGGTGACCAGCAGCGGCCGGCCGACGTACCACTCCTGGCCCCAGGCGGGACCGACCGGCTGGCCGGTGGCGTCCGCCAGCCAGCGCTCGACCAGCCGGTTCCAGTGCTGGACGCCCCAGGGGCCGTCCCGGTGCGCGCAGAGCAGCCGGTGCCGCTCGGCGGCGGCGACCGCGGCCACCGCGTCGCCGTCGGCGGCCGCGGTGCGCACCTCCAGGGCGTGCCCGAGCAGCCGGCCGCGCAGCTCCTCGGCCGCGCCCGGGGCGTCCGGCTCGGTGAGGCTCATCGCCGGGTCCGCGGAGCGCAGCAGGGCGAGCACCTCCTCGGCGTCCCCGGCCCGCACCGCCTGCGCGAGGGCCCCGATGCTGCGCCCGTAGCGGTGCGAGGTGCGCAGCGCGGCGACCGTGCCCGGGGCCCGGGCGGCCAGGCCGCCGACCAGGTCGGAGAGGACCGCGCCCGCCTCCACCGAGGCGAGCTGGTCGGGGTCGCCGACCAGGATCAGCCGGGCGTCCGGGCGCACCGCCTCCAGCAGCCGGGCCATCATCGTCAGCGAGACCATCGAGGTCTCGTCGACGACGACCACGTCGTGCGGGAGCCGGTTGCCGCGGTGGTGCCGGAACCGGGTGCGCGACTCGGGCCGCCAGCCCAGCAGCCGGTGCAGCGTCGAGGCGGAGAGGTCGGCGAGCCGGGCCCGGTCCTCCGCGCCGAACCCGTCGCCGCGCTGGGCCTCCTCGACGGCCTGCTGCAGCCGGGCGGCCGCCTTGCCGGTGGGGGCGGTCAACGCGACCCGGAGCCGCCGGCCGGCCTCGCCGGCGTCCGCTTGGGCGCTCAGCAGGGCGAGCAGCCCCGCGACGGTGGTGGTCTTGCCGGTGCCCGGCCCGCCGGTGAGGACCGTGGTCCACTGCCGGGCGGCGGCCAGCGCGGCGGCTCGCTGCTCGGCGTAGCCGGCGCCGGGGAAGAGCCGGTCGGCCTGCTCCACCAGGAGGTCGTCGTGGACCGGCGGCGCGGGTGCCGCGAGCCGCTCCAGCAGGTCGTCGCGGACCTGGCCCTCCTCGCGCCAGTAGCGGTCCAGGTAGAGCAGGTCGCCCTCGACCCGGACCACCGACGCCGCGGCCACCGGGCTCGCGGCGACCCGCTCGAGCCAGCCGTCCACCTCGGGCCAGGGCAGCGGGTCGGTGAGCGCGACGGCGCCCGGCTCCGGCTCGGGCCGGGCGTCGTCGGCGGCGAGCGCGGCCAGGTCGACGCAGACCGAGCCGTGCCGCGCGGCCCGGACCGCCAGCGCGACCGCGAGCCGGACGTCGTCGTCGGTGGTGCCGCTCAGCTGCGCCACCCGGGACGCCACGTGGACGTCCGCGGCGCTCAGCACCCCGGCGACGTTGAAGGCGCGCAGCAGGCCGTCCGCGCCGCGGGCCAGCCGGGGGTCGTACGGGTCGTCCAGGGTCAGTCGCTCGATCATCGGTCCGCCCCTGCGCCGTCCAACAGGTCCGAGAGCGCGCCCACCAGCGCCGCCGGCGGCCGCCAGGAGAAGACCCCGGCCGGGGAGCCGTCGGCGGCCGCCGGGGTCTGCGGCCCGCACATCCCGCGCAGGTAGAGGTAGAGCACCCCGCCGAGGTGGACGGCCGGGTCGTAGCCGGGCAGGCGCCAGCGCAGGTAGCGGTGCACGACGACGGCGTAGAGCACCGCCTGCAGCGGGTAGTCGGAGTGCAGCATCGCCTCGCTCAGCCGGGCCGGCGCGTAGTCGGCGGCGCTCACCGGACGGCCGGGCTCGCCGAGCAGGTTGGTCTTGTAGTCGACCACCACGAACCGCGGGCCGTCGGCGGTCTCGAGCCGGAGCACCACGTCGATCGAGCCGGACAGGTAGCCGCGCAGCGGCTGGTCGCCGAGCGCCGGCTGCTCGAGCCGGTCCGCGTAGGGCCGCAGCGGGTCGTCCGCGGCCAGGTGCGCGCGCAGCAGCCCGGCGAGGTCGCGCAGCCGCAGCTCGCCGCCCGGCGCCCGGACGTCGCCGCCGGCCAGCGGGATCTCGAAGTCCAGCTCGCGCAGCCGGTCGCGCAGCGGCACCTGGGCCAGGGTGCGGCCCGCGGCGAGCGGGCCGAGCGGGGTGTGGTGCAGCGGGACCAGCGCCTCGGCGATCGTCGCGGCCGCGGCGGCGCCGGGGTCGTCCCCGGCCGCGCCCAGCGTCACCGGCCACCAGCGCAGCTGCTCGGCGACGTGGCGGCGCAGCTCCTCGGACAGGTCCGCGGCGTCCGGGTCGGCGTGCTCGAGGACGGCGTGCACCAGGCTGCCGAAGGCGGCGCCCGCGGGCAGGTCCGCCATCGGCGAGACGAGGTCGCCGGGACCACCGGGGGTCTGCGACGTCGGCTGTCCCGGGTCGGTGAGCTCGGCCGCGACCGGGTCGGCCGCCTCGGGCTCGTCGGCGACGCCGACGACCTCGGGCTCGCTGGCCACGCCCTGCTCCTCGGCCACCCGGATCAGCCCCGAGTAGGAGGTCCGGCGCCATTCGGCGTCCACCTCGCGGGCGAAGCGGCGCACCGCGAGGGTGCCGTCGTCACCGCGCGGCGCGGGCGGCGCGGCGTCGACCGGCTCGGCCAGCTCGGCGGCCGGCCCGCCGAGCTCGGTGAGCAGCCCGAAGACCCGGGCGGCGTACTCGTCGTCGCGGACCTCCTGGAGGTCGGGCACCTCGGGGGTGCCGGGCTGGCGGCCCAGCAGCAGCCGGTGCAGGCCGCCGATCCTGGTGTTCGCGGTCGGTGCCCACCAGGCGACCACCTGCGACTGGGCGCGGGTGAGCGCGACGTAGAGGTTGCGCAGCGCCTCGCCGGACTCCTCGGCACGATGCCGGGCCAGGTGGTCGGCCCAGTGCGGGCCGTCGCCGCTCACGTCGAGGGTCCGCCGGCCCTCGTCGTGGTAGCGGGCGACCTCGGTGGGGAACTCGTAGGACTGGTAGGCGAACGGCAGGTAGGTGACCGGGTACTGCAGACCCTTGCTGCCGTGCACGGTGACGATCTGCACCGCCGCGGCGTCGGAGTCCAGGCGCCGCGGGCGCTCGGTGGCCGCGGTCCGGCGCCGCTCGTCGCGGTACCAGGCCAGCAGCGCGGTCAGCCCGAGCCGCTCGCGCAGGGCGGTCTCGTGCAGCAGCTGGGCCAGGTGGCGCAGGTCGGTCAGCAGCCGCTCGCCCCCCTCCACGCCGAGCAGCCGGGCCGAGAGCCCACGCTCCTCGGCGGCCTCCAGCAGCGCGGCCACCCCGCGCCCGCGCAGCAGCAGCGCCCAGCCGCGCAGCGCGTCGGCGACCCGGTCGGTCAGCCCCGGGTCGTCGACCAGGTCGGTGGTCGGGTGGCCGAAGAAGCTGGACAGCGCCGCGTTGCGGACCAGCGGGGCGCGGTGCGGTTGCTCCATCGCCTCGAGCAACGCCAGCCACTCCTCGGCGGCCGGGGTGGTGAAGACGTGGCCGCCGCCGGTGAGCACCGCGGCGACGCCGCGCGCCTGCAGCGCGCGCTGGACCAGCGCGCCGTGCTCGCGGGCACCGACCAGCACCGCGACGTGGCGGGCCTCGAGCGGGTCGCCGTCCCAGGTGGCGCCCGCGGCGAGCAGCTCGGCGATGTCGGCGGCGCAGTCGCGGGCGATGAACTCGCGTGCGTCGGGCGCGCCGATCAGGCCCCGCTTGAGCCGGAAGCCGGCGCGCGGCACCCGGCGCAGCCGGAACGGCGCGGGGTGGGGGGCGCCGGCCAGCCGGCTGCCGCGGTGGTGGGCCTCGACGTCGCGGACCCGGATCTCCGGGTGCCCCAGAGCGGCCCCGCCGAGCACCACCTGGAGCCGGTCGAGCAGGTCGGCGTCGCTGCGCCAGCTGGTGCCCAGGGTCGCCTGGGCGGTGGCCATCGCGGCGGCCGCGAGGTAGGTGGGCACGTCGCCGCCGCGGAAGGCGTAGATCGCCTGCTTGGGGTCGCCGATCAGCACCATCGTGGCGTGCCCGGTGAAGGCCCGGTCCAGCACCTGCCACTGCACCGGGTCGGTGTCCTGGAACTCGTCGACCAGGACGATCCGCCACCGGTCGCGCATCCGGCCCCGGGCCGGCGCCGCGTCGTCCTCGAGGGCGTCGGCCAGCCTGCTGAGCAGGTCGTCGTAGCTGAGGAGGCCCAGCCGCCGCTTGCGCCGGTCCACCTCGGCACGCACCGCGGCGGCGAAGTCGACCCGGGCACCGGCGGGCGTCTCCGGATCGCCGGCCGGGGCGAGGACCGCCTGCGGGTCGCCGACCACGGTGCGGCCCAGGGAGAGCGCGCAGTCCCGGTCGAACGGCGGCGGCTCGCGGCGCTGGCCGAAGCGCTGCAGGTAGAGGTCGTCGACCACCTCGACCACGAGGTCGTCAAGGTTCTCCACCAGCCGGGCGCCGGCGTCGGTGTCGCCGGCGACCCCGAGCGAGCGGAGCACCAGCTGGCAGAACTGGTGGGTGGTGGCGATGGTGGCGGCGTCGAAGGAGGCCAGGGCGTCGCGCAGCCGGTGCCGGCGCTCGGCGAGCTCGGCGGCGTCGCCGTCCAGCAGCAGCGCCAGCAGCCCGTTGCCCGGGTCGGCGCCGGCCGGGTCGGCCAGCGCCCGCTCGGCCTCGACCAGCTGCTCGCGGACCCGCTCGCGCAGCTCCTGGCTGGCGGCGCGGCCGAAGGTGATGATGAGCATCTCCTCCAGCGCCGCGACGCCCTCGGCGACGTAGCGGGTCACCAGCGCCCCGACGGTGAAGGTCTTGCCGGTGCCGGCGCTCGCCTCGAGCAGCGTCGTGCCGACGCCCGGCAGCTCGCCGGTGACCTCGAAGGAGGCCACACCGGCC
>JADGMW010000679.1_pt1 | contig 12107 bp, 10 predicted proteins | sample 8641801 | NCBI WGS metagenome assembly JADGMW01 (sample SAMN16272018, study PRJNA661076) | feces metagenome | isolation source: fecal sample from diarrhoea affected cattle A | host: Bos taurus | place: South Africa: Lokaleng Village, Mahikeng | collected 2019-09
CGTTGATGAACGGCACGTTGTTCTCGTGCAGGGCGTGCAGGATCAGCTTCACGCCGATGAAGGCGAGGATCGCGGCGAGGCCGTAGGAGAGGTAGATCAGGCGGTCCAGCAGCCCGTCGATGAGGAAGAACAGCTGGCGCAGGCCGAGGAGGCTGAACGCGGTCGCGGTGAAGACGATGAAGGTGTTCTGGGTCAGGCCGAAGATCGCCGGGATCGAGTCCAGCGCGAACAGGATGTCGGTGCCGCCGATGGCCACCATCACCAGCAGCATCGGCGTCATGACCTTCTTGCCGTTCTCGATGGTGAACAGCTTGTCGCCGTCGTAGTGCTCGCTCGTGTTCAGCACCTTGCGGGCGATCTTGATGACGAAGTTGTCCGCCTCGTCGGACTCGTGGTCCTCGGGCGCCAGCATCTTGCCGGCGGTGATCAGCAGGATCAGGCCGAAGAGGTAGAAGACCCAGGCGAAGGCGTTGATCGCCGCGGCGCCGACCAGGATGAACAGGGTCCGGGCGATCAGCGCGAAGACGATGCCGAAGAGCAGCACCTTCTGCTGGTCCTCACGGGGCACCCGGAAGCTGGCCATGATGATGAGGAAGACGAAGAGGTTGTCGACCGAGAGCGCCTTCTCGGTGATGTAGCCGGCGAAGTACTCACCGCCCATCGTCGACCCGCCGAAGAAGAGGACGAGCAGGCCGAAGACCACCGCGATGCCGACGTAGAGCGCCGACCAGATGCTCGCCTCGCGCAAGGTCGGGACGTGCGCCTTGCGCACGTGGAAGAAGAAGTCGAAGGCAAGCAGGCCGGCGATGCCGACGATCGTCAGGCCCCAGACCCAGGTGGGGACGTCCATCAATGAGCTCCTCGTGTTCGGTCTGCGGGCGTGCCCCCGGCGGGCGCAGGGCTGCACACGGGGGCTGAGTCCTCGGTACCCGGTCGCCGTCGGCGGCGACCGGTCCGTCCAGGTCGTCAAACGGACGGACGGACGGCGCGGTTCCCGCGCACCGGGGCTCCGATCCTCTCATCGCTGGCCGGACGGCGTCTCGGCCGGTCCGGGCTGCGGCGGCGCTGGGCAGGGGCGGCGGCTCGGGGCCGCCGCGGGGCGCACCGGAAGGTTCCGGAAATGGAGCGACCCCGCTGGTGTCTCGGGTCACCAGCGGGGTCAGGAAGGACTGTAGTCGACCCCGGGCGGCGAACGGAGAAGGTCCCGGTTTTCTTGAGGGTTTCTTGAGAAGTTCTTACCGGCGGGCCGCCGACACGTCCGTGCCATCCCCCGGTCCCCGGGCCGTCCGCCCGGGTCAGACCCCGGGTCAGACCCCGGGCTCGACCCCCGCACCAGGCTCGCTCGCACGCTCCCGAGCGACGGCACCGGCGGCCAGCGGCGCGTCCGCGAACGCCCCCGAACGGATCCGCGCGGCGAAGGTCCGGGCCACGATCCGGTCGGTGAGCGAGGGCAGGTGCCGGGCCAGCAGGATCTCGACCGCGCCCCGCGGCGTGGTCGGCAGGTCCCGGTGGACCCGCCTGGCCAGCGCGGCCCGCTCGACCGCGGCCACCACGCCCGCCAGCGGCTCGTAGGAGCTCATCCCCTCCAGCGACAGGCCGGCCTGTGCGGTCGAGTCGTGGATCGGGCTGCGGACCGCCGACGGGTACACGCAGGTGACCCCGACGTGACCGCCCAGCTCGAGCCGGAGCGCGTCGGCGTACGCGACCAGGCCGCGCTTGGAGACGCCGTACGCCGCCGCCAGCGGCAGCTGCATCACCGCCATCCGCGAGGTCAGCATCACCACCCGGCCGCGGGCGGCCACCAGCGGCTCGACGCACGCCGCGGTCACCCGCCAGGCGCCGAGCAGGTTGACCTCGAGCTGGCGGCGGACCTCCACGCCCGGAGCGAGCTCGGCCGGGGCCGGCCCGCCCAGCCCGGCGTTGTTGACCAGCAGGTCGAGCCCGCCGAGGCGCGCCAGCGCGTCGGCGACCGCGGCCCGCACCGCCTCGTCGTCGCTCAGGTCGCAGGCGAGGACCTCGACCGGGTCGTCGGCGCGCGGTGCGACGTCCAGGCCGACGACGTGCGCGCCGAGCTCGGTCAGCCGGGTCGCGATCGCCCGGCCGAAGGTCCCCGAGGCGCCGGTGAGGAGCACCCGCAGCCCGCGGGCGTCGCGGCGTCCTCCGTCGAGCAGGCCGCGCAGGGCCGGCACCGTCTCCAGCAGCAGGCTCATGCCGTCGCCTCCCCGGGCGCCTCGCCGAGCCGGGCGGTGACCGCGGTCGACGGCGCCGGCACGACCAGCCCGGTGCCGTCCGCGAGCCGGTCCCGGCCGGCGGCGAGCTCGCGCGCAGCGTCCGCGACGTACGCGTCGAAGTCGATGCGCATCGCCGGGCGCTTGCTGCCCCAGCGGCGCCGCGCCGCGGCCAGCGTCCGCTCGGTACGGCGACGTTGCTCGGCGGGGGCGGGCAGCGCGTAGCGGCCGCCGAGGTACGCCGCGACCAACCGGGCCTGCGCCTCGACGACGGGCAGCGCGGCCCCGGTGGACTGCATCAGCCCGACGAAGGCGAGGCTCGGGTCGTCGAGGTGGAAGACCCGCCGGTAGAGCAGCAGCGACTCCGGGTCCGCGCCGAGCCAGCGCGAGGAGAGGAACGGGATGCTCACCCGATAGCCGGTGGCCCAGACGATGGTGTCCACCTCCTCGCTGCGGCCGTCGGCGAAGACCACCCGGTCGCCGTCGAGACGCTCGATCCCGGCGCGGGCCTCGACCTCGCCGTGGGTGAGCCGGTGCAGGATGGTGTCGCTGATCGTGGGGTGGTTCTGGAACAGGCCGCCGGACGGCGCGGGCAGCCCGTAGGACTGCGGCGGCCCGACCGCGAGCCGGAGCATGGTCTGCGCGACCCGCTGCCGCAGTCGCCAGGGCAGCACGGCCAGCGCCGCGCCGGTGGCGTCGGCCGGGCGGCCGAAGAGGTACTTGGGCACGATGTGCACCCCGTGCCGGGCCGAGAGCAGCACCGGTCCGCGGGCCACGTAGGAGGCGTCGACGGCGATGTCCATCGCCGAGTTGCCCATCCCGACCACCAGCACCCGGCGGCCGGCGAAGACGTCGGGGGTGCGGTAGTCGTGGGCGTGCATCTGGGTGCCGGCGAACTCGCCCGGATAGCCGGGCTCCGGCCAGCGCGGGTCCCAGTTGTGGCCGTGGGCGACCACCACGGCGTCGAACTCCTCGCGTACGCCGTCCGCGGTCGTCACCAGCCACACCCCGTGGCGGGCGCCGTCGCGGACCTGCTCGACCTCGGTCACGGTGGTGCCGAACCGGATCGCCCCCAGCAGCGAGAAGGTGCGCGCGTAGTCGGCGAGGTACCCGGCGACCAGGTCGGCCGAGGGGTAGTCCGGCCAGTCGGCCGGCATCGGGAAGTCGGCGAACTCGGTGCGCGCCTTGCTGGTGTTCAGGTGCAGCGACTCGTACGCCGGGGACAGGCCGCTGCTGTTCTCCCGCACCCACAGCCCGCCGGGCCGATCGCCCCGCTCGTAGCCGACGACCTCCAGCCCGACGTCGAGCAGCGCCTTGATGGTGGCCAGGCCGGCGGCGCCGGCGCCGATCACGGCGACCCGTGCGGGAGTGCTCATCCCGGTGAACTCCGTCCCTCGATGGTGTGCCCCACAACGCTACGGGGAGCCCTCGGCCTGATCTATGGCGTCTCGCACGCCGTTACCGGCTTCGGTTGTGGCCGACCACAGTCCACGCCAGGATGGACCGATGAGCCGCACCCCCGACGACTGGCCGGCGGTGGTCGAGCTGATCGAGAAGGTCACCGCCGAGGAGGACCTGATGCCGGCGGTGGTCGCCGGGGTGCGGACCGCGCTGCCCGAGGTCGCCGTGCTGAGCGCCGCCGACGTCGCCGGGCACACCCGGGCACTGCTGGCCGCGGCCACCCGGGCGATCGCCGCGCGGCGCGCCCCGCACGAGTCCGAGCTGGCGTTCGTCGCGGAGCTGGCCACCACCCGCGCCGGCCAGGGCATCGGCATCGAGGTGGTGCTGAGCGCGATCCACGTCTCCGAGCGGGCGATCTGGGCGCGGACCCGGGAGCGGGCCCGCCGCGACGGGGTCGCCCCCTCCCTGCTGCTCGACGCCCGCGAGCTCTACGACGACTGGGCCGAGGCGGTACGCCGCCGGCTGATCGAGGCGCACCGGGAGGCGCGGGCCAGCCAGCAGGTCGCCCGGCCCGGCCGCGAGGAGGAGCTGGTGCGGCGGCTGCTGGACGGCGGCTCGGCGGCCGCGCTCGCCGCGGCCGAGGCAGGGCTGGCGCCCGCGGACGGGCTCTGGGTGCTGCTGGCGCGCGCCGAGGACCGGGCCGGGACCGCCCAGCTCGACCGACTGGCCCGCGAGCTCCGACCGTCCCCGACCGCGCGGATCGGGGACGTCGTGGTCGCGGTCAGCGCCGAGCAGCCGGCGACCGTCATCCCCGACAGCGCCCTGGGGCTGGCCGGCCCGGCCACCGCGGAGGAGGTCGGGTCGGCGTTCCGGCTCGCGCTGGCGGCCCTCGGCGCGGCCGAGCAGACCGGACGGCGCGGGCTGGTGCAGGCCGCCGAGGTGGCCGGCGTGGTCGCCGCGCTCTCCCGCCCGGACCTGGCCGCGGCGCTGCTCGCCCGGCACCGCGACGCCCGCCGCGACCTCGGCCCGCAGGCGCTGCCGGTCGCCCGCACGGTGCGCGCCTGGCTGGAGGCCGACCGGGACACCACCGTCGCGGCCCGGGCCCTCTTCGTGCACCCGAACACGGTGCGCAACCGGCTGCACCGGTTCGCCGAGGCCACCGGGATCGACGTGCTCGGCACCTTCGGCGCGTTCGACGGCTGGTGGCTGTGCCAGGCCTGGCTGGCCGAGACCGGGTGAGCCGGCTCAGCCGCGCCGCACCCGGGCCCGGCGCACCTGGCCGAGCACCAGCGGGCCGACCAGTCCCAGCAGCGCGACGATCCACAGCGCCACCGAGAGCGGGGAGTCGACCAGCACCGAGAGGTCGCCCTCGGAGATGAGCAGCGCCCGGCGCAGCTGGGTCTCGAACAGCGGCCCGAGGATCAGCCCGACGATCGCGGGCGCCACCGGCACGTCCGCCATCGCCATCAGCACTCCCAGCAGCCCGATCACGTAGAGCACCAGCAGGTCGGGCAGGCCGCCGCCGGAGGCGAACGTGCCGAGGGTCGCGAAGACCATGATCCCGGCGTAGATGGCGTAGGCGGGGATCTCCAGCAGCCGCGCCCACACCCGGGCCAGCGGCAGGTTGAGCACCAGCAGCATCACGTTGCCGACGTAGAGCGAGGCCAGCAGCGCGTAGACCAGCGGTCCGGACTCGTCGAACAGCTGCGGCCCCGGCTGCAGCCCGTAGGACTGGAAGGCGGTGAGGATCACCGCCGCGGTGGCCGAGGTCGGCAGCCCGATGGTCAGCAGCGGCACCAGGACGCCGGCCGCCGCCGCGTTGTTCGCGGCCTCCGGGCCGGCCACCCCCTCGATCGCGCCCCGGCCGAAGTCCTCGGGGTGCTTGGAGAGCCGCTTCTCGGTGGCGTAGGAGAGGAACGTCGGGATCTCCGCGCCGCCGGCCGGCAGCGCCCCGATCGGGAAGCCGTACGCCGTACCGCGCAACCAGGCCGGCCACGAGCGCCGCCAGTCCTCGCGCGACATCACCGCCCGACCGCGCAGCGGGGTCACCGTGCCGCCGCCCCCGCCCTTGAGCGCGTGCGCGAAGACCTCGCCGATCGCGAACAGCGCGACCACCACGATCACCACGTCGATGCCGTCGAGCAGGGTGTCCACCCCGAAGGTGAGCCGCGCCTGCCCGGACTGGGACTCGATGCCGACCAGGCCCAGCGTCAGCCCGACCAGCAGCGAGGCGATCCCCTTCAGCGGGCTGGCGCCGAGCAGGGTGGCCACGGTGACGAACGCGATCGCCATCAGCGCCACGTAGTCGGCCGGGGTGAACTTCACCGCGACGTCGGCGAACGGGCGGGCCACGAAGGTGAGCAGGACGGTGGCGATGGTGCCGGCTACGAACGAGCCGATCGCGGCGGTCGCCAGCGCCGCCGCGGCCCGGCCCTGGCGGGCCATCTTGTTGCCCTCCAGGGCCGCCACCATCGAGGCGGACTCGCCGGGGGTGTTGAGCAGGATCGCGGTCGTCGAGCCGCCGTACATGCCGCCGTAGTAGACGCCGGCGAAGAGGATCAGCGCCCCGGTCGGCTCGAGCTTGTAGGTGATCGGCAGCAGCAGCGCCACGGTCAGCGCCGGGCCGATGCCGGGCAGCACCCCGACCGCGGTGCCGAGGGTGACCCCGAGCAGGGCGAGCAGCAGGTTGGTCGGGGTGAGCGCGTCGCCGAAGCCGTCGAGCAGCAGGTTCAGGGAGTCCATCTCAGAACCCCCACGGCCCGGACGGCAGCGAGATGCCGATCAGCGAGTCGAAGCCGAGGAAGACCAGCGCCGCCACGCACCAGCCGTAGGCGAAGGAGCGCAGCCGATGCGGTGCGCCGAGCACCACCGCGGTGCAGCCGAAGAGCAGCGTCGCCGAGACGACGTAGCCCAGCCAGGGCACCACCACGGCGAAGCCGAGCAGCACCACCAGCAGCAGCCCCATCCGCGTCCAGTCCTGGCCGCCGGTGTGCTCGGAGTGCTCCCAGAAGCCCATGTCGCGCCGGCCCAGCACCAGCAGCGCCGCCCCGACGACCAGCACCAGCACCCCGACCACCCAGGGCACGGTGGCCGCGCCGACCAGGTCGTCGCCGTTGTCCAGGCGGGCCGCCTGGACCACCACGAGCACCCCGATCAGCACCATCACCGCGCCCAGCACCATGGTCGCCAGGGCGGTGCGCCGGTCGTTCTCGACGCCGAGCCGCTCGGCGTCCTCGGGGCCGACCAGGTCGCCGCGGACGTTGACCGGCTCGCGGCGGGGAGCGTGCCGGCTCACGAGACCCGGCCGATCCCGAGGTCGGCCACCACGGCCCGGACCCGCTCGGTCTCGTCGGCGACGAACCGGCGGAACTCGTCGCCGGCCACGAACGAGTCGGTCCAGCCCTCCCGCTCCAGGGCCTCGCGCCAGGCGTCGGTCTCCACCATCTCGGTCATCAGCTCCTCGAGTCCCTCGCGCTGGGCGCGACTCAGTCCCGGCGGCGCCACCACGCCGCGCCAGTTGGTCAGCTCGACGTCGACGCCCGACTCGCGCAGGGTCGGGACGCCGTCCAGGGCCGCGGTGGGCTCGGCGCCGGAGACCGCGATCGCCCGCAACGAGCCGGCGTCGACCTGCGACTTCAGCTCGGAGACCCCGGAGAGGCCGACGGTCGCGCTGCCGCTGAGCAGGGTCGCCACCGCCTCACCCCCGCCGGAGTGGGCGATGTAGGTGACCTCCCGCGCCTCCAGGCCGATCGCCTGGGCGACCAGGCCGGCCAGGATCTGCTCCGCGCCGCCGGCCGAGCCGCCGGCCCAGGAGACCGCGCCGAGGTCGGCGCGCATCGCGGCGACCAGGTCCTCGACGTCCTCGATCGGCGAGTCGGCGGGGACCACGATCGCCAGCGGCTCGGTGGTCAGCTCCGCGATCGGGGTGACGTCGGCGAGGTCGACGTCGGGCTGGTTGGCGGCGATCGCGCCGACCATCACCAGGCCCATCACCATCAGCTGGTTGACCTGACCGTCGAGCTGCGCGAGCTGGCTCAACCCGATGGTGCCGCCCGCGCCGCCGACGTTGTAGACCTCGCTGCGACCGGTGAGGTCCTCGAGCGCCCCCTGCATCTGCCGGGCGGTGGAGTCCCAGCCGCCGCCCGGGTCGGCCGGGGCCATGATCTTCAGCTGCTGGTCGCCCAGCACCTCCTCGGCGGCCGAGCCGGCTCCGCCCGAGGTCCGGGTGACCACGACCAGGACGAGCGCGAGGACGACGGCGACGACGTACGGCGCGAACCTCTTCACGCCTGGCGCCGTACCCGGCGGCCCCGCCGGCAAACGCCGCTATCCGCCGCTCGGGACCGCCTCCCGGGCGCCGGCCCGGGCCCGGAGGTCGGCGAGCAGCGAGGCGACCGTCTCCTGAGCGCAGCGCCGGTTGGCGCCGATCCCGCCGGACGGCCCACGCTTGATCCACCCGGCGACGTAGGTGCCCGGCAGCGGACGACCGCCGGGGCCGAGCACCCGGCCGGCCTCGTGCGGGACGGTGCCGGTGGCCTCGTCGAACGGCAGCCCGGGCACCGCGGTGCCGCGGAACCCGATGGCGGGCACCACCAGCCCGGCCTCGAGCACCTCGGGCTCGCCGTGGTGGCGCAGCCGGAGTCGCTGCACCCGCGCCGCCCCGTCCAGGCCGTCCACGACCCGGTGGAACGCGAGCACCACCCGCGGCCGGGTGGCCGGGGGCAACGCGGCCAGCGGGCCGTCGGCGACGACCAGGTCGAAGTCGGGGTGGTGCTCGAGCTCACGCAGCTCGCCGGCGCTGTACGCCGCGTGCTCGGGGCCGCGGCGGCCCAGCAGCACCACCTCGCGGACCCGGCTGCGGCGCAGCGCCGCGAGAGCCTGCCCGGAGATCTCGGTGCCGACCAGGGCGCCCGGGCGGGTGAGCAGCACCCGGGCGACGTCCAGGGCGACGTTGCCGACGCCGACCACCACCGCCCGCTCGGTGCCCAGGTCGAGGCCGGCGCCGACGGCGGCGGCGTCCGGGTGGCCGTTGTACCAGCCGACGAAGGAGCGGGCCCCGACCACGCCCGCCAGGTCCTCGCCGGCGACGCCGAGGCGGCGATCCGCGCCCGCTCCGGTGGCGTAGAGGACGGCGTCGTGCTCGGCCAGCAGCTCGGCGTGGGTGACGTCGCGGCCGACCTCGACCCCGAGCCGGGTCCGCACCCGGGGGTGCTCGTAGAGGGCGGCGAACCTGCCCTGGATCCGCCGGGTGCCGGGGTGGTCGGGCGCCACCCCGTAGCGCAGCAGGCCGCCCGCGACCGGCAGCCGGTCGAGGACCGTCACCCGGGCGCTGGTGGCCAGCAGCGCCTGCAGCGCGTAGCCGGCCGCGGGCCCGGTGCCGACCACGGCGACGCGCAGCCCGGCGGCGTCGTCGGGCAGCGCGGTCGGGAACGCCGGCGGGCTCCAGGGGGCCGGCTCGTGCTCGCCGTACCAGTCGGCGTTGAGCTCCGCCCAGACCTTCTGCGGGCCGCGCAGCAGGTCCACCGGCCGGATCGCGTCGACCGGGCAGGCGTCCGCGCAGGCCCCGCAGTCGATGCAGGTCCGGGGGTCGATGTGCAGCATCTCGGTGCTGCCGAACTCGCGCTCCTCGGGGGTGGGGTGGATGCAGTTGACCGGGCAGACCGAGACGCAGGAGGCGTCGGCGCAGCAGCCCTGGGTGATCGCGTAGGCCATGGGTCCTCGAGGCTCAGATCATGTGCACGCGGCGGTAGATCGCGCGCGCCGGCCGGGTCAGCAGGCCGACCTCGGCCAGGAAGTCCATCAGGTGCCGGCACGAGGTCCGCATCATCGTCTTGCGGTGCTCGCTGGCGGCGGCCTCGGCCAGCGCCCGGTCGACGTCGAGCCCGGCGGCCGCGTAGACGCCGCGGTTCACCATGTTGTTGACGATGACGTACGCCGCGATCGCGACCACGATGCTGCTGCTGTGGCGGCGCGCGGCGCCGGCACCGGCGAGCTGCTCGCGGATCTCCTGGCGGGCGAACTTCATGTGCCGCGACTCCTCCACCACGTGGATCTTGCTGGTGGTGCGGACGATCGGCAGCACGTTCTCACCGCGCATCCAGTCGCGCTGCATCACGTCGAGGATCTCCTCGGCGACCAGGATCCCGCCGTAGGCGTGCTCGGCCCCGGCGACGGTCTTGAACAGCCGGGCGAGCTCGACGCTCGCCTTCGTCGGGAAGTAGGAGTCGACGCCCATCTTCTCGCAGGCGCGGGCGAACATGATCGAGTGCCGGCACTCGTCGGCGATCTCGGTCAGCGCGAACTGGAACTCGGGGTTCGCGTAGTTGGTGACGTACTGGTCGCGCAGCACCATCTGCTGCAGGATCATCTCGAACCAGATCCCGGTGCTCATGATCGAGGCGACCTCGTGCCGGGTCAGGGTGACCTTCTGCTGGTGGCTCATCTCCTGCCACAGCGGGGTGCCGAACAGGGTGCTCCACTCCGGGTTCAGCCCGTAGTGGTCGGGCGAGAGCGGCGCCTCCCAGTCGACCTCGGTCATCGGGTCGTAGGAGAGCGTGGCACTGGAGTCCAGCAGCCGGCGTGAGACCTCGGCACGGGTCTGGCCGGTGTCGCCGGCCTCGCGGGCCGGCAGGGGGACCTGCGGGGGGACCTGAGTGGCGGTCACGTCGTCACCTCCGGGAAGGGGAGGGGTACGCGCCGTACCCCTAACTTTGAGAGTACGCCATGTACCCCCTACGCGGAAGCCCCCTAGACTTCGATGTCGTGTCCGCCTCCCCCTCCCCCGACGACACCTCCCCCGACGGCACCTCCCCCGACGGCACCGCCCCCGACGGCACCGCCCCCGACGGGCGGGCCGCCCGCTGGGCGGGCCAGCACGAGCGCCGGCGCGCCGAGTTCGTCGAGGCGGCGCTGGAGGCGATCGCCGAGCACGGCCCGGAGGTCTCCACCGAGCAGATCGCCCAGCGCGCCGGGGTCGCCCGGACCCGGCTCTACAAGCACTTCTCCGGCGCCGCCGACCTCAACCGGGCGATCGCCGACCGCGCGGTGGCCCTGGTCGCCACCGAGCTCGCGCCGCTGTGGGAGGCCGACGGCACCCCGCGCCAGATCATCGAGGGCACCGTCGGCGCGCACCTGCGGTGGCTGACCGAGCACCGCAGCCTCTACCGCTACCTGGTGCGCCACTCCGTGTCCGGCACGATGGACGGCCACGACGCGGTCACCGACATCAAGGGCGCGATCGCCACCCAGCTCAGCACGATCTTCCGCGCCTACCTGGAGTTGGTCGAGGCGCGCCAGGACCTCGCCGACCCGCTCGCCCACGGCCTGGTCGGATACGTCGACGCGGCCGCCAACCGCTGGGTCGACGCGCCGGGCGAGCTCACCGTCGAGGAGATGATCGGGCTGCTCTCCGGCTCGATCTGGGCGATCCTCGACCACCAGCTGCGCGACTACGGGATCGAGATCGACCCCGACGAGACGCTCTTCGGCTGAGGCCGGCCCGCCGAGGCCCTCCCGGGACCGGGGCCGGGCGGCTCACCCGGCCCGGCGGTAGGACCAGACCCGCTGGGTGAAGGTCCGCCGCGCGGGCGCCCAGTCCGGGCTGCCGGTCGCGCCGTCGCCGAAGCTGCGCGCCACCGCCGCCGAGCGGCGCGACGTCCCCAGGCAGCCCGGGTGGAAGCGGACCACCGTCCGTCGGCCCGCCATGCTCACCCGCGCGCAGTCGCGCGCGGTGATGTCGGCACCGTCGCGGGAGAAGCTCCGGGCCCGGAACACCTGGAACTCGGAGAACGAGTAGGCGACCACGTGCAGGTCCGGGCGCGCGTCGGCGTCCACGTTGAGCCACACGTCGACCGCGTCGCCGACCCGGACCGGACGCCCGTGCCGCAGGACCACCCGCGCCCAGCCGCCGGCCGACGGCGCCGAGCGGACGGTGATCGAGCCGATGTCGTACGCCGCGCCGGTGTCGGTCGCGTCGACGTACGCCACCGAGACCGGCGTCACCGCGTGGGCCGGGGCGGCGACGAGCAGGCCGCCGGCGGTGGCGAGCGCCGCAGTCACCACGGCGACGAGCCGGGCACGAGCGAGGAGGCTGAGGTGGGTCATCACGGAGCTCCGTCGGAGATCGGGGCTTCCGAGTCTGGACACGCACCCCGGTGGACGCATCCCCCAGATGGGTTGTCGTCTGGCGCGGCCCTCGGTCGACCGCCCCCTGTCCACAGGGCCGGCCGGGCCCGGTTTCCGGCACGTCGGCGGCCGGGCAGGTGGTGGGTCCGACGGACCAGGGAGCCACCGATGACCGATCTCGAGCTCGAGCCGGGCGCGGACGCCGCGCTGGCCGCGCACCACGTCCGCGCCGCGCGCCGGGTGAGCCGGCCGGCCGGCGACGTCCCGTCGCCCGACGCCGGCCCCGGCACGGCGGCACTGCTCGCCGTCCTCGGCCAGGTGCTCGCCACCACCGGGGATCTGGCCACCGCCAAC
>JADGMW010000675.1_pt1 | contig 12105 bp, 6 predicted proteins | sample 8641801 | NCBI WGS metagenome assembly JADGMW01 (sample SAMN16272018, study PRJNA661076) | feces metagenome | isolation source: fecal sample from diarrhoea affected cattle A | host: Bos taurus | place: South Africa: Lokaleng Village, Mahikeng | collected 2019-09
GGTCGGTGATCCGGCCGGTCGCCCCGCTGGCCGCGGTGCTGGCCACCCTCGGCGTCTTCGCCAGCGTCGCGATCACCAGCGGCCTGGTCTTCTGGGTGCTCGACGTCGACCTGCGCACCGCGATCGTGCTCGGTGCGGTCGCCTCCTCCACCGACGCCGCCGCGGTCTTCTCGGTGCTGCGCCAGCTGCCGGTGCGCGGCCGGCTGCGGGCCACCGTGGAGGCCGAGTCCGGGTTCAACGACCCGCCGGTGATCATCCTGGTCACGGTGGTCACCTCGGACGCCTGGAACAGCGCGGGGGCGCTCGGCATCGCCGCCCAGATCGGCTACCAGCTGCTCGGCGGCGTGCTGGTCGGGGTGCTGGTCGCCCGGGCCGGGGTGTGGCTGCTGGCCCGCAGTGCGCTGCCCGCCCCGGGCCTCTACCCGCTGGCCACCCTGGCGATCGCGTTCCTGGCGTTCGCGGTCTCCGGGCTGGCCGGCGCCAGCCCGATCATGGCGATCTACGTCGCCGGCCTGCTGCTGGGCAACTCGCGGCTGCCGCACCGCGGCGCCACCGACTCGTTCGTGGAGGGGCTGGCCTGGCTGGCCCAGATCGGGCTGTTCATCCTGCTCGGGCTGCTGGCCAGCCCGAGCCGGCTGCTCGACGCGCTGCCCACCGCGCTGGTCGTCGGCGGCGCGCTGACCCTCATCGCGCGGCCGCTGTCGGTGCTGCTGTGCGCGACGCCGTTCCGGGTGCCCTGGCGCGACCAGGCGTTCATCAGCTGGGCGGGGCTGCGCGGGGCGGTGCCGATCGTGCTGGCGACCATCCCGATGAGCGTCGGGCTGCCGGGTGCGGAGCGGATCTTCGACGTGGTCTTCCTGCTCGTCGTCCTCTTCACCCTGGTGCAGGGCCCGACCCTGCCCTGGGTGGCCCGGCTGACCGGGGCTGCCCTGGCGGCGGGCCCGCGCGACGTGGCCATCGACTCCGCGCCGCTGGAGGAGCTCGACGCGACCCTGCTCCAGCTGAGCGTCCCGCCGCACTCGCGGATCGCCGGCGTGGAGGTCGGCGAGCTGCGGCTGCCCGAGGGAGCGGCGGTGGCGCTGGTGCTGCGCGAGGGCCGGCTCTTCGTGCCGCAGACGACCACGGTGCTGCGCTGCGGGGACCACCTGCTGATCGCCGCGCCGCGCGAGGCCCGCCCGCAGATCGAGCGGCGGCTGCGCCAGGTCAGCCAGCACGGCCGGCTGGCCGGCTGGTACTCGCGGATGCCGGCGCCCCGGCGTCTGGAGACCGCCGGGCCGGCCGAGCCGCCGGGCGCCGAGGAGGAGGGACGGCGCGCGCGGCGAGCGGGCCGCGGCCGTTGGCAAGACCTGCCAGCAAGTCGGTGATGCGCTGGCCGGTCTTGCCCTGCTCCGGCAGTGGTCGGGGTCACTAGGTTCGACGCCATGAGGGTCCTGATCGCGCTCGGCGGCAACGCCATGACGAACGCCGAGGGCCGTGCGCGACCCGAGGACCAGATCGCCGCGGTGGCCACCGCCGCGGAGGCGGTCGCCGACCTGGTCGTCTCCGGGGCGGACGTCGTCCTCACCCACGGCAACGGCCCGCAGGTGGGCAACCTGCTGGTGAAGAACGAGATCGCGGCGGCCGTCGTCCCGCCGGTCCCGCTGGACTGGTGCGGGGCGCAGACCCAGGGCACCGTCGGCTTCGTGCTGCTGGACGCGCTCGACGCCGCGCTGGCCTGCCGCGGCTCGCAGCGCCGGACGGCGGCGCTGGTCACCCGGACCCGGGTCGCGGGCGACGACCCCAGGTTCACCCACCCCACCAAGCCGATCGGTCGCTACCTGACGGCCGCCGAGGCGGCCGTGCTGATCGGGCACGGCCAGACCTGGCAGGACCGGGGCGAGAAGGGCTGGCGCCGGGTGGTCGCCTCCCCGGAGCCGCTGGAGATCCTGGACGCGCCGGCCGCGGCCGCCCTGGTCGACGCCGGGTACGTGGTGGTCGCCGCGGGCGGCGGCGGGATCCCGGTGGTCGCCGACGACCAGGGCCGGCTCAGCGGCGTCGAGGCGGTCATCGACAAGGACCTCGGCGCCGCGATCCTGGGGCGCGACCTGGGCGCCGACGTGCTGGTGGTGGCCACCGACGTCGCGCACGCGGTGCTGCGCTTCGGCACCCCGCAGGCCACCGAGCTCGGCACCCTCGGCGTCTCCCGGCTGCGCGCCCACGCCGCCGAGGGCCACTTCGCCAGCGGCTCGATGGGCCCGAAGGTCGAGGCCGCCTGCCGGTTCGTGGAGCAGACCGGCGGCCGCGCGGTGATCACCAGCCTGGACAACCTCACCGCCGCCCTGGAGCAGGGCGGCGGCACCGTCGTCGTCCCCGACTGAGCCCGCACCACCCGGCACGACCCGCACGTCCGTACGACCCACCGAACACCCGAGGAGAGACATGCCCAGCGCCATCGAAGTCCGCAAGGTCCCGATCCACTCCGTCGCCGACGCCTCGGAGCTCGCCGCGCTCCTCGACGACGGCGTGCTGGAGGCCTCCCGGGTGATCGCCATCATCGGCAAGACCGAGGGCAACGGCGGCGTCAACGACTACACCCGGATCATCGCCGACCGGGCGTTCCGCGAGGTGCTGATCGCCAAGGGCGCCCCGGCCGAGCAGGTCAAGCAGGTCCCGATCGTGTGGTCCGGCGGCACCGACGGCGTGATCAGCCCGCACGCCACCATCTTCGCCACCACCGACGTGCCCGAGGACGACCCGTCGCGCGACGAGCAGCGGCTGACCGTCGGCTTCGCGATGAGCGAGCGGCTGGCGCCCGAGGAGATCGGCCGCACGCCGATGATCACCAAGGTCGCCGACGCGGTGAAGGTCGCCATGGAGCGGGCCGGGATCACCGACCCCGCGGACGTGCACTACGTGCAGACCAAGACCCCGCTGCTGACCATCCACACCATCCGCGACGCCAAGTCGCGCGGCAAGACGGTGTGGACCGAGCACACCCACGAGTCGATGGACCTCTCCAACGGCGTCACCGCGCTGGGCATCGCCGTCGCCCTGGGCGAGATCGAGATGCCGAGCGACGAGGACGTGATGCACAACCGCGAGCTCTACTCCGCGGTCGCGTCCTGCTCCTCGGGCGTCGAGCTGGACCAGGCCCAGGTGGTCGTGGTCGGCAACGCCACCGGCGTCGGCGGGCGCTACCGGATCGGGCACTCGGTGATGACCGACGCGCTGGACGCCGACGGCATCTGGAACGCGATCAAGGACGCCGGGCTCGAGCTGCCCGAGCGCCCGCACCACACCGACCTCGACGGCCGGCTGGTCAACGTCTTCCTCAAGTGCGAGGCGAGCCAGGACGGCACCGTGCGCGGACGGCGCAACGCGATGCTGGACGACTCCGACGTCCACTGGCACCGCCAGATCAAGTCCTGCGTCGGCGGCGTCACCGCGGCCGTCACCGGCGACCCGGCCGTCTTCGTCTCGGTCTCCGCGGCACACCAGGGCCCCGAGGGTGGCGGCCCGGTGGCCGCGATCGTGGACCTGGGCTGAGCCTCGCGCGTCGAGTGACACCTGCTGGCTGAGAATCTGTCGGATTCACAGCCAGTACGTGTCACTCGACGCCGCCTCGGGGTCAGGACCGCCAGCCCCACTCCATCTCGGTGACCACCGCGTCCCGGGCGTGGCGCCCGACGAGGTCCTCGACCACCCGCAGCGAGAGGTCGACGCCGGCCGAGACCCCGGCGGAGGTCCACCAGCGCTCGTGGGACCGGACGAAGCGCGGCCCGCGCTCGACCCGGATCGTCGGGTCCAACGCGGCCAGGTCGTCGTACGCCGTGTGGTGGGTGGTCGCGGGGCGCCGGTGCAGCAGCCCCGCGGCGGCCAGCACCAGCGAGCCGGTGCACACCGAGAGCAGCACCTCGACCTCCGCGGCCCGCTCCCGCACCCAGGCCAGCACCCGGTCGTCGGAGAGCAGCCGCCGCGCGCCGGCACCGCCGGGCACCACCAGCAGGTCGGTCTCCGGGGCGTCGTCGAGGGTGTGGGCGGGGAGCACGGTGAAGCCGCCGCGGCCGGTCACCGGCCCGGCCTGCACCCCGACCGGGACCACGGTGAAGGAGCCCGGGGCGCCGATCTCCCCGGCCACGTTGAAGACCTCGAAGGGGCCCGCGTAGTCGAGGACCTCCATGTCGTCGAAGGCGAGGATCGCCACGGTGCGCGCGCTGGTCACGCTGGCATCATCGCCGTCCGGCCCGCCGACCGCGACCCCTCAGCGCCCGACGAAGCTGAACATCCGGTGCCCCGGCACCCGGTCGGCCGGCGGCACCACCAGCCGGTGCACCCCGACCCGGAAGTGCCCCTCGCGCGAGCGGACCAGCGCGACCTCGACGAACCCGGCCCGGGCGAAGGCCCGGCGCACGTGCTCGGCCGGGTCGCCCGGTCGCTCGGTCGGGTCGTCGGGCACCGCCGCGCCGCGGGTCCACACGACGTGCCCGCCGGGGGCGAGCAGGCCCGGCAGCGACGCCACCGTGCGCTCCATGTCGGCGTCGACGACGTTGCCGAAGACCCCGCAGGCCAGCAGCAGGTCCGAGGGCCCCCAGCCGTGGCAGGCGTCGGTGCTGCCGGCGTCCGCGATCCGCACCTCGACGCCGTCCAGGCCGAGCGCGGCGGCGCTCGCGTGGGCGCTCCGGGCCAGTCCGGGGTCGAGCTCGACCAGCAGGGCGGGGGTGTGCGGGGCCACCGCGGCCAGCACCGGGAGCAGGTCGCGGCCGTCGCCGGCACACAGGCTGAGCACCCGGCGCACGCCGCCGGTGCCGAGCCGGAGCGCCACCTGGCGGCGCACCTCCTCCAGCCTGCGGGACAGGTCGGAACCGGGGTCGTCGTAGCCCCGGTGCCACGCGTGCCAGTCGCGACGGGGCTCGGTCATGCCCCCATCGAACCAGCCCGGGCTCAGGAGTCCAGCCAGGCCCGGATCTCGGACCCGTGCTGGTCCAGGGTCGGCGGCGCCTGGTGGCGCTCACGGCCGCCGGAGTGCGGGTCGTCGTCGAAGCGGATCGGCGACCCGGGCAGCCGGATCGGGCCCTGGGTGGCGTGCTCGACGTCGATCAGCAGGCCCTGGGAGAGCGTCTGCTCCCAGGAGTAGACGTCGTCGAGGGTGCGGACCTTGCCCGAGGGGATGCCGGCCTCGGCGAGCAGCGTCAGCCAGTGCTCGGCCGGCCGGGCGGCGAAGAGCCCCTCCAGGACGGCGACCAGGTCGTCGCGGTGGGCGACCCGCTGCGGGTTGGTGGCGAACTCGGGGGCCGCGGCGTCCAGGTCGAGGGCCTCGCACAGCGCCCGCCACAACCCCTCGGAGCCGCAGGCGATCTGGATCGGGGAGGTCGCGGTGGCGAACATCCCGTACGGCGCGATCGAGGGGTGGTGGTCGCCGGCCAGGCCGGGCACCTCCCCGGCCACCGTCCACCGGGTGCCCTGGAAGGCGTGCACGCCGACCATCCCGGCCAGCAGCGAGGTGCGCACCACCCGGCCGCGCCCGGTCCGGCCCCGCTCGTGCAGCGCGGCGAGCACGCCGTACGCGCCGTTCATCCCGGCCAGCAGGTCGGCGATCGGGACGCCGACCTTGGTCGGCGCGGCGGTCCCGGTCAGCGACATCAGCCCGCCCTCGCCCTGGGCGATCTGGTCGTAGCCGGCGCGCGTCGCCTCCGGACCGTCGTGGCCGAAGCCGGTGATGGAGAGGATCACCAGGCCGGGGTTGAGCTCGTGCAGCCGGGAGACAGGGAAGCCGAGCCGGTCCAGGACGCCGACCCGGAAGTTCTCCATCAGCACGTCGGCACGCTCGACCAGCCGGGTCAGGACGTCGCGGTCGCCGCCGGGGGAGGCGTCCTTGAGGTCGAGGACGATCGACTCCTTGTTCCGGTTGGCGGCCATGAAGTACGTCGACTCCCGCTCGCCCGGCTCGCCGACGAACGGCGGCCCCCAGGAGCGGGTGTCGTCGCCGGCCGGCGACTCCACCTTGATCACCCGGGCGCCCATGTCGCCGAGCATCATCGCGGCGTGCGGGCCCGCGAGGGCGCGGGTGAGGTCGAGGACGAGGAGGTCCGAGAGGGGGCCGTCGGTCATGCTCAGCAGCCAACCACCCGGGTCGGACGCTTCGGAACGGCAAGTCTCGACAGGACTGTCGGCCTCGGATGATCGAATGCGGTCATGCGCACGACGACGAGCTACCGCCTGGTGCCGCCGCCGTCGGCCCCCGCCGCGCCCGTGCTCGACGCCGACCAGCAGCGTGTCGTGGACCACCCGGGCGGGCCGCTGCTGGTGCTCGCCGGCCCGGGCACCGGCAAGACCACCACCCTGGTCGAGGCGATCGTGGACCGCGTCGAGCGCCGCGGCGCCCGCCCCGAGCAGGTGCTGGCGCTCACCTTCTCCCGCAAGGCCGCCGAGCAGTTGCGCGACCGGGTCACCGCCCGGCTCGGGCGCACCACCTCCTCGACGCTCTCCTCGACCTTCCACTCCTTCGCCTACGGACTGGTGCGCCGCTACGCGCCCGCCGAGCTGTACGCCGCCCCGCTGCGGCTGCTCTCGGCGCCCGAGCAGGACGTCGTCCTGGCCGAGCTGCTCGGCGATCACCCGGAGGCGGTGCGCTGGCCGGACGGGCTGCGCGCCGCGGTCGGCACCCGCGGCTTCGCCAAGGAGGTGCACGCGGTCCTGGCCCGGGCCCGCGAGCGGGGGCTGGACCCGGCCGACCTGGTCGAGCTGGGCCGGCGCGAGCGGGTCCCCGAGCTGGAGGCCGCGGGCCTGTTCATGAACCAGTACCTCGACGTGCTCGGCGACCACGCCGCGATCGACTACGCCGACCTGATCGCCCGGGCGGTGATCGAGGCCCAGGTGCACCGCGCCGAGCTGCGCGCCGAGCTCACCCACGTCTTCGTCGACGAGTACCAGGACACCGACCCCAGCCAGGTGGCGCTGCTGCGCGCGATCGCCGGCGACGGCCGCGACCTGGTCGTGGTCGGCGACCCGGACCAGTCGATCTACGGGTTCCGCGGCGCCGACGTGCGCGGCATCCTCGACTTCCCCCGCGAGTTCGCGCTCCCCGACGGCACCCCCGCCCCGGTTGTCGCGCTGTCCACCACCCGCCGGTTCGGCTCCCGGCTGCTGCGCGCCTCCCGCGAGATCGCCGCGGGGATCGGCGTCAGCGGCGCGATCCCCGGCGAGCAGTACGCCGCGTTCCGCAACCCGGCGCCGGTCGCCCACGCGCTGGGCCCGGGCACCGTCGAGGTGCTCACCTTCGACACCGCCCGCGCCGAGACCGAGCACATCGCCGACCTGCTGCGCCGCGCGCACCTGGAGGACGGCGTGCCCTGGTCGGAGATGGCGGTGCTGGTCCGCTCCGGGCGCGCCGAGATCCCGGCCCTGCGCCGCTCGCTGACCGCCGCCGGAGTGCCGGTGGAGGTCGCCGCCGACGAGACCCCGCTGGTGCGCGAGCCGGCGGTCGCGGTGCTGCTCTCCGCCCTCGAGCTGCTGGTGGTCGACGAGGTCCCGCGCGACCGCGTCGAGGAGCTGCTGATCTCGCCGCTGGGCGGGCTGGACGCCACCGACCTGCGGGCGCTGACCCGCTCGCTGCGCGCGGCCCACCCGGACGTCTCGCCGCGCGAGCTGGTCCGGCGCGCCGTCCTCGACCCGGCGCTGTTGGACGGCGTCGAGGGCGCCGCCGCCGACCGGGCCCGGGCGCTCGCCCTCCTGCTGCAGCGGGCGGGCGAGGAGCTCGCCGACGGCGCCAGCGCCGAGGAGGTGCTGTGGACCCTGTGGAGCGGCACGTCGTGGGGGGAGCGGCTGGCCGCCGGCACCCGCGCCGGCGGCCAGGCGGCCCGCCTCGCCCACCGCGACCTGGACGCGCTCTGCGCGCTCTTCGAGACCGCCGCCCGGGTCGTCGAACAGCGCGACCACACCGCAGTGGCGACCTTCCTCGCCTCGCTCAGCGCCCAGGAGATCCCGGCCGACACGCTCGCCGAGCGCGGGGTGCGCGGGGAGTCGGTGCGGCTGCTCACCGCGCACCGCTCCAAGGGCCTGGAGTGGCGCCTGGTGGTGGTCGCCCGGGTCCAGGAGGGCGCCTGGCCGGACGTGCGCCGCCGCGACTCGCTGCTCGGCGCCGACCGGATCGGGCCGCGCGGCACCGGCCTGCTCCCGCCGCTGACCCGCGGCGCGATGCTCGCCGAGGAGCGGCGGCTGTTCTACGTGGCCGTCACCCGGCCGCGCCAGCGGCTGGTGGTCACCGCGGTCCGCTCCTCCGACGACGAGGGGGAGCAGCCCTCGCGTTTCCTCACCGAGCTCGGCCGTCCGGTCCAACACCGGATCGGGCGCCCCCGGCGTCCGCTCTCGCTGCCCGGCCTGGTCGCCGAGCTGCGCCGCACCGTTGCCGACCCGACCCAGCCGCAGCCGCTGCGCCGAGCCGCCGCGTCCCGGCTGCGGATGCTGGCCACCACCGAGGTGCACGGCCGACCGGTCGCGCCGGCGGCCGACCCGGCCACCTGGTGGGGGATGCGCGACCCGTCCCGGGCGCTGCGCCCGGTCCGCCCCGCCGACCGCCCGGTGACCCTCTCGGCCAGCGCGCTGGAGGGGCTGCTCACCTGCCCGGCCCAGTGGTTCCTGCGCCGCGAGGCCGGCGGCGACGTGGTCTCCACCGCCAGCCAGGGCTTCGGCCAGGTGGTGCACGCGATCGCCGAGCGGATCGCCCGCGGCGAGCTCACCACCAGCAGCGTCGAGGAGCTGATGGTCCACGTCGACGAGGTCTGGGAGCGGATGGAGTTCCGCACCCCCTGGTCGAGCCGGCGCGAGCGGGAGGCGGTCCAGCAGGTGCTCGCCCGGTTCCTCGCCTGGCACCAGCGTCCGGGCGCGCGGGCGGTGATCGACGTCGAGCCGCGGCTGCGCGCCGAGGTGGCGCTGCCCGACGGCGAGAGCGTGGTGCTGAGCGGGTTCGCCGACCGCCTCGAGCTCGACGAGGCCGGCGACGTGGTGGTCGTCGACCTCAAGACCGGCAAGTACGCCCCCAGCGACCGGTCGCTGCCCGAGAACGCCCAGCTCGGTCTGTACCAGCTCGCCGTCGACCACGGCGCCGCCGACGAGCTGGTCGGGCGGCCGGTCAAGGCCGGCGGGGCCGAGCTGGTGCAGCTGCGCCACGGCGACGCGCTGCCGAAGGTGCAGGCCCAGCAGGCCGCCCCGCCGAAGATCGCCGAGCAGCTGCAGCAGGCGGTGGCCGCCGTCCGGTCCGAGGAGTTCGTGGCCCGCCCCGGCGCCCACTGCGACCGCTGCCCGTTCCAGGCGCTCTGCCCGGCGCACACCTCGGGGTCGGTGCTCGGATGAGACGCGTCGACACCCCCGAGCAGCTGGCCGAGCTGATGGGCCACGACTGGCTCTACAGCGAGGAGCAGTTCGCCGCGATCACCGCGCCGCTGGAGCCGGCGGTGGTGATCGCGGGCGCCGGCTCGGGCAAGACCGCGGTGATGGCCGCCCGGGTGGTGTGGCTGGTCGCCACCGGCCAGGTCACCCCCGGCGAGATCCTCGGGCTCACCTTCACCACCAAGGCCACCGCCGAGCTGCAGAGCCGGATCCGCGCCAGCCTGCAGACCGCCGGGCTGCTGCCCGAGCGCGGGCCGCGCCGAGTCCCGCCGCCGGCCGGGGCGGGGCCGGCCGGGGTCGAGGAGGCCCAGGAGGACGAGGAGGACGAGGAGGAGCCGACGGTCGCCACCTACCACTCCTACGCCGCGAACCTGCTCACCGAGCACGGGCTGCGGATCGGCCACGAGCCCGACACCCGGCTGATCGCCGACGCCTCGCGCTACCAGCTCGCGGCCCGCGCCATCCAGCGGCACCGTGAGCCGATCGGGCTGCTCACCGACAGCCCGACGCACGCGGTGCGCTACCTGCTGGCGCTCGACGCCGAGCTCGCCGAGCACCTGGTGACCCCGGAGCGGGTGCGTGCCTACGACGCCGAGGAGCGTCGCCTCTTCGCCCTGGAGGCGGCGGCGCTCGAGGAGCAGCTCGCCGAGGGCAAGAAGGTCAAGACCAAGCTCGCCACCGTCCGTGACGCGATCGCCGCGATCGACAAGCGCGCCGAGCTGCTCGGCCTGGTCGAGGGCTACCGTGCGCTCAAGGCGTCGCTGGGGCTGATGGACTTCTCCGACCAGATCGCGCTCGCCGCCCGGCTCGCGCAGGAGTGCCCCGAGGTCGGCGAGATCGAGCGGGCCAAGTACCGCGTCGTGCTCCTCGACGAGTATCAGGACACCTCGGTGGCCCAGGCGCTCATGCTGTCGCGGATCTTCGGCGGCGGGCACCCGGTGACCGCGGTCGGCGACCCCAACCAGGCGATCTACGGCTGGCGCGGCGCCTCGGTCTCCAACATCCTCGACTTCGGCCACGACTTCCCGACCGCCGACGGCCGGCAGGCCAAGCTCTCGCTGACCGTCAACCGCCGCTCCGACGCACGGATCCTGGAGGTCGCCAACCACCTCGCCTCCGCGCTCTACGCCGGTCGCGAGGAGGAGCGGCTGTGCGCCAAGGAGGGCGCCGCGGACGGCGAGGTCCGCGTCGTCGTCCACGAGACCTCCGAGGAGGAGCTGGCGTGGCTCGCCGAGGAGGTGCAGGCCGCCCACGCCGACCTGGCCTGGAAGGAGATCGGCGTCCTGACCCGGGACAACGCCACCGCCGCGCTGGTCTTCGACGCGCTCACCGACGCCGAGGTCCCGGTCGAGATCGTCGGCCTCAAGGGCCTGGTCCGGCTGCCCGAGGTCGCCGAGGTGGTGGCCACCTTGGAGCTGGTCTCCGACGTCACCGCCAACTCCGCGCTGCTCACCCTGCTGGCCGGGCCGCGCTGGGCGATCGGCCCGCGCGACCTCGCGCTGCTCGGTGCCCGCAGCCGTGAGCTGGCCGGGCAGCAGGGGCAGCGCGAGCACGCCGACCTGAGCGCCCAGCTCGCCGCCGCCGTCGAGGGCGCCGACGCCACCGAGATCCCGTCGCTGTGCGACGCGCTGGACGACCCGGGCGGGGAGGCCGAGTGGGACTACTCGACCGAGGCCCGTGAGCGGTTCGCGCTGCTCGCCGCCGAGCTACGTCAGCTGCGCCGGGCCGCGGGGGAGCCGATCCTCGACCTGGTCCGGCGGATCATCGACGTCACCGGCATCGACGTCGAGCTGGCCTCCTCGGTCTCCCCGGCGGCCGCCGCCCGCCGGGAGAACCTCGACCTCTTCGTGCAGGCGGTCGCCGACTTCCAGGCCGTCGACGGCCAGGTCACCCTGCCCGCCCTGCTCGCCTGGCTCGACGCCGAGGACGAGTTCGGCCAGGGCCTCGACGTGGCCACCCCCTCGGAGGCCGACTCGGTCAAGCTGCTCACCGTGCACCGGGCCAAGGGCCTGGAGTGGGACGCCGTCTTCCTGGTCGGGGTGGTCAAGGACAAGTTCCCGACCAACCGCGGCCGCAGCACCTGGCTCAAGAGCGCCGAGGTGATGCCGGCCGCGCTGCGCGGCGACGCCCGCGACCTGCCGCAGCTCGAGGGGCACACCGCCGAGGCGATCGAGGACCTCAAGGCCCGCCGCAAGGCTCACGAGAAGGTCGAGGAGCTCCGGCTCGCCTACGTCGCGTGGACCCGCCCCCGGCACCGGCTCACGGTCTCCGCCTGGCGCTGGGCGCCGCACCTCAGGGGCGGCCTCGGCCCGTCGCCGTACGTCGAGGCCACCCGGGACGCACTCGCCGCCTGGGGCGGTGTCCCGGACCGGTGGGCCGACGTGGTGGTCAAGGGCGAGCCGAACCCGTACGCCGAGCGGGTCGTCGACCTGCCCTGGCCGATCTCGCACCACACCCCGGAGGTCGAGCGCCGCCGCGCCGCCGCCGAGCTGGTGCGCACCGCCACCGAGCCGGTCCTCGACGACATGTTGCTGCTCGAGCAGGTCCAGCAGTGGGACGAGGACCTCGAGCGGCTGCTCGCCGAGGCGGCCCGGGACCGCTCACCGGCGCTGGAGGTGACGCTGCCGAGCAGTCTCTCGGCGACCTCGCTGGCCCGGCTGCGCGACGACCCGGACGCCTTCGCCCGCGACCTGGCCCGGCCGATGCCGCGCCCGCCGTCCTCGGCGGCCCGGTTCGGCACCC
>JADGMW010000308.1_pt1 | contig 12080 bp, 13 predicted proteins | sample 8641801 | NCBI WGS metagenome assembly JADGMW01 (sample SAMN16272018, study PRJNA661076) | feces metagenome | isolation source: fecal sample from diarrhoea affected cattle A | host: Bos taurus | place: South Africa: Lokaleng Village, Mahikeng | collected 2019-09
GAGCGCATCACGATCCCGCTGAAGAACCAGGACGGCCAGTACGTCGCCGACGAGCGCACCCTCGACGAGCTCGAGGGCGAGGGGCGCGTCGTCTTCCGCTACCAGGGCGTCAACCCCAACGGGTCGCGACGGGACATCGCGGGCATCAGCAACGCCGCCGGCAACGTCGTGGGACTCATGCCGCACCCCGAGCACGCGGTCGAGGCCGGCTTCGGGCCGGACGGCGCCAAGGGCCCGCGGTCCGGCACCGACGGCCTGCGGTTCTTCACCTCGGTCCTGCAGGCGCTCGTCGGCTGACGCGCATGACGACTCCGACGCAGCTGGACGTGCGCGTCGAGCACGTCGCCTGGGACGACGGGGACGCGGCCGTGCTGCGGACCGCGCAGCAGGCGGAGCTGCGCGCGCGCTACGGCGACGACGACATCGGCCACGCCATGACCGGTGCCGAGATCCTCGCGATGGTGCTCCTGCGCGTGGACGGCGTGCCGGTCGCCTGCGGTGCGCTGCGTGACGCATCCGGCGAGCTCGGGCCCGGCACGGGGGAGCTCAAGCGCATGTACGTGCGCCCCGACGCCCGCGGCCGCGGTCTGTCGCGGCGGGTCCTGGCCGCGCTCGAGGACGCCGCCGCCGAGCGCGCGCTCGACCGCCTCGTGCTGGAGACCGGCGTGCTGCAGCCCGAGGCCATCGGCCTGTACCTGGCCGCCGGGTACCGGCCGATCGAGAACTACGGCGAGTACGTGGGGGTCGTGGACTCCCGGTGCTTCGCGAAGCAGCTGCGCACCGCCGCGGTCCCGCCCTCCACCACCCCGCCACGCGCCGGTGCCCCAGGCCACCTGCCCGCGGGCCTCGGGGTCGAGCGGGTCGCCTGGGACCACCCCCACGCCTCCGCGCTGCGCCGGGCCATGGTCGACGAGCTCACGCCCCTGTACCCCGAGCACGCGCTCGACGGGCCCGACGCGCTCGAGCGGCTCGACGCGGAGCACGGCGGCAGCGCCGTCACCACGTTCCTCGTCCGCGACGACGCGGGGCCCGTCGCCTGCGCGACGCACCGGCGCGCGCCGGCCTGGGGTGGTGACGCGGCCGAGCTCGAGCGGCTGTACGTCGCACCCCGGGCGCGCGGACGCGGGCTGGCGCGGCAGCTCGTGGCACTCGTCGAGGACGACGCCCGTCGGCACGGCGCGGCGCGCGTGGTCCTCGACACCGGCATCCGCCAGCCCGAGGCGATCGCGCTGTACCGCGCGCTGGGCTACCGGCCGGTCGCGCCGCCGCCGGGGTCGTGGGCCGCGCTCCCGGTCTCCCTGTGGTTCGCGCGCGACGTCTGAGGTCCGGCCGGCGGAGGGACGAGGATGACGATCCGCATCGGCACGTCGGGCTGGTCGTACGACCACTGGGACGGGGTCCTGTACCGCCCGGGCCTGCCGGCCCGTGAGCGGCTCGCGCGGTACGTCGAGGCGTTCGACACGGTCGAGCTCAACGCGAGCTTCTACCGCTGGCCGCGCGAGGCGGCGTTCGCGTCGTGGCGTGAGCGGCTGCCCGAGGGCTTCACGATGTCGGTCAAGGCGCCGCGCGGCCTGACGCACGCGCGGCGGCTGTACGGGCCGGAGGTGTGGTCCGAGCGGATCGTGCGGTCCTGGCACGAGCTGCGGGGACGCCGGGAGGCGCTGCTCGTGCAGCTGCGGCCCGACGCCGAGCGGGACGACGCCCGGCTCGACTGGTTCCTGGGCACGCTGCCGGACTGGGTGCAGGTCGCGGTCGAGCTGCGGCACCCGTCGTGGCAGACCGACGCCGTCTTCGACCTGCTCGCGCGGCGCGGCGCGGCGTACTGCGTGGTGTCCGGAGCGGGCATCCCGTGCGTCCTGCGGGCGACGTCGCGCCTCGTGTACGTGCGCCTGCACGGCCCGGACCACCAGCACCTGTACGCCGGGTCGTACTCCGACGACGACCTGCGCTGGTGGGCCGACCGCATCGGCGAGTGGTCGGCCGGCGGGCACGACGTCGTCGCGTACTTCAACAACGACGGCGGCGGCCACGCGGTCCGCAACGCGTGGACGCTGCGGTCCCTGCTGGGTGCGTGAGGCTCACAGACCGGCGACGACGTTGACGAGCAGCGCGACGAGGAACGTCCCGAACAGGTAGGCCAGCAGCGCGTGCAGCAGCAGCAGCCGTCGGGTCCCGGAGTCGGTGACGTTCGGGTCGGACGTCGCGAAGCTCATGGCGACCGTGAGGGCGACGTACGCGAAGTCCGAGTACTGCGGTGGCGCGGACTGGTTGAAGTCGATGCCGCCGACCGGCTCGGTGTACCAGGACCACGCGTACCGCACGGCGAAGAGGGTGTTCAGCGCGAGCCACGACGCGACGACGGCGGCGAACGCCGCGGTGAGCGCCACGTCCCGGGCCGGGCCCGACTGCTGCCCCAGCACGACGACGATGCTCACCAGGCTCGTGCCGCACGCTGCGAGGACCATTCCCTCCGCGACGACGCGCGTCGGCTCCTCGCGGGTCGCGTGGGCCCGCGTCTGGTCGGCGTCGAGCCCCCACAGGAAGAACCAGCTGGACGCCGCGTACCCCGTCGCGGTGACGGCCCAGCCCGCGAGCAGCGCCGTCAGGACGGTCACGTGCGGCACGCCCTGCCGCACGAGGACGCCCGCGACGACCCCCACCGCCAGCGCGATCGTCAGGCGGGTCGCCGGGGAGACGTCCCCGAGTGCGATGTCCCGGTCCACCCGACCCATGAAACCGCCCGCGTGGTGCTCGTGCGACCGCCCGCCGGTCCACGGTGCGGGAAGGGGGCTGGTCGGTACCCCTCCCGGCGGCTAGGGTGTGGCGCATGTTCTCGGTCCGGGTGTGTTGTCGCTGATCTAGCGACCTCGCGCGCCTGCGGCTCGGCCCCGGCTGCGCACCCCGTCCGACTCGAGGACATCCCCCGTGGCACAGCCCCTTCTCGCGCCCGCCCGCCCAGCCGGCACCCGCCGTCCGTCGGCCGCCCGTCCTGACGCCCCGCGCGTCGAGGTCGCCACGGACGCCCCGCGCCGCGGTGTCGTCGAGTTCCTGCTCGACGCCGACGCGCTCGACGCCACGAGCGTCGCGCTCGCCGCGGCCCGCGCCGACGTCGTGCGCATCGTCCACTCGGCGGCCCTGCCGACCGTGGCGGCCGTCGGCGCCCTCGTCAGCGTCCTGGAGGACGAGGTCCGGGCCGTCGGCCGTGACCGCCACGAGGTCCGGCTCGTCCTCGAGGTCGAGGCCGTCGTCGCCGCCGACGAGGCCGACGCCACCAGGCGCCGCACGGCGGTCGCGTACGCCGAGGCCTTCGCGGGGCTGACGTGGGCGCCGTCGTCGACGTGGCTCGTCGCACCGCTCGACCGGATCGCCGCCGACGCGGCCGCGTTGGCCGCTCGCACGGGGGTCGACACGGTCGCGCTCGCGCTGGTCGGCGCGTCGCGCCGCCACGCGGCTGTGCTCGGCGCCTGACGGCACCGCCGCCCCCGGTCGCCGCCCCGCGTGCGGGACGTCGTGCCCGTACCTAGCGTGGCCGGACGGGCGCCCCTGGGCGCTGCCGACGGACGGAGGACGAGATGACGACCACGCCGCACGCGCCGGACGGACCTTCGCAGCCCGGTACCGCGCAGGTCACCGCGACGGACGGGCGGCCGACGCCCGACGAGCCCACGCACGACGAGGCCGTCGCGAAGGTACGCGAGCTGCTGGGTGAGCACCACCTGGCGATGCTCACGACGCTCGACGCGTCAGGTGCGCTGGTCAGCCGGCCGATGGGCGTGCAGGACGTCGAGTTCGACGGCGACCTGTGGTTCTTCACGACGCTCGACTCGCACAAGGTCGCCGAGATCCGCGCCGGATCGCCCGCGAACGCGGCGTTCGCGGGGTCGTCGTCGTGGGTGTCGGTGTCCGGGACGGCGGAGGTCGTGCAGGACCAGGCGAAGATCGAGGAGCTGTGGAACCCCGTCGCGGGGGCGTGGTACCCCGACGGCCCGACGACGCCGCAGCTGTGCCTGGTGCGGCTGCGCGCGCAGAGCGTCGAGTACTGGGACAGCCCGGGCGGGCGGCTCGCGACCGTGATCAGCCTGGTGAAGGCCAAGGCCACCGGCCGCGCGTACGACGGCGGGGAGAACGCGACCGTCGAGCTGTGACGACGGACGCCCCCGCACCGGACCGGTGCGGGGGCGTCCGTCGGACGGGCCGGGTCAGATCAGGCGCTTCGGCGGCGACGCCTTGGCGGTCTCGGCCGGGTCGGCCACGACGACGTCACCGAGGACCTCGTCGATGCGCGTGAGCACCTCGGCGGGGAGCTCGACGCCCGCGGCCTTCGCGTTGTCGTGGACCTGCTCCGGGCGCGACGCGCCGATGATGGCGGCCGACACGTTGTCGTTGGCCAGCACCCACGCGATCGCGAGCTGCGCCATCGTCAGGCCGAGCTCGTCGGCGACCGGACGCAGGCCCTGGACCCGCTCGAGGACGTCGTCGCGCAGGAACGACTTGATCATGTTCGCCCCGCCCTTCTCGTCCGTCGCGCGCGAGCCCTCGGGCAGCGGGGCGCCCGGCTTGTACTTGCCGGTCAGGACGCCCTGCGCGATGGGGGACCAGACGATCTGCGAGACGCCGAGCTCGCGCGACGTGGGCACGACCTCCGGCTCGATGACGCGCCACAGCATCGAGTACTGCGGCTGGTTGGAGATGAGCTGCACGCCCAGGTCCTTGGCGAGCGCGTGCCCGGCGCGGATCTGGTCCGCGGTCCACTCGCTGACGCCGATGTAGAGGGCCTTGCCCTGGCGGACGACGTCGGCGAACGCCTGCATCGTCTCCTCGAGCGGCGTCTCGTGGTCGTACCGGTGCGCCTGGTACAGGTCGACGTAGTCGGTGCGCAGGCGCTTGAGCGAGCCGTCGATGGACTCGCGGATGTGCTTGCGGGACAGGCCGGTGTCGTTGGGGCCCTTCGGCCCGGTGGGCCAGAAGACCTTGGTGAGGATCTCGAGCGACTCGCGCCGCTCGCCGGCGAGCGCGTCGCCCAGGACCGACTCGGCCACGGTGTTCGCGTACACGTCCGCGGTGTCGAACGTCGTGATGCCGACGTCCAGCGCCGCGCGCACGCATGCCGTCGCGGTGTCGTTCTCGACCTGGGACCCGTGGGTCAGCCAGTTGCCGTAGGTGAGCTCGGAGATCTTGAGGCCGGAGTTGCCGAGGAAGCGGAAGTCCATCTCCCCAGCGTCTCACCCGGTCGGGGGCCCTGCTCGAGCACCACCGGGCCCGCGTGGATCCTCCCGGTTCGTCCCTCTGGTGGACGGGGGTGCCCCTCGCACAGGTCCCTGCGCTACCGTCCCCGCCATGCGATCTCGACGACGTCTCGCAGTGGTCCCCTTCGTGCTCCTCGCGCTCGGCGCGTGCTCCGACGGCACGACGCCGGAGCCGCAGGACGACGCCCCGGACATGGGCGCGCCGACCATCGAGGGCAGAGGCGACACCGAGCTGCCGACGCCGGACGAGCAGCAGGCGGTGCTCGAGGACTCGGGTGACGCGGCCTCGGCCGTCACGGCCCTGCTCGCCGCCGGTGCGTCGGAGTCCGGCCAGGTCACCGGCGCGCAGGCGGGGTCGCACCTGCTGCGTGTCGTGTGCACGTCCTCCGACGGTGCGCCCGTGACCGTCACCGTGACGGCGGGCGACAGCGAGCTGACGTCCTACCAGGCGGCCTGCGTCCCGGTGTTCCAGGGCGGCGCCACGATGGCCGACAGCGACGCGTTCGAGGTGCCCGCCGGTGACGTCGACATCAGCGTCACGGCTGCCGCGGAGTCCAGCGTCGCGGTCGGGCTCGTCCCCGTCGGCTGACGCGTCCGACGCCGCGGCAGCCGGGCCCGCCGCGTCAGCCGCCCAGCGTCGCCAGGGCCCGCTCGAGGTCCTCGCGCAGGTCCGCGACGTCCTCGAGGCCGACCGAGAGCCGCACCGTCGCCTCACCGATGCCGACGGCGGCGCGCCCGGCGGCGCCGAGCCTGCGGTGCGTCGTCGTCGCGGGGTGCGTGACGATCGACTTGGCGTCGCCCAGGTTGTTCGAGATGTCGACGACCCGCAGGGTGTCGAGCACGCCGAACGTCGCCTTCTTCGCGACCTCGGGCGTCGCGCCGTCGGCGACCGCGAGGTCGAACGTCACGACCGTGCCGCCGCCGGTCTGCTGCGCACGCGCCAGGGCGTGCTGCGGGTGGGACTCCAGGAACGGGTACCGCACGCGCGCGACGCCCGGGTGCTCCTCGAGCCACCGCGCGAGCGTCAGTGCCGACGCCGCCTGGTGCCGCACGCGCACGCTCAGCGTCTCCAGGCCCTTGAGCAGCACCCACGCGTTGAACGGCGACAGCGACGGCCCGGTGTTGCGCAGCAGCGTCTGCACGGGCCCCCGCACGTAGTCGGACGAGCCGAGGATCGCCCCGCCGAGGACCCGGCCCTGACCGTCGATGTGCTTGGTCGCCGAGTACACGACCACGTCGGCGCCGTGGTCGAGCGGGCGGGAGAACACGGGAGTGGCGAACACGTTGTCGACGACCACGGTGGCGCCGGCGGCGTGCGCGAGGCGGCTGACGTGCGCGATGTCGACGAGGTCCTGCATCGGGTTGGACGGCGTCTCGAAGAAGACGACGTCCGCGGGCGTGGCGAGCGCCTGCTCCCACTGCTCGGGCACGTGCCCGTCGACGTAGTCGGTGCGCACGCCCCACTTCGCGAGGATCTCGTCGAAGATGACCACCGAGGAGCCGAAGAGCGCCCGGGCGGCGACCACCCGTGAGCCCGAGCGCACCAGCGCGGCCAGCGACGTGAAGACCGCCGACATGCCCGTCGCGGTCGCGTAGCAGGCCTCCGCACCCTCGAGCAGGCGCAGCCGCTCCTCGAACGTCGAGACCGTCGGGTTGCCGTAGCGCGAGTACAGGAAGCGGTCGACCTCACCGGCGAAGCCCGCCTCGGCCTGGGCGGCCGTCGGGTAGCTGTACCCCTGCGTGAGGAACACCGCCTCGGACATCTCGCCGAACTCGCTGCGCACGAGCCCGCCGCGCACCGCGAGGGTGTCGGGGCGCAGGGTGGTGCGGTCGGTGCGGTGGTCGTCCCAGTCCCCGGGCCCCGGGGGCGGCGTGCTCACGGCTGGACCCACGGCAGGCCGTCGGCCCGCCAGCCGGTGTGGCCGCGGTGGCCGTCCGGCCCGGTCGCCCCCTCGAAGCCGTCGAGGACGTTGTACGCCGGGCCGTAGCCCGCGGCCGTCGCGGCCTGGGCCGCGCCGATGGACCGCTGGCCGGACCGGCACAGGAAGACGACGGGCCGCCCGTCGCCCGGCGTGACGCCCGCCGCCGCGACCTGCTCGACGAACCGCGGGTTCGGCTGCCCCGACGGGTACGACACCCACTCCACGAGCGCCGCCTGACGCCCCAGCTCGCGCAGGTCCGGCACGCCCACGTACCGCCACTCGGCGTCGGTGCGGACGTCGACGAGCACGGCGTCGTCACGCTCGGCGAGCAGGTCCCAGGCCTCGGTCGGCGTGATGTCCCCGGCGTAACCGGGGGCGGGGCGCGGCTGCACGCTCATGGTCCTCCCATCGTCTCTGGCGGTAGCACCCTCGGCCACGGTCTCCCGTGCGGGTTGCTGCGGCGTCGTCGAGCCAGATCTCTCGGCCGCTCTGGATGGTCGGGCGAGATGCTACGCCACGTCCGTCGGCGCCCGGCAGGTCGTCTCAGATCGGGTGCGGCCGTGCGCGTGGTCCTGGGCGCGTGCCAGGGTGGTGGGCGATGGACGCCCCCGACGACCTCCTGCTGCGCCCCGTGACACCGGACGACGTGCCTGCCCTGACGCGTCTCCTGCACGACGCGTACGCCGAGCTCGCGGCGCAGGGGCTGAACTTCACGGGCGCGTCGCAGGACGAGGTGACGACCGCGAGCCGGAGCCTGGGGGTCGGCGCGTCGTGGGTGCTGGCCGAGCCGACGGGGCGTCTCGTGGGGACGGTCGCGGCGTCGAGCCCCCCGGGCCGGGGGATCAAGGCGCTGACGGACCTCGCGCTGGAGCCGGACCGTGTCTGGCTCAACCAGCTCGCCGTGCACCCGGACGTGCGACGTCGCGGGCTCGCGACCCTGCTGTGGCGGACCGTGCGGGAGTGGTCGCTCGAGCACGGCATGCGCTCGGTGGGCCTCGACACCGCCGTGCCCGCAGTCGCGCTGCGCGACCTGTACCGGCGGTGGGGCTTCGTCGAGGCGGACACCGTGCAGTGGCCGGGCAAGACGTACCGCAGCGTCGTCATGGTGCACGACCTGACGCGCGCGGGCGCCCGCGGCCGCGCCGTCGCCGGCGGCCGGCGCGTTGCCGGACGTGAGGTCTCGGATGCTGGACGGGACGCGCGTCGGCGTTGACACGCGCGCCCGGTCGCGTCGATCCTCGACGCAGGTCATGAGCGCCAGCGTCAAGCCCCGGCTCGCTGGCCGGCAACCCTCCTCCGCGGTGGGGTGCCCCGGGTGACGACCTGGCCGCGCGCCGTTCGGTGCCGGCAAGCGCGGGGCCCCTCGGGTCCCCGGACCGTTCCCGGAGGGGTACCCATGACCACCATCACCGAGCTGCTCTCGTGTGCCGACGAGGTCTCGGGCACCGCGACCTCGACCCCGGCGTCGCGCCCCGCCGGCGAGCCGCTGCTGCCCGTCGTCGGCGCGTCGACGACCGTGCCCCTCGTCGACGGCACGAGCCGCGCCTACGCCAACCTCGACTGCGCGGCGAGCGCCCCCGCGCTCGAGGCCGTCACGGCACGCATCACCGAGGTCCTCCCGCTCTACGCGTCGGTGCACCGCGGCGCCGGGTACCTCTCGCAGGTCTCCACCGCGCTGTACGAGACCTCGCGGGAGTCGATCGCGCGCTTCGTGGGGGCGCGTCCGGACGACGTCGCGATCATCACGCGCAACACCACCGACTCGCTCAACCTGCTCGCGGGCGTCGTGCCTCCCGGCGGGGCGGTGCTCGTCCTCGACGTCGAGCACCACGCCAACCTGCTGCCCTGGGTGCAGCGCAGCGGTGGCGGTCACGCGGGGACGGGTCGCGTCGCGACCGTGCTGCCGCTGCAGCCGACGGTCGCGGCGACGCTCGACGCGCTGCGGACCGAGCTCGCGGTCCGGCCCTACGCGCTCCTGACCCTCACGGGGGCGTCGAACGTCACGGGGGAGTCGCTGCCGCTCGACCGCGTGGTCGAGATCGCGCACGCCGCGGGTGCGCGCGTCGCGGTCGACGGGGCCCAGGTCGTGCCGCACCGCGGCTTCTCGCTCGCGGGTTCGGACGTCGACTACGTCGCGTTCTCCGGGCACAAGACGTACGCACCGTTCGGCGCGGGTGCGCTGGTGGGACGCCGGGACTGGCTCGACACGGGCACGCCGTACCTCGCAGGGGGAGGTGCGGTGCGCGACGTGCGGACCGACCGGACGGTCTGGCACCCGGCACCGGCACGCCACGAGGCGGGATCGCCGAACGTGCTGGGGGCCATCGCGCTGGCCCAGGCGTGCGACACCCTCGCGGCGCTGCCGGCCGGTGCGCTCGAGGCGCACGAGCAGGCGCTGCGCACGCGACTGGTCGCCGGTCTGGAGTCGCTCGACGGCGTGCGCGTCGCGCGGATCTGGCCGGACTCGGCCGAGCCTGTCGGGGTCGTGACGTTCACCGTCGGTGACCTCAACCCGGGCCTCGTCGCGGCGTACCTGTCGGCCGAGCACGGCATCGGCGTGCGCGACGGCCGGTTCTGCGCGCACCCGCTGCTGGCGCACCTCGGGGCGTCGAACGGGGCCGTGCGGGCGTCCGTCGGCGTGGGGACGACGACCGAGCACGTCGACCGGCTCGTCGACGCGCTGCGCGAGCTGCTGCGTCGCGGGGCGCGCGCCGAGTACGAGGTCGTCGACGGCTGCTGGTCCGTCGTCGACGACACCCGGCCCCTCATCGAGGTCGAGGGCCTGCACCACCTGGCGGCCACCGCAGCCGCCGCCTGCGGCCCGGCCCTGGACGACTGACCCCCCGCTGCTCCCCGCTGCTCCCCCCTCCCTCCCCCCGGCGAACTCGTCGTTCGGCGGCTTCTCCTGGCTCGGACGCCGCCGAACCGGAAGTTCGGCAGCGGGGAGTCTCAGCAGGTGGGCGGGCGGCGAAGGCGGGGTGCTCTCGATCGAGCATGGGTGCGTGCTGCACGAACTCACGCTCGAGGGTCACGGTGTCCGGCTCGTCCCGCTCGCGGTCGAGCACGCGGAGGCGTTGGCGCGATTCGTGGACGACCGCGTGTGGGCGGGCATGACGTCGCCGACACCCCGGGGTGCGGATGACCTGCGCGCCGTCGTCGAGGCGGCGCTGACGACGCCCGCGCGGTACGCGTTCGCGGTGCTCGTCGACGGCCAGGTGGTCGGCTCGACGTCGTTCTACGACGTGGACCTGCGGATGGGTCGCCTCGAAGTTGGGCACACGTTCTACGACCCGCGCGTCTGGGGCACGCACGTGAACCCGGCGTGCAAGCGGGTGCTGATGTCGCAGGCCTTCGAGACGTGGGGCGTCGCGCGCGTCGCCTACCGGGTGGAGGCCCGCAACGCACGGTCGATCGCGGCCGTCACGAAGCTCGGCGCGCGTCCCGAGGGGCGGCTGCGCGGGCACCGGGTCGCGGCGGACGGCACACGGCAGGACTCGCTGTACTTCTCCATCCTCGCCGACGAGTGGCCGGACGTCCGGTCCCGGCTCGACGCCCGCCTCGCGGGGCGGGGCGTCGCCGACGAGCGCACGTCGGTGCTGCTGATCGGGGGTCGGTCGGGGGTCGGCAAGTCGACCGTGGCGTCGGCCGTCCATGACTTGCTCGCCGCGCGGGACGTGCCGCACGCCGTCGTCGAGGGGGACACGCTCGACCTGGCCCATCCCGCGCCGTGGGAGCACGGCGTCGCCGCGGCCAACCTCGCGGACGTGTGGCGCCGGTACCGGGCGCTGGGGCACCGGCGACTGGTCTACACCAACACGGTGTCGGTCCTGGAGGCCGAGGCACTCGCGGCCGCGGTGGGGGACCGGCCGCACGTGACGTCGGTGCTGCTCACGGCGTCGGACGGTGTCGCGCGGGAGCGTCTGCGGCGGCGCGAGCAGGGTGAGTCGTACGACGCGCACGTGGCCCGCTCGGACGCGGCGGCCGGTCGGCTCGCGGCCGCGGCGGGGGACGCCGTGCACCGGGTGGCCACCGACGGCCGCACCCCGGCGGAGATCGCCGCGGAGGTCGTGGCGCTCGCGGGGTGGTGACGCAGGTCAGTCGTCGACCACCAGGCCGACGTGGTGCGCCAGCAGGGGCGCCAGGTCCAGCAGCTGGTCGCGCGTGACCTTCGCGCCGCCCAGCCCGCCGACGCCTTCGAGGACGCGCAGCCGCGCGCCGCGCAGGTCGCACTCGGCGAGGCGGGCCTGCGTCGTGTCGAGGCGGCGCACGTCGCAGTCGACGACGACGAGCCGCTTGACGTGCGCGTGGCTCAGGTCGAGGTCGCCGAGCGTGACGTTCTCCAGCCGCAGCTCCTCGACCGTCGACTCGCGCAGGTCGAGATAGTCGATCTTGCCGCCGGTCACGGTCACGCGCGTCCACGTCGAGGCGAATGCGGTGAACGCGCCGACGCGCACGTCGGTGAGCGTCGCGTCGCGCCACGTCGACGACGGCGCCCGCAGCGCACCCGCGCGCACCGTGGTCCAGGACGTGTCGAGGACGCGCGCGCCGTCGAGCACCGTCCCGTCGAGGTCGCAGTCGTCCACCTCGCACTCCAGGATGCGTGCGCGCGACGCGTCCCGACCGCTCAGGTCGAGCCCCGCGAACCGCATGGCGTCGAGGTCGGCGTCGGGCTCCAGGTCGTACGCGTCGCCGGTCAGCATCCCCCGAGCCTCCCACGCCCACCGACGCCCTCCGAGCCCGCTTCCGCGCTGAGAGTGCAATCCAGTCGCGCCGGGGGTGCGCTGGATTGCACTCTCACCGCGAGAGGGTGATCCAGTTGCGGGTGGGGGTGCGCTGGATTGCACTCTCACCGCGAGGGGGTGATCCAGTTGCGGGTGGGGGTGCGCTGGATTGCACTCTCACCGCGAGGGGG
>JADGMW010000498.1_pt1 | contig 12050 bp, 9 predicted proteins | sample 8641801 | NCBI WGS metagenome assembly JADGMW01 (sample SAMN16272018, study PRJNA661076) | feces metagenome | isolation source: fecal sample from diarrhoea affected cattle A | host: Bos taurus | place: South Africa: Lokaleng Village, Mahikeng | collected 2019-09
GAGCAGGTAGTTCATGTCGTCGAGGACGGGGTCGTAGTTATCCATCTCGCCTTCGATGACGACATTGCCCTCATTGTCCTTGAGCGGGCCGACATAGATCGGTTTACCCGCCTTGAGGTCGGCAATGGCCGTGTCTGCAGCGGCAATGGCTTCGGGCGTGGCGCCCGCGCCATAGGGCGTGGTCTGCAGCATGTCATTGTGGTAGCCGCCGGCGAGGAAGGTGGGCAGCGGTTCACCCTTGGCCAACTGGTCGGCAAACAACGAGTAGATGGTGGACCACTTGTATTCGGCGCCGGTGATGAAGCCATTGGGCGCCAGCGGGGCCTGGGAGGCATTGTGGCCGCAGGTCTTGACGCCGCGACCCTCGGCGGTTTCCACCACCACCTTGGGGCCGTCGACATGGCAGGCGATGACATCGCAACCGGCATCGACCAGGGCATTGGTCGCCTCGGCTTCGCGGACCGGCAGTGACCAGTCGCCGGTGAAGATCACCTGGACGGTGGCGTTCGGATTGGTCTTGCGGGCGCCGAGCAGGAAGGAATTGATATTGCTCAGCACGGTCGGCACGGGCTTGGCGGCAACAAAGCCGAGCTTGCCGCTGGCCGATGACAGGCCGGCCGCAACGCCGTTCACGTAGTGACCCTGGTTGAGATAGCAGAAGTATGACCCGGCATTGGTCGGGTCGCCCTCTCGCCACAGCGGCAACGCATGGCGGAACTCGACGTCGGGGTACTTCTTGGCAAGCTCCACCACGAACGGGCTGTAGTAGCCGAACGAGGTGGCGAGGATGAGATTGGCGCCATCCAGGTTGATCATCGATTCCATGGACTGGGCGACGGCGTCGGTCTCGGGGACATTTTCTTCCTCGATGACCGTGACGCCCGGCACCGCCTTGAGGATTTCCATGGCCTGGGCATGAGCCTGGTTCCAGCCGAAGTCATCACGCGGGCCCACATAGACTGCACCAATGACGATGGGCGACTGCGCCTTGGCGAGGCCCATGGGAAGCGCCGTTGCCGCAAGGCCGGCAGCGCCGACTTTGAGCAGTGAACGACGAGAGAGAAGAAGTCGCGACATGTTTTGCTCCCTGCATCCGCCCCCTAACGAGCGGCTGCAAGATGAACTGCAAACCCCATGCCAACTGCTTTCGTGTAAGTTTCCCTTTCTTTTTCAATGGCTTGAAAGAATGGTGGGCCTGAGGCATCCAGATCAATGCGCTTAATGTATGCTCATGACTGAAAAATCTGCCTAAAAACAATGCAGAAATATAGCCATTGCATACAATACGGGGCTGGTGCGATGCTGCTCCCGCCAACAACGAGATTGCCCATGCTGCCAACCATCCTTGACCTGTCGACCCTGCGCCAGTTCTACGCTGGGGGCGGAACGCCACTCGAGCTTGTCGAGGAGATCATTGCACGTTGCGCGAACTGGCCGGACAAGGCGGTGTTCATCAGTCCGGCTAATGCCGAAAGCCTGCGCAACGCGGCGCGTGAACTGGTGGCAGCCCACCCGAATCCCGCGGCACTGCCGCTCTGGGGCGTGCCGTTTGCGGTTAAAGACAATATCGATGTGGCGGGCTTTCCTACCACGGCCGGCTGCCCGGAATTCGCCTATGAGCCGCAAAAAGATGCCACAGTCGTGGAGCGCCTCAGGGCTGCTGGCGCCATCGTTATCGGCAAGACCAATCTCGATCAGTTCGCTACCGGGCTCAATGGCACACGCTCGCCCTATGGTGCGCCGCGCTCGGTGTTCGATGACCGCTACATCTCCGGGGGGTCGAGTTCGGGTTCGGCCGTGGCTGTGGCGGCCGGCCTGTGCAGCTTCTCCCTTGGCACCGATACGGCGGGCTCGGGCAGGGTGCCTGCGGCCCTCAACAATATCGTCGGCATCAAGCCAAGCCTTGGCCTGATCTCCACATCCGGCGTGGTGCCGGCCTGCCGCACGCTCGATTGCGTCAGCATCTTCACCGCCAGCGTCCACGACGGCGTGACCGTCCGCAGGATCGCCGAGGGCTTCGACCCCGCCGATCCATTCTCGCGCACCGGTGCGCCGGTGTGGCTGCCAGCCAGTCCGCGGCTGGGCGTGCTCGCCGGCAGTGAACGCGAATTCTTTGGCAATAATGGCGTAGCGCACCTCTACGACGCCGCGATTGCTGCTGCCGAACGGGACGGCGCCCGGATCGTGCCGATCGACTACGCGCCGTTCCGGGCTGCCGCGGAACTGCTCTACGGTGGTCCCTGGGTCGCGGAGCGGCTGGCGGCGATCGCGGATTTTTTTGCCGGCCATGGCGAGGCGATGGATCCAACGGTACGCTCGATCATCAGCAGCGCCGGCGCCATGACGGCAGTTGAGGCGTTCGAAGGCCGCTATCGGCTCGCCGAACTCCGGCGCCAAACCGAAGCGAGCTGGCAGGAAGTCGATATGTTGCTGCTTCCCACGACGCCAACGACCTATACCGTCGCCGAGATGCAGGCCGAGCCGGTCATGCGCAACAGCCATCTCGGGCGCTATACCAATTTCGTCAATCTCTTCGACCTGGCCGCCATTGCCATCCCCGCGGGATTTGACGATGAGAGCGGGCTACCCGCGGGCGTAACCCTGGTGGGGCCGGCCTTCAGTGATGATGCATTGGCGCACCATGCCAGCCGGCTGCATGCGCTGGTCGGGCAGGGCGCCGGGCGTGACAGGACTGTGGCGGTCAGCGCCGTCCAACCTGTCCCAAGGAAGGATGGCTCGGTTCCCATCGTGGTGGTCGGTGCCCATCTCAGCGGCATGCCGCTCAATGGTGAACTGGTGGCACTGGGTGGCCAGTTGGTGAAGAGCTGCCGCACCGTCACGGACTATCGGCTTTTCGCGCTCCCCGGCACCGTACCGCCCAAGCCGGGACTGGTGCGCAGCCCCGGTTACGAGGGCACGGGTATCGAGGTCGAGGTCTGGGAACTGCCCACGGCCGGGTTCGGAGCATTCGTCTCCCGCATCCCCGCGCCGCTTGGCATCGGCAAGATCGCCCTCGATGACGGGGCGGACGTCAGCGGCTTTCTCTGCGAGCAGCATGCGGTCGAGCATGCCGAGGAGGTGACCGGCTTTGGCGGCTGGCGCGCCTACATGCAGCGCGGATAACAGCAAGCAGCGTTGCATTGATGGAAAATCCCGCGCCGGCAGGCTGGCGCGGGATGTATCGGCCTAGAGCGACTTGATCGGCCGCAGGCCCTGCTTGGAGGGAACCAGGCTGATCTGGTTGGACAGCGGCCGGCCGAACTCAGGTATGCCGATCTCGAATACATCGCCGACCTGGGTCTTGATGCCGTCCCCGAAGGACGCAACGGACGTGCCCATGAACTGGACATGCACATCGCCCGCACGCAGGAACTGGTCATACTTGAAGTGATGATATTCAAGATTGGCCAGCGAGTGGCACATATTGTCCTCGCCGGTCGGGAATGACTTCTCCCAGATCGTCTCGCCGTCACGGACAATACGCGCGGTGCCCACGAGATTGCTCGGCAAATCGCCGATAAAGAGCTCGGGACCATAGGAGCAGAAGCGCAGCTTGGCATGTGCGAGATAGAGATAGTTCTTCTTCTCGGTCACATGGTCGGTGGTTTCGTTGCCCACCGCGAAACCGACGCGCCAGGGCTCTCCGTCCGGCGAGATCACGTAAAGCCCGACCACTTCCGGCTCCTCGCCGGAATCCTCTGCGAAATCGGGCATGGGCAGGGCCTGGCCCGGCCGCGACACGATGGAGCCGTCACCCTTGTAGAACCACTCGGGCTGCACACCGGCCTTGCCGGCCTCAGGCTTGCCGCCCTCGACACCCCATTTGAAGATGCGCATGGAATCGTTCAGGTCGGCTTCGGCGCCGCCGATCTTGGCATGCATCTGGCTGCGGGCTGCGGCGCTGCCGGTATGGGTCAGGCCGGTGCCGGCAATGACGCAGTGAGCGGGATCTTCATGGTCCAGCGGCGGCAGGACGCGGCCGGACGCCATCAGCGCATCGTAGTCATGGCTTTCGCCGGTGCCGCGGGCGTTGACTTCCTCGACCAGCGAGCGGCCGGATGCGATGGCATCGAGCGCCAGCCGGCGAACCGTTTCGGTCTCGTTGACAGTGTGAATGGCGTTGCCGTCAACCACGCCAACGGCGCGAGCGCCATCTGTGCGCTCGAACTGAATCAGCCGCATGAGAAATCTCCGGTATATTGGAATAAAAAATGGGTGGTCCGGCACGGGCCACCCGAGTTGAGGAGAGGCGCGAACGCCTCTCCCGTGGCACCTTAGTTGGCGGTGCCCATGTCTTCGCGTGCCTGCTGGATCAGCTCGGCGCCGATGGTGTCGGTGAACTGGTCGACGACGGGTGCCACGGTCTCGCGCATGCGGGCCATTTCAGCGTCGCTGAGGCGGGTGACTTCCATGCCTTCTTCTTCCAGCAGCCCCACCAGGCGGTCGGCATCGGTGCGCGAAAGATCCCGCTGATAGATGGCCGACTCCTGTGCAGCTTCCTTCACCAGCGCCTGGTCTTCGGCCGAGAGGCCGTTGAACCAGGTCTTGGAGGCGAGCAGCAGATAGGGCGTGTAGACGTGTCCAGTCAGGGCCAGATGGTCCTGCACTTCGTAGAAGCGGCTCGAATAGATTAGCCCGACCGGGGTTTCCTGGGCATCGACAGCGCGCGTCTCAAGTGCGGTGAAGAGCTCGGGATAGGGCAGCGGAACCGGGTTCGTACCCAGCGCCTCGAACGTGGCGATGAACAGCGGATTGGGAATGACGCGGATATTGAGCCCGGCCACGTCCTCGACCGTGTTGATCGGACGAACCCCGTTGGTCATGTGGCGGAAGCCATTGTCCCAATAGGCAAGGCCGACCATGTCCAGCGCATCGAGCTTGGCGAACAGGGCATCACCGACGCGGCCGTCCATGACCTTATCCACGGCTTCGAAGTCCGGGTAGAAGAAGGGCAGGTCGAAGATCAGGTATTCGGGGATCGAGCCGACGAGGTTGGAAGTCGGGCCGACCATGACGTCGAGGATACCGCCTTGCACGGAAGACTGCATCTGCGGTTCGTTGCCCAAAGTACCATTGCCGAACTTCTGCAGCTCGATGCGGCCCTCGGTCTTTTCGGCGACCAGCTCGGCGAACTTGTTGACGCCTTGGCCGACGGGGTGATCCTCGGTCGGCACGTAGCCGATCCGGGCCGTCTGGGCAGCGGCGGGCAAGGTGGCCGCGGCCAGCACCAGCGCGGTAGCCGCAAGTAGCTTGTTGAGTTTCATCAGATTCCTCCAGTTGTAGATGGCTAGTAGAAAAATTCGAGCGGGCCGGTGATGATGGCCGGAAACAGGATCAGCAGCACCAGAACGGCGACCTCTGCGAGCAGGAACGGCCATATGCCGGCCACCGCTTTCTCGAGTGGAATTCGGGCAACGCCGCTGACGGTGTTGAGCACGGCGCCGACGGGCGGGGTGATCATCCCGATGGCTGCGCAGATGATGAACAGGACGCCGAAATAGATCGGGTCGATACCCGCCGCGTTGACCACCGGCATGAGCACGGGCACCAGGATGGTGATGGCCGGGGTGAAATCGAGCACGCTGCCAATGATGAGCACGCCCAGCATCATCAGCGCCATCAGCAGAACCGGGTTGTCGATGAACGGGTTGAGAAACCCGATCACCTGGGCCGGCACATTGGCCATGGTGATGAGGAAGGCAGTGACGCTCGACGCGGCGACCAGCAGCATGATCACGGCCGTGAGCTTGGCTGCGCCCAACAGGCAGTCATAGAGGCCCTTGAGCGTGAGTTCGCGATAGATGACCATGCTCACGAACAGCGCATAAGCCGCCGCGACGATGCCGGCCTCGGTGGGCGTGAAGACCCCCATGCGCAGGCCGACGATGATGATGACCGGCAGCAGCAATGCCCAGACGGCATCGCGCAATGCCCGCAGCACATCGCGGCCGCTCTTGCGCGGCAAGGTCGGCGTGTTGTCGTGACGCGAGACGATCCACCAGGCGACCACCAGGCTCAGGGCCATCAGCAGTCCGGGCACGATGCCGGCCAGGAACAGCTTGACGATGGAGAGGTTGGCCGTGACGCCCAGCACCACGAAACCGATCGAAGGCGGGATCACGGGGGCGATGATGCCGGTCGCGGCCATCAACCCACTGGTGCGGCCCACGGGATAACCGGCCTTGAGCATGATGGGGAGCAGCATGACGGCGAGGGTGGCAGTATCAGCGATGGCCGAGCCGGAGAGCGTCGCAAGCACCACGCCGGTGCCGATGACCACATAGCCCAGGCCGCCGCGCAGATGGCCGAACAGCGCCATGGCCACGTCGACGATGCGGCGCGAAAGTCCGCCCGCGGTCATCAATTCGCCGGCCAGCATGAAGAAGGGGATGGCCATCAGCGGATAACTGTCAGCGCCGTCGATCATCTTCTGGGCGAGGATCTGGGGATCCATCATGCCCAGCATCCACATCATGGCGATGGCGCAGACCATCAGGGCGAAGGCGACGGGCACGCCGATGGCCATGGCCGCGCCAAGCGAGCCGATAAAGACAAGCGCACTCATTTGGTGCTCCCTTCGCGGCCTGCGCCATTGGGATGAATCTGGCTGTGGTCACCACGGGCCGACCGGTAGAGATTGAAGCAGAGGATCATGGCCCAGAGCACGGAAGCGGCGACACCGGCGGCATACATCCAGCCCACCGAAACACCGGACAGCGGCATGTGATTGCCCCAGTTCAGCTGTGCCTGGCGCAGGCTTCCCTGAAAGACGAGCCAGCACACCCACAGCATCAGCAAGTGCGAAAGCCACAGGCTGGCAATCCGGATGCGGGTCGGAAGGCGATTGACGAAAGCGTCGACCGAAATGTGGGCGCCCTGGCGCAGCGCGACGACGCTACCAAGCATGATGACCCAGACGAAGATCAGTCGGGAAATTTCAACCGAGATCGGGATGCCCGAACGCATGCCGTAACGCAGCACCACGTTCCAGAACACGAGCATGCACATGACCGCCATGCCGGCGACGAGCAGATGCTCCATCCAGCGAAATACAAAAAACTTGGATTTCTCCACCCGACCGGTCTCCTCGCGTTTCAGGGTTAGTCGTCGCAGCGCGTCTTTCCCCAGAGAACGTCGGACCATCTAGTCACTGCGGTCGGCGGTGTATAATGATGGGTTCTGATAGAGGTATGAGGAAAGGCTATATCTATGCTGCCTTCGTTGGATTCCATGGCGGCGCGGCTGCGCCTGCGGCACTTTCGTCTGCTAATGGCTATCGACGAACATGGCTCCATTCTCAAGGCGGCCGAGGCGGTAGCGCTGACCCAGCCGGGCGCCACCAAGGCGCTGCAGGAGATCGAGTCGGCAATGGGCGACACCCTGTTCATCCGCTCCTACCGCGGACTTGAGCCCAATGAACTGGGACATTGTGTCATACGCTATGCGCGGCTGATCATGACCGACATGCGCCACCTCCGCGACGAGATGAAGGCGGTGCAGGAAGGCGCGGGCGGACGTCTGTCGATCGGGATGATCATGGGCGCCGTCCCCATCGCCATGACCGGCCTTTCCAGCCTCTTGGCCAAGCAGCCGCAACTATCGGTGCAGGTTCATGAGGACACCAGCGCGCAGCTCCTGCATCTGATCGACGATGGGCGATTGGACATCGCCATCTGCCGTACCAGTGTCAGTCACCGGCCCGAGCAGTACCGGACGATCAAGGTAAAAGAGGAGCAGTTGTGCGTCGCCGTCAGTGCTGCACATCGCTGCGCCAACCTCAGCGAAGTGACGCTCGAGGACGTGGCGAACGATCCATGGATCGTCTGCTCGGCAAATATGCCGATGCGCCGCCTGATCGAACGCGAGTTCAACGAATACGGCCTGCAGTTCCCCAACAACCTGGTCGAGACCACCTCTGCCTTCGCCACCATGTCGCTGATGCGCCACAGCCACCAGATGGTGGCGTTGTTGTCACTGGACGTGGGCGACTATTTCGCGCAGTCGGCGGCCATCCGCGTCTTGCCGGTCAAGCTGCGCACGCGTTCCGAGCCCTACATGCTGGTGACCCGTGCCGATCGCACCCACTCGCCGGTCATGCGCATGTTCATCGAAGAACTGCTGGGATACGAGATCGCGTCAGAACACCAGGCGAGCCTGATTGCGGCGGAATAGCTGCTGACCTGTCATTCAGGGCGATGCCTGCAAGGGCCTTGGTCTAGGACCAGAGCGGACCCCGGAGATAGCGTTCCGCCAACTCGGCAGTGCCATCGGCAAAGCCCTCCCGATGCTGTTCGGCGAGGCTCGTCTCGGCATGCGAGCCGATCCAGGCCAGCAGCGCCATGCGCCGGAGCATGACCATCGAATCCATGGCCGCAATATCTTCGCCCGACAGCGGCCGCACTGCTTGGTAGCCGCGCAGCCACGCGGCCCTGAGCGCTGGAATCGCCGCATTGGTCTCATGAAAGGAGATTGCCGCGGCAAAGTCGTAGGTGAACCAGCAGAAGCCGCAATCGTCAAAATCGATCAGCGAAACCTTGCTGCCATCCACCAGCAGATTGCCCAGCCGCATATCGGCATGGATCAGGCCGTAACGGTCGGGGTCGGTGCCATAGTCGGCCAGTCGCTGCCAGAGCACCGCCTCCAACTGGTCCAGAACCGGCCGATTGGCATGGTTGACCCCAGGCGCAATGCGCCAGTCGCCCCACGCGCCGTCCGCGTCCAGGATGGTCTGCGCCTGCCACACCTGGCGCTGAAAACCCGCCGGCCGCTGCCATCTCCGCACATGATTGTGCATGGTCGCCGCATAGCCCCCCAGGGTGACGAACAGGCCATCCAGATTGCTGTCGGGGGTCGGCTCCCGGCCCGGTATGTGCCGGAACAGCACGGCCAGTCGTTCGCCTTGCGTAGTGGCAAATGTCTGCAGCAGCTGGCCGTCAGTCCCGGGCACAGGCTGCGGAATCGCCAGCGCAGTATCGCGCCGTAGCGCCATCAGCCAGGCCAGCTCGCTGTCGATTGAAGCCGGCGATTGGTAGCCGACGCGATGCACCCGGAGCGTATAGCTGCCCTGGGCAGGCGTATCGATCTGGAAGGTCTGGTTTTCCGAGTGATTGATGAGCCTGATGTCGGCGCCAGACAGGTTGTCCCAGCGCAACAGAGCGGGCTCTACGTCGGGTGCCGTCAGCGACATGGGCAAGGCTCCAGGCTGGCAGCATCGCGCCTGCGGCGGCTCATCGCAACAACTGCAAGGATGGGGAAAGATGGTCGGAGCGGCCGGATTTGAACCGACGACCCTTTGTCCCCCAGACAAATGCGCTACCAGGCTGCGCTACGCCCCGACTGCGCGGAGACATAGACAGACTGGGCTTTTGAGGCAAGCCTCAAATTGGGCGATTGTGAACAATGAGGGATTTTCTCGATGGTGCGCGGCGCTTGAGACGAAAAATCCCAACAAATCCGATCCCCGACTATGTGGCGATCGACCTGCCTCGGGAGCGTTCATTGCCGATCGCGGCGGCAATGCCCCAGATCAGTCCCACCAGCAGGAAGTAGTGCCGCCAGTGATCGGTGTCGATAATCGCCGATTCTCCCACCAGCATGGTGAAGGTGGCGACCAGGGGTATCATGATCAACCGGAAGCGGGAGGGTCGCCAGAGGGCCGCCACGCCGCGCCATAGGGTGAGGATGATGAGCAGGTAGTAGAGCGCGCCACCGCCCCACCCATAGACATGCAGCACCGTGACATAGACATTGTGCGGCGCCTCGATGATGCGCAGGTGGTGGAATTCATTGGGTCCCAGGCCCAGCGGATTATCCAGCGCCAGTTCGAAGGCATAGCCCTGCCGACCGAACCGCCCGGTTTCCCCTGAATCGTAGTTCTGGCCCGCGGCACGGGTCTCGAACAGCGAGGCAACCGAAGGAATGCTGAGCAGGCCCGCCAGCGCCACCACCAGCATGGCGGCGCCGAGCAGGGACATGATCATGATGCGCACCTTGTCGCGCGCCGCTGCTTCCAGCCAGAAGCACAGCACGAGGACGATCAGCGACGAAAATGCGAAATGCCCCCAGGCCGCGCGGGAAAAGCTGACGAACACGCCCACGAACAACAGCAGATAGATGAGCCCGGCGATGAGGGCCGTCCGCCCCTGGCCGAGCAACACCCGCTGCAGGGCATACATGGCCGGCAGCACGAGGAATGGTCCATAGACATTGGGGTCGTTGAAGGTCGCCTTGGCACGGCCGTAGCGGGTGAAGATCTCTCCACCCGGGATCAGCCCGAGATAGGCCAGTGTGCCGATCAGGGCGCACAGCACCGCCACAGCCGTGTAGGCACCGATGACCAAGCGCATGCGACGCTCGGTGGCATCTGCGACATAGTTGGCGATGAAATAGGCGGTCACCATCAGGAACACAGTGACCATGGAGAACAGCAGCGCATCGTTGATCGGGGTGACACGCACCTGGAAGCAGGCAATCAGGGCGAAGGGTATGAACGCCACGAGGATCGCCAGCAGGCCGAAGGTCGACCGGTAAAACCCGAGCCCACCGACCACCGCCACCGCCACCACGAACAGGAATGTCAGCTCATAGGGCGAGGGCTCGAAGAGCACGAAGCCGCCCGAAAAAATCCAGATCGCGACCATGACGTCGAGGAGCCGCGCCGCCCGTGCACGCAGGAAGGCCATGCCCAACTGCCGGGAACCCGGCCTGAAAGGCGCCCCGTCCAGTGTGCCGGTGGCGCTCAATAGGCGTTCTCGTTCTTGGCGACGAGCGAAACGGGGGTCATCAAGACGATGTAGAGGTCGAACAGGATCGACCAATGCTCTATATAGTAGAGGTCGTGGTTCACCCGCTGCATGATCTTGTCGATCGTGTCGGTTTCCCCGCGCCAGCCATTGATCTGCGCCCAGCCGGTCATGCCTGGCTTGACGCGGTGACGCGCAAAATAGCCCTCGACGGCTTCGTAGTAGAGCTGGTTGTCGGCCTTGGCCTGCAGCGCATGCGGGCGCGGCCCGACGATCGACAACTCGTCCTTGAGCACATTGAACAGCTGCGGCAGCTCATCGATGGAGGTCTTGCGGATGAACCTGCCGACCCTGGTGACGCGTGGATCGTCCTTGGTGACCAGCCTGGATGCGCCGGCATCGAGCATGTCGGTTCGCATCGAGCGGAACTTGTAGATCTTGATCAGCTCGTTGTTGAAGCCATGCCGGTTCTGCACGAAAAAGATCGGGCCGCGGCTCTCGAGCTTGATGGCGATGGCCGTCGCCAGCATGACCGGCGACAGAAGGATCAGCGCCAGCAGCGCCACCAGCTTGTCGAACACCCATTTGAAAACCAGGTTCCAGTCCGAGATCGGCCGGTCGGCCATGTCGAACACGGCTACGTCGCCCACATAGGAATAGGCGTCGTGGGTGAACTTGAGCTTGCTCATATGCGCCGACAGGCGAATATCGACCGGCAACACCCAGAGCTGGGTCAGCATGTCGAGCACGCGTTTTTCAGCCGACAGCGGCATCGATACGATCACCAGGTCGACCTTGGTGCGTCGGGCGAATTCGATCAGGTCGGCAACCTTGCCCAGCTTGGGATAATCCAGCACCGTCTCGGGCGAACGGTCATCGAACCGGTCGTCGAACAGGCCGAGCAGGTTGATGTCGTTGCTGGCGCTGGCGCGGATCTGTTCGATCAGCGTCTCGGCATCCTTGCCGCCGCCCACGATGACGGTCCGGCGCCGCAGTCGCCCCTCGCGGGTCCAGGCCATCACCAGTGCCCGCAGGCCCAGCCGGTACCCGACCAGCAGCGCCGCGCCGCCGACATACCAGCTGACCAGCCAGACCCGGGAGAAGACGTCGCTGGCCTTGAAAAGGAAGATGCTGACGGCCAGCACCGTCATCACCAGTGTCCAGCCGATCAGGACACGGCTGAGTTGGAACAGACCGCTGCGATAGGCTGTGATGCGATGGGTGCGACCGGCATTGAACAGCACATTGGCCAGCAGGCATGCCGCGAGGATGACCGGGATGTAGTAGGCATGCTCGTCCGGTTCGACG
>JADGMW010000683.1_pt1 | contig 11974 bp, 12 predicted proteins | sample 8641801 | NCBI WGS metagenome assembly JADGMW01 (sample SAMN16272018, study PRJNA661076) | feces metagenome | isolation source: fecal sample from diarrhoea affected cattle A | host: Bos taurus | place: South Africa: Lokaleng Village, Mahikeng | collected 2019-09
GGAACTGCGCTGGTGGTGGACACGCCCGCCGCGCAGGTGGTGCTCACGCCCACCGACTGGGCGGACGCCTTCGCCGCCGCCGAACCGGGGATGCCGCACAACGAAGCCCGCGAGCAGGTGTGGGACGCCCTCGTGGAGACCGTCCTCGCGCGCGTGGAGACCGACGAGGTCCCCGAGCGGATGCTGCGGCGCTTCCTCGCCCGCGACGAGCAGCTCGTGCGCGTGTTCTCCCGCGCATGGCCGCTCCTGGAGCCGGGCTTCGTCATCTCGAGCCTGTGGAGTGTGCCGGCCCTGCTGCGGCGGTGCGCGCCGGAACTCAGCGCCGCGGAGCTCGAACTGCTGCGCCGCGACGACCCGGAGGCATGGACGGCGGATGACCTGCCGTTGCTGGATGCCGCCCGCCGGCGTCTGGGTGACCCCGACGCCGCTGCCCGCAGACGACGCCGCGCCGCGGAGGTGGCAGCCGAACGCGTCGAGCGGTCCCGTGTCGTGGACGATCTGATCGCGGCGGATGACAGCGACCTGAAGCTCATGACGATGCTGCGCGGCGACGACGCACAGTACAGCCTGTCGGGGCGCGAGGACGAGCAGCCACTCGAGCACCGCGATACGCTTGCCGGCCCCTTCGCGCATGTCGTCGTGGACGAGGCTCAGGAGCTCACCGACGCTCAGTGGCTCATGCTCCTGGCCCGCTGCCCGTCACGGAGCTTCACGATCGTCGGCGACCGCGCGCAGGCCCGGCACGGGTTCTCCGAGTCGTGGACGCAGCGGCTGGCCAGGATCGGCCTCACCCGCGTCCGTGAGGAGCGGCTGCGGATCAACTACCGCACGCCGGCGGAGATCATGGCCGAGGCGGAGACCGCGATCCGCGCGGCCGTCCCCGACGCCGTCATCCCGGTGTCGGTGCGACGCAGCGGCATCCCGGTGCGTCGGGCCGCCGTCGCCGAACGCGACCGGATCGTCCGCGAGTGGCTCCGGGAGCACCCCGAGGGAACGGCGTGCGTGATCGGCGACGCCACCTTCCCGGACTCGGTGCGGGTGCGGTCGTTGCGTGCGGAAGCGGTCAAGGGGCTCGAGTTCGACCTTGTCATCGTGGTGGCGCCCGAGACGTGGCCGACGGGTGTCACCGGCGCGGTCGACCGGTACGTCGCCATGACGCGAGCGACTCGCGAACTGGTGATCCTCAGCGATACGGAGACGGTCGCCGCGCGCGCCGAGCCCATGCCTACGTCAGGCTGACGGGGCACCCGGATCGAAGGAGCGCAGCATGTCCTCCTCGACGGCGTTGTCGGCGTCGAGTTCGTCCTCGGTGCGCTCATCGCCGCCGGTGGGGGCGTCGTCGCCTGTGGGCGCGCCCTCACCCGAGGGTGTCGTGGGCTCCGCCGAGCCGGGGTTCTCCTGCTCGGGCGTGCTCATGAGGTTCGTCCGTCCTGGTCGGCGGCGATCGCGTCGGCGTCGGCGCTGTTGACGAGGTCGTCGTTGACGTCCTCATCCAGCACCTCGTCGCCTTCGACGGTGCGGGTGGCGTCGACGTCGGCGTCCTGCGCGGCGGAGTCCTCCCCACCCGGGACGATGGGGGGCAGCGGGTTGTTCGTCATGATGGATCCTCTCCTTCCCCCCGACGCTACGGTGAGCACCCGCACCCGCCGGCGGGGTTGTCCCGGGCCGGGCCGCGGGTGTAGACCTTGTCCGGTCGGCCGCCGGGTGTCAACCCCTGGAGACCCGGCGCGCGCACCCGCCACGCTGGGAGCATGGTCGGAGTTGCAGTCGTCCTTGTCCTCGTCGGTCTCGTCCTGCTGCTTCTGGGCATCTTCGTCCAGGCGGTGAAGTTCCTCCTGTGGGTCGGTGCGGTGCTTCTGATCCTCGGGGTCATCGCGTGGCTCATGCGCTACATCCGCCGCCAGACCTGACGCCTCGCGCGTCGCGCCCCGCTCTGGCACCATCGGTGTCATGAGCGTCGCCCTCTCTCCCGAGCGGGTGCGTGACCTCGCGCTCCTGCGGCGTGTGCGCGACCGCATCGACCGCGAGTACGCGCAGCCGCTGAGCGTGGAGTCCCTCGCCCGCGACGTGCACATGTCGGCAGGCCATCTGAGCCGCGAGTTCCGCGCGGCGTTCGGCGAGTCGCCGTACGCCTACCTCATGACCCGCCGCATCGAGCGGGCGATGGCTCTCCTGCGCCGCGGAGACCTCAGCGTCACCGACGTGTGCTTCGCGGTGGGGTGCTCCTCCCTCGGCTCCTTCAGCACGCGTTTCAGCGAGCTCGTGGGCATGCCGCCGAGCGTCTACCGCGACAGCGCGGCGGAGGCCACGGCCGGCATGCCGGCGTGCACGGCCAAGCAGGCCACGCGACCGGTCAGGAATCGAGAAGCGGCCAGGCTCGCTCGGTCCTAGCGTGAGGCGCATGGACATCACCATCCACTCCTCGTTCCTTCCGCACACCGATCCCGACGCCTCGCTGGCGTTCTACCGCGACGTCCTGGGCTTCGAGGTCCGCGGCGACGTGGGCTACGGCGGGATGCGGTGGATCACCGTCGGCCCGGCCGACCAGCCCGACACCGCGATCGTCCTGCAGCCGCCCACCGCGGCGCCCGGACTGACCGAGGAGGAGCAGCGGCTCCTGCTGGAGCTGGTCGCCAAGGGCAGCTATTTCGGGGTCAACCTGGCCACGCCCGACGTGGACGCGACCTTCGCCGCGCTCGAGCAGGCCGGCGCGGAGGTCGTGCAGGAGCCTACGGATCAGCCGTACGGACTGCGGGACTGCGCGTTCCGCGATCCCGCCGGCAACATGATCCGGATGCAGCAGTCCGGCTGAGGCGCGTCAGCGACCGACCGGCTCCAGCACGCCGTCGGAGGTGGAATCCACCGGAGCGTCGGCGACGACGTCGGGCGGGGTGGTCATCGCCGTCACAGCGCTCGCCACGCGCTCGGCCAGATACGCATGCCCGGCGGTCGAGGGGTGGTCCCGGCCGATGTCGCCGGTGTCGATGACCGACAGGTAGTTCGCCGGGGTGATCCACTCCTCGGCGATGGGGGAGATGTACCACCAGCCGCGTGCGGCGGCGAGGGTGGCCAGGTCCGCGTCGATCCGCGCGGTCGCCGCCTCCACGGGCAGCACCTGCGGCGCAGGCCCGAGGATCACGATCGCGGCGTGCGGGAACCGCGTGGCCAGCGTGTCCCACCCGGCCGAGACGGCCTCCCGGTACCCGTCGGCGGGGAGGCGGCGGTCGTTGATCGACCCCTGCACGATCACGAGGTCGGGAGCCAGCGCCGGGTCCAGGGCCGCGATCCGCTCGCCGAATGATCCGCCGTCCCATCCGGGCTTGAGGTAGCCGCTGCCGCGCACGCCGTCCACGACGGTGTCCCAGCCCAGAGTGCGTCCCAGCACGTACGCGTAACCGAGCGTGGGGTCGGATGCGGCCGAGCCGTAGGTCCACGAATCCCCGAAGATCAGTACGCGCGGATCCTCCGGCAGCGCAAGGGCCGCGGGCGCCACCACGGACGCGGCATCCGCACCGGCCGAGACCGCCGGGCCGGTGGGCGCCCACGGGCGCCAGGCCGCCAGCGCGCACAGTGCGGCCACCGCGACCGCGAGGACGGCCAGCGGCCACCGGGGGCGGCGCGGGCGGCGCGGGGCGGGGGTGCTCACGCGCAGAGCATAAGCCATCCCGGCGCCGCGGCGGGCAGCGGTTCCCACGCCGTGATGCCGGTGGCTGCGCGCGTGCGAGGATTGCTCGGTGCTGCGCCGGATGACCGCCGAACTCGACCTGGATCTGAGGGCGCCGGTGGACCTGATCTTCCAGATCGCCGTCGCCCACGGAGCCGCCGGGCTGAGCGAGCAGCTCGCCTTCATGCAGGGCGACCGGGAGTACACCGCCGCCGAGCTGGTGGACGGTGCGGGCAGCCGGCTCCACCGCTTTCCCGCCGACGCCGGCCCCCTGACAGTGCGGTACTCCGCGACGGTGGCCGGGCGTGCCGCGCCCAGCGGCGGCGACGCGCTGGAGACCATCACGTACCTGCGGCCGAGCCGGTACTGCCAGTCCGACGAGCTGTTCGCGCAGGCGCGCCGGCAGTTCCGCGGACTGGAGGGGGCCGCGCTCGTGGCGGCGGTGTCCTCCTTCGTCTCGGCGTCGGTCACCTACACCCCCGGGCTCAGTCTCGGCACCGACAGCGCCGTCACGACGCTGCAGACGGGGCAGGGGGTGTGCCGCGACTACGCGCACGCCGTGATCGCCCTGCTGCGGGCGATGGACGTTCCCGCCCGATATGCCGCCTGCTACGCGCCGGGGCTGGAGCCGATGGACTTCCACGCCGTCGCAGAGGCGTTCGTGGACGGCGGCTGGTACGCCGTGGACGCGACCCGCCTGGCCGACCGCCGTTCGCTCGTGCGCATCGCGACCGGCCGGGATGCGGCCGACTGCGCCTTCCTCAGCTACCACGGCGGGAACGTCGTCCTCGAGCGGATGAGCGTCACGGCCGAGGCATCCGCCGCCGCAGCCACCGAGCCGGACGACCACCTCGCCCTGGTGTCGATCACCTGACGCGCGCCGGGGGATTCTTGAAGAACTCTTGCGCTGGTCTTGCGCTGGCGTTGCGGGTGCACTGACAGCCTGTGGTCATCGGTCCTCGTGATCGAGGGGGGAAATGAGCGGTCCGCCGTCGGGGGACCGGCGGACCGCTCGCTCCGCCTCCGCAGCCCGGTCCTGCTCTCGGTGGCCTCACGGCCCCGCGACCCTAGGATGAGATGGCTATGGATCCTGATGCCCTCTCCGCCGCCCTGCTCGCCGTCCTGACGCCCATCGCGGAGGCGCGACGCGAAGGATCCAGCGCCGGCCTGACCGCCGCCGACCTGCCCCTGGAGCGGCCGAAGAACCGCGACCACGGGGACTGGGCCTCCAACGCCGCCCTCAAGCTCGCCAAGAAGACCGGCGCCAACCCGAGGGAACTGGCGGCCGAGGTCGCCGATGCCCTCACCGCCGTCGAGGGCATCGCGAGCGTCGAGGTGGCCGGTCCCGGGTTCATCAACATCCGCCTGGAGGCGGCTGCCGCCGGTGCGCTGGCCAAGACGATCGTCGAAGCCGGTGCGGCTTTCGGCAGCAACGACTCCCAGCGCGGCAACACCATCAACCTCGAGTTCGTCAGCGCGAACCCGACCGGACCCCTGCACATCGGTCACACCCGGTGGGCTGCCCTCGGCGACGCGATCGCACGCCTCCTGCTGGCCAGCGGCGCGACGCTCGTGCGCGAGTTCTACATCAACGACGCCGGCGCGCAGATGGACCGGTTCGGGGCATCCGTGCTGGCCGCGGCGGTCGGTGCCCCCACGCCGGAGGGCGGGTATGCCGGCGCGTACATCGAGGAGCTCGGCCGCCGGGTGCTCGCGGCGCGGCCCGACCTCGCCGAGCTTCCCGACGAGGAGCAGCTGATCCTCGCGCGCGACCTCGCCTACCGGTTCCAGCTCGGGGAGATCCAGGCCTCGCTGGAGGCGTTCAACGTGCACTTCGACGTGTGGTTCTCCGAGCGGAAGCTTCACGCCACGCCCGACGGTGGCGGCCCGAGCCTCGTCGACGAGGCCGTGGACCGCCTGCGCGAGCAGGGGCACGTGTTCGACCAGGACGGCGCCGTATGGGTGCGCACGACCGACTTCGGCGACGACAAAGACCGCGTCATCCGCCGCGCCAACGGGGTGTACACCTACTTCGCCGCCGACGCGGCGTACTACCTCAACAAGGGCGACCGCGGCTTCGCGCACAAGATCTACCTCCTGGGAGCCGACCACCACGGCTACGTGCACCGCCTCAAGGCGCTCGCCGGCGCCGCCGGTGACGACCCCGACACCGACATCGAGGTGCTGATCGGCCAGCTCGTCTCGATCAACGGCGCGCGCCTGTCCAAGCGCGCCGGCAACATCATCGAGCTCGACGACCTCCGCGAATGGCTGGGCACCGACGCACTGCGGTATTCGCTGGGACGCTACCCGGCGGACTCGCCCCTCACGCTGGACCCCGAGATCCTGCAGAAGCGGACCAACGACAACCCGGTCTTCTACGTGCAGTACGCGCACGCGCGCACGCACAACGTCGCACGCAACGCCGCCGACTCCGGAGTCGACCGCTCGGAGTTCGCGCCGGAGCTGCTCGTGCACGAGACGGAGTCGGCGCTGCTGGGCGCGCTGCAGGAGTTCCCGCGCACCGTCGCCTTCGCGGCCGAGGTGCGCGAGCCGCACCGCGTGGCCCGCTACCTCGAGGAACTCGCCGGGCTGTACCACCGGTGGTACGACAACTGCCGCGTCATCCCCCTCGGCGACCAGCCGGTGGAGGCGGTGCACCGCACGCGCCTGTGGCTCAACGACGCCACCGGTCAGGTGCTGCGCAACGGCCTCGACCTGCTCGGCGTCAGCGCGCCCGAGCGGATGTGACGATGAGCGACCCGGCGCCGTTCCTGCCCTTCCCGGTGGATGAGCAGGGGCCCCGGCGCCGGTCGCGCAGGTGGCCATGGATCGTCACGCTCGGAGTCGTCCTGGCCCTGGTCGCGGCGGCGGCCGTCGGCGCCGAGGCGCTGGCGCGGGGTGCCGTGCAGGCCGGCGTGCGACAGGTCATCGTGATGCAGCTGGACCTCCCCGCCGACCAGGAGGTCGACGTCGAGGTGGACGGGCTCGTGCTGCCGCAGTTGCTGTCGGGCCGGCTGGATCGGATCACCGTGGCCTCCGACGACGTGGCCCTGGGCCCCGTCGCCGGCGACGTGCGCGTCGCGCTCACCGACGTGCCGCTGTCGGCCGACGCCGCCGCCGGGCCCGGGACAGCCACCGTGCGCCTGGATCAGGACCAGCTCCGGGCGCTGCTGGCCACGATCGACGGTTTCCCCGCCGACACCCTCGGCATCGCCGCCCCCGACCTCACGATCGGCACCGAGCTGTCGGTGCTCGGCGCCTCCTTCCCGGTCGGCGTCGCCCTGCAGCCCGGCGCGGCCGAGGGCGATCTCACGCTGACCCCGACGCGGTTCACGCTCGGGGAGACGGAGGTGGACGCCGATGCCCTCCGCGCGCGGTTCGGCGGGCTGGCCGACGCAGTGCTGCGCACGTGGGACGTCTGCATCGCCGATCATCTGCCCGCCGCCCTCGCCCTCACCTCGGTGCAGGTCGACGGCGACACGCTCGTGGCGGCCTTCGACATCGACGGCGCCGTCGTGATCGATCCCGACCTGAGGGCGTCCGGCTCCTGCCCCTGACCCTCGCGCGGGGCGCCGCGGTCGTCCCGCTAGACTGCAAGCACTGCCCGGTGTGATCGTCTCCGCCGCGGCACCCGCTGCCTCCCGCGGCCGACCGCGCCGCCGCATCCACCCGATTGGTCCTGCCCGTGTCCGCCTCGCCCTCCGTCCCGCCGGTGCCCGATCGGCTGCGCATGCCGGCCGATGCCAACGACCTGAGCCCGGCGATCTGGCCCGCCTCCGCGCGTCGGGACGACGAGGGTGCGCTGCACATCGGCGGGGTCTCCGCGCGGGAACTGGCCGCCACCTACGGCACGCCGCTGTACGTCATGGACGAGTCGGAGGTGCGCGCGCATGCCCGTCGGGCGCGGGCCGCGTTCGGGAATGCGGCAGCGGCGCACGGCGGCCGCGCGCGCGTCTATTACGCCGGCAAGGCGCTGCTGACCACGGATGTGGTGCGGTGGGTGACCGAGGAGGGCCTGCGCGTGGATGTCTGCAGCGCAGGCGAGCTCGAAGTCGCGCTGGCTGCCGGGGCCGAGCCCGCCCTGCTGGGCTTCCACGGCAACAACAAGTCCCCGGCCGCGCTCGAACGTGCCGTCGAGGTGGGCGTGGGCACCGTCATCGTCGACAGTGACATCGAGATCGAGCGGCTCTCCGCCATCGCCGCGCGCCACGACGCCGTGCAGTCGGTACTGGTCCGGGTGCGCACCGGCGTGCACGCCGAGACCCACGCTTTCCTGGCCACCGCCCACGAAGATCAGAAGTTCGGGTTCGCCCTCGACGACGTCCCCGCGGCCGTCGCCCGCATCCGCGAGCTGCCCGGGCTGCGCTTCGTGGGGCTGCACGCGCACATCGGATCGCAGATCTTCGACGCCGACGGCTTCGTCGCCTCCGCCGCGCGTCTGGTCGAGCTGCACGCCGAGCTCCTGGACGGCGGCGACATCCCGCTGCTGAACCTCGGCGGCGGCTTCGGCATCGCCTACACCTCCGCCGACGACCCGCGTCCCCTCGAAGAGGTGGCCGCCGGGATCGTCGGCGCCGTGGCCGATGAGTGCGCGGTGCGCGGCATCCCCCTTCCCGAGCTGGCCTTCGAGCCGGGCCGCGCCATCGTGGGACAGGCGGGGGTCACGCTGTACGAAGTCGGTACCGTCAAGCCCGTGCAGGTGACGGCGGATCTCGAACGCCTCTACGTCAGCGTCGACGGGGGGATGAGCGACAACGCCCGTCCCGCCCTCTACGGCGCGCAGTACTCCGCGCGCCTGGCCTCCCGCGCCGGCGACGCCGAGCCGGCGCTCGTGCGCGTGGTGGGTTCCCACTGCGAGTCCGGCGACATCGTCGTGGACGCCGAGTACCTGCCGGGCGATGTGACGCCGGGCGACCTGCTGGCCGTGCCCGCCACCGGCGCGTACTGCTTCTCACTGGCCAGCACCTACAACTACACGCCGCGTCTGCCGGTCGTCGCCGTGCGCGACGGCCGGGCGCGCGTGCTCGTCCGGCGGGAGACCGTCGCCGACCTCCTCGCCCGCGACACGGGCGCGGGGCCGAATGAAGGGAACGCATGACCGACTACCGCCGTCTGCGCGTGGCTCTCCTGGGAGCCGGCGCCGTGGGCTCGCAGGTCGCGGCTCTGCTGCTGCGCCACGCCGACGAACTCGCCGACCGTGCCGGGGCCTCGCTGGAACTGGTCGGGATCGCCGTGCGCGACCTCGACGCCCCACGCGATGTGGACCTGCCCCGCGAGCTGCTGACGACCGACCCCGAGCCGCTGCTGGTGGGCTCGGACATCGTGATCGAGCTCATGGGCGGCATCGAGCCGGCACGCACGAGCCTGCTGCAGGCGATCAACGCCGGCGCCGACGTCGTCACGGCCAACAAGGCCCTGCTGGCCACCCACGGCCCGGAGATCTTCGACGCCGCCGATCAGGTCGGAGCGCAGGTCTACTACGAAGCCGCCGCCGCCGGCGCGATCCCCATCATCCGTCCCCTCCGCGACTCGCTCGCCGGCGATCGGGTGCAGCGGATCATGGGCATCGTCAACGGCACGACGAACTACATCCTGGACCGCATGGACACCGAGGGTGCGGAGTTCGGCGACGTGCTCGCGCAGGCTCAGGCCCTCGGGTTCGCCGAGGCGGACCCGACGGCCGACGTCGAGGGCTACGACGCCGCGCAGAAGGCCGCGATCCTCGCCAGCCTCGCCTTCCACACCACCGTGCCGCTGGACAAGGTGCACCGCGAGGGCATCACCGCGATCGACAAGAACATGATCGACGCCGCCCGTCACGCCGGCTACGTCATCAAGCTCCTCGCCGTGTGCGAGCGCCTCCCCGGCGAGGAGGGATCCGGCGAATCGATCTCGGTGCGCGTGTATCCCGCTCTCGTGGACCGTGCGCACCCGCTGGCGAGCGTCCACGGTGCCAACAACGCCGTGTTCGTGCAGGCCGAGGCCGCCGGCGACCTGATGTTCTACGGTGCCGGCGCCGGGGGAGTGCAGACGGCCTCCGCGGTCCTGGGGGATGTCGTCTCGGCGGCCCGCCGCCACATCGCGGGGGGAAAGGGCGTGGGCGAATCCACGCGCGCCAACCTCCCGGTCGCCCCGATCGGGCACGTCACCACGCGCTACCAGATCACGCTGGAGGTGGACGACCGCCCCGGTGTGCTCGCCACCGTCGCGGGGATCCTCAGCGACGGGCACGTGTCGATCGCGACCGTCGAGCAGACCGTCATCGAGCCGGCGCCCGGGTCGCCGGTGGCGCTCGCCGATGCCCCGGCGGATGCATCCGCCCCCGCGATCCCGATGGCGCGACTGGTCATCGGCACCCACCGAGCACGCGAACAGCACTTGAGCGAAACCGTCGCGCGACTTGCCGAGAGCGACGTGGTCGAACGCGTCGTCTCGGTGCTGCGCGTGGAAGGAGACTGACATGGCACACGTCTGGCGCGGAGTCCTCCGCGAATACGCCGATCGGCTGGGTGTCACCGACGCCTCGACGGTCGTCACCCTGGGCGAGGGCGGCACGCCCCTGCTGCCCGCGCCCGCACTCTCGCGCCGCACCGGCGCCGACGTGTGGGTGAAGTACGAGGGCATGAACCCCACCGGCTCGTTCAAGGACCGCGGCATGACCGTCGCGCTCTCCCGCGCCGTCGAGCACGGTGCCAAGGCCGTCATCTGCGCCTCCACGGGCAACACGTCCGCCTCCGCCGCCGCGTACGCCGCGCACGCCGGGATCACCGCGGCCGTGCTCGTGCCCGAGGGCAAGATCGCGATGGGCAAGCTGAGCCAGGCCGTGGCCCACAACGGCCGCCTCATCCAGGTGCGCGGCAACTTCGACGACTGCCTCGAGATCGCCCGGGAGCTCGCCGATCATTACCCCGTGCACCTGGTGAACTCCGTCAACCCCGACCGCATCGACGGGCAGAAATCCGCTGCCTACGAGGTCGTGGAGACCCTCGGGGATGCGCCCGACTTCCACTTCATCCCCGTCGGCAACGCCGGCAACTACACCGCGTACTCCCGCGGCTACCGCGAGGAGGCCGAGCGCGGCGTCGCCACGCGCGTGCCCCGCATGTTCGGCTTCCAGGCCGCCGGCAGCGCGCCGCTCGTGCGCGGCGAGATCGTCCGCGCCCCCGAGACCGTCGCCAGCGCCATCCGCATCGGCAACCCCGCCTCGTGGGAGCTGGCCCTGGAGGCGCGGGACGCCACGAACGGCTACTTCGGCGCCATCGAGGACGACCGCATCCTGGCGGCCCAGAAGCTGCTGGCCGCCGAGGTGGGCATCTTCGTCGAACCGGCCTCGGCCATCAGCGTCGCCGGGCTCCTCGACCGTGCAGAGGCCGGCATCGTCCCGCCCGGAGCGCGGGTCGTGCTGACGGTGACCGGACACGGACTGAAGGACCCGCAGTGGGCGCTGCGCAACGCCGACGGCAGCACCGTCGAGCCCACCGTCGTGGACGCCGCCACCAGCGAGGTCGCCGCAGTCCTCGACCTCGTCCCGGCGTCGGCATGAGCGAAGGGCGTCGGGTGCTGGTGCGGGTCCCCGCCACCAGCGCCAACCTGGGCCCCGGGTTCGACACCCTCGGCCTCGCCCTGAGCGTCTACGACGAACTGGTCGTCACCGAGCGGGGCGAGGACGGCCTCGAGATCGAGGTCACGGGGGAGGGCGCGGCGGACGTGCCGCGGGACGATTCCCACCTCGTCGTGCGCGCGATGGCGCACGCCTACGCGTCGGTCGGGCGGACGCTTCCGGGCGTGCACCTCCAATCGCGCAACGTCATCCCGCATGGACGGGGCATGGGGTCATCCGGGGCGGCCGTCGTCTCGGGCCTCCTGGCGGCCAAGGGGCTCCTCGCCGGCGATGTCGAGATCGGACCCGACGCGCTGCTGCGCCTGGCCACCGAGTTGGAGGGGCATCCCGACAATGTCGCGCCCGCCCTGTTCGGCGGCCTCACGATCGCGTGGATGGATGAGACCGGACCGCAGCACAAGCAGCTGATCGTCCACCGCGGCGTCGCGCCGCTCGTGCTCGTGCCGGAGTTCACGATGTCGACCAAGGTCGCCCGCAGCCTCCAGCCGCTGCAGGTGCCCCGTGAGGATGCGGTGTTCAACGTGTCGCGCTCGGCGCTGCTCATCGCCGCCCTCACGCAGAGCCCCGAGCTGCTCATGGCCGCCACGGAGGACAAGCTGCATCAGAGCTATCGCGCGCAGGCGATGCCCGAGACCGACCGGCTCGTGCGCGCGCTGCGCGCCGAGGGCTTCGCCGCGGTCGTCTCC
>JADGMW010000684.1_pt1 | contig 11959 bp, 13 predicted proteins | sample 8641801 | NCBI WGS metagenome assembly JADGMW01 (sample SAMN16272018, study PRJNA661076) | feces metagenome | isolation source: fecal sample from diarrhoea affected cattle A | host: Bos taurus | place: South Africa: Lokaleng Village, Mahikeng | collected 2019-09
GCTATGCCCATGCGGGGGTCGAGCCCGCCTTCATGGGCATCGGGCCGGTACCGGCAATACGGTTGGCGTTGCAGCGGACCGGGCTCGGCCTGGAGCAGATGGACGTCATCGAGGCCAACGAGGCGTTTGCCGCCCAGGCCTGCGCCGTGGCCCAGGAACTCGGCCTGGACCCGGACAAGCTGAACCCCAATGGTTCGGGCATCTCGCTGGGCCATCCGGTGGGCGCCACCGGCGCGATCATCACCACCAAGGCGATTCACGAACTGCAACGCGTGCAAGGGCGTTACGCACTGGTAGCGATGTGCATTGGTGGCGGACAGGGCATCGCTGCCATTTTCGAGAGAATCGACGCCTAGCGAGGATGCATTTCGCTCGGCTGGCACCCGCCAGTTTCGAGCAGCTCATGCGGTTGCTTGTACGACTGGAACTACCAGCGCCATTTGGTGCAACGAGACTTCATTTTGAAAATCATGGTTACTGTAAAAAAGGTGGTCGACTACAACGTCAAGGTTCGCGTCAAGGCGGACAACTCCGGCGTCGGTCTCGCCAACGTCAAGACGTCCATGAACCCCTTCTGCGAAATTGCCGTGGAAGAGGCCGTACGCCTAAAGGAAAAGGGCGCCGTTAGCGAAATTGTTGCCGTGTCCGTAGGGCCGACCGCTGTCCAGGAACAACTGCGCACCGCACTGGCACTGGGCGCCGACCGGGCCATCCTGGTCGAGTCCGCTGACGAGCTGAACTCGCTGGCCGTGATGGCCGTGATGGCCGTCTACGGCCTGGTGGGCGATCTGTTCGAGATCCTTCCGGAGTTCGGGAAGCTCGTCTGGCCGTTTTATCCGAAACCAGTCTGCGCCTTCTTCGCCTCGTCATGGCAAAGGCTCAGCCTGACTGCGCAACTGATCCGCCCTCAGGAAAGACTATGCACATCGGCATTCCTCTAGAAACTCACACCGGGGAAACCCGCGTGGCTGCGACCCCGGAAACGGTGAAGAAACTCATCGGCCAGGGCCACCAGGTGACCGTTCAGGCTGCCGCCGGCAGCAACGCCAGCATCCCGGACAGCGCCTATCAAGCCGTGGGGGCCACCATGGGCACGGCCGCCGAGGCTTTTGCGGCCGACATCGTGCTCAAGGTGGTCGCCCCCGGCGACGCCGAACTGGCGCAGATGAAGAGCGGCACCGTGCTGGTGGGCATGCTCAACCCGTTCAACGCCGAGCTGATCGCCAAGCTGGCCGCCCAAGGCATCACCGCCTTTGCCCTGGAAGCCGCACCGCGCACGTCCCGCGCGCAGAGCCTGGACGTCTTGTCCTCCCAGGCCAACATCGCTGGCTACAAGGCCGTACTGCTCGCTGCGCATCATTACCCGCGCTTCATGCCCATGCTGATGACCGCCGCCGGCACGGTGAAAGCCGCCCGTGTGCTGATTCTCGGTGCAGGGGTGGCCGGTTTGCAGGCCATCGCCACCGCCAAGCGCCTGGGCGCGGTGATCGAGGCCTCCGACGTGCGCCCGGCCGTGAAGGAACAAATCGAATCGCTTGGCGCCAAGTTCGTCGAGGTGCCGTTCGAGACCGATGAAGAGCGTGAATGCGCCCAAGGCGTCGGCGGCTATGCCCGCCCCATGCCGCAATCCTGGATGGAACGCCAGGCCAAGGCGGTGCACGAGCGCGCCAAGCAGGCCGACATCGTCATTACCACCGCCCTGATTCCGGGCCGCCAGGCGCCCACCCTGCTGCAGGAAGCCACGGTCGCCGAGATGAAGCCCGGCTCGGTGATCATCGACCTGGCCGCGGCACAAGGTGGCAACTGCCCGCTGACGGTTGCCGATCAGGTGGTCATCCAGCATGGCGTAACCATTGTCGGCCACAGCAACCTGGCCGCCATGGTGCCGGCCGATGCCTCGGCCCTCTATGCCCGCAACCTGCTGGATTTCCTCAAGCTGGTCATCGACAAGGACGGCCAGTTCCACCTCAACCTCGAAGACGACATCGTCGCTGCGTGCCTGATGTGCACGGGCGGTGAGGTCGTGCGCCGCAACGGCTAAGGGAAGGAACGCGACATGGATTTGATTTCCGACGGTATCTACAACCTGATCATCTTCGTGCTGGCCATCTACATTGGCTACCACGTGGTCTGGAACGTCACCCCGGCCCTGCACACCCCGCTGATGGCGGTGACCAACGCGATTTCCGCCATTGTCATCGTTGGCGCCATGCTGGCTGCCGCGCTGACCGTCACCCCGCTGGGCAAGGTCATGGGCACCCTGGCCGTGGCCTTGGCCGCCGTCAACGTGTTCGGTGGCTTCCTGGTTACCCGCCGCATGCTGGAAATGTTCAAGAAGAAGGCTCCAAAGGCCTCGGTGGAGAAGTAAGCCATGAGCATGAACCTGATCACTGTTCTCTACCTGGTCGCCTCGGTGTTTTTCATTCAAGCCCTGAAGGGCCTTTCGCACCCGACCACCTCGCGGCGCGGCAACCTGTTCGGCATGCTCGGCATGGCCATCGCCATCGTCACTACCGTGGGGCTGATCTACAAGCTCGGCGCGCTCTCTTTAAAAGAAGGGGGGGCCACCCAGGGCATCGGCTACGTCATCGTCGGCCTCTTGATCGGCGGCACCGCCGGCTCGATCATGGCCAAACGTGTGGAAATGACCAAGATGCCCGAACTGGTCGCCTTCATGCACAGCATGATCGGCCTGGCCGCGGTGTTCATTGCCATTGCCGCGGTGGTCGAGCCGCAGTCGCTGGGCATCGTGGCCAGCATGGCCGATCCGATTCCGGCCGGTAACCGCCTGGAGCTGTTCCTCGGTGCCGCCATTGGTGCAATCACCTTCTCCGGTTCGGTGATTGCCTTCGGCAAGCTGTCGGGCAAGTACAAGTTCCGTCTGTTCCAGGGCGCTCCCGTGCAGTTCAAGGGCCAGCATCTGCTCAACCTGGTGGTCGGCCTGGCGATTGTCGGTCTCGGCCTGGCCTACACCTTCACCGGCGACATCTCGGCCTTTGCGCTGCTGGTGGCGTTGGCGTTCGTGATCGGCGTGCTGATCATCATCCCCATCGGGGGCGCCGACATGCCCGTCGTGGTGTCGATGCTCAACAGCTACTCCGGCTGGGCAGCGGCCGGCATCGGTTTCTCGCTGAACAACTCGATGCTGATCATCGCCGGCTCCCTGGTGGGTTCCTCGGGCGCGATCCTCTCCTACATCATGTGCAAGGCGATGAACCGCTCGTTCTTCAACGTGATCCTCGGCGGCTTCGGTGGCGATACCGATGCGGGCGCTGCCAACGGTTCGCAAGAGCAGCGCAGCGTGAAGTCGGGTTCCTCCGATGATGCCGCGTTCCTGCTGACCAACGCCGACACCGTGGTGATCGTGCCCGGCTACGGCCTGGCCGTGGCCCGTGCCCAGCATGCCCTGATGGAGCTGGCCGAAAAGCTGACTCAGCGCGGCGTCAACGTGAAGTACGCCATCCACCCGGTGGCCGGGCGTATGCCGGGGCATATGAACGTATTGCTCGCCGAGGCCGAGGTGCCCTACGAGCAGGTGTTCGAGATGGAAGACATCAACTCCGAGTTCGGCCAGACCGACGTGGTGTTGGTGCTGGGCGCCAACGACGTGGTCAACCCGGCGGCGAAGAACGATCCCCAGTCACCGATTGCCGGCATGCCGATCCTCGAGGCGTACAAGGCCAAGACCGTGATCGTCAACAAGCGCTCCATGGCCAGCGGCTACGCCGGTCTGGACAACGAGCTGTTCTATATGGACAAGACCATGATGGTTTTTGGCGACGCCAAGAAAGTCATTGAAGACATGGTCAAGGCCGTGGATTGACCTGTAACTAGGCGCCTTGTGCCCTACGGGCTCGTTTCGCCCACAAAGACGGCGCTATTGGAGTCAATCGAATCCAGCGCCGTTTTTTTTCGCACGTAAAGCCAAGCAGGCCGTGAGGCTCATGCACGCGTATGGTGACAACGCCTTTCGCAGCGTCGCGCGCAACTACACAAGAATGACCTGGGGTCTGCGTGAGCTGAACGTGCCACTGCCCCAACTCATGAGGCTGCTCTCGGTGGCGCGAGTCGAGAACGGGCTTGGCTGGCCATCGCCCTGATGTTCGCCTGCACCCCGCTGTTGCCCTGAACCTAACCAGCCTGCGCCTGGACGCCCGGCCAGCCAGCAGCGCTGCGAGATGTGACACTCGACCATCGGCACCAGTCACGCCTGTCGCTGAAACCGCCGTCAGACCTCACCACATCCAGCTGACGGGCTGTGCCACTACCGTACCGAAAGTGTCTTCATGCGACGAAGTTATAGTGCGTTTACCCCTTTGTTTACCCCTGGCCCACTGAAGATAAAAAACAGCAGGCATAAAAAAATCCAGTCACCGCTAAGTGACTGGATTTTTGGAGCTTTTTGGTCGGGACGGAGTGATTCGAACACTCGACCCCTTGCACCCCATGCAAGTGCGCTACCAGGCTGCGCTACGCCCCGACATCACTTATCAGCCTCGCTGAAAGTGGTGCGAACTATACATTAAGCTTATGAATTGTGGAAGTTTTTTTTGAGATTCGTGTCAATTTCTCAAGACCTGCAGAACATCTTCCAGCTCTGAGACGGTCTGGCGGATCAGCTGCTTGTATTGAGTGGTGTCGTCTTTGGCTTCTTCGCCAGACAAACGCAAGCGGGCTCCACCGATGGTGAAGCCCTGCTCGTATAAAAGGGCGCGAATTTGGCGGATCATCAGCACATCCTGGCGCTGATAGTAGCGGCGGTTTCCCCGCCGCTTTACAGGATTGAGCTGAGGAAACTCTTGTTCCCAGTAACGCAGGACGTGGGGCTTGACGGCACAAAGTTCGCTGGCTTCACCGATGGTGAAATAGCGCTTGCCCGGAATTGGCGGCAATTCGTCGTTATGACTTGGTTCCAGCATAAGCTTCGACCCTAGCCTTGAGCTTCTGGCCCGGACGGAACGTGACGACACGACGTGCAGATATTGGAATCTCCTCGCCAGTCTTGGGATTCCGCCCCGGGCGCTGACGCTTGTCTCGCAGATCGAAATTGCCGAATCCGGACAATTTGACCTGTTCGTTCTGCTCCAGCGCCTGACGGATTTCCTCAAAGAACAGTTCGACCAGTTCCTTGGCTTCCCGCTTATTCAGGCCTAGCTCTTCGTAAAGACGTTCAGCCATTTCAGCTTTCGTCAGAGCCCCCATACGCTACTTCCTTAACGTGGCGTTAAACCTTGTTTCCAGGGAGGTGAGGATATTTTGCGTGGTAGTGTTCACCTCATCGTCAGTAAGAGTGCGCGATGGATGCTGCCAGGTCAAGCCGACCGCCAAGCTTTTGCTAAGCGGATCAATACCTTTGCCCTGATACACGTCAAACAACCGGAGGTCGGTGAGCCATTCACCTGCCTGCTCGCGCATGCACTCCAGCACCGACTCGGCTGTCACGTCGCGAGCAACCAGCAAGGCTAGATCGCGACGCACTTCAGGGAAGCGTGACAGCTCTGCGAATTTCGGCAGACGTCCTTCGGCAACCTCAGACATCAGCAGCTCGAACAGATAGACCGGCTGATCAATGCCCAGTTCGGCGCCCAGCTGAGGATGCAGCGCTCCCATGTAGCCAACCAGGCGCCCGTCACGCTCGATACGCGCAGTCTGCCCCGGGTGCAGCGCTGCATGTTCGCCAGGCACGAAGCGGAACGCCTCCGCATCACCCGCCGCGCCCAACAAGGCTTCCACATCCGCCTTGGCGTCATAGAAGTCGATAACTTCGCGACCATTGCTCCAGCCTTCCGGCAGTCGGCTACCGGTAGCGATACCGGCCAGCATGGCTTCCTGCTTGAGTTCGCCCAACTGTCCCACGAAACGCAGGCCGCTCTCGAACAGGCGCACACGGTCCTGCTGACGATTGAGGTTATGCAGGGTGGCCTTGACCAGGCCCGGCCACAACGAAGCGCGCATGGCTGCCATGTCAGCGGAAATCGGGTTGGCCAACTGCAAGGGGGTGACCCCCGGCGTGAACAGCTCGAACAGCTTGGGATCGATGAAGCTGTAGGTAATGGCTTCCTGATAACCGCGCGCGACCAGCAAGCGACGCAGCACGGGTAATTCTGAACGTGCCTCGCCCTTGGCTCGTGGCGCCAGGCGCGCTTGCGGGTAACGAACCGGCAACAGGTTGTAGCCGTACAGGCGGCCCAGCTCTTCGATCAGGTCCACTTCCAGACTGATATCGAAGCGATGACTGGGAACAGTCACTTGCCAGACACCGGCAGATTGCTCGCTGATGCCCAGCCCCAGCGCGGCCAGTAGACGCACGATAGTCTCGCCGCCCATTTCCAAGCCGAGCATCTGGGTTACGCGCTCGGCACGCAGGGTGATCGGCGTAATATTCGGTAGATGGCTTTCACTGGTGGCCTCGGTCACCGGTCCGGCTTCACCGCCGACAATGTCCAGCAACAACGCAGTGGCGCGCTCGATGGCCTGACGGGCCAGCTGAAAATCCACCCCGCGCTCAAAGCGGTGCGATGCATCAGTGTGCAAGCCATAGGAGCGGGCCTTGCCGGCCAGGGCGATCGGGTCGAAAAACGCAGCCTCAAGGAACAGGTCACGGGTGGTAGTGCTCACACCGCTGTGCTCGCCTCCCATCACACCGGCAATGGCCAGTGCACGCTGGTGGTCAGCAATTACCAGGGTATCCGCACGCAGAGTGACTTCCTGGCCATCCAGCAGGACGAGCTTCTCGCCCTCTTCCGCCATGCGCACACGGATGCCGCCGTTGATTTCCGCCAGGTCAAAGGCATGCATCGGCTGCCCTTGCTCGAGCATGACGTAGTTGGTCACGTCGACAGCGGCATCGATGCTGCGGATGTCGGAGCGACGCAGACGCTCCACCATCCACGGCGGAGTCGGCTTGCTCAGATCGACATTGCGAATCACCCGACCGACATAGCGAGCGCACGCCTGCGGCGCGAGCAGCTCCACGGAACGCACGTCATCGTGCACGGCGGCGATCGGCTCAATAACCACCGGATTGGTGGCGCAGCCGTAGATGGCGCTGACTTCACGGGCCAAGCCTTGCAGGGACAAGCAGTCGCCACGGTTCGGCGTCAGGCCGATCTCGATGGAGGCATCATTGAGATGCAGGTATTCGCGGATATCGCTGCCAACCGGCGCCTCGGCAGCCAGCTCAAGCAGACCGTTGTTATCGTCGCTGATGTTCAGCTCACTGGCCGAGCACAGCATGCCGAAGGACTCGACACCACGTAGCTTGGCTTTCTTGATCTTGAAATCTTCGCCCAGTACCGCGCCCACCATGGCAAAGGGGACCTTGATACCCGGACGCGCGTTTGGCGCGCCGCACACGACCTGGAAGGTTTCACTGCCGTTACTGACCTTGCACACGCGAAGCTTGTCGGCATCAGGGTGCTGCTCAGCGCTGAGGATCTCCCCCACCACCACGCCACTGAATTCGCCGGCAACTGGCGTCACGGCGTCAACTTCCAGGCCGACCATGGACAGCTTGGCAACCAGTTCTTCACGATCTACTGCCGGATTACTCCAGCTGCGCAACCATTGTTCGCTGAATTTCATGTTCTGTTCTCTCCTGTTCGATTCGGTAGCGATCTGTTGGCTTTAGCGAAACTGCTCTAAAAACCGCAGGTCGTTATCGAAGAACAGGCGCAAGTCATTCACGCCATAACGCAGCATGGCCAGCCGCTCAACGCCCATGCCGAAGGCGAAGCCCTGGAATTCTTCCGGATCGATACCGGACATGCGCAACACATTCGGATGCACCATGCCGCAGCCCATGACTTCCAACCAGCCGGTCTGCTTGCACACACGGCAACCCTTGCCGCTGCACATCACGCACTGCATGTCGACTTCGGCGGAAGGCTCGGTGAAGGGGAAGAACGAGGGGCGGAAACGCACACCCAGCGGCTTCTCGAAAAACACCCGCAGGAACTCCTCGATGGTGCCCTTCAGATCGGCGAAGTTGATGTCCTGGTCAACCAGCAGGCCTTCGACCTGGTGGAACATCGGCGAGTGAGTGATATCCGAGTCGCAACGGTAAACGCGGCCCGGACAAACGATGCGAATGGGCGGACGCTGGTTTTCCATGGTGCGCACTTGTACCGGCGAGGTATGGGTACGCAGCAGCATGTTGGCGTTGAAATAGAAGGTGTCATGCATCGCCCGGGCCGGATGGTGGCCGGGAATGTTGAGCGCTTCGAAGTTGTGATAATCGTCTTCGACTTCAGGGCCTTCAGCGACTTGGTAGCCGATGTGGGTGAAGAACTGCTCAATGCGCTCCATGGTCCGCGTAACCGGATGCAAGCCACCGGAAGCCTGGCCACGGCCCGACAGGGTCACGTCAATGCGCTCGGCAGCGAGCTTGGCGCTCAGGGCTGCCTGCTCAAGCCCTGCCTTGTGGGCGGTCAAGGCATCTTGTACCTGCCCTTTGGCGGCATTTATTAGCGCGCCAGCCTTGGGGCGCTCTTCTGCGGACAGCTTGCCGAGCGTCTGCATCAGTAACGTCAGCTCACCCTTCTTGCCCAGGTACTGAACCCGGATCTGCTCCAGGGCATTGATGTCTGCACTGTGTTGGACGGCCTCAAGCGCTTGCGAGACCAGTGCATCCAGGTTTTCCATGTATAACCTCCAGAGGGTCTTGCAAAACCACTCTGAGCCTGCCGGCTGGCGGCCGTCATGGGTGTTTTTGCAAGAGCCCCTTTCCAATACGAAATAGGGGAAGAGCACAAGGCTCTTCCCCTATTGATGACGCTTCGCTCCGGACGAATCCGGACTTGTCGGGGAAATTAAGCCAGAGAGGCTTTAGCTTTCTCGACAATGGCGGCGAAGGCCGCTTTTTCGTTCACTGCCAGATCAGCCAGGACCTTACGGTCGATCTCGATGGACGCTTTCTTCAGGCCAGCGATCAAACGGCTGTACGACAGACCGTTGATACGAGCACCAGCGTTGATACGGGCGATCCACAGAGCGCGGAACTGACGTTTCTTCTGACGGCGGTCACGGTAGGCGTACTGGCCAGCCTTGATTACCGCCTGCTTGGCAACGCGGAATACGCGCGAACGCGCACCGTAGTAGCCTTTGGCGAGTTTCAGAATCTTCTTGTGACGAGCACGAGCGATGACGCCACGCTTAACACGAGCCATGAGTAATTTCCTCTATTTCTTGACCGATTAACGAACGCGCAGCATGCGCTCTACCCGAGCCTTGTCAGACGGGTGCATCAGAGATGTACCACGCAGCTGACGCTTACGCTTGGTAGTCATTTTGGTCAGGATGTGGCTCTTGAAAGCGTGCTTGTGCTTGAAGCCATTAGCAGTCGGCTTGAAGCGCTTTTTGGCACCACTCTTGGTTTTCATTTTTGGCATGTTCGGATACTCCGCATTGGGTGATTACGCATAACCGCAAGGCCTGCCAGTGCCCTGGTGGTTACTTTTTCTTTTTGGGGGCGATGACCATGATCAGCTGGCGTCCTTCCATCTTCGGATGCTGTTCAACGGCACCGTATTCCGCAAGGTCACTTTCAACCCGCTTCAACAGTTCCATGCCCAGCTCCTGGTGGGCCATCTCACGACCGCGGAATCGCAGGGATACCTTGGCCTTGTCCCCTTCACTTAGGAAACGTACCAGGTTGCGTAGTTTTACCTGGTAATCCCCATCTTCCGTCCCTGGACGAAACTTTACTTCTTTAACCTGAATCTGCTTCTGGTTTTTCTTCGCAGCAGCAACCTGCTTCTTCTTTTCGAAGATGTGCTTGCCGTAATCCATGATCCGGCAAACCGGCGGTGCTGCATCAGCGGAAATCTCCACCAGATCGAGCTTGGCTTCTTCAGCGATACGCAGCGCTTCATCAATCGAGACGATGCCAACCTGCTCGCCATCGGCACCAATCAAACGGACCTCACGAGCCGAGATATTCTCGTTGATCGGGGCCTTGGGTGCAGCTCGTTTATCCTGTCTCATATCACGCTTAATAGTAATTACTCCAATTCTTGGCGACCACGCCGGGAAACCGCCTGTGCAAGCAACTCGCTGAACTGATCGATGGGCATGGAGCCCAGATCAACGCCTTCACGGGTGCGCACAGCAACGGATCGTGTCTCAACTTCCCGATCTCCAATAACCAAGAGATAGGGTACCTTGAGCAAAGTATGCTCGCGGATTTTAAAGCCGATCTTCTCGTTTCTCAAGTCAGACTTGGCTCTGTAGCCGCTTTGATTGAGAGTTTTCTCAACTTCACGTGCAAAATCAGCCTGCTTGTCGGTGATATTCATGATCACCGCCTGGGTTGGCGCCAACCAGGCCGGGAATGCGCCTTCGTAGTGCTCGATCAGAATACCGATGAAGCGCTCGAAAGAACCCAGAATGGCTCGGTGCAGCATGACCGGATGCTGACGATCATTGTTTTCGCTGACATATTCGGCACCAAGGCGGACCGGCAGGTTGAAATCCAGCTGCAAGGTACCGCACTGCCAGACGCGACCCAGGCAGTCCTTGAGCGAAAACTCGATCTTCGGACCGTAGAAAGCACCCTCGCCCGGCTGCAAATCGTAAGGCAGCCCAGCGGTATCCAGCGCAGCGGCCAGCGCAGCCTCGGCACGATCCCACAACTCATCGGAACCCACACGCTTTTCCGGACGCGTGGAAAGCTTCAACTGGATATCAGTGAAACCGAAGTCGGAATACACCGCCTGGGTCAGGCGAATGAAATCAGCCGACTCAGACTGCATCTGCTCTTCGGTACAGAAGATGTGCGCATCATCCTGAGTAAAGCCGCGCACGCGCATAATGCCGTGCAGCGCACCGGAAGGCTCGTTACGGTGGCAGGCGCCAAATTCGGCCAGACGCAAAGGCAACTCGCGGTAACTTTTCAGGCCTTGGTTATACACCTGCACGTGGCAGGGACAATTCATCGGCTTGATCGCGTAATCGCGGCTTTCCGACTCGGTGGTGAACATGTTTTCCGCATAGTTGGCCCAATGCCCGGATTTCTCCCAGAGCACGCGATCCACAACCTGCGGGGTCTTGATTTCCAGGTAGCCGTTTTCGCGCTGCACCTTGCGCATGTACTGCTCCAACACCTGGTATAACGTCCAGCCATTGGGATGCCAGAACACCATGCCCGGCGCCTCTTCCTGGGTATGGAACAGGTCCATTCGCTTGCCGAGCTTGCGGTGATCGCGTTTTTCAGCTTCTTCGATACGCTGAATGTAGGCCGCCAACTGCTTCTTATCTGCCCAGGCAGTGCCATAGATGCGCTGCAACTGCTCGTTTTTCGAGTCGCCGCGCCAGTAGGCGCCGGAGATACGGGTCAGTTTGAAGGCTTTGAGAAAGCGCGTATTCGGCACGTGCGGACCACGGCACATGTCGACGTATTCTTCGTGATAGTACAAGCCCATGGCTTGCTCTTCCGGCATGTCGTCGATCAGGCGCAGCTTGTAGTCTTCGCCACGCGCCTTGAAGACTTCGATGACCTCGGCGCGCGGCGTCATTTTCTTGATGACGTCGTAATCGCGGGCGATCAGCTCCGCCATGCGCGCTTCGATGGCCACCAAGTCTTCTGGCGTGAAAGGACGATCAATAGCGATATCGTAATAAAAGCCTTCCTCGATCACCGGCCCGATTACCATCTTGGCGTTCGGGAACAGCTGCTTGACAGCATGCCCGACCAAGTGAGCACAGGAATGGCGGATGATCTCCTGCCCTTCCTCATCCTTCGGCGTAATGATTTGCAACGCAGCGTCGGTTTCGATCAAGTCGCACGCATCGACCAGGCGACCGTCGACCCTGCCGGCCACAGTGGCCTTGGCCAGACCAGCACCAATGGATTGCGCCACCTCGGCAACCGAGACCGCATGATCGAACGAACGCTGACTACCGTCGGGAAGAGTAATGATGGGCATGGCGCCTCCTCTCCTAGTGGTGACCCCTACCAAAG
>JADGMW010000685.1_pt1 | contig 11957 bp, 12 predicted proteins | sample 8641801 | NCBI WGS metagenome assembly JADGMW01 (sample SAMN16272018, study PRJNA661076) | feces metagenome | isolation source: fecal sample from diarrhoea affected cattle A | host: Bos taurus | place: South Africa: Lokaleng Village, Mahikeng | collected 2019-09
TTGAAGGTGCCGTGTTCGCGCACATGGCGCATCAGGTCGAGGTACTGTTTCATCGAATGACTCGAAGCAGGCGCCGAAGCGCGGTGAAATGGCTGCGCGAATAGTAAAAGGCATGCGCCCCGCTTGTCGCCCTTGTGGCGACAGGCAGGGCCAATGGATTCAGGCCTCTGCCCGCGCCGCGTCGAGCCGATAACCCCAGGCGATCATCGCCAGGCCCAGCAGCACCATCGGCACGCAAAGTACCTGGCCCATGGTCAACCAGCCGAAGGCCAGGTAACCCAGTTGCGCATCCGGCACCCGGACGAACTCGACGATGAAGCGGAAGATGCCGTAGCACACGGCGAACAGCCCGGACACCGCCATGGTCGGCCGCGGCTTGCGCGAATAAAACCAGAGAATCAGGAACAGCGCCACGCCCTCCAGGGCGAACTGATAGAGCTGCGAGGGGTGGCGCGCCAACTGCTGCGGATCGGTGGGGAAGACCATCGCCCAGGGCACGTCGGTCGCCTTGCCCCAGAGCTCGGCGTTGATGAAGTTGCCGATCCGTCCGGCGCCCAGGCCGATGGGCACGAAGGGCGCGATGAAGTCCATCAGTTCGAAGAAGCTCTTGCCGTTGCGCCGGGCAAAGATCCAGGTACACAGCAGCACGCCGATCAGGCCGCCGTGAAAGGACATGCCGCCCTTCCACACCTGCAGGATCAGGCTGGGATCGCTGAGGTAGGCCGCCAGGTCGTAGAACAGCACGTAGCCGAGCCGGCCACCGACGATCACCCCCATCGCCACCCAGAACACCAGGTCGGAAAGCTTGTCCTTGTTCCATTCCGGGGCGAACGCCTGCACCCGACGCGATGCCAGCCACCAGGCACCGCCGATGCCGATCAGGTACATCAGGCCGTACCAGTGGATCTGCAATGGCCCCAGGGAAACGGCTACGGGGTCTATCTGTGGGTAGGGCAGCATCCAGCGCTCCTCTCTCAAATCAGGAAATTGATACCGACGGTCAGCAACAGCAGCGCGAACAGCCGCCTGAGCAGCTTAGGCGACAAGCGGTGCGCCAGGTTCGCACCAAACCGCGCAAAGAACATGCTGGTGGCCGCGATGCCAACCATCGCCGGCAGGTAGACGAACCCCAGGCTAAACGACGGCAGCTGCACATTGTGCCAGCCGACCACCATGAAACTGATCGCGCCCGCCACGGCGATTGGCAGGCCGCAGGCCGCAGAGGTCGCCACGGCCTGCTGTATCGGCACGCTGCGCCAGCAGAGGAAAGGCACCGTCAGCGAACCGCCGCCGATGCCGAAGATCGCCGACGCCCAGCCGATCACCGCACCGGCGATGGAAAGGCCCGGCCGCCCCGGAACGGCGCCGCTGGGCTTGGGCAGTAGGTCGAAGGCCATCTGCACGGCCATCAGGATCGCGAACACACCGATGATTTTCTGCAGCAGCGGGCCACTGATCGCCTCGGCGGTCAGGCTGCCCAGGGCGGCGCCACCGACGATGCCGAGGCTCATCCAGCCCACCAGCGGCCAACGCACGGCACCCCGGCGATGATGGGTGAGGATCGAGTTGAACGAGGTGAAAACGATGGTCGCCAGCGAAGTGCCGATGGCCAGGTGGGTCAGGATCTCCGGCTCGAAACCCTGCAGGGTGAAGCTGAACACCAGCACCGGCACGATCACCAGGCCGCCACCGACGCCGAACAGTCCAGCCAGCCCCCCGGCCAGGGCGCCGAGGATCAGGTAAAGCACGAACTCCATCGGAGTGTCCTGAAAAAACAAAGCGGCATGTTAGCTGAAAAAGCAGCGCAGGCTTAGTGCGGCTGCCGCTCGACGGCATTGTCGGAACGGCCGTTTCACTTCAAGCTTGGCGCATCACGCGCTCAACTGAGGTAACCATGTGCCTGATCGTGTTCGCCTGGCGACCGACCCAAGCCGTACCGCTGGTCGTCGCGGCCAATCGCGACGAATTCCACGCCCGCCCCACCCTGCCACTGTCGCGCTGGGAGGACGCACCCGAGCTGATCGCCGGGCGCGACCTGGAGGCCGGTGGGACCTGGCTAGGGGTGACGCCGGCAGGACGCTTTGCCGCGCTGACCAACATTCGCGAACCGAACCAGCCACCGGGCCGGCATTCCCGAGGCACGCTGCCGGAAGGCTTCTTGCGGGCCGAGATGCCGCCCGAGGAATACCTCGCGGAGCTGGCAGCGCGGCGCGGGGACTACGCGGGGTTCAACCTGCTGGTGGGTGACCGCCACTCGCTATGGCACCTGAATTCCCGGGAAGGCGCGCCACGGCAACTCCCGGAGGGCCTGTACGGGCTCTCCAACGCCTCGCTGGACACGCCCTGGCCGAAGCTGGTGCACGCGCGCTCGAGGCTGGCCGAGTGCCTGGATGCACCCCGCGCCGACGCCCTGCTGCAGGTGGTGGCGGACCGGCGGCAGGCCGCTGACCATGAGCTGCCAGATACCGGCGTCAGTGCCGAGATGGAGCGGCTGCTGTCCAGCGCATTCATCGTCAGCCGCGACTACGGCACGCGCGCGAGCACGGCGCTGATTCGCCGCCAGGATGGGTCGCTGGAGATGCTGGAGCGCAGCTTCGGCCCGGACGGTCCGCTGGGCGAAGCACGCTTCGCCATTCAGCCGTAGATCCGCGCCCCTTCCCACGGCAGGGTGCGGCGTGTTGGTTCAGATCGCCGCGGCGGGGTTGGTCATCTTGTCCAGGCCCAGATTGCGCAACGCCAGCTGCAGGGTGGCGTGGATAACCTCCGGGCTGTCGATGCGCATCACCTTGGCCAGTAGCTCATGGGCGCTCTGCATGCTGATCTGGCGCAGCAGCCACTTCACCCTGGGCAGGTTGGTGGCGTTCATCGACAGGCTGTCGAAGCCCATCGCCAGCAGCAGCACGGCGGCGGCAGGGTCGCCTGCCATCTCGCCACAGATGCTGACCGGCTTGCCCTCTTCATGGGCTTCCTTGACCACCCGCTGCAGCGCCTCGAGCACCGCCGGGTGCAGGTAGTCGTAAAGATCGGCCACTCGCGGGTTGTTGCGATCGACCGCCAGCAGATACTGGGTCAGATCGTTCGACCCCACCGAAATGAAATCGACCTGACTGGCGAGTTCGCGGGTCAGGTAAACCGCGGCAGGCACTTCGATCATGACGCCGATCGGCGGCATTTCCACGTCCATGCCCTCGTCACGCACTTCTCCCCAGGCACGATGGATCAGGTGCAGCGACTCCTCGAGTTCGCGAATGCCCGAAATCATCGGCAGGAGGATGCGCAGGTTGTTCAACCCGGCGCTGGCCTTGAGCATGGCGCGGGTCTGCAGCAGGAAGATTTCCGGATGGTCGAGGGTCACCCGGATGCCACGCCAGCCGAGGAAGGGATTCTCTTCCTTGATCGGGAAATACGGCAGGCTCTTGTCACCGCCGATATCCAGGGTGCGCATGGTGACCGGCAGCGGATGGAAGGCTTCGAGCTGCTCGCGATAGATCGCCATCTGCTCCTTCTCGCTGGGGAAGCGCTCCTTGATCATGAAGGGCACTTCGGTGCGGTACAGCCCCACGCCTTCGGCACCCCGCTCCTGGGCGCGCACCACGTCGGCCAAAAGCCCCGTATTGACCCACAGCGGGATGCGACGGCCGTCGGTTGTCTCGCACGGCAGCTCGCGCAGCACATCCAGCCCGGCCGATAGCTGGCGCTCCTGCTCGGCCAGTTGCAGATACTGCTCGCGCAGTACCTTGCCAGGGTTGGTGATGATTTCGCCGCGGGTGCCGTCGATGATCATTTCGATGCCATCGACCTTCGAATAGGGCAGGTCCACCGCGCCCATGACCGTTGGTATACCCATGGCCCGGGCCAGAATGGCGACGTGGGAGTTGCTTGAGCCAAGCACCGATACCATGCCCACCAGCCGGCCTTCCGGCACCTCGCCGAGCATCGTCGGCGACAGTTCCTCGCTGACCAGGATGGTCTTTTCCGGGTAGGTCAGGGTCTGTTTGTGCGCTTCCTGCAGGTAGCCGAGCAGACGTCGACCGATGTCCTTGATGTCCGAAGCCCGTTCGCTGAGATAGGCGTCATCCATCATCTCGAAACGCACCACGTGATCGCTTACCACCTGGCGCAACGCCCCCTGCGCCCACTGGCCGGTGCGAATCATCCGGGAGACCTCGCCGCCGAGCGCCGAGTCGTCGAGCATCATCAGGTAAACGTCGAAGAGGGCCCGCTCTTCCTTGCGCATCTGGCCGGCGAGCCGCACGGACAGGGCATTCATGTCGGCGCGTACCGATTGCAGCGCCGATTCGAAAAGCGCCAGCTCCGCCTCGATCTCCTGCTCGTTGATGGCCTTGTCCGGCACCACGTCGAGATCTGCAGGCGGCAACACCACCACAGCGTTGCCCACCGCGGCGCCGGGTGCGCCGGGGATGCCGATGAAGCGCGTTTCCTGGATGCCCTTGCCCTGCCGGCCGAGGCCGCGGATCGATCCGGTCGCCTCGGCATGGGCAATGACGCCGGCCAGCTGTGCGCTCATGGTGACCAGGAAAGCCTCTTCGCCTTCATCGAACTGGCGACGCTCCTTCTGCTGGATGACCAGCACACCCATCACCCTCCGGTGGTGGATGATCGGCGCACCGAGGAAGGAGGCGTAACGCTCCTCACCGGTCTCGGCGAAGTAGCGGTAGCGCGGGTGCTCGGAAGCGTGCTCGAGGTTGAGTGGCTCCTCGCGCGAGCCCACGAGACCGACCAGGCCTTCATTGGGGGCCATGCTGACCTTGCCGATGGCCTTCTTGTTCAGGCCTTCGGTGGCCATCAGGACGAAGCGCCCCGACTCCGGATCGAGCAGGTAGACCGAGCAGACCTGGCTGGCCATGGCCTCCCGAACTCTCAGCACAATGATGCCCAACGCCGCCTTGAGGTCCTTGGCGGAGTTTACTTCCTGGACAATCTTGCGCAGCGTGCCGAGCATGCTCAGAGGCTTTCTCCCGTCAGTCCCGGGCCATCAGGCGCGGGGCAAGTTCTTTTAAGGCGCGACGATAGACTTCGCGCTTGAAGGTGACGACCTGGCCGAGCGGATACCAGTAGCTGACCCAGCGCCAGCCGTCGAATTCGGGCTTGCCGGTGACGTCCATGCGCACGCGCTGTTCGTCCGACACCAGGCGCAGCAGGAACCATTTCTGTTTCTGACCGATGCACAACGGCTGGCTGTGGGTGCGCACCAGGCGCTGCGGCAGACGATAGCGCAACCAGCCCCGGGTGCAGGCGAGAATCTTCACGTCCTGCTGCTCGAGGCCGACTTCCTCGTTGAGCTCCCGATAGAGAGCCTGCTCCGGCGTTTCATTGGAGTTGATGCCCCCCTGGGGGAACTGCCAGGCGTTCTGATTGATCCGCCGCGCCCACAGGACCTGCCCGGCATCATTGGTCAGGATGATGCCGACGTTGGGGCGAAAACCATCTGGGTCGATCACGGCATACAACCTCGCAGACGCATGTGCGCCGCATTGTTCCACAAAATGGAGCGAAGCCGAAAGCCGATATTCAAGCGCTCTGCAACGGCGTTCCAGCGAGGCCGCAAGGCCGTCTTCGGGCTGCCCGAAAAGGCGATTCCGGCTATGCTGCACGCTTTTCTCACCTGAGGATCCCTGCGTGCGCCTGGCTCTATTCGATCTCGACAATACCCTGCTGGCCGGAGACAGCGACCACGCCTGGGGCGAATTCCTCTGCCAGCGCGGCCTGGTCGACGTGGAGACCTACCGGGCCCGCAACGATGCCTTCTACCAGGACTACCTGGCCGGCAGGCTGGACGTGCTGGCGTATCAGAATTTCTGTCAGGAGCTGCTGGGGCGCAGCGAGATGGCACAGCTGCAGCAGTGGCACGACGAGTTCATGCGCGACCATATCGAGCCCATCGTGCTGGCCAAGGGCGAGGCACTGGTGCGCGAGCACCACGAGGCGGGCGACCGGGTGGTGATCATCACCGCCACCAATCGCTTCATCACCGGCCCGATCGCCCGACGCCTGGGCGTCGACACCCTGCTGGCCACCGAATGCGAGATGCAGGACGGCCGCTACACCGGCCGCCTCACCGACACCCCCTGCTTCCAGGAAGGCAAGGTGACGCGCATCGAACGCTGGCTACTGGAGAACGACCAGAGCCTGGACGACAGCTACTTCTACAGCGATTCACGCAACGACCTGCCCCTGCTGGAGCGCGTCAGCCATCCGGTGGCGGTGGATCCCGATCCGATCCTGCGCGACATCGCCGAACAGCGCGGCTGGGACATCATCAGCCTGCGCTAGCTCTTTCCCGGTTCGCTTTGCCTCGGCGGGGCCTACCTTGTCGAGCTGGGCGGGCGTTCGTAGGGCCGAACCTGTTCGGCCTGGTATCCGCGGCCGAATGAATTCGGCCCTGCAGGTTTCAGGGGACGCTCTTGCCCACCATCAGGTAGAAGATCACCACAAAGGAAACGAACGCCGGCCAGCCGAGGGCGAACCACCAGCGCATATAGCGGAAGGTCTCGGCCGGCAGCGGCGAGCCTTCCTGCAACGCCTTCTCGGCGAGCCTGTGTACGCGAATCTGCAGCCACACCACCGGCAACCAGCAGGCGCCGGCGAGCACATAGAGCGCGATACTCCACATCAGCCAGGGCTGGCTCAGGTCGAAGCCGGCCAGATGCACCAGAGCCAGGCCGCTGAGTGGCTGGATCACAGCGGTGGTGGCAGTGAACGCCCAGTCGGCGAAGACCAGGTGGCGGAAGGTCACCGCGATCACCTCGACATTGCCGCTGCGCCAGGCGCGCCAGCTGTAATAGGCCGAGCCCAGGCCGGTGCCGAAAAGCACCGTCGATGACAGGATGTGCAGGGTCTTGAGCAACAGGTAGAGACTCACGCGATGCGCTCCTCGGCAGGCAATTCGGTCCACAGCAACCACAGCGTGGCGACCAGCAGCACGGCATTCTTCGCCACTGCGCCAAAGGGGTCGAACCAGTAATGCGGCAGGGCCAGGCTGATGATCAGCATATAGCCGAGCATCAGACCCAGTTGCGCCTGCAACGCAAGGCGGCGCCAGCGGCGCACCAGCAGGCCGAGGCCGAGCACACCATCGGCCAGGGCACCGCCGATCACCGCCACGCTGGCAGGCCAACCCTGAACGCCCACCTCGGCCATGATGCGCAGCCCCCAGTCGTACCCCGGCCCCAGGCAGACGAAGGCGGTACCCAGCCAGATGAGCACCAGCAAGGCCAGCAGTAGCGGACGCAGCGCCGCGCCGACGCTTTGCTCGGCACGCGGCCAATCGCCCAGCCGGCTCGCCAGCGGCGCGGCGACAAAGCCGGTTGCGAACTCCATCGGCTCGGCGCTCGCCAGGTTGTCACGCTGCGCCAGCAACCGGGTCTGCGAATTCAGCGCACGCCAGCCCAGGCGGTCGCCGATTGCGGCGGCCAGCGTCGCCACCGGAGCGGGTATTTGCAGGTAGCGAGCCGGCGCCCAGCGCTGGACCGCGCGCAGCCGGTCGAGCAGTTGCGGCAGCGTCAGGGCATCGGGGCCGACCAGGGGCAGTACGCAAGATTGCGCAGGCCAGTGGCGCAGCAATGAGCAGACGGCCGCGACCAGGTCGTCGACATGCAGCGGCTGCGCGCGGGCCCGGATGTCCAGCAGGGGAATCAGCGGCCAGGGCGACAGGCGGCTGAGCCAGCCACTGCTGGCGCCGCCCTCGCCCAGCACCAGAGAGGGGCGCAATACCACCGCGGGAATATCCAGGCCGAGCAGGTGGTCGTCGGCAGCGCCCTTGCTGGCAAGAAAGGGAATGTCCGGCTGCTCACCCGCGCCCAGTGCGGACAACTGGATGATGCGGGCACCGTTTCGCGCGGCCAGGTCGAACAGCGCGCGGGCGCCCTGATCCTGCACCTCGGCAAGACGAGCGGCATCGATGGAAAGCACGCCCGCGGCATTGATCAGCAGATCGACGCCTTCGGGCCAGGCGAATGACGAACCCTCGCCAGCCAGCGAGGCGAGGTCCAGCGACTGCCAGCACACTCCGGGAAGCTCCGTGCCACGCCCCGTCCGCGAGGTGGCGACCAGTGAATGGCCCTCGGCCTGCAATGCCCGCAGCAGATGCCGGCCGATGAAGCCGCTGGCACCCACCAGCAGGATTCGCATCAGACCGGCTTGGCGCCCATCAGGCCCATGATGGCGACCAGTATCAGCAGGATCAGCCCGGCATAGACCAGTGCAAAACGCGGCAGGCGTGGCGGTGCAGGCGTGTCACCCAGCGCCTGCCAGACCCGCAGACGCCCGGCCAGCAACAGACCCAGCGGCAGCAGCAGGAGGAACAGCAGCGAACTCGCCAGCAACCACAGCTGCCCCAGTGGCCAGCCGGCCAGATGCGCCAGCCACCAGCCGGTGAACGGCAGCAGCAGGGCCAGCACCGCCAGCAACGGCAGCGAAATCAACCGGGTGCGGCGCAGTTTCTGCTGCAGCACGGCGGCATCACCCCGGCGCCGGGCCTTCCACAGGATGACCATATGGGCGATCAGACCCAGCGTCACCAGGATCGCCAGCGCAGCATGGGCGATGTACAGCAGCTGATAGCGTTCCATTTATCCTCGCGAGCGGCCTGTTCAGCCGAGAAAAAGCCGGTAGGCCGGATTGTCCGTCTCGTCCCAGTAGCGATAGCCGATCTTGTCCAGTGCGGCAACCAGCAGATGCCGGTCCTCGGGCGGCACCTGCAGCCCGGCGACTACGCGACCGTCGGCGGCGCCATGGTTGCGGTAGTGGAACATCGAGATGTTCCAGCGCCCGCCGAGGTTGTTGAGGAAGTTGAACAGGGCACCCGGGCGTTCCGGGAACTCGAAGCGAAACACCACTTCGTTGCTCACGCCCGCGGCATGACCGCCAACCATATGACGGGTGTGCAGCTTGGCCAGTTCATTGTCGGTGAGGTCGAGTACCGGAAAGCCCTTGTCCTGCAGGCCCTCCACCAGCGCCGCGCGCGGGTCGTTCTCCGGGTGCGTCTGCACGCCGACGAAGATGTGCGCCTCGCCGTTCTGGTGATAGCGATAGTTGAATTCGGTGATCTGGCGCTTGCCGATCGCCTCGCAGAAGGCCTTGAAGCTGCCCGGCTGCTCGGGAATGGTCACGGCGATGATGGCCTCGCGCTTCTCCCCCAGCTCGGCACGCTCGGCAACGTGGCGCAGCCGGTCGAAGTTGACGTTGGCCCCCGAGTCGATGCCCACCAGTACCTGGCCGGTGGCGCCATCGCGCTCGACGTACTTCTTGATCCCGGCAACGGCCAGTGCGCCGGCGGGCTCGGTGATCGAGCGGGTGTCGTCGTAGATATCCTTGATCGCCGCACAGAGCTCGTCGGTGCTCACGGTGATCACTTCATCGACATGGTGCTTGCAGATATCGAAGCAGTGGTCGCCGATCTGCGCTACCGCCACACCGTCGGCGAAGAGCCCGACCTGGGGCAACACTACCCGCTCGCCGGCGGCCAGCGCCTGCTGCAGGCAGTTGGAGTCGTCCGGTTCGACGCCGATGACGCGGGTCTCCGGGCGCAGGTACTTGATATAGGCCGCGACCCCGGCGATCAGCCCGCCACCGCCGACAGGGACGAATATCGCGTCCAGCTGCCCCTGGTGCTGGCTGAGGATCTCCATCGCCACGGTGCCCTGCCCGGCGATCACGTCCGGATCGTCGTAGGGATGGATGTAGACCAGCCCCTTTTCCTCGACCAGCTTCAGCGAATGCGCCAGCGCATCGGGGAAGGCGTCACCGTGCAGCACCACCTTGCCGCCCCGGGCACGTACGCCCTGGACCTTGAGCTCAGGAGTGGTCCGCGGCATCACGATGGTCGCCTTGATGCCCAGCTCCCGCGCCGCCAGCGCCAGCCCCTGGGCATGGTTGCCGGCCGAGGCCGTGACCACGCCACGGGCCAGCTCTTCGGAAGTCAACTGCGCCAGCTTGTTGTAGGCGCCGCGAATCTTGAAGGAGAACACCGGCTGCAGATCCTCGCGCTTGAGCAGAATCTGATTGCCGAGCCGCTCGGAAAGCTGGCGTGCGGGCTGTAGCGGGGTTTCCACCGCGACGTCATAGACGCGCGAGGTGAGGATCTTCTTGACGTACTGTTCGAGCATTCTGGCTGTCTTGGGGGGCGTTTCGGGGCCCACGAGTCTACTCCGCCGAATACCCGCCGACCACCGGCAATCGGCGCGCGCCGGGCACATTTACGTCTTTCCATACAAGACCCGCAGACCTCGCCCCGCTATACTTTTGCGCCTCGAACTTCTCGCCCGGACCCTTACGCCATGACTCAGGATCAACTCAAGCAGGCCGTCGCCCAGGCCGCCGTCGACCTTATCGTCCCGCAGCTAAGCGACCGCAGCATCATTGGTGTCGGCACCGGCTCGACGGCCAACTTTTTCATCGACCTGCTGGCCAAGCACAAGGGCTTCTTCGATGGCGCGGTGGCCAGCTCGCAAGCCACGGCCGAACGACTGAAGCAGCACGGCATCCCGGTGTACGGCCTCAATTCGGTAGCGGAGCTGGAGTTCTATGTCGACGGCGCCGACGAAGCCAACAGCCACCTGGAGCTGATCAAGGGCGGCGGCGCAGCCCTGACCCGCGAGAAGATCGTCGCCGCCGTGGCACAGACCTTCGTCTGCATCGCCGACGGCAGCAAGCTGGTGGACCAGCTGGGCACCTTCCCGCTGCCGGTGGAAGTCATTCCCATGGCACGCAGCTACGTCGCCCGCGAGCTGGTCAAGCTCGGCGGCGACCCGGTCTACCGCGACGGCGTGGTCACCGACAACGGCAATGTCATTCTCGACGTGCACAACCTGATGATCGGCTTCGCACCGGAGGTGGAAGAGAAGATCAACAATATCGTCGGCGTGGTCACCAATGGCCTGTTCGCGGCACGGCCGGCGGACATCCTGCTGCTGGGCACAAAGGACGGCGTGCAGACGCTCAAGCGCTGATAGCAGTCAATCGCCCTTGCGGAACCGGTAGAACAGGTTGGGCTCGCTGACCAGAAAGACGGTGCCATCCGGCCCCATGGCGAGCCCCTCGGCCTGTGGCACATCAGCCGTCAGACCGTGATCCCCGGCCCTCAGCGACATCGTGCTGATGGGCTTGCCATGCACATCGAGCTCGACCACCAGGCGTGACTCATCCGAGAGCGCCAGCAGGTGCCCGGTCTGCTCGTCGTACTGCAGACTGGAAAGATCGCGCACGAAAAGACCGGCATCGCGATCTGGATCCTCGCTGACGTGCACCGCCAGCGGCTGATCGCCAGGGGCAAAGGGAAACCCCTCCACTTCATAGATGCGCACCGGGTCGCGCTCCTTGGCAACGAACAGGCGCTTGCCGACCACGTCATAGGCCAGCCCTTCGAAACCCTTGTTGCCGTTTTGCCCGATGCCCAGCGAAAGCTGCTGACTGGTCGCCGCGTCGATCAGACGAGTCTGCTCATCCACCTCTACCCGCAGCAGACGTTGCGGCCGCTCGTCACTGATCACATAGACGCCGCGGGAGACGTATTCGACTGCCTCGGGGTCGCCAAAACCCACCAACTTGATGGCGCGAAGCAATTTACCGTCCAGGCTGAGCTCGAGCAGCTGCGGGTTGCCATTGGTGATGGCGATCAGGCTATTGCGGTCGGGGTCGAAGGTCAGCGCCGAGAGATCGTCTTCGATACCCTCGACCGGCTGCGCCTGCATCTCGGCGCGGTAGTCGGGTAGCCAGAGCGAGGCGGCCTTGCGCTGTTCGGCCTCGCGCCATTGATCGAAGTGAAACCAGCTCTGCTCGAAGAAACGGAAGTACTGAGCGAGCGCGACCGCCAGCAGCAGAGCAGCGCCGGCCAGCACGACCAGTGTCCAATTTAATGTTGGGCGCATCATGCACTCTCTAGAAATCGGGGAGCGACAGAGTGCACGGCCAACCTTAGCCGAAACTTAATGCCGCCT
>JADGMW010000686.1_pt1 | contig 11942 bp, 10 predicted proteins | sample 8641801 | NCBI WGS metagenome assembly JADGMW01 (sample SAMN16272018, study PRJNA661076) | feces metagenome | isolation source: fecal sample from diarrhoea affected cattle A | host: Bos taurus | place: South Africa: Lokaleng Village, Mahikeng | collected 2019-09
CACACCGGCAGCGACGACAGCGACGACAGCGACGACAGCGAGCCGGACGTCGCCACCGAGGACGAGGTGGCGGCCCGGCTGTCCTTCGACGGGGTCGTCCTCGAGGAGCACGCCGTGGGCGTGACCGTCGGCTATCCCGAGCTGGAGCTCACCTCCGGCGCAGCGGGCACGGTGGCCCGGCTGCGGCTGCCCGCCGTCAACTGCCTGTCCGTCATCGCTCCGCCGCCGGCCGGCGATCCGGGCTGCCGGGGAGCGCGCACCGAGCACGCCGAGCTGGCCGGCCCGGACCTCGACGTCACCCGCGACGGCGACCGGCTCACCGTCGCCGGCCGGGTCGCCACCTGGTGGGAGCTGCCCGGCGGCACCGCGGAACCGACCGGCCGGAGCTACGACGTGGTCGTCACCCTCGCCCCCGGCGGAGAGCTCGACGGCCGGCGGGCGCAGGGCAGCCTCCGGTGGGACGGCAGGCTCGTGCCGACCGTCGACGGCGTGCCCGGGACGCGGCGCCCGGCGGACTGACCGCTAGCCGCTCGTGCCGCCGAGCAGCCGGGTCAGGTCCACCGCCGGGAGCCAGGCGCGTGCCGGCACCGAGATCCCGGCCGAGGGCGCGCCGCGCTCGGTCCGCACCCCGGGCAGTTCCGGGGTCGCCCACCAGGGCCGGCACTCGTCCCCGTCGACCAGCGACAGCAGCGCGCCGGGCCGGCCGGGCCGGACCGCGAGCTCCAGCCGGCCGGCGGCCGCGTGCACCCGTGCCGCGGCCCGCAGGAACGCCCGGGCGCCGGGGTCGGGCTCCTCCGCCAGCAAGGCCGGCAGCTCGCGCTCCAGGTCCCGCGGATCCCGGCTCCGGACGACCGGCCCGCTGCCGTCCAGCTCGTCCACCAGCGCGGTGGTGCGCGCCGTCGCCAGGGAGGCGGTCGGGAAGCGGGCGGCCAGCCGGCGGGCGGTCGGATCCCCCAGCGGCAGGTCCGCGAGGTCCAGCGACCACGGCCCGCGCTCCGTGCCGAGCAGGCCGGCGATGCCCCGGGCAAGCGCGTCGGCGGCGTCGTCGTCGACGGCCGGCAACCGGGCGGAGGGACGCCCTGGCGGCGCCGGGAACCCGGCGCCCAGGAGCGTGACGGAGGTGCGCCCGCCGCGCCGCCGCAGCAGCAGGAACGCCGCCGCGACCGGGGACTGCCGGCCCTCCGGGTCCACCACGACGGCCACCGGCCGGCCGGGGCGGCGCCGGGCCGTCGCGACGTTCAGCGCCGTCGTCGTCCAGGACGCGCGGGCGGAGAGCGGAGCACCCCGGCGGCGGGCGATGGGCTCGGCGGCCACGATCTCGCGGGCGACCTGCTCGCGGCCGACGGCGATCCGGGTGCGCATGCCCGAATAGCACCACAGCCGCTGACGAGGGGCGTCAGCGGCTGCGGGAGGTACGGGTCGCCCCCTCGAGGGCGGGGTTCAGACGGCGCGGCGGCGGAGCCGGCGGCGCTCCCGCTCGGAGAGCCCGCCCCAGATGCCGAAGCGCTCGTCGTTGGACAGCGCGTACTCCAGGCACTCGGCCTTGACCTCGCAGCCGGTGCAGATCTTCTTCGCCTCGCGCGTGGAGCCGCCCTTCTCGGGGAAGAACGCCTCCGGGTCGGTCTCGGCGCACAGCGCGCGCTCCTGCCAGGACTGCCCCTCGGCCTCCAGGCCGATGCCCAGCAGGCCGCTGATCCCGGAGCCGGTGGGGGCGACGAGACCCTGCCCGGCGCCCGACCCGAACCGGTCGGTCGCGCGGTCGCTCCCGCTGACGTAGTCGCTCAACCACGACACTTCGGCCATGACGATGCGCCCCTCTCGCTCTTCGTCCCGGTACGCGGCAGTCGAGAGGTTCTCGGACCGCTCGGCACTCGATGACAACGTCGGAATTACACGCGTGTCGTTGCCCTGAAGTCAACTTTGCTCGGTGTAAGCGACACGCCACACCTGCCCCATCAGTCACACACTGTTCGTCACATCTCGTCTGCTGCCTCGACACGCCCGCCGAACAGTGCACAACTGCCTATCGGGCACGATGTGTTTCGTGCAGATCGTGGTGCTGGCTGGTGGGACCGGAGGGGCTCGATTCCTGAGGGGGGTGCGGGCGGCGGCGCCCGGGGCGGAGATCACCGCGGTGGTCAACACCGGGGACGACGTGACCATGCACGGGCTGCGCATCTGCCCGGACCTGGACACCGTCGTCTACACCCTGGGCGGCGGGATCGACGAGGACCGCGGGTGGGGCCGCGCCGACGAGCGCTGGACGGTCAAGGAGGAGCTGGCCGCCTACGGCGCCGATCCGGACTGGTTCGGCCTCGGCGACCGTGACCTGGCCACCCACCTGATCCGCACCCGGATGCTGGACGCCGGCTTCGCGCTGTCGGCGGTGACCGCCGCCCTGGCCGACCGGTGGCAGCCCGGCGTCACCGTGCTGCCGATGAGCGACCAGCGGGTGGAGACCCACGTGGTCGTCCCCGATCCGGACACCGGCCGGCCCCGGGCGATCCACTTCCAGGAGTGGTGGGTGCGGCACCGCGCCGAGCTCGAGGCGTCGGCCTTCGTGCAGGTCGGCGTGGACGCCGCCCGGCCCGCGCCCGGCGTCGTGGAGGCCCTCGCCGGCGCCGACGCCGTGCTGCTGGCCCCGTCGAACCCGGTGGTCTCGATCGGCACGATCCTCGGCGTCCCGGGTCTGCGCGACGCGCTGCTCGCCTCGCCCGCCCGGATCGCCGGCATCTCGCCGATCGTCGGCGGCGCCGTCGTGCGCGGCATGGCCGACCGCTGCCTGCCGGTGCTCGGCATCGAGGTGAGCGCCGAGGGCGTCGGGCGGCACTACGGAGCCCGGTCCGACGGCGGACTGCTGGACGCCTGGCTGGTCGCCCCCGACGACCCGGCCGACGTGCCCGGCGTGGACGTGCGGCAGGTGCCGCTGCTCATGGCTGACCCGGACACGACGACGGCGCTGGCCCGGGCCGCCCTGGACGCCGCGCTGGCCGCGGCATGACCGAGCCGGCCGGCCTGGCGGTCCTGCCGGTCGCCGGACTGCCGGAGTTCGGCCCCGGCGACGATCTGGCCGGCGCGATCGCCGAGCGCGCGCCCTGGCTGGCCGACGGCGACGTCGTCGTCGTGACCTCGAAGGTGGTCTCCAAGGTCGAGGGCGGCCTGGTCCGGGTGGAGCCCGGCGCGGACCGCGAGGCCGCCCGCCAGGCCGCGATCGACGGGCAGACCGTCCGGGTGGTGGCCCGTCGCGGCCCGCTGAAGATCGTGCAGACGCCGCACGGCTGGGTGGTGGCGGCCGCCGGCATCGACGCCTCCAACGTGGACCAGGGCTCGCTGGTGCTCCTGCCCGCGGACTCCGACGCCTCCGCCCGGGCACTGCGGGCGCGGCTCGCGGAGCTGCTCGGCGTCGACGTCGCCGTGGTCGTGAGCGACACCTTCGGCCGCACCTGGCGGGAGGGCCTCACCGACGTCGCCATCGGCTCCGCCGGCATCACGGCACTGGTGGACCACCGAGGCGCCGTCGACGCCCACGGCAACCGGCTGGAGACCACCCGGATCGCCGTCGTCGACGAGCTCGCCTCGGCCGCCGACCTGGTGAAGGGCAAGCTCGACGGCGTGCCGGTGGCGGTGGTCCGCGGCCTCCTGCTGGACCGGCCCGACCCCGACGAGGGCACCCGCCCGCTCGTCCGGCTGCCCGCCGACGACCTCTTCCCCTACGGCTCGCGCGACCTGGTGGGCTCCCGCTCCCCCGGCGAGGACCTGCTGCCGCGCGACGGCGAGCTGGACGCCGTGGCGGGGGCGTTCCGCGTCGCCGGCGCCGCCCTGCCGGAGTTCCCCGTGGTGCTGCGCTATGGCGGCGAGGGCGACGGCGTCGTGGACGTCCACTTGACCGACGCGCTGACGACCACCACGGCGGTCAACCTCGGCGCGATGCTGGGTGCGGCGATCGTGCAGCTGCACGCCGAGGGCTGGTCCACCCGCTGGGAGCCCGCGGCGACGGCCGGTGGGACCTCGCTCGTCGGCCGGCTGTGGGTGGGGACCGCCGCACAGCCCCCCGCCTAGGGGATCCCGACCGGTCCACCCGGCAGGTCGATCGACGTGGTGCCCTCCGGGGGGTACCACGCGAAGGCCTGCACGTCAGGGGTGTCGACCAGCTGCCTGGCACCGAGCTCCCGCAGCCGGTCCGCGGCCGCGATCTGCAGCGCAGCCGTCGGCATGTTGCCGACCGTGGGCGAGAGGACGACGACGACCCGCTCGGCCTCGACAGGCAGCTGCGCGGGGAAGATGAAGTAGCGCACGTGCTCGCGGTCGGCGTACCGGCCCACGAGCCCGAAGCTGGCGATGACCTGGTCGTCCGCGCGGAGCAGCCCGTCCACCTCGTCGAGCGCTGCGGCGGCCGCGATCGGTTCCGGGTAGGGCGGCGGATCCGACGGCGCCCGGGCCACGAGCACCACGACACCCGCTGCGACCACGCCGGCGGCCACCACGGCGCGGCCCCACCCGGGCCGCCGGACACCGACCCGTCCGGACCGGGTCAGCCAGTCCAGGGTCATCGCCGTTCCGACGGACACGAAGATCAGGGCCGGGAGGTTCTGGAACGCGGCGAAGAACGACAGGCTCTGCTGCAGGCCGCCGCTCACGACGACCACCAGCGTGACGCCGAAGGTCCACGGGTGGAACATGCCGACGAACCCGGTCGCCGCGAACTCCGATCCGATCAGCCCCAGCTTGCCGCCGAGGACGGCGAGCGGGCGGCCCGGATGGAGGACCAGCGCGGTCAGCACCACCAGCAGCGCGCCGGACGCCGGGAGCGGCTCGTCGACGAGGTGCTGGTAGCCGGCGATGGCGGAGCCGTGGTTCGCGCCCAGGGCGCTGACGAACAGGACCCAGCCGGCCCCCGCGGCGATGAGCGCCGCTCCGGTCCTCCGGGTATCGCCGCGGGCGACGAGGGCCGACAGCCCCAGTCCGGCGACGTAGGTGACGGCGACGTCGCCGGTGAGCAGCGCGGGCAGGATCCACCACCAGACCCGGCCGGTCTCCCCCCGCCACAGCGCCCGAGCGGCGCCGACGAGCAGCAGCGTCGCGAGCGCCTGGAAGTGGAAGTCGCCCTTGGCGGCCAAGCCGATCCGCTCGTTCGCGACGAGGAGCACCAGCACGGTCGCCACCGGCAGGAGGTGCCACGGCCGCAGGGTCCGGCCCCGCTGGACGGCCTCGAGCACCCACACGGCGGCCAGCGCCTCCGCGCCCACGATCGCCAGGTCCTGGACGACGAGCAGCGTCACCCCCGAGGGGAAGACCGGGTGCAGCAGCGCCAGCGGCCACATGACGAGCTCGAAATGGCTCTGCCAGTAGGGCAGGTCGACGATCGTGCTCGTCGGGTTGAGGTTCCCGGTGCCGATCTGCTGCCACGCCTGGTGGAAGATCGCGAAGTCCATGGACACCGCGCCGGTGTCGTACTGGACCCAGCTCCGCCGGAGCAGCAGGGCCAGCTGACCGAGCAGGGTCACCCCGATCACGGCCCGTGCCGCGCGGACCAGCCGCCGGGCCAGGAGGTCGGCATCCTCGTCGACCGCCACCGCGGGGGACGGCGAGATCCCCGACGGCGAGGCGCTGGGGCGACGGCTCTCCAGCATGGTCGCCCGGGACCGCTGACGCGGCAGGCCGACCGGTCCGGCCTGGGTCGGTCCGGCGGTCTCCGGCACGGCGGCGTTCCCCGGCGCGCTGGTGTCGATAGGCACCGGGCGATGCTAGGAACGATCCAGGATCGGAACGGCTCGTCGGCGGGCCCGGTGGAACCAGATCGGCCGTATCCTTCCACCCCGCCCAGGGCTCTGGCCAGCCGTTTCGTCTCCCGCATGCTGCGCAGCCCCGATCCCCAGCGCCCCGCGCAACTCCTTCGCCCCGCGCACCCCGTCCGGCCCGGGCGACGCTGGTCGCACCCCCGCACCGCCCGACCCGCGCGCCGCGGGTCGGGCCGCTGCCGCGGACGGGTGACCTCATGCCGACGGGTGAGACGCGCTGGCCGCCGATCTGCGCGGACCCGTACGGTTCCCCGGGTGCGAGGCATCATCTTGGCCGGTGGAACCGGAAGTCGGCTCTTCCCCATCACCCAGGCCGTGAGCAAGCAGCTCATGCCCGTCTACGACAAGCCGATGATCTACTACCCGCTCTCCACGCTGATGATGGCCGGCGTCCGCGAGGTGCTGATCATCACCACGCCCGGGGACCAGGACGCCTTCCGCCACCTGCTCGGGGACGGCAGCCGGCTGGGCATGCGGATCGAGTACGCCGCGCAGCCGCGTCCCGAGGGCCTGGCGCAGGCCTTCCTCATCGGGGCCGAGTTCCTCGCCGGTGAGCCGGCCGCGCTGGTGCTGGGCGACAACATCTTCTATGGCGCGGGCCTCGGAACCGCGCTCGCCCGCCTCCCCGCGCCCGCCGGCGGGCACGTCTTCGCCTACCACGTCGCCAACCCGCAGGAGTACGGCGTCGTGGAGTTCGACCACGACGGCCGGGTGCTGTCCATCGAGGAGAAGCCCGAGAAGCCGCGCAGCTCCTACGCCGTGCCGGGGCTCTACTTCTACGCCGGCGACGTCGTCGAGGTGGCCCGCGGCATCACGCCCAGCGCGCGGGGCGAGCTGGAGATCACCGCGGTGAACGAGCACTACCTGCGCGACGGGCGGCTCACCGTCACCGCGCTGGACCGCGGCACGGCCTGGCTGGACACCGGGACGTTCGCCTCGCTGCGCCAGGCCACCGAGTTCGTCTCGGTGGTGGAGGAGCGCCAGGGGCTCAAGATCGGCTGCATCGAGGAGGTCGCCTGGCGCAACGGGTGGCTGGACGACGACGGTCTGGTGGCCGCCGCCGGCCCGCTCGGCAAGAGCGGCTACGGCGACTACCTGCTCGGTCTGCTCTCCGACCGCTAGATCCGCCGGTAGTCCGTCGGGGCGAACCGCGGCCCGCGCCGCGGCCGTCGCGGCCCCCCGGCGAGCAGCAGCCGCACGACCCGCTGCCGGTGCCCGCGCCAGGGCTCCAGCAGCGCCAGCATGGCGTCGTCCTCGGTCACCCGGGCCCCGGTCAGCGCGAAGCCGATCTGGTTCTTCAGGTGGTAGTCGCCCACGCTCACCGTGTCCGGGCAGCCCAGGGTGCGCTGCACCACCTCGGCCGCCGTCCACACGCCGAGGCCCGGTAAGGAGCGCAGCCGCCGCTGCAGGGTGGGCGAGTCGCACCCCCCGGTCGGCTCCAGCCGGTCGGCGACCGTCGCGGCCGCCCGGAGCGCGCGGCGGCGGGCGCCGTCCAGACCGCAGGCGTGCCACTGCCAGTCGGTGATCTCCAGCACCCGCGCGGCCGAAGGCAGCACCCGCATCCCGTCCGGCGCGGGGCCGGGCGCCGGTTCACCGGCCAGCCGCAGCAGCTCCCGCCAGACGCGGTTGGCCTCCATGCCGGTGACCTTCTGCTCCAGGACCGCAGGTACGAGGGCGTCCCACGTCCGGTCCGTGCGACCCAGCCGCAGCCACGGCGTGCGACGGTGCAGCTCGGCGACCAGCGGGTGGTCCCCGGGGTCGAAGGTGTCCACCGGGTCGTGCGCGCCCAGCGCGGCGGGCACGCCGGCGCCGGCCCGTTCCGCGCCCGGCCCCCAGGCCGACACCGACACCCGGCCGGCGGCGTACCGCAGGAGCAGGGTCGCCGGCCCGTCCGGCGTGGTGGTGGTGCGCCAGATGCCCTCGGGGGTGATGCGCAGCGCGGGATCACCGACGCCGCGGGCGTGCGGAGCGACCGCCCGGCGCAGATCCAGCGGCCAGTCCGGCTCCCACGTCGAGGAGAACGGCGCGGTGGTGAGCGCGGGGCTGCCGGTCACGGGGTCCCTCCGGCGGAGGTCGCGTCCCCGCCGCCGTCCTCTGCCGGTGCGGCCGCCACCGCGGCACCGGCAGGCCGGGCCGGGCCGTCCGGTCCGGCCGCCGGGTCGTGCCCGGCCGCCCGTCGCCGTCGCACGGCGCCCAGCCCGGTCCTGACCCCGGACTCCAGCAGCACCGCCAGCAGCAGCCCGGTGGCGAAGGCCGCGTGGATGTTGTGCTTGGCCAGCTCGTAGTAGCCGTCGGTCAGGGCCAGCAGGGACTGGCTGACGGCGTAGCTCGTCAGCAGCACCGCCAGCACGCCGCGGGCCGCGCGCCCGGCGTCGAGCGAGCGGGCCCACCGGACGCCGAACACGGCACCGCCCAGCCACAGGAAGGTGATGGCCGGCACCGGCCAGCCGCGCGGCAGCAGGTCCAGGACCCAGAACACCGGGCTCGGGCGTTCGGCCAGCCGTGGCTCGCCGCCCGGCTCACCGGGCAGGTTGGCCAGGTAGTCGACCCGGGCGTCGGAGACGGCGTCGAAGGACTGCGGCACGAGCTCGAGGAACCGGCCGGGGTGCGCGGCGAAGAACCGGGCGTAGGTCACCCACGAGAAGATCGTCTCCTCGTGCTCGTCGACGTCCGGGTCACCCCACGGCGTCTCGACCTCCCACGCGCTGATGCCGGCGAACCGGGCGAGGTCGGTGGGCAGGTCCATCTCCCGCAGGTCCGCCTCGGGGTCGTCGGACTCCTCCAGCAGCGTGTAGAAGAGCAGGTTGAACTGGTTGCCCTTGCTGAGCATGTAGCCCTGGCTGCGCGCCGTCTGGCCGACGAACGCGGTGAGCAGCACGCCGACCACGATCAGCAGCGCACCCAGCCGGGTGATCCCCCACCGCCCCGCGGCCGGTCGGCCGGCCCAGTGCCGGCGGCTCAGCAGCAGCGCGAGCCCGACGGCCGGGACGACGGTGACCAGCGCCGTCTTGGCCACGGCCGTGAAGAGGACCGCTCCGGCGGCGACCAGGAACCAGGGCCACGTCCGCCGGGTCACCAGTCCCACCACGCCGGCACAGACCCACAGCAGGCCGATGAAGCCGGCCTGGTCGGTGTAGCCGGAGTTGAGATAGGTGACGAACCCGATGTCACTGGCGGCCACCACGACGAGGGCGACCAGCGGCCACCGGGCGCCCGCGCCACCGGGGAGCGCCAGGAACAGCGCGGCCGCTCCCGCGCCGAGCAGCACCGCTCCGACGACGGCCATGACCGCCATGTCGAAGGAGTCCGATCCGGTCACCTGCCGGGTGGCCCAGTACGTGAGGCGCAGCAGCGGGCCCCAGGAGGTGCGGTACTGGAAGCCACCGCCCGGTGGGCACGCCTCGACCGGGACGTACACGCCCTCGAACCCCTGCTGCGAGGATCCCGGGCCCACGCTCAGCCCGAGGGGGCAGACCAGCCGGTTGGCATCCCCGTTGTCCGCCAGGCCCACGGTGCCGCGGAGGAAGAGCTGGGCCAGGACGATGCCGGTGGTGACGGCGAAGACCGCCGCGGCGATCCCTGCGCGTGCCCGGGCCGAGAGGTCGGCCACCCTCCGGTCGTCCGCGGGCCGGTCCGTCCGCGAACGGTCACGAGAGAAGAGCACGCCCACCATCTTCCGCGATGTCCGGCCGGATGCGCGCACGTCCGCCCCGGCGCCCCGGGACGCGCGGCACCGCGGTCAGCTGAACCGGCTGCCGTGCCGGGCCTCGACCTCGGCCAGCAGCTGCTTGACCCGCTCGGCGTCGGAGACCGGGCAGACCATCGTCACGTCGGCGGTGTGCACCACGACGCAGTTCCGGACGCCCAGCAGGGCCACGAGGTGGTCGGGGTCGTCGGAGAGCACCACGTTGCCGGAACTGTCCAGCAGCACCCGCAACCCGCGGGCGGCGTTGCCCTCGGCATCGGTCTCCAAGGTGCCGGCCAGGGCCGGCCAGGAGCCCACGTCGAGCCACTCGACGTCGAGGTCGACCACGGCGACGCGGCCCGGCTCGGCGGCCGCCGGCTCCAGCACGGCGTAGTCCACGCTGATCTTCGGCAGGGTCGGGAACACCTCGGCGAGGACGGCGTCCCGCTCCGGCCCGGCCGGCGCGGCCACGATGCGGGCCAGCCCCTTCGCGGACTCCGGCAGGTGATCGGCGAGCGCATCGAGGACCGTCTGGGCGCGCCAGACGAACATGCCGGAGTTCCAGACGTACTCCCCCGACGCCAGGTAGGCCTCGGCCGTCTCGCGGTCGGGCTTCTCCCGGAAGGACGCCGCCTCGGCCGCGCCGGCGACCTCGGTGGGCGCGCCCTTCTGCACGTAGCCGAACCCGGTCGCCGGGGACGTGGGGGTGACCCCGAGGGTCACCAGGGCCCTCGGGCGGACGCCGAGGAGGTCGTAGGCGGTGGTCAGCGCGGCGACGAACCGCTCCACCGGCCGGATGACATGGTCGGCGCTGACGACGGCGAGCTCCGCGTCGGGATCGACGTCGGCCACGAGCGCGGCGGTGAGCCCGACGGCGTTGGCGGTGTCGCGGGCCATCGGCTCGAGGACCAGCCGGTCGGCACGCAGCCGGGGCAGCGCCGCCCGCACCATGTCGGCGTAGCGGGCCGCCGTGCAGACCCAGATCTGCTCGGCCGGCAGCACGGCCTCCAGGCGGGTGAACGCCTCCTCGAGAAGGCTGTGCGCGCCGCCGTCGTCGTCGGCCACCACGTCCAGCAGCTGCTTGGGCCGCTGGGCGCGGGACAGCGGCCAGAGCCGCGTTCCGGAGCCGCCCGCCATGATCACGGCGTGTCGCATCGTCGTCCCTCTCGGTCGGTCGGCCGGCCGGCTCAGGGGTGGCCGGTGGTGGGGTGGCCGGCCGTGGACCGGTCGGCCGGATCGTGCGGGAGCTGGTCCTCGGACTGCTGCGGCTGGGCCCCGGCGTCCACCCGGCTGCTCACGTAGGAGATCAGCATCCGGGCGCCCAGACCGGCACGCAGCGCCGCCCGCAGCGGGGCGTGCCGGCGCCGCGGGAAGTCCGCGGAGAGGTACCGCAGCGCGCTGGTGTGGTGCACCCGCTGCATCCGGCGGGCCGAGCGCCGCGTGGCGTGCCCGCCCTCGTGGGTCACCACCGCCGTCGGCACGTAGACGTGCAGCCAGCCGCGCTGGGCCAGGCGGCGGGCCAGGTCGACGTCCTCGAAGTACATGAAGTAGCCCGGGTCGAACCCGCCGACCGAGGCGTACGCGGCCAGGTCCACCAGCAGGCAGCTGCCCGACAGCCAACCGGCCGGGCGCTCGGTGATCTCGTCCCGCTCGCGCCGGTACCGCGCGGTCCAGGGGTTGGCCGCCCAGACCCAGCCCAGCAGGGCGTGCCCGATGCCCGTCGACAGCGAGGGCAGGTCCCGGGCGGAGGGGTAGACCGCGCCCTCGGGAGTCCGGATGGCCGGGCCCAGGGTCGCCGCCCGGGGCCAGCGCGCCGCGGCCGCGAGCAACTCGTCGACCGCGCCCGGCTCGAAGCGGACGTCGGGGTTGGCCACGATCGCGTACCCCGTGGTCGCGCCGGCCAGCGCGGCGTTGGCCGCCGCGCCGTAGCCGACGTTGCCGCCGGTGGGGAGCAGGGTGACCTCGGCCCGCTCGCGCGCGGCCCGCTCGGGGACGCCGTCGGTCGAGCCGTTGTCGGCCAGGACGACCTCGTAGGGCCGGTCGGTGGCCAGGGCCAGCGAGTCGAGGAATCCCTCGAGCGTGTCGCCCGGCGAGTAGGTCACCACCACCACCCGCAGCGGCGCGTCGACGTCGGCGCTTCCCACGGAGGTCACCCTACGTCGGTCCGGTGGTGACTCCCCGGCTGACTCCGAGGTCCCGATCGGCGGCCCGGCCCGCCTCAGGTGGAGGCCTGCCGGTCCCCGCACGCGGCGGCGTAGGCGGCCAGGTGCCGTTCCGCGCAGGCCCGCCAGGTGAAGCCCGCGGCCCGGGACACCGCCGCCGCGGACAGCCGCGCGCGCTCCTCCGGTGCGGTGAGCAGCCCTCGCAGGGCTGCGCCGATCGTCGCGGCATCCGGCTCGGTGTAGGCGACGGCGTCGCCACCCACCTCGGGCAGCGCCAGGGACCGGGTGGTGAGCACC
>JADGMW010000688.1_pt1 | contig 11923 bp, 13 predicted proteins | sample 8641801 | NCBI WGS metagenome assembly JADGMW01 (sample SAMN16272018, study PRJNA661076) | feces metagenome | isolation source: fecal sample from diarrhoea affected cattle A | host: Bos taurus | place: South Africa: Lokaleng Village, Mahikeng | collected 2019-09
TGTGCTCGGTACCGATGTAGTTGTGGTTGAGCATCTTCGCCTCTTCTTGGGCGAGGACAACAACACGACGGGCTCGGTCCGTGAATCTCTCGAACATCGTCCACTCCTCCGGGCGCACTCCGGCGCCGTACATCGGGCGCAGCTCTGGCGCTGTACATCGAGGCTAACCAGCCGCGGCGGGCAGGAGGCGCGTGTTCGCCCTGGGCGCACGGACGCCATCCGGCCTTGCGCGAACCGGCGCGAATCCCCGCAGCGCGAGCGGAGGAGATCCCGCGAGCGGAGGAGGGATAGGGAGGATCCGGCCCTCCGCTCGTCGAATCCCCTCCGCCCGGCGCCGCGGCGACCCGCTCGTCCGGGTGCGCCGGAGGCTCAGCCGAGGATCGGGATGCGGACGCCGGAGAAGGTGTCGCCCTGCAGCACCAGCTCGACGCCGTCGTCGTCCGCGAGACCGTCCACGGCGGCGAGCGCCACCCGCGGCGCCATGTCCATCGTGCAGATCCGATCGGCGGGCGGCGTGGCGAAGGTCAGCGTGACCTCCTTCTCCGCGGATGCCTGGACGTCCTCGACCACGGGCGCGCAGGACGAGGAGCCCCAGGTCACGACCGCGAAGAGGCCGTCCTCGACCCAGCCGGCGCTCGGCTCGTAATCCGTCGGAGTCGTGGGGGCGGCGAGCCCCGGGACGCCGTCGAGTTCGGTGTCACCGACGGCGGATGCGTACGTGACGCGCACGTCGAGGTCCTGTGCCGGGTCGACCCCCTCGGGAAGACCCACGAGCGTCGCGCGCGGCGCCATGTCGGCGGTGCAGGCCCGCTCCGTCTCCTCGCCGGCCGGAGGCGGATCCAGCAGGGTCACGCTCAGCACGCCGTCCTGGCCGAGCACACTCTCCTCCGCGATCGGTGCGCAGGTCGAGCTTCCCCAGGTGACGAGGGCGATCATCCGCCCGTTGTCCACCCACGCGGCGTCGACCTCGAGGTCGTCGATCACCGTGGGTGTCCCACCGCTCGTCCCGGCACAGCCGGACAGCGCCACCGCTGCCGCCAGAGCCATCCCCGCCATCGCCCATCCCCGTCGACTCATGTGTACGCCCCTCCGCGATCCATGTCCTTCCGACATCATGTCGCAAAACGGCTGCGCGTCCGCCGAGGGGCCGATCACGGCACGGTCACGGTCAGGGTCACGCCTGGACCGTGCGGCTCACTGCAGGGCGGACGTCAGCCGGGCCAGGTTGTCCAGCACGGTCGAGCGCAGCGGCTGCTGCAACCACTCGTCGAGGGTGAGCTCACGGCTGAGGCTGCGGTACTTGTCCTCGACCTCGCGCATCTCCTCGACGAACTCCCCGCCCCGGATCATGAGGGAGATCTCCATGTTCAGACCGAACGAGCGCATGTCCATGTTGCTCGATCCGATGACGGCGACCTCGTCGTCGATCGTGAACGCCTTGGTGTGGAGGATGTAGGGACGCCGGTACATCCAGATCCGCACGCCGGCGCGGAGCAGCGCCTCGTAGTAACTGCGCTGCGCATGGTAGACGAGCGCCTGGTCGCCCTCCTCGGAGACGAACAGCTCGACCTCGACGCCGCGATGGCATGCCGTGGTGATCGCGAGGAGGATCGCCTCGTCCGGGACGAAGTAGGGGCTGACCACCGAGATGCGCCGCTTGGCCGCGTAGAGGAGGCCGATGAACAGGCGCAGGTTGTTCTCGAACTCGAACCCGGGTCCGGACGGCACGATCTGGCAGTCGAGATCGCCGGTGGACCGGTTCAGGTCGTACTGCCGCACCTCTTCGCTCAGGATCTCGTCCGTCTCGCTGTACCAGTCGGAGAGGAACACGGCATCCACGCTGCCGACGACCGGGCCCTCCAGCCGCACCATGAGGTCGACCCAGTGCAGTCCGCGCTTGATGTTCTTGCGCAGGTTGTAGGTGGAGTCCGTGACGTTCTGCGACCCCATGAAGGCCACCTGCCCGTCGACCACGAGGAGCTTGCGGTGGTTGCGCAGGTCCGGTCGCTGGTACTTGCCGCGCAACGGCTGCACCGGGAGCATGAGCCGCCACCGCGCACCCATGGCATCGAGCCGCTTCAGCGTGCGGCGGTAGTAGGGCTTCCCGCGGTTGGCCCAGTGATCGAGCAGCACCCGCACGCTGACACCGCGCGCGGCGGCCTCCTCCATCGCGCGGAAGAAGTTGTCGGTCGAGGCGTCGGACTGCAGGATGTAGAACTCGACGTGCACGTAGGACTCGGCGCGACGGATGGCGTCGGCCATCGCGTCCAGGCTCTCCTGGTAGTCGGAGATGAGGTGGGCGTCGTTGTCGCCGGAGATCGGCATCGCCCCGAGGGTGCGGTTGAGCGTCACGAGCGAGGTGAACCAGCCCGGTGCATCGGGGCGGAGTGTGCCGAAGTCGAGGCCGGCGGTCGTCTCCTGGATGTACTCGTTGACCGCGCGCTGCCGGCGCCGGCGCACCCGCGGGAGCCGCGGGGTGCCGATCAGGAGGAAGAGGAACACCCCGATCAGAGGGATGAAGTAGATCGCCAGCAACCACGCCATCGCCGCGGTGGGGCGGCGGTTCCGGGGCACGATGATGATCGCCGCGATGCGGATGGTGGCGTCGAACACGAAGACGGCGAGCAGCCACCACGGATCATCGAAGTCGATCTGGAACACTCAGCCTCCCCGGGCAACTCGATCAGCGTATCGGGCCGGGAGGGGGGAAGCAGGACGGCGCGGTGGCGGCGCAGTGTGCGTCGACGATTGCCGCGCTGAGCCGGGGCGGATGCGGTCGGCTGGAGTGGTGGCGCGGAGCCGGACCGTCAGCGGTCGGCTGGAGCGGATGCGGTCGACGGCATCCCGCGCTTGGCGCGTTCCTCGGCCTCGATCCGCGCGTAGACCTTGCGCTCGGTGCGGTCCATGCGCACGATCGAGCGGAAGATGTAGAAGAACGCCAGGGTGACGACGATGGTCGGCAGGATCGCCCACAGCACCGCGACCCAGTAGCTCTCCATGGCTCCATCCTAATCCCCTGCGACCTGTCCTCCCCTGGGAGAGTTCCGCTCGGACCGCCTGTGGACTCGGTCACGGCCGCCGCCGCGCGAGCACGCTCGGGACATGACCACCATCATCAAGGCCGCGGATGCCGCGGAGTTCCTCGCCCTGGCCCCGCACCTGCTGGGCTTCACCCCGAGCCGGAGCGTCGTGCTCGTGCCGTTCGCCGGCGGCCGCAGCCTCGGCGGCATGCGGTTCGATCTGCCCCCGGAGGACGCCGATCCCGTCGGCTTCGCTTCCACCGCCATGGGTCTCGCCTGCCGGGTCTCCCCCGTGGACGCGGTCCTGGCCATCGTCTACTGCGATGCGGCGGAGCTCGCCCCACCCCCGCGCCGGGAGCTCGCCGCGGCGCTGGAGACCGCCGCCGAGCGGTGCGGGCTGCGGCTGATGGACCTCCTGTGCGTGGGAACGGACGCGTGGACCCGGTACGGGCCGGGGCCCCACCCCGTCGCACCCCTGGCCGGGCTTCCGGCGCCGCCGCCGCAGGCACTCGCGGAGAACCCGCCGCATCCGGACCACCTCGCCGGCGCCGAGCTCCCGCGGACCGATCTCGCCGCCCGCGAGCGGGTGGGGCGAGCGCTCCAGCAGGTGCAGCGGGCGATCGCGGTCTGCTGCGACGGCTCCGCCGCGGGGGCGGACGACCGGATCGATCCCGCAGCCTTCGTGGCCGCGTGCGCCCTCGACGATCTGCCCGCGCTGTTCGAGGAGGCGCTGGAAGAGCCGCCGGACGACCCCTACGAGCAGGCGGCGCTCATCTGGTGCCTCGCCCGGCCGTCACTGCGCGACGTCGGGCTGACGGCATGGCTGGACGGGCTGGATGCCGGCGACGCCGCGCTCGACGCCCAGTTGCGATGGGAGGGCGGCCACGAGTATCCGGCCTCCCTCGCCGAGCGGATGATGGGCGAGGGGGAACGTCCGGACGGCGAACGGCTGAGGACCGCGCTGGAGGTCACCCGGCGACTCGCCGCCGTCGCCCCGCGGGATGTGCGCCCGGGGCCGCTGTCGGTCTGCGCCTGGATCGCGTGGGCCCTCGGCCGGTCGACGCACGCGGAACGGTACGCCGCATGGGCCTGCGAGATCGACCCCGAGCACGGCCTGAGCCGCATCGTGCTGTCGATGGTGCAGGCGGGCCACCTGCCGGATTGGGCCTTCCGTGCCCGCCGGGACGGGACTACTTGACCAGCGGGAAGAGGATCGTCTCGCGGATGCCGAGACCGGTGATCGCCATCAGCAGCCGGTCGATACCCATCCCCATCCCGCCCATCGGCGGCATGCCGTGCTCCATGGCGCGCAGGAACTCTTCGTCGATCCGCATGGCCTCGACATCGCCGCGCGCGGCGAGCTTGGCCTGCTCGACGAAGCGTTCCCGCTGGATGACCGGGTCGATCAGCTCGGAGTACCCGGTGGCGAGCTCGAAGCCGCGCACGTACAGGTCCCACTTCTCCACGACCCCGGGGATCGAGCGGTGCTCCCGGACCAGCGGGCTCGTGTCGATCGGGAAGTCCATGACGAAGGTGGGGCGCGTCAGATCGCGCTTCACGAAGTGCTCCCAGAGCTCCTCGACGTACTTGCCGTGCGTCGCGTGCGGCGGCTCGTCCACGCCGGACTCCGCGGCGAACGCGCGGAGCTCCTCGAGCGGGGTCTGCGGCGTGATCGCGCGCCCACACGCCGCGGAGAGCGAGTCGTACATCGAGATGCGGTCCCAGTCACCGCCGAGGTCGTACACGGTGCCGTCCGCCCAGACGACATCGGTCGAGCCGGACACCGCGATGGCGGCGTTCTGGATGAGCTCCTGCGTCAGATCGGCGATGCCGTTGTAGTCGGTGTACGACTGGTACGCCTCGAGCATCGCGAACTCGGGGCTGTGCGTCGAGTCGGCGCCCTCGTTGCGGAAGTTGCGGTTGATCTCGAAGACCCGGTCCAGCCCACCGACGACGGCGCGCTTCAGGTACAGCTCCGGCGCGATGCGCAGGTACAGCTCCGCGTCGAACGCGTTCGAGTGGGTGACGAAGGGCCGCGCGGACGCGCCGCCGTGCTGCACCTGCAGCATGGGGGTCTCGACCTCGATGAAGTCGTGTTCACTGAAGGTCCGGCGCAGACTCGCGTTGACCGCCGCGCGGGCCCGCACCGTGGCGCGCGCCTGATCGCGCACGATCAGGTCGAGGAAGCGGGAACGCACCCGGCTCTCCTCACTGAGCTCGGTGTACATGTTCGGCAGCGGCAGCAGTGCCTTGGAAGCGATGGCCCAGTCGGACACCATGATCGAGAGCTCACCGCGGCGGCTGGAGATGACCTCGCCGCTGACGAACACGTGGTCGCCGAGATCGACGAGGTCCTTCCAGCGCTGCAGGGACTCCTCGCCGACGGCCGCGAGCGAGACCATGGCCTGGATGCGGCTGCCGTCGCCCGACTGCAGGCTCGCGAAGCAGAGCTTCCCGGTGTTGCGGCTGAACACGACGCGCCCGGCGACACCGGCGGTGACGCCGGTCTCCTCGCCCGCCTCGAGCCCGGCGTAGCGCTCGCGCAGGGCCGGGATGGTGTCGGTGATCGGCAGCGAGACGGGGTAGGCGCCACCGGCGGCATCCGTGCGCTCCGCGATCAGACGCTCGCGCTTGGCCAGGCGCACCGCCTTCTGCTCGAAGACGTCCTCATCGGTCATCTCGGCGGGCGCGGCGGAATCAGGCGATTCGGTCATCGTGGGGGCTCCTCGGAAGTCACCGCCCAGTCTATCCGCGGCGCATGCCCCGCCCCGCGGGCGCGGATGCGGAAGCACCGGGGGTGCCGGGCGTCACCCGAGCGGGTCGTCGGGAAGCTCCGGGGTCGCGCCGTGCGGCGAGGCGCGGGTCAACGCGTCGTCGACCGTCGAACGGACAAGCGCCGAGAGGTAGCCGCCCGGGTTCTCCACGCCGATCCCACCGAGGATGCCGGTGGCCTGCTGCACGATCGAGCGGGCGAACTGGGTCGCGATGGAGATGGCCTCCGCGTAGGCGGGTCGGTCTCCCTCGGCGACCACCACCGGCTCGCAGCCCATCTCGACGGCGAGCGCCTGGGCGATCGGGAGCACCGCGGCCGGCGCGGTGACCGCGGCGTAGGAGGCGGGCAGCTGCCGCAGGTCGATGCTCGTGCCCGTGAAGGTGATCGCCGGGTGGACGGCGAGCGGGATGGCGCCCCGCGCCGCGGCGGGCGTCAGCACGTCGGTGCCGTAGGCGGCGTCCACATGCAGGACGAGCTGACCGACCTGCCATGCCCCGAGCTCGGCGAGCCCCGCCACGAGACCCGGGAGTTCCTCGTGCGGGACGGCCAGGACGACCAGTTCGCTGCGCCGGACGACCTCCGGCGCCTCCAGCACGGGCACACCGGGCAGGATCGCCTCGACCCGGTCGTCGTCCGACCCCGAGGTGATGCCGGTGAGGGCGTGACCGGCACCGGCGAGCGCGGCGCCCACGATGGGGCCGACCTTGCCCGCACCGATGATCCCGACTCCCAGCCGTCCGTCGCGGCTCATCGTGTCTCCGTCCTTCCCGGCGACGTCACGTCCACCGGCTCCGGGTGCTCCGGCGTCTCCGGCGTCACGGCGACGACCGGCACGTCGGCGGCCCCGCCGTCCGGCTCCTGGCCCAGCTCTCGCTCCGGCTCCTGCCCACGCTCCTGGCCCAGCGTGGCCGCGTACCAGCGGTGCGTGCGGTCCCGTGCCGAGCTTGCGATGGCACCTTCCTCGGCCTCGGCGAACAGCGCCAGCGCGTCGAGGCGATCGATCGCCCCGATGCCGGTGTAGACGGTGCCCGTGACGGTGTGCGCTCGAACGGTCGCCACCTCCAGCATCCGCTCGATCGGGCCCTGGTGCACGGCGATGCTCTGCATGCGCGCCAGCGGGACGATCGCGAGCGAGCGGAGGATGCGGCCGCGACGGAGGAACAGGGCGTCCGGCGTCATCCGGAAGCCGTTCCGACGCCAGGAGACCGGTCGCAGGAACCAGCGCGCTGCCGGCGTGGTCGTGAAGGGGTCGTCGCCCGGTTCCGCCAGCACTCCGCGGGCGAAGACGAGGTCGCGCTGCTCGGCGCTCAGCCACGGCAGCAGCAGATCGACCACGCGTTCCGCATCCGCGCGGGTGCCCACCGGCAGCACCTTGGTGAACGCCTCGGACGCCTGCTGTCCGGACCGCGTCCCGGAGAGCCGGTTGATCGTGATGGTCCACCACCCGGCCCGGCGCCACAGCAGCGGCTGCCGCACCTGCACGGCGTGCACACGTCCCGGCGGAAGGATCTCGGTCACGGTCGTGAACAGGCCGAACACGATCCGCACTCCGTGGTCGGTGGGGGCGATCGCGTACCGCAACGCGCGCGTCACGGACCGGACGGTGTAGGCCCCGAACGCCAGGACCGCCGGGAACAGACCGATGAGGATCCACGGAGTACCCACCGACGCACCCACGATCATCGCCGCCACGGCGGCCAGCATGACGATGGTCGTGCTGCTGAGCACGACGGAACCGATGAGCCGGCCGGGCGGGATGCGGACGACCGACTCGGGTTCGGTCGGCTCCTCGACGCCCATGACGATCCCGGTCACGCCGTGCGCGATCGTGTCGGCGGCGCCACCCGCCCAGGTGCGGGTTCCCGCGGCCGACGTGGCCGCCGCGCCGAGTTCCCGGCCCGACGCGAGCTGGAGGATGTCGGCACGGACCGCCTCCGCGGCGGGCGTCGACAGGTACTCGAGCCGGACGTTGGCGTCGAGACCCGCTCCGACCACCTCGAGCTTCGCGAGGCCCAGCAGGCGCGCCACGAGCGGGCGGGTGAGGTTCACTCCCTGCACCCGGTCGAGCGGCGCACGGCGATGGGTGCGGAAGACGACACCGCTGCGCACCTCGACGTCGTCTCCGGTGATCCGGAACGTGTGGAACCGCCAGGACAGCCAGAACAGGGCGACGAGCACCAGGACCGCTCCGAGGACCGCCAGCAGCGCGAGGAGCACCAGGTCGTGGCTCAGGATGTAGTCGAGCGGGTCGCGCGGGCGCTCGGCATCCTCGTCCGGCAGGAACCAGGGCAGGAAGATGTCCACCAGCCGGTCCCGCAGGTTGGCGATCACGACGCCCACGACGACCACGAGGAAGAGCCCGCCGCGCAACAGCGGGGTCAGCGGATGGGGCCGGTGCCACTCGCCGTCGCTGAGCGGCGATCGCGCGGCGAGCGGGGGCGTGCTCACAGTCCGGTCCGGCGCGTCTCGGCGACCTCGATCAGGGCGTCCCGGAGTTCCTCGGCGGCGGCCTGGGTCAGCCCGGGGAGAGCGACCGCGGTGGCCGCGGCGGCGGTGACGAGCTTGAGCTGCGCGATGCCGAAGGCACGGTCGAGGGGGCCGTGGGTGATGTCGACCAGCTGCATCCGCCCGTAGGGCACGGCCACCACGCGCTGGAAGAGGATCCCCCGGCGCAGCACGAGGTCGTTCTCGCGGAGCCGGTAGCCGAAGGAACGCACCTGGCGCGGCGTGATCGCGAGGGTGATGGCGAACACCACGATCAGGACGGAGGCGGGGATCCACACCCACACGACGCCGGTCACGAGGGAGAAGACGGTCGCAGCGACCGCGACGAGCACCAGCAACAGGGCCGTGGAGATCAGCTGCACCACCAGATAGGGACGGGCGAGCTGGTGCCACGTCCCGTCGCCGATCACGAGACCGGGACGACGCGGCTCGGGGATCGTGGAGAACGTGCCGACGTCCAGTGCGGAGTCCCCTGCGGATGCGGTGGCCTCGGTCACCTCGGGGATCGCCGGGTGCTGTCCCGCCTCAGTGGGCGAGGGTGTCGCCGGCGGGGTCTCCGGCGCCGGGCTGGTCGTCATCGTCGTCCTTCCGGATGGTGCAGAGATTCTCGGCGACGAGCGCGCACGCCGTGAGCAGCGCGCACGCCGCCACGGTTGCGATGACCGCCCCCATGGAGCTTACCGAGGGGACCACGGGACGGGTGAGCAGGAAGATGAGGAGGCCCACGGAGAGCCCGCCGACGGCTGCTCCCACGATGCTCGCGGCTTTCGCCAGCATCGCGACCCGGACGGCCCGGAATGGATCGATCGGGGTGCGCACCGGTCCGCGCGTGGCGCGCCGGATGGGGATGGCGAGAGCCAGCACGAGTCCGCCGAGCAGGGCGAGCAGGATCGGCAGCGTGGCCGTCGGCGTGAAGGTCGCGTTCCCGGATGCGGTGAGCGCCTGATCGATGGCGAAGCCGAGGCCCGCGCCCAGGACGGCGGCGGTGGCCAGGACCGCAGGACTCGTGCGCTTCATCGGTCCTGCTCCAGCTGTGCGCGCAGGGCGTCCACCCGGCCGAGGCCCGGGATGACGGCGTCCGGGTCGAGTTCCAGCCACGGATCGAGCACGAACGGACGCTCGGCGGCACGGGGATGCGGGACGGTCAGCCGCGGCGTGTCGACTCTGAGATCGCCGTACGCGATGAGGTCGAGGTCCAGGGTCCGGTCACCCCAGCGCTCCCGCCGTTCGCGTCCATGCCGGTCCTCGATGGCGTGCAGGTACGACAGCAGGATGGAGGGGGCCAGCCGGGTGGAGATGAGCGCGACCGTGTTCAGGTAGGCCGGCGCATCCGCATCCGGTCCATCAGGACGGACCGCGACCGTCTCGATGGGGGTGGCGACGTGCACACCGGAGGTCAGGGGCAGGCGGCCGAGGTCGGCGATGGCGGCGTTCAGGAGCGCGACCCGGTCACCGAGGTTCGAGCCGAGCGCGACGACCGCCGGTACCGCCGGTCCGGGCTGCGGCTCGGTCACCTGGATGCCCTGCGCGAGACGACGGTTCACCGGACCTCCCGGGTGCGTTCGACCGTCACCGACACGTCGGTGAACGGCACGGTGATGGGGGCGGACGGCTTGTGCACGGTGACCGCGACGGCACTCACCAGGGGGCGGGCGAGGACGACATCCGCGATCCGTGCGGCGAGCGTCTCGATCAGGTCGACCGGGCGCTGTTCGATCTCGGCGACCACGTCGTCGGCGACCTCGCCGTAGTGGACGGTGTCGGCGACATCGTCACTCGCGGCGGCGGGGCGCAGATCCAGCGTCATCGTGACGTCGACGACGAACTCCTGACCTTCGCGCTTCTCCTCGGGATAGACCCCGTGGAAGCCGAAGCCCCGCAGGCCCGTGATCGTGATCCTGTCGCCGCTCATGCCGCGCCGCTCTTCCATGCCTCGGCCACCCGCAGGGCGTCGCGCGTGGTCGGCACGTCGTGCACGCGGACGGCCCAGGCGCCGGCCTGCGCGGACAGGGCGCTCGTGACGGAGGTCGCCAGGTCGCGACGTTCCTCCGACGCGTCCTCGCCGAGGACATCGGACAGGAAGCGCTTCCGGCTCGTGCCGACCAGCACGCGCGCGCCGGCGCCGACCAGTTGCGGGAGCCCGCGCAGCAGCTCCCAGTTCTGATCCCCGCGCTTGGCGAAGCCGATCCCGGGATCGATGATCACGCGGGACGGCGCGATACCTGCGGCGGCAGCGGCGGACAACCGCTCCCGCAGCTCACCGACGACCTCACGGGTGATGTCCCGGTACTCCGCCTGCGCGTACATCCGGTCGGAATGCCCGCGCCAGTGCCCCAGGACGATGTCGGCACGGGACTCCGCCACGACCGCCAGCAGGTCGGGATCCGCGAGACCCCCGGAGACGTCGTTGACGATGCGCGCACCCGCCGCGATGGCGGCGGACGCCGTGCTCGCGTTCATCGTGTCGATGCTGACCACGGCGCCGAGCTCGGCGAGGGCGTAGACGACCGGGATGACGCGTTCCTGCTCCTCCTCGACCGAGACACGAGCGGATCCCGGCCGGGTCGACTCGCCGCCGACGTCGAGGATCGCCGCCCCCTGCTCCCGCAGGCGCAGCCCGTGGGCGACGGCGGACTCGGGATCGGCATGGCGTCCGCCGTCGCTGAACGAGTCGGGCGTGACGTTGACGATGCCCATGATCAGACAGGCCATTCTGTCCTTCCGGTCAGGAGTGCGATGATCTCGGCGCGTGCCGCGGGCTCGGAGAGCTCGCCGCGGGCGGCGATGGTCAGCGTATCGGCGTCCGGCTGCCGGCCGCCGCGCATCGTCATGCACTCGTGCTGCGCCTGCAGGATCACGAGGACCCCGCGGGCATCGAGCGCGCCGGCGATCGTGTCGGCGATCTGTTCGCCCAGCCGCTCCTGCACCTGCGGCCGGGCGGCCAGCACGTCCACCACACGCGGCAGGGCACCGAATCCGACCACCTGCTCGCCCGGCAGGTACGCGATGTGCGCGTGGCCGCGGAAGGGCAGGAGATGGTGCTCGCAGATCGACCGGAACCGGATGTCGCGGACCATCACGGCGCCGGAGGGCAGCGTCTCGGGGGCGGGGCCGCGGGAGACGGAGATGGTGTGGGCAAGGGCGGCCGCGGGGTCCTCACCGACACCGGCGAAGAACTCCGCGAAGGTGTCGGCCACCCGCTGCGGCGTCTGCTTCAGTCCCGGTCGGTCGGGGTCCTCGCCGATCGCGTCGAGCATCTCGCGCACGAGTGCGGCGACGCGTTCCCGGTCCACGGCCATTGGCCGAGCCTACGCGGTCGCGGGGCGCGCCTGTCCCGCAGGACGACGGGCGGGAGCCTCGTCGGCCGCCGACTCCGCTTCCTCCTGCGCGACGGCTCCGACCGGCATGGTGCGGCGCGGCACCTGCACCGGCGGCACCTCCGACACGGGGCGCTCGGAGCTGGAGAGCCACTGCGGACGCTCGGGCAGGCGACGGATGTCCTTGAAGATCTCGGCGAGCTCGAGGTGGTCGAGCGTCTCCTTCTCGAGCAGCAGCAGGGCGAGCTTGTCGAGGACGTCGCGGTTGTCGTTGAGCACCTGGTAGGCCTCGTTGTGCGCCTGCTCGA
>JADGMW010000325.1_pt2 | contig 11922 bp, 12 predicted proteins | sample 8641801 | NCBI WGS metagenome assembly JADGMW01 (sample SAMN16272018, study PRJNA661076) | feces metagenome | isolation source: fecal sample from diarrhoea affected cattle A | host: Bos taurus | place: South Africa: Lokaleng Village, Mahikeng | collected 2019-09
GCATGACCTGAGCAAAAAAAAGGCCACCCGAAGGTGGCCTGAAAACTAGGAAAGAGAGTATTGCTCAGTGAGCAGCCGCCGGTCGCATATACGAGATCGGCGCTGCTTGCGCATCATCGAAGGTCACCATCTCCCACGCGTCCTTCTGAGCCATGAGGGTGCGTAGCAGGCGGTTGTTCAATGCATGCCCCGACTTGAACCCGCGGAACTCGCCAATCAGGCTCGTCCCAAGCAGGTAAAGGTCGCCGATGGCATCGAGGATCTTGTGTTTGACGAATTCGTCTTCGTAACGCAAGCCGTCTTCATTGAGCACATGGTCCTCGTCGACCACGATCGCGTTCTCCACGCTGCCGCCGAGCGCCAGATTGTGCGAGCGAAGAAATTCAATGTCGCGCATGAACCCGAAGGTCCGCGCACGGCTGACTTCCTTGACGAAGGAAGTACTGGAGAAATCCACGCTAGCCGTCTGGGTACGACCCTTGAAGACCGGATGATCGAAATCGATCTCGAAGCTCACCTTGAACCCGTCGAACGGGAGAAAGGTGGCTCGCTTGTCCCCATCTTCCACGGTAACTTCGCGGATGATGCGGATGAATTTCTTGTGGGCGTCCTGTTCTTCCAGGCCTGCCGACTGAATCAGGAACACAAAGGGGCCCGCACTACCATCCATGATCGGCACTTCGGAGGCGGACAGCTCGACATAAGCGTTGTCGATGCCCAGGCCTGCCATGGCCGAAAGCAGGTGCTCCACCGTGTCGACCTTGACTTCACCGCTCACCAGCGTCGTCGACATTGTGGTTTCGCCGACGTTCTCGGCCCGCGCTGCGATATATACAGGCGGGTCGAGATCCTTGCGACAGAACACGATTCCAGTATCCACGGGAGCCGGCTTCAGGGTCAGGTAGACCTTCTCCCCCGAGTGCAGCCCGACGCCCGTGGCGCGAATGATGTTCTTCAGTGTGCGTTGTCTGATCATGGCTTGGTTTCGCTAGTGCGCTGTTGCGAATGGTTTCCAACAAAGGCGGCGATCATAGCAGAACACCACTTTGCTGAACACCAATCAGGCCGATACTCCTGATACATCAAATCAATCGGCCTGGCGGCGCAGGAATGCCGGGATATCGAGATAGTCCAGTTCCTCCTGAGGATTCATCTTCGCTGCCGTAGCGGCTGCATGGGCCTGGTTGCGCATCACGGTCGGACGCTCCAGGTCGCGGTAGTTCACTGCGCTCTGCTCCTGGCGAGGCGCGGCAGGCTGGGCCATGGCTGCGGTCTGCAGCGTGTTGTCGACCACTTTGACCGGCTTGTCATTGCGCGAGCCGAGGCCGGTTGCGACCACGGTGACGTGCAGTTCGTCGAGCATGTCCGGATCGATGACTGCACCGACCTTGACGGTCGCTTCGTCGGATGCAAACGCCTCGATGATCTCGCCTACCGCAGCGTATTCGCCGAGCGAAAGGTCCAGACCAGCGGTGATGTTGACCAGAATGCCACGTGCCCCCTGCAGGTTGACGTCTTCCAGCAGCGGGTTGCGGATCGCGGCTTCGGTGGCCTCGCGGGCACGATTCGGGCCGGTCGAGCTGCCGGTACCCATCATCGCCATGCCCATCTCGCCCATGACGGTCTTGACGTCGGCAAAGTCGACGTTCATCAGGCCCGGACGCTGCATGATGTCGGAGATGCCCCGCACGGCGCCGGTGAGGACGTCGTCAGCCTTGGCGAACGCGGAAAGCAGGCTGGCATCCTTGCCCAGGATGGTCAGCAGTTTTTCGTTGGGGATGGTGATCAGCGAGTCGACGCACTCGGACAGCGCGCGAATGCCTTCGTCCGCCACCTGCATGCGGCGACGCCCTTCGAACGGGAATGGGCGAGTCACCACGGCCACGGTGAGGATGCCCATTTCCTTGGCGACCGAGGCGATGATCGGTGCAGCGCCGGTGCCGGTACCACCACCCATGCCGGTGGTGATGAACACCATGTCGGCGCCCTGGAGCACTTCGGCGATGCGCTCGCGGTCTTCCATCGCAGCCTGGCGGCCGATGTCCGGGTTGGTACCTGCGCCCAGGCCCTTGGTAATGGCCGAACCGAGCTGCAGCACGGTACGGGCTTCGATTTTCTTCAGTGCCTGTGCATCGGTGTTGGCACAAATGAATTCCACGCCTTCGACGTTGTTGCGCACCATGTGATTGACTGCGTTGCCGCCGCCACCACCAACGCCGATGACCTTGATGACTGCACTCTGCGGGGTATGATCTACGAGTTCGAACATTTCCCTCTCTCCTTCCAGCTTTCTAGTTGTGGTTACCGCACTGCTCAGAAATTGCCCTGAATCCAGCTTTTCAGCCGTTCCAGGACAGATGGTTTGGTTTCGTCGGCGAAGCTGCCGAGACCGGACATGGTGGTTCCGTCGGCCTGCTTCTGCAGTCCGTACAGCAACAGGCCCACGCCCGTTGAATAGATGGGGTTGCGTACGACGTCGGTCAGTCCCTTGAACCGGTGCGGTACGCCCAGGCGCACCGGCATGTGAAAGATCTCCTCGGCCAGCTCGACGGCGCCTTCCATCTTCGCCGTACCGCCGGTCAGGACGATTCCCGCGGGGACCAGGTCCTCGTAACCGCTACGACGCAGCTCGGCCTGAATCAGGGTGAAAAGCTCGTCATAGCGCGGCTCCACCACTTCGGCCAATGCCTGGCGGGAGAGTTCCCGCGGCGGCCGGTCGCCGACGCTCGGTACCTTGATGGTCTCGCCGGCGCCCGCCAGCTTGGCCAATGCACAGGCGTAGCGGATCTTGATTTCCTCCGCGTACTGGGTCGGTGTACGCAGCGCCATGGCGATATCGTTGGTGACCTGGTCGCCGGCAATCGGGATCACCGCGGTATGCCGGATCGCGCCTTCGGTGAAGATGCAGATGTCGGTGGTGCCCCCGCCGATGTCGACCAGGCAGACGCCCAGCTCCTTCTCGTCTTCGGTCAGCACCGCGTGAGCCGAGGCCAGCTGCTCCAGGATGATGTCATCGACTTCCAGGCCGCAGCGGCGCACGCATTTCTCGATGTTCTGTGCGGCATTCACCGCACAGGTGACGACGTGGACCTTGGCTTCCAGGCGCACGCCGGACATGCCCAGCGGCTCGCGAACGCCTTCCTGATTGTCGATCACGTAGTCCTGCGGCAGCGTGTGCAACACGCGCTGATCCGCCGGAATGGCCACGGCCTGGGCCGCATCCAGCACACGCTCCAGGTCGGCACTGCTCACCTCGCGGTCGCGAATGGCGACGATACCGTGGGAGTTCAGGCTGCGGATGTGGTTGCCCGCCAGGCCGACGAAGGCCGAGTGAATACGGCAGCCGGCCATCAGCTGAGCCTCTTCTACGGCACGCTGGATCGACTGCACTGTCGACTCGATGTTGACCACCACGCCCTTCTTCAACCCGCGTGACGGGTGCGTGCCGATGCCGACAATCTCCAGGTCGCCATCAGGCGTCACTTCGCCCACCAGGGCGACCACCTTGGAGGTACCGATATCGAGACCGACGATCATCTTGCCGCTTTGCACGCTTGACATGTTCATCCTTTCCTCAATTCTTCGCTGCGACGGTCAGATCCGTCGCTGCCGGATTCGGCTGGTGCCACGCCACGGCCAGGCCGTTGGCGTAGCGCAGGTCGATCCGCGCAATGTTCTCGCTCTCCTGCACCAGCTCTTGCTGGTAGATGGCAGTGAAGCGCCGCATTTTCTCGATTACCTGGTCGCGCCCGAGCAGCAGCTCGATACCCTGGCTGGTGGTCAGGAACCAGCTGCCACGGGCGCGCAACTCCAGTCGCGCGATGGAGAAGCCCAGGGGGCGCAACATCTGGCTGAGCAGCTGGTACTGCTGCATGACCCGCAACTGGGCCCGCTTCGGACCGTACAATTGTGGCAAGTGTTCATATTCGGCCAGGTCATTCGGCGCAAAGGCCTGGCCGGCGTTGTTCAGCAGTGCTTCATCACCCCAGCGGGCGATCGGCAGCTGCTCATCAAGGCGCACCATCACCTGATCGGGCCAGATGCGCCGCACCTCGACATGGGCGATCCAGGGCATCTGCTCGAGATCGTGACGCAGCGCCTCGAGATCAACCTCGAAGAAACTCGCTTCGACGAACGGCGCCATGCGCGCCTGCACCGCCTGTTGCGTCACATAGCTCAGTTCGCCCTGCACGCTCACCTTGGCGATCGGCCGGTCGGCATAAGGCATCAGCCGCTGGCCGAGCTCATACACGCCCACCACCAGGCCAACCAGCAGGAACGGCCAGGCAAAGCGCTTGAGGCTGTTCCAGCTTGGCCGCGGCAGGCGCGCCGAGAGCGGTTCGCGCTGCACCAGCCGACTCGCACCGCGAGCCGTCGGCCTGCGCGTAGCGCGGCCGCTGCCGGGTTGTGAGTGGCGCAGGGTGGCGATCATCGACTAGCTCCTCGCCGCCAGGCTGTCGTCGAGGATCGCCAGCACCAGCTGCTGGAAATCCAGACCGGCGGCGCTGGCCGCCATGGGAACGAGACTGTGGTCGGTCATGCCGGGAACCGTGTTGACCTCCAGCAGCCAGAAGGCCCCTGCCGCATCCTGCATCACGTCCACTCGTGCCCAGCCCTGAATGCCAACCGCATCGCAGGCGCGGGCCGACAGGCTCTTGAGCTCGGCTTCCTTCTCGGCGCTCAGCCCACAGGGGATCCGGTACTGGGTGTCATCGGCCAGGTACTTGGCGTCGTAGTCGTAGAAACTGTGCGGCGTACCAAGACCGATCGGCGGCAGCACTTCTCCGTGCAACGTCGCGACCGTGAACTCGGGCCCTTGAATCCACTGCTCGACCAGCACCTGCGCGTCGTAGGCGCTCGCTGCGCGCCAGGCGGCGATCAGCTCGGCCACACCGTTGACCTTGGCCATGCCAATGCTGGACCCCTCGTGGGCCGGCTTGACGATCAACGGAAAATCCAGCGACTCCGCGGCCGCCTTGCAGTCTTCCTCGCTCGCCAGAACGGCGTGCCGTGGCGTCGGCAGGCCCAGGCTGTGCCACACCTGCTTGGTACGCAGCTTGTCCATGGCCAGTGCCGAGGCCAGGATGCCGCTCCCGGTATAGGGAATGCCTGCGCACTCCAGCAGCCCCTGCATGCTGCCATCCTCGCCGCCGCGGCCATGCAGCACGATGAAGGCGCGGTCGATGCGTTCGGCACCCAGGCGCTGGAGAAAGTCGTCTCCGACATCGATGCCGAAGGCGTCGACGCCGGCTGCCTGCAGCGCACGCAATACTGCCTCGCCGGATTTCAGCGAAACCTCGCGCTCGGCGCTCTTGCCGCCAAAGAGCACCGCGACGCGCCCGAAGTCCCGTGGGTCGCGGGTGGATTGCAGCGCGGTCATGATTGTTTCCTCCCGGACGTCTGGGCACCGGCAAAAAGGGGGCTCTTGAGCAGCTGTGGCGCCAGACCACCGATGTCTCCGGCGCCCTGGCACAGCAGGATGTCGCCGGCGCGCAGCAGCGGCTTGACCAGTGGCGCCAGCTCTACGCCGCGTTCGATATAGATCGGATCCAGCTGGCCACGCTGACGGATGCTATGGCACAGGTGACGGCTATCGGCGCCGGGAATCGACTCTTCCCCGGCGGGATAGACTTCCATCAGCAGCAGCACGTTGGCCTCGGCAAGTACCTGCACGAAGTCGTCGTAGAGGTCGCGGGTACGGCTGAAACGATGCGGCTGGTAGACCATCACCAGCCGACGCTCCGGCCAGCCGCCGCGAACCGCCTGGATCACCGCAGCGACCTCTCGGGGGTGGTGGCCATAATCGTCCACCAGCATCACGCTGCCGCCTTCAACCGGCAGCTCGCCGTAGACCTGGAAGCGCCGACCGACACCGCCGAATTCGGACAGCCCGTGAACGATGGCCTCATCGTCGATGCCTTCATCGGTAGCGATGGCGATGGTTGCCAGAGCGTTGAGCACGTTGTGGTTGCCGGGCATCTTCACCGAGACATCGAGTGGCTCGTAGCCTTCGCGCAGCACGGTGAAATAGGTTCGCATGCCTTCCTGACGGATATTGACGGCACGCACGTCAGCGTCCTCGCTAACACCGTAGGTGGTGGTCGGACGGCCGATCTGGGGAATGATCTCGCGCACCACGGGGTCGTCCACGCAGAGCACCGCCAGCCCGTAGAACGGCAGGTTGTGCAGGAACTCGACGAAGGTTTTCTTCAGCTTGCCGAAATCGCCGCCGTAGGTGCTCATGTGATCGGCATCGATGTTGGTCACGACTGCAACCATCGGCTGCAGGTGCAGGAAGCTGGCGTCGCTTTCGTCCGCTTCGGCGATCAGGTAGCGGCTGCTGCCCAGCTGCGCGTTGGTGCCTGCGGCGGTCAGACGGCCGCCGATGACAAAGGTCGGGTCCAGGCCGCCGGCGGCAAACACCGATGCCAGCAGGCTGGTCGTGGTGGTCTTGCCATGGGTCCCGGCCACGGCGATGCCATGACGGTAGCGCATCAGCTCGGCCAGCATCTCGGCACGCGGGACCACCGGAATGCGCTGTTCGAGGGCCAGCGCGACTTCCGGGTTGGAGGCGTTGACCGCGCTCGACACCACCAGCACATCGGCGCCGGCAACGTTTCCAGCCTGGTGACCGATGAATATCTGCGCGCCGAAGGTCTGCAGGCGGTCGGTGCTGGGTGACTCCTTGAGATCGGAGCCGGACACTTCGTAGCCGAGGTTCAGCAGCACTTCGGCAATGCCGCACATGCCGACACCGCCAATACCGACGAAATGAATCCGACGGATCCGGCGCATGCGGCGTACTTCGGCCTTAACAGCCGCGGGAGACTTAGCCATGGACCACCTCCAGGCAGATATCGACGACGGTGCGAGTCGCATCGGGACGAGCCAGTCGGCGAGCGGTGGCCCCCATGGCCTTGAGTTTTTCCGGTTGCATCATGACCTCGGTCAGCTGCTCGGCGAGCGCAGCAGCATCGGTTGTGGCTTGCGGCATAAGAAGGGCCGCACCCTCCTTCGCCAGATATTCGGCATTGCGGGTCTGGTGATCGTCGATCGCGTGCGGCAACGGAACCAGGAATGACGGCAGGCCCGCGGCCGCCAGTTCGCAGACAGTCAGGGCCCCGGCTCGGCAGATCACCAGATCCGCCCAGGCATAGGCGTGCGCCATGTCCTTGATGAAGGGTGCGACTTCGGCAGTGACCCCGGCCGCCTGATAACGCTCGCCGGTGACCTCGGCGTGGTGCCTTCCCGCCTGGTGGAACACCTCGGGACGCAGCTCGGCAGGTACCAGCGCCAGCGCAGCGGGCAAGAGCTTGTTCAATGGTTCTGCGCCCAGGCTTCCACCCAGCACCAGCAGGCGTGGCCGACGGCCGTCCAGCGTGTCACGCGGCGTCTCGAGGAACAGCTCGGTGCGCACCGGGTTTCCGGTGGTCCGACGCTTCGCATTGGCTGGGAAGGTATCCGGGAACGCCTCGCATACGCGCGACGCAAATGGCACCAGACTGCGGTTGGCTGTGCCGGCCACGGCGTTCTGCTCGTGAATCACCAGCGGTACGCCAGCCAGCTTGGCCGCCAGGCCACCAGGCCCGGTCACGTAGCCGCCCAGGCCCAGCACGCATGCCGGTTGCAGCTGGCGCATGATCCGGCGGGCCTGCCATAGCGAGCGAAGCAGCTGCCAGGGAGCCTTGAGCAGCGAAGCCATGCCCTTGCCACGCAGGCCGCTGACATTGATCAGATGCAGCGGCAGGCCAGCGGCCGGGACCACCTCGTTCTCGATACCGCGCGGGGTGCCCAGCCAGTGGACCTGGTAGCCGCGGCTCTGAAATTCATGCGCGCAGGCCAGGGCCGGGAACACGTGCCCCCCGGTTCCACCCGCCATGATCAGGACGTTAGCGGCCACGGGCGACCTCCTTGGCCAAAGGCGCTTCGGCGAAATCCTCTTCGCTGAACTCGACGTCCTCGCTGCCCAGCACCGTGCGGCTTTCCCACTCGATGCGCAGCAGCAGCGCCATGCTCGCGCAGGTAACCACCAGCGAGCTGCCACCGTAGCTGAGGAAAGGCAAGGTCAGGCCCTTGGTTGGCAGCAGGCCGACGTTCACCCCAACGTTGATCAGGAACTGGCCAAGCCAGAGGAAGGCGATTCCCCAGGCCACGTAAGCTGCGAAAAACTGGCGTGCCCGCTCCGCCGACAGGCCGATATACAGCGCGCGGACGCCGACGAAGGCGAACAGGGCAATGGTAAGCAGCGCGCCGACCATCCCCAGTTCTTCGGCGAGCACCGAGAACACGAAGTCGGTATGGGCCTCAGGCAGGTAGAACTGTTTCTGCACGCTGTTGCCCAGCCCCACGCCGAACCACTCGCCGCGGCCGAAGGCGATCAGTGCCTGGGTCAGCTGGTAACCGGCGCCGTACTGATCGGCCCAGGGATCGGTAAAGGTAATCAGACGCTGGAGGCGATACTCCTGGGTCTGTACGAGGATCACCACGGCACCGACCGCGGCGGCCACCAGCAGCGAGAAGCGGATCATGCCCACCCCGCCGAGAAACAGCATCGCCACAGCCGCGCCCATCATTACCACGGTCGCCCCGAAATCCGGCTCCAGCAGCAGCAGGAATGCCATCGGCAACAGCACCAGGAAAGGTTTGGCGAAGCCCCACATGCTCTCGCGCACTTCCTCCTGGCGACGCACCAGGTAGCCGGCGAGGTAGATCACCACGAACACCTTGGCCAGCTCGGACGGCTGGACGTTGAAGGCGCCAAAGCCGATCCAGCGCATCGAACCGTTCACCTCGCGGCCGATACCGGGGATCAATACCAGGATGAGCAAGGCAAAGGCTGCAAGCAGAACGACCCAGTCCAGGCGCTGCCAGGTGGACAGTGGGACGAGCAGCATCGCGATGGCTGCGCCGTTACCGATCAACAGATAGATGAGATGGCGCACCATGTGGTAGGTCGCATCACCGATGTTCACCGCCGCGACTTCCGACGACGCCGAGGTGATCATGACCAGGCCCAGCCCCAGCAACGCCAGGCAGCCGGCCAGCATGGGGAAATCGAGATCGACCCCACGACGGCTGAACAACGGAGAAGGCGCACTGCGCAGAAAGGCGAGGATCATCTCAGCCCCTCCACTGCGGCGGCGAATACATGGCCGCGCTCTTCGAAATTCCTGAACATGTCCAGGCTGGCACAGGCAGGTGAGAGCAGCACCGCGTCGCCCGACAGGGCAACCTGTGCAGCCAGCTGCACGGCTTCCGGCAGACTCTGCACATGACGCAGGGCAACCGCGTCCTGCAAGGTGGCCGCAAGCCGATCGGCGTCACGCCCAAGCAGGATGACTTCGCGGCAATGGCGCGCGATGGGACTGCGCAAGGCGGAAAAGTCCGCACCCTTGCCGTCCCCGCCGGCGATCAGCACCAGCTTGCCCTCGATGTCGGCACCCAGTCCTTCGATAGCAGCCAGCGCCGCACCGACGTTGGTCGCCTTGGAGTCGTCGTAATAGGCCACGCCCCGGCGTTCGCCTACCCATTGGCAGCGATGCGGCAGTCCGCCAAAGTTGCGGAGCGTTTCGAGCATGTCGGCGAACGGCAGGCCGACCGCATGCCCTAGCGCCAGCGCAGCGAGGGCATTGGCCTGGTTGTGCGCGCCGCGCGTCTTCAACTGGTTGGCCGGCATCAGCGCATCGAACTGGAAGGCCAGGAACTTCTCACCGTTTTCCTCGAACAGCCCGAAGCCCTTGAAGTCCGGCTTGCCCAAGCCGAACGACCAGACCGGTACGTCCTCGCCGACCAGCGGACGGCTAAGCCGGTCGTCGCGATTGATCACCACCTGACGCGCGCCGCGGAAGATCCGGTGCTTCGCCTGGTGGTAGGCCGGCAGGCTGTCGTAGCGGTCCATGTGGTCTTCGCTGACGTTCAGGCAGGTCGCCACTTCCGCGTTCAGCTGATCGGTGGTTTCCAGCTGGAAGCTCGACAGCTCCAATACATAGAGCTCTACGTCCTCTGCGAGCAGGTCCAGCGCGGGCGTGCCCAGATTGCCCCCTACCGCCACCTTGCGGCCGGCCTGCCGCGCCATTTCGCCCACCAGCGTGGTAACGGTGCTTTTCGCGTTGGAGCCGGTGATGGCAATGATCGGCGCCTTGGCTTCCCGCGCGAAAAGATCGATGTCGCCGGACAGCTTTACGCCTCGCGCCGCCGCAGCCTGCAGCGCCGGCGTGCTTATCGCCAGGCCCGGACTTACCAGCAGCTCGCTGGCGCGGCAGAGAAACTCGACGTCCAGTTCGCCGCAGCGCACCTCGATCTCGGGATACTCGGCTTGGAGTGTGGCCAGCTCCGGCGGGTTCGCACGGGTGTCGGCAACGGCAAAGGGCTGCCCGCGGCGCGCCAGATGGCGTACCACGGACATGCCGCTCTTGCCGAGGCCGACAACGATGCGGAACTGGTCGGAAGCGATCAGCACTCTGGGTTACCTCAACTTCAACGTGGCAAGGCCGACCAGCACCAGAATCACGGTGATGATCCAGAAACGGACGATCACCCGCGGTTCGGGCCAGCCCTTGAGTTCGAAATGGTGATGAATGGGCGCCATGCGGAAAACGCGCTTGCCGGTCAGCTTGAACGAGGCGACCTGGATCATGACCGACAGGGTTTCCATCACGAACACCCCACCCATGATGAACAGCACCACTTCCTGGCGCACGATCACGGCAATGGTGCCCAGCGCGGCGCCCAGGGCCAGCGCGCCGACATCGCCCATGAAGACCTGTGCCGGGTAGGTGTTGAACCAGAGAAAACCGAGGCCTGCACCGATCAGGGCACCGCAGAACACGATCAGCTCGCCCGCGCCCGGCACATAGGGAATCAGCAGGTACTCGGAGAAATTCACGTTACCCGAGAGGTAGCAGAAGATGCCCAGGCCGCCACCGACCATCACGGTCGGCATGATCGCCAGCCCATCGAGCCCATCGGTGAGATTGACGGCATTGCTCGAGCCGACAATGACGAAATAGGTCAGCACGATGAAACCGATACCCAGCGGTATCCCGACGTCCTTGACCAGCGGCAGGATTAAGGTGGTCTCAACCGGCGTTTGCGCCGTCAAATAAAGGAATATCGCGGCGCCAAGCCCGAAGACCGACTGCCAGAAGTACTTCCAGCGGCTGGGCAGGCCGCGCGAGTTCTTTTCGATGACCTTGCGGTAATCATCGACCCAGCCAATGGCGCCGAACAGCAAGGTGACCGCCAGGACGACCCAGACGTAGCGATTGCTCAGATCGGCCCAGAGCAGCGTACTGATAGTGATGGCACTGAGGATCAGCGCACCGCCCATGGTCGGCGTTCCGGATTTCGAGAGGTGCGACTGCGGGCCATCGGTACGAACCGACTGGCCGATCTGCCGCAGCTGCAGGCTGCGAATGAGCCACGGGCCCATCCACAGGGACAGCACCAGCGCGGTCAGCACGCCGAGGATGCCGCGCAGGGTCAGGTACTGGAAGACCGAGAAGCCCTTGTGGAACTGTTGCAGATACTCGGCCAGTAGCAGCAGCATCAATGTTTCTCCATGGCAGACGCAGTGAGTTCAGCGACGACCTTGTCCATCGCAGCACTGCGTGATCCTTTGATCAGAAGGGTGGTGCCGTTGCCCTGCTCGACCGCCAGCGCGGCAATCAGGCCCTGCTGGTCGGCAAAATGCTGCGCGCCGGTGCCGAAGGCTTCCACGGCATGCGCCATCAGCGGCCCTACCGCCAGCAACGCATCAACCTTTCCGGCTGCGTACGCACCGACTTCGCGGTGACCTTGCTCGGCCCACTCGCCCAGCTCGCCCATGTCGCCAAGCACCAGTACGGTACGGCCGGCGAAGCCTGTCAGCACATCCACTGCCGCGCACACCGACGCCGGGTTGGCGTTGTAGGTGTCGTCGAT
>JADGMW010000689.1_pt1 | contig 11888 bp, 2 predicted proteins | sample 8641801 | NCBI WGS metagenome assembly JADGMW01 (sample SAMN16272018, study PRJNA661076) | feces metagenome | isolation source: fecal sample from diarrhoea affected cattle A | host: Bos taurus | place: South Africa: Lokaleng Village, Mahikeng | collected 2019-09
GGAAACGGAGGGGTTTTTTGTTTATTAAATGAACCTTCTCCACCTTTCACCCAACCCCCAATACCCAACCCCCAACGATCGGCCGCTCGCGCCAGGGATAGAGGCCGAGTGCCGTGCACCGCCGAAAGCCCGGTGCTCCCCGGTGGTAGTTTATCGGTTAAAGCAGGAGTGGGGTTTTTGCGGAAAGTGCGAATCGGGGAGCAGGCGCCATGAGAATCATCGGACATAATACGCATATTTTCGGTAAAATGCGCCTGATTTAGTGGATATTAGGTTTTAACGAGTTTAGCGGTACTTCATCGGAAAAATTTTTTGTGCGGCTGTTGCGACGTTATTTTTGCGGTATAATTAAATCAGAGTTCCAACAAATGAAAGCACTTTTTCCTGCGTCGATCGATAAAATTTTTACCAAAAGATTGTTAGTTTTAGTTGTGTTGATGTTGTTGATGAACGCTGGAGTTTTTGGGCAGACTGCTGAGGTTAAGGGGTTGGCAATTTCGAAGATTGACGACAGGGGAACCAGTGAGGAGTTGAATATGGAATTGGCATCGTGGCTTACGGGTTCTCGCCAATCTCAATTAAAAACTGAAACTGCGCCTCGGATTTCGACCAATAAGACATCCCGAAAGCAGTTTATAAATTGTGGCATGAGTGTGAACCGGATTTTGAGTCGCACGTTGCTTAAAAAAGTGATGGCCCGTGATACAGGAGTTGTTTAGATAATTCAATATTTCGTACAGTTTAGTTTAGTTTAAGTTAGTTTAGGAAACCTCTTCGTTTATCACGGGGAGGTTTTTTTTTGCGGTTTTTTTAGGATTGTGTAGCCCGGAAAGATGCGTTAAAAATGATTGGTGGTATCTGATAAAGTTAGAAAGAGAATTAGCCGTCGTGAAAAAATATTGTTAAAATATCAAGAATACCATAATTGCCTTGTTAAAGTTGTAGTTTGGCGATGATTTCATACATTTCACCGACGAAGTGATGTTTAAAGTTAATATTATTATAATATTACGCGCTAAACGGCTGCCAGACAGCGTGTCAGATATGTTAATAATATTGTAACCTCTATGAATAGAAAATTACTTTCCCCGAGTAAGCCTGCTAACCATTGCGATGAATGGTTTTCGATTAAGAATTTTATAATTCTTTTATTGATGGTGTTTGTTGGTATGACCGGCAACGCGCAAGTTTCCGCATATACGAATGAGCAAATAGCGATTGATCCGGCGTATGCGCCTTTGGACAATGCGACCAAGGACATCCAAATTGATGGGGTCTGGACGGGTACACGAGTTGCGCCGAACGTGCCGATAGGATTTTCTTTCACCTTTAACGGAGTAAGTTATACGACCCTTCACATTTCGTCTGCTGGTTTTGTAACTTTTGGATCGGCACCGTCAACATCTAATACAACGCCGCTTTCCAGTACTGAAACTTATGCCGGAGCAATCTCCGCTCTTGGTTTTGATTGGAGAATTGGAGCTGTGAATTCGACCGGCGGCGTACAAAACAACGCGATATCTACTTTTCTAGATACTTCTGGCGGAACCGGTAATTCTATTTTTAAAATTGAATATCGTGCGAGGACTCGGAGCGCAACAGGGAATACCATAAGTTTTCAAATTTGGTTGCGTGAGACGAGTAACGTTGTCGAGTTTCATTATTTGAATACAGGTTTAAGTTTGGGTGCGCAGGTTGTGGCTCAGATTGGTTTGCGGGGATCTTCTTCGGTGGATTTTCAAAATTTAACGGGTACAGGTATTTGGCCGGAGGCCCCTACTATTTTTGCGCAAGGAACAGCGCCAACAAATACGGTTGAGATTCGCAATGGAAATAACGCTATAGTTAATCAGTCAAATCGACTTTTCCGTTGGACTCCAGTTAGTTGTCCGGCTCCATCGTCGTTGGCATTGGTTACTAGCACTTCAAATAGTGCAACGGCGGCATTTTTAGGATCGTCACCAACGAATGGCTTTCAGTACTATTTGTCAACATCGCCGACGCCACCTACAACGGGAACGACGCCAACGGGCATGATGGCTGCATCGCCATTAAATTTAAGCGGACTGACCGGTGCTACAACTTATTATTTATGGGTTCGTTCCGATTGTGATACATCGCAAAGCGCCTGGTCTAACGGAATAACATTTACGACACTTTGTACGCCATCAAATATTCCGTATTTTTTATATGTCGATCCTTTTTCTGATGGGTTCGCGACTCCCGGTTTGCCGGCGTGTACTTCTACACAAGCCGTAGCCGGGAATCCTTGGGTAACTCAAACTGATGCTCAGGGTGATGGTAGTTTTTTCAGTGAGCACCTTGTTTATAAATCCAGTGGGTCGCAGGCTGCAAATTCATATTTTTATACCAAAGGTGTAAATCTTGTTGCCGGGCAAACTTACCGGCTTTCGTATACGTACGGCGGTTCGACAAATTTGAGTACGCTTTTAAATAAAATGGAAGTGCGATTTGGAAATGCGCCGCTTAACACTGCGATGACAACGCAATTGGCCGATCACCCGAACATTAAGGAATCGCCACTCACAAACGTTGTGAATTTTACCGCTGCCACAAGTGGTGCTTACTATTTTGGTTTCCAGGCATATTCCGCTGCAAACATGGGTGACCTATATCTTGATGATATTGAGATTGTGGAATCAATTTGCTTACGACCGGCAGCGGCTGTGGTTTCAAATGTTGGTTATAGCTCAGCAATTGCAAATTGGGCTGCGCCATCAACGGCTCCATTGTTTGGATATTCCTATTACATATCGACAAGTCCAACGCCACCGACTTATACGACGGTTGCTACAGGATCGGTGCCTGCCGGAGTTACCCAACTTTCATTATCAGGACTCACGGGAAGTACAACCTATTACTTGTTTATAAGAGGGAATTGCGGCGAGCCAGATATGAGTGAGTGGTCGACGGCCGCTAGCTTTACGACCAGCGCTACACCTCCATATTGCATTCCGACTGCAAGTACGTCAGCAAGTACTTATATAACAAGTTTTAGTACTACAGGTGCGGTAACCAACGTCAATAATTCATCGGGTTTTACTCCGGGATATGCTGATTATACAAGTTTAGTTGTTACAGAAAGTCAGGGTGGGAGCTTTGATTTTTCCCTGTCACTTGCGGGGCCTACAGTTGGAATTGCAATCTGGATTGATTGGAATGGAAACGGCACTTTTGAAACTACTGAACGGGTTTATCATTCTGGAACTTCATATGTGGACGGACCTGCTAGTGGAACGATAACTGTGCCTACTGCGGCGCCACTTGGGATCACGCGCATGCGAGTAATGATTGATTATTGGGCTACAAGTCCGAACCCGTGTGCTTTTAGTACGACAACTCCGTCGAGAGGCGAAATAGAAGACTATTCATTTAAGGTAGTTGTTCCGCCACCACCATTAACGATCACGCCATTAACGGCTACGCAATGCGCAGGTGCGAATTCGACCCTAATAACATTGACTTCACCGGTTGGAAACTATGATATCTATAGTTGGTCGCCAAGTACCGGTGTGACCGGAAACGCTACAACCGGTTGGACGATAGCCGCGGGGTCGTCGCTTACCTATACATTAACAGGTACACAAACCGGAGGCGCCCAAAGCGTTAATACGGCACAGTTTAACTATGTCGCTTTACCGCTACCAACTCCGATTACCATTGTTGCTTCGAACAGCGGCGCCTATTGTCAGGGTTCAACCACTGCGGTTGAGTTAGCGGCAAGTGGTGGTGTCGTTTCGGGAGTTCCTGTTTATAGTGAAAATTTTAATAGTGGCGCCGGCGGATGGACGCGCACTACTGTGGGTTCTACAGGAACGACAACACAAATTAACAATGCAGCCTGGACTGTGAGACCGGCGGGATTTATGCCTCTTGGCGGAAGCTGGTTTAATACTGCGGTAAGAAGTAATGATGATTCTGCTTATTTCTTTACCGATGGCGATGTACAAGGAATTGGAAATTTAAACAGACATTTTCTTTACTCACCATCATTCAGTTTAGCAGGTTATACCGCGGCTTCTCTAAATTTCTGGCATTTCTACAGACAATTTACCACAAGTACCGCACGAGTTGAGATTTCGACCAATTCTACCGATGACACAAATGGAAACTGGACAACCTTACAAACGTATACGTCAAGTCAAGGTGCTCCAACTTCATGGGTAAATGTTGTCCTGGATTTAGGAGCTTACGTAGGGCAACCAAATGTTCGCCTTCGATTTAATTTCCAGGCCACATGGGGTTGGGGTTGGGGAATTGACAACGTTTTGGTCTCGGGAAGTGCTACTTCCGCTATTACTTGGTCGCCGGCAGCCGGTTTATTTATGGATGCGGCAATGACAACTCCGTATATTGCAAATACAGGTGCGCAAATTGTTTACGCTGCGCCATCTGCGACACAAGTTTATACTGCAAGCGCGAGCACGCCGGCTCCAACGATTTGTTCAACCTCTACCGCTTCAACGGTCACGGTGACAACGGTTGGTGGAGGAACCATATCGCCACTTGCGCAAACCGTATGCGGTTCAGTTACACCAATTACATTATCAGGATTTTCGGGCACAGTTACCGGATGGCAGTGGTCAACATCACCAACGTTTACAACGTCAACTGATATTCCGGGTAGTGCTTCGGCAACTTTAACGGCAGCCAACATTGGCACGTTTGCCGGCACACGATATTACCGCGCGGTGTTAAACACTGGTTCTTGCACGGTTTATATGCCAACAATTGCATCGGGAATAACCGTTTCAGTTTCGTTTGCAAGTACGACCTGGAATGGCACAGCCTGGAACAATGGTGTTCCAACAATCAACACCGCTGCAATCTTTGCTGGAAATTATACGGCAACGGCTAATTTAAGTGCTTGCTCAGTTCAGATCAACAGCGGAAACGTCGTGGTCAACTCAGGGATAACCCTTACTGTTCAAAATGCTGTTACAGTTTCTGGCGGATCGTTGACTTTTGAAGATGATGCAAGTCTTGTTCAGATAAATGATCTTGCTGAGAATATTGGAAGCATGGTTTACAAACGTCAGACAACGCCAATGCAGAATTACGATTATACCTATTGGTCTTCGCCGTTATTCCCGCAGACCCTGTTGGGTGTATCGCCACTTACTATGGCAGATAAATATATGAGATTTGATACGGCGGCCAATGATTACATATCAGTTCCGCCCACAAGTCTAATGGAACCAGGAAAAGGTTATATTATCAGAACGCCGCAAAACTGGTCGACCGGACCATACATGGCCACATTTACAGGAGGCGTATCAAATAATGGTGTTGCCAACAATGGTGTGATTGGTGTTCCAATTATACTAGCCGGTTCGAATAATTTTAACTTAATCGGAAATCCGTATCCGAGTGCGATCGATGCAGATCTTTTCTATGCTGCAAACTCGGCGTTGATCGATGGTACATTCTATTTCTGGACGCACAATACGCCGATCAACCCGCTTGAGTACGACGGTGATGATTATGCGATTTGGAACTCGGTAGGAGGTATTGGCGCGGCAGGTGGAGGAACTGGAAATACAACCATTCCAAACGGGAATATTGCTGCCGGACAGGGTTTCTTTGTGAAGAGCATTGCAAACGGTTCTGCTAATTTCAATAACTCAATGCGATTAACCGGATTGAATAACCAGTTTTACAGAATGGCGGGCGCGGCGATGCCACAGGTTTTAGAAAAGCACAGAGTCTGGCTTGAATTGAAAAATTCAGCTGGTGCATTTAAACAAACCCTTATCGGTTATGTTCAGGAAGCCACAAACGGGAAAGATTCCAAATTTGATGGTGACTATCTGGATGCCGGAAATATGGTTGGATTGTATTCGCTTCTCGGCGATGATAAATTGTCAATTCAAGGGCGAGCATTGCCATTTAATGTGTCTGATGTGATTCCACTTGGTGCGAAATTTTCGACTGCAGGAAATTTTGAAATCGCATTATCAGATTTTGACGGATTATTTGAAACCCACGGAATTTACCTTGAAGATTTGTTGTTGAATGTTACTCACGATTTAAAGTCGGGGTCGTACACATTTGCATCGCAAGCCGGAAACTTTAATGCGCGTTTTCAACTGAGGTTTACAGGCGGAACGGCACTAGGGACGGGAGACAACGCGATCGATCAGAACTCGGTGGTCGTTTATAAGAATGGTGACGGAATTCATATCAACACTGGCAATGCAACGATGTCGACTGTGAAAGTGCTTGATATTCGCGGGCGATTGGTTCATCAGAAGAACAACATACAAAATACTACTACCACGTTGGCTAATCTCAATGTTCAGGAAGGCGTATTAATTGTGCAGGTGACACTTGAAAACGGCTTAACAATCAATAAGAGAATCGTTTACTAAAAAAAGCAAGATGATCAGCGGATGCAATTTGTTGCAAAATTGTGTCCGCTGATTCTTTGCGTTTAATTGAAACAGGCTAGTCAAAAATACATCAACACGAATAACAATTACATTGCTTTTTTTAATTTAATTTTTAATTTTTTTTTATGAATCTAAACTACGATTGCTTGGGTAGAAGCCATTTGGCTCCACCTAAAATTGATTTTGGAGACGAATTTGAATCGCCTCCAAAAACTTCAAAACAAGTCATCAGCAGATGGCTTTCTTTTATGATGTTGATGTTGATTTTTGGGTCGGTAGACTTTGCGTCTGCCCAAGTCTCCGACTACATTTTTAGTCAATCTACGGGTAGCTACAGTCCAATTACCGATGGAGTGGTATTGGGTAGCGAAACAATTGACGAACAATTGTTCAACAATAGTACCGTGGGTGCAACAGGAGTTCAAACCAATACAGGGTTCCCAATCGGATTTAATTTCGAATATCGAGGGGTGTCGTTTGACAAATTTGCTGTTGCAACAAACGGATATCTTGTTTTAGGAACCGGGTCGTTCCAGATTAAAACAGCGCTCTCTACAGCTATATCGACTTCAGATGCTGCGCTGGTAAATTTAATCTCGGGGTTTAACCAGGATTTGCAAGGTCAAGCCGGATCAACTTTGTCGTATAAAGTTGTGGGGACGGCTCCCAATAGGACATTGGTTGTACAATGGAGCGGATTTAAAAGATTTTCTCAAACCTCCAATATCAATTTTCAAATACGTCTGAATGAATCTAGCAATACAATCAGTTTTGTTTATGGAACAATGACGGTAATTAATGCTGTTAGTGCGCAGGTTGGGCTTAAAGGCTTAACCACTACTGATTTTAATAACCGTAGTTCTACTACCTCGTGGAATTCTACCATTGCCGGTACTACTAGCAGTTCTACAATCACTTTATCATCAACTGTTTCTCCGCCCAGCGGTCTAACATTCACCTTTACTCCGCCACCTGCATGTACGGGAACGCCAACAGCAGGAGTTGTTAGTCCGTTTGACATTACATTGTGTCCGGGTGCATTACCTTCGACATTGAGGCTAAGTGGATATTCTACAAATGTTACCGGAATAACGATTGCATGGCAGAGTTCAACCGATGGTGGAATTACGTGGGGCGCAGCAGTAGGTGGAAGTGGAGCTACAACAGCCACATATACCCCGCCTGCAATGGGCACACAAGAAATCTCATATCGGGCAATAGTGACGTGTAGCGCATCTGGACAGAGTGCAGCTTCTAATACTGCATACTTGAAGTTGCCATCTACTCCTGCCACACAAGCTTCCAATATAGCGAGCGGAACGATTACTACAGCGTCGATTACCGCTACATGGACTAATGGTAATGGAAATCGTCGTATGGTTGTTATTAGTGATTCTGCAATTGTAGACGCAACGCCAACAACCGGAGCTGCGATAACTGCTAGTACAGTATACTCTGGTTCTGGTCAACAAGTGGTATATGACGGAACGGGTACATCGGTAAATGTTACAAATTTAAATTGTGGCACCAATTACAATTTTAAGGTGTATGAGTACACAAGATGTGGAACTGCTTCACCATATACGTATTACTTTAACACAAGTTCCCAGACTAATGTTGCTTCAATTGCAACAACTGCGATGGCTGTGGGAAGTTTGCCTGCAAGCCTCACGGTTAGCGGTTTCACCGGGACGAACCTCGCTGCAGTTTCACCCGGATGGATAGAATCGCGCGCTGCTGGAGCGACACTTTTACCATACGAGTCGACTGCATCTGGTTGGCGAGGTACTACCTTAAATGGTACGCCAACTGCGGTGGTAAATTTATTCTCAAACTCTAAGAATGATTGGATAATTAGTCCACGCATTCTGCTTAGCGAAAACACACGCCTCAGATTTTCGGCAGCTATGACCGATTACGATTCATCATCTGTGGTTGAAAATGGCGGCATGGTAAATTCGGACGATATCGTGCAGGTGTTGGTTTCAACCGATGCTTGCGGACGTACCTGGACACCAATAATGACATTTTCGTCGGCGAACGCAACACAACTCACAAATGTGCTAAAGCCGTTTGTAGCAGATCTTTCGGCTTTTACTAATCAAACGGTTCAGATTGCTTTTAGAGCTCTTGAGAACAATACGAGTCCGGATGATTATGACTTCCATATCGCAAATGTGCTAACTGAGCCGACTCCGGCATGTTCGGAGGTGTTTTTTGTATCTGCTTCAAACGTTACTGACCAAAGCGTAACACTAAACTGGACTGCTTCAACCAGCCTTCCGGCCAACGGGTATGAATATTATATATCGGCATCATCCACTAGTCCAACGGCCGAAACTGTTGCTACGGGTAATGTTGGAGCAGGAATCACCACGACAACAGTAGCATCATTGGCTCCGCAAACTTTGCACTATGCGTGGGTGCGTTCTGTATGTAGCGTGAGCGAAAAAAGCATTTGGTCGCCGGTCGTATCATTTACAACGGCATGCGCACCGCAAAATGTTCCTTACAGCGAAAATTTTGAATCAGTGACAACACCGTCATTACCTGCGTGTTCAACCATTCAAAATGCCGGGTCAGGAAATAATTGGAATACCGCTACGGTGAATGCCAACGGATTTTCATCGAAAGTTTTACAGTATGCGTATAATTCAAGTTTTGCAGCAAACGCCTGGTTTTATACCAATGCGCTTAATCTGACAGCGGGAACGACATACTTAATAGAATATCGATATGGAAATAATTCTACTTCGTATGTTGAAAAGCTAAAAGTCGCTTACGGTACGTCTCCTACAGCCGCAGCGATGACCACGAATCTCGCCGATCATCCGTCGATTTCAAGTGGGGCAGCTCAATTGAACACCATAGAATTTACTCCAACAGCATCAGGAGTGTATTATTTTGGCTTTAATGCGTACTCAATCGCGAATCGCTTTAATCTCTATGTTGATGATATTGCAATTTACGTTAAGCCAACTTGTTATATTGTCACCGGAGTCACAACTTCGAATGTGACCCCGACAGATGCGACACTAGGTTGGACAGCTCCGGTAACTGGGCCATCGCCTGCTTATGAGTATGCGGTTACAACATCTGCAACGCCTCCGGCCACTGGAACTCTAACATCAGGAACTACTGTAACGGTATCAGGACTGTCGACTGTGGAAACTACATATTTTGCACACGTTCGTACGGTATGTGGAGATGATGATAAAAGTTTGTGGACGACATCAACACCATTTACTTTCATTCCCGGAAATGAATGCGTTTCTGCAATCGACTTGGGTTCTCTGACCTCACCGATAACCGGAACCACAGTAGGTTTTAGTGGTAATTTTGATCCAACCTGTAATAACTCAATTACAGGTGCTGCGGGATCAGATGTATTTTACTCCATCAACGTTCCGGCTTCTTATACACTAGTTGTAGGTACAACTAACATTAATTGGGATGCTGTAAATACTGTATTCTTCGGTTCATGCGCGGCGTCAACTCAAATTACTTGTACTGATAATAATAATTTTACAACTACTTGGAAGAATACTACCGGTAGCGACCAAACGGTTTACGTGGTAATTGATGCTTACAATATGGCATCAGGAACGTACTCATTGAACTGGACTCTCTCTCCGCCGCCAATCGTGGTAACGACATTTTCGCCAACGACAGTTTGTTCTGGCGATATTTCTCAAACAATCGTCACAATTTCCGGAAGCAATTTCTTAGGCGTGACATCTGTTGAATTAGAAAACATCGCTCAGTCATTTACGATTGTTAATGATGCGACGATTCACGTTGCGTTGAATTCTGACGCTGTTGCTGGTACTTTTAAAATCAGCAATCCGGTGACAAATACCACAACAACGGCATCATTGACTATTAATCCGAGTCCAGTAGTGGCACAGATTACTAATGGAAATCCTATTCTTTGCGCAGGTGGCGCTACTTACGATTTGGAAAATCCAACTGCAGGTGGAATCTGGTCGTCATCAGACGCACTGATTGCTACAGTTGACGCAGACGGAATCGTTACGCCAGTTTCAGCAGGAACAGCAACAATTTATTACTCAGCTGTTGATTTTGGATGTACAACTTCGGTTAGTACTACGGTGACTGTAAATGCACCAATTGTATCGTCTCAACCGGTTGGAACTACAGTTGTAACGGGCGATTACGCGACGTTTAGTGTTTCGGCTTCGGGAGATATCACGGGTTATCAGTGGTATGTATCAGACGATTTCGGATCGACATTTACCCCGCTTGCAAATGATGCCATCTACAGCGGTGTAACTACAAATACGTTAACAATTAACGGAGCTCCGGACTATCTTAATGAAAATTTCTTCCAAGTTGTCATTACCGGCCAATCGCCATGCGCACAATTCATTTCTGAAGGTGCCATGCTAATTGTCGGTGATATTGGCGTTGAGCAAGATCCGGCTGATGTTACACTTTGTAGCTCAGGAAACGGTGTTGCGCAATTTACAGCATCAATGACAGGTGAGGTGGAAACTTATCAGTGGTATGAAAATGCAGGACTTGGCATGGAGCCAATTACTGACGGAACTTTTAACGGAATTACCTACTCGGGCGCAACCACAACAACGTTGACCATCAGTGGATTAACGGTTGATAACTCGGGAAGTAGCTATTCGCTTGAAGGTGTTGGCGTTGCAAATTCTGCACTGACAAACCCTGCGATGTTAACGGTAACTCAGGCTATCGTATTTACATCTCAGGTTGCTAACCAATCAGTATGTTATTCAGGTGGAACTTCAATCTTCACCGCAAATCACATTGGAATTGCTAGTGGTTATCATTGGCAATATTCGACAGACGGTGTCACTTTTGCGAATGTTGCGAACGGAATGCCTGTTGGCGCTACGTATTCAAATGCAACGACGTCTGAATTGACAGTTGTGACAACTGCTGCGACTGCTGCTAGTTCGGCAAATTACTATAGAGTGGTTGTTGATGGAAGCTCGGTTTGCCCATCAGTGGAATCATCTGTGGCTCAACTGACAATTTTAACCCCTACAATTATCGATCAGCCTGTGGCAACGACGGTACTTGCTGGGAATTCGACTGCGTTTACCGTTTCAACCTCTGCACCTTCTGCAACGTATCAGTGGCAATATTCGACCAATGGTACTTCAGGATGGACAAACGTTGTTAACGCGACTCCGGCCGGAGTAACTTACTCAGGTGTTACTGGCGCATCACTAAACATTTCAGTCGGCTCGGCAGCTGCAGCAAGTACAGCTCGTTATTATCGAGTTATTGTAACATCAGCAGGTTGCTCTGTTACATCTACTGCGGCAAGACTGACCATTACTGCATATTGTACTCCTGCGCCAAGTTCAGTGGACAATAGCGGTATCACCAACGTTACCATTGGTACCATTAACAATACTACCGGTAGAGAAGTAGGTAACTATGGCAATTATGCGAACTTGAGCACTAATATTGCTC
>JADGMW010000690.1_pt1 | contig 11888 bp, 13 predicted proteins | sample 8641801 | NCBI WGS metagenome assembly JADGMW01 (sample SAMN16272018, study PRJNA661076) | feces metagenome | isolation source: fecal sample from diarrhoea affected cattle A | host: Bos taurus | place: South Africa: Lokaleng Village, Mahikeng | collected 2019-09
GGGTACCATCGAAGGGTTGTCAGGCTACTTGCTCCGACCAGGAGTATCTCGCTTTTCGAGCTGAATGGCGGGGAGGGATGTTGTGAGGCACACCGCGTCGGCGGAAAACGTCGTGAAGGCGCTGGACGATCTGGTCAGCGTCGAGAAGTCCGTCGACCGTGCCATCCTCCAAGCCCTCGGCATCGGACCCAACGACGCCGCCGTGCTGCGGCACCTGCTGGACCTGGAATCCAGCGGGACCACCACGACGACGCCCCGCAGCCTGTCCGACCTCCTCGGGATCTCCTCCGCCGCGACCACCGCCCTGATCGACCGCCTCGTGAACGCGGGGTGGGTGGAGCGCCAGCCGCATCCGCAGGACCGGCGCAGCGTCCTCGTCCGCGCGACGGTACCCCCGGGGTCGCCCGCGCGGCAGCTCCTGGCGGTACGGCGGGTGGCCGTGTCGTTCGCGGCCGCCGGGCTGGGCGCTCAGGAACGGCGGATCGTGGTGGAGTTCCTCGACGAATTGCACCGTGCCGAGCAGCGCTACCTCGCCGAGGCCACCGCCCTGACCGCTGCCACGCAGTCGCTGCCGCGCCGATAGCGCCGCCCCGCCGCCGGGTCAACCCGCTGCGACCTGCCGACGCGATCGGCGAGGGTCGATGGGGGAAGGAGCGGCATGGGCGAACCGCGGGCGTGGATCGGCACCTCCGGGTGGAGCTACCCGCACTGGCGCGGCGTGCTGTACGAGCCGGGCACACGCGACCAGCTCGCGCGGTACGTCCGGGAGTTCGACACGGTGGAGCTGAACACGAGCTTCTACCGGTGGCCGCGGCCGGAGCGGTTCGCGGCGTGGCGCGAACGACTGCCACCCGGATTCGAGCTGGCCGTCAAGGCGCCGCGCGGGGTCACGCACGCCCGCAGCCTCCAGCTCACCCCCGAGTGGCAGGAGCGGATCGCCGCGGGCCTGGCGGCGCTGGGCGGCATGCGCGGCCCGTTCCTGGCACAGCTGCCGCCCGGCGCCGAACGCGACGACGCCCGGCTCACGGCCTTCCTGGAGGGGCTCCCGCCGGACTCGCGCCCCGTCATGGAGCTGCGGCATCCGTCGTGGGTCGATGAGGCGGTCTTCCAGATCCTCGAGCGACACGGTGCCGCCTACTGCGTCATGAGCGGCGCGGGGCTGCCGTGCGTGCTGCGTGCCACCGCCCCGTTCGTGTACGTGCGCCTGCACGGGCCCGACGACACGCTGTACAACGGGTCGTACGGCCGCGAGTCGATCTCGTGGTGGGCCGACCGCATCCGCGAGTGGCTCGCGCAGGGGCGCGACGTGTACGCCTACTTCAACAACGATCTCGGCGGCAACGCGGTGCGCGACGCGTGGGCGCTACGCGACGCCCTGGCCTGACGCGAACGCGTTCAGCCGCTCGACGAGCTCACCCAGCGTCGCCTCCTCGCGCACGAGGCCCAGCCGGATGAATCCCCGCCCGCGGTCACCGAAGCCGTCGCCGGGCGCGACGGCCACGCGCTGCTCCTCCCGCAGCCGGCGGGCGAACTCGACGGCGTCACCGCCGCCGGGGACCCGCACCCACACGAAGAACGAGCCGTCCGGGCTCGCCACGTCCCACCCGATGCGCCGCAGTCCCGCCACCACGACGTCGCGCCGTCGCTGATACATCACCACGAGTTCCGCAGCCGCGGTCTGATCGCCCGACAGCGCGGCTGCGGCGGCCTCCTGCGCCGCTCCGAACAGCGTGCTGAACGCGTGCGCCTGATAGCGGGCCATGGCGGCGATGAGGGAGGCGTTTCCGGCGGCGAACCCCACGCGCCATCCGGCCATGCTGTACGTCTTGGACAGCGTCTGGACCTCCACCGTGACGTCGTGGCCGGGGTCCACGGCGAGTGCCGACAGCGGACGGCGTCCGTCGAAGCCCAGCGCGGAATAGGCGAAGTCGTGGATGAACGCCGCCCCCGTGCGCCGCGCGAACGCGGCGGCGGCCTCGAACGTCGCGGGCGTCGCGAGGGCGCCGGTGGGGTTGTTCGGGTAGTTCAGCAGCAGCACCGAGGCGGATGCGACGCCCGCGAGCGCGTCGAAGTCGGGCTGGTAGTGCGGCTCGGGAAGGGGCAGCGGCACGGTGCGCGCGCCGGCCAGCCCCGTCGCCGAGGTGTAGAGCGGGTACCCCGGGTCGGGCAGCACGACGTTCGTGCCGGGATCGGCGAGGGCCATGACGGCGGCCAGGAGCGCCTCATGCGATCCGTGCGAGACCACGACCTCGGCATCCGGGTCGATGTGGACGCCGTGGTCGTCGCGGTACCGCTGCGCGATCGCGCGGCGCAGCGCCGGGCGCCCCGCGTACGCGGGGTACCGGTGGTTGACGGGGTCGGCGACCTCCCGCTGCATCGCCGCGACGATGTGCTCGGGCGTGGGGAGGTCCGGATTGCCCTTGGAGACGTCGATCATCTCGGGCCCGGGGAGCGCAGCCAACCGCGCGATCTCGCGATCCATCCCGCCCCAGAAGTTCGGCGGCAGGGCCTGGACGCGGGCGGCGGCCCGGAACTCGGTCATCGTCAGCGCCGCCGGAATCGCCGGGCGATGGAGGACCCGATCATCTGGATGCCCTGCACCAGCACGATCAGCGTGATCACCGTGACGACCATCGCGAACCCGTCGTAACGCTGGTAGCCGTACGACAGCGCCAGGTCGCCGATGCCGCCGGCGCCCACCGTGCCGGCCATCGCGGTGGCGTCGATGAGCCCCACCGTCGCGATCGTGACGGCCAGGATGAGCGAGCCGCGGGCCTCGGGCAGCAGGAAGCGCCAGAAGATCTGGAACGGCGAGGCGCCCATCGCCCGCGCGGCCTCGATGACCCCGCGGGGAACCTCCAGCAGCGAGTTCTCCACGAGCCGGCCGATGTAGGGGGCGATCATGACCGTCAGCGGAACGATCGCCGCCCACACGCCGATGCTCGTGCCCACGAGGAATCGGGTGAAGGGGAGGATCGCCACGAGCAGGATGATGAACGGCAGCGATCGGACGATGTTCACCACGATCCCCAGCACGAGGTTCACCGCCCGGTTCGGCAGCACGCCGCCGGGGCGGGTGAGGGCGAGGGCCGTGCCGATCGCGATCCCGAGGATCGACCCGAGCACGAGCGCGACGCCGAGCATCTGCAGCGTCTCGGCGAGCGCGGTGAGGTAGATGTCGGGGGTGATGAGGGTCCAGCGGTCGCCGTTCACGCGATCACGTCCTTCAGGTCGACGACACGCTCGGACAGGTAGGCCCGCGCCGCGGCGACGCGCGCCGGGTCGCCGGTGACCTTGAGGATCATCTGCCCGACGGTGTGCTCCTGGATCTCCGTCATATCGGCGTGGAGCATGTTGACCGAGACGTCCAGGTCGCGGATGAGGTCGGATACGAGCGGCTGCGTCACCTCCTCGTCCAGCAGGAGCAGGCGCCACAGGCCCTCGCTGCCGAGGTGGTCCACGACCCGGCGCGGCAGCCCCTGCGGCACGACGGTGGAGACGAAGTCGCGCGTGATGCCGGCGCGCGGATGCAGGAACGTCTCGAGCACGCTGCCGCGTTCCACCACGCGGCCCTCGGCCATGACCGCCACTTCGTGGGCGAGGTCTTTGATGACGTCCATCTCGTGGGTCACGACGAGGATCGTGGTGCCGTATTCGCGGTTGATGTCGCGCAGGAGGTCGATGATCTGCACCGTCGTGGTGGGGTCCAGGGCGCTGGTGGCCTCATCCGAGAGCAGGATGCGCGGGTTGCGCACGAGTGCGCGGGCGATCCCGACGCGCTGCTTCTGTCCGCCGGAGAGCTCACCGGCGAAGCTGTCGGCCTTGTCGCCGAGTCCGACGAAGTCCAGCACCTCCTCGGCGCGGGCCCGCGCCCGCGCCTTGCCCACGCCGTCCAGTCGCAGCGGCAGCGCGACGTTGTCGCGCACCCGGACGGTCTCCAGGAGGTTGAACTGCTGGAAGATCATGCCGGTGTGCTTCTGCGCGTCGCGCAGGCCCTGCCCGCGGAGCGCACCGATGTCGACGCCGTCGACGACGACGCGGCCGGTGGTGGGCTGCTCGAGGCCGTTGACCATGCGGATGAGCGTGGATTTACCGGCCCCGCTGTAGCCGATGACCCCGAACACCGTGCCTTCGGCCACTTCGAGGGAGACGCCGCGGAGGGCCGCCGTGTCGGCGGCCCTCCCGGGGAAGGTCTTGGAGACGTCGTCGAAGACGATCGTCCCCGATCCGGCGCCGGTCATTCGAACCAGGCGGGCAGGTTGAAGCCCGCGTACTGGGGCGAGGAGGTGATGTACTCGATGAACTCCGGCGACTCGTACGCGGCCTTGATCGCCTCGGCCCAGGCGGAGTCGACGTCGGCGGCGCGCACCGTCACGACGTTGGAGAACTCCACCGGCTGGTCCTCCACCGCCAAGGCGTCGTCGTAGTCGAGGCCGCCGGCGATGATGAAGTTCCCCTGGATGGTGGCGTAGTCCACGTCCTGCAATGCCGGCACCTGCTGGGCGTTCTCGATGTCGGTGATGTTCAGGTTGTAGGGGTTGTCGGTGATGATCGACAGGTCGGCGGTGTTGGGGTCTTCGACGTCGTCGAAGTCGATCCATCCGGCCTCGCGCAGGATGAGCAGGCCGCGGTAGAGGTTCGACGGAGAGTTGGGCACCGTCACGGTCGAGCCCTCGGCGACATCGTCGAGGGAGTCCTTCTTGCCGCCGAACAGGCCCATCCGCGGGGTCGGGATCTGCACGAGGGCGGCGTTGTCCAGGCCCTCCTGGGCGTTGACGAACTCCATGTAGACGGGGTGCTGGATGATGTTGGCGTCGATCTCACCCGTGTCCACGGCGACGTTGGTGACGATGCCGTCGGTGAACTCGACCGTCTCGACGGTGTAGCCCTCCTCCTCGAGGAGAGGCACGATGCCGTCCTGGAACATCTCCAGGTACGGGCCGGGGTTGAAGCCGACGGTGATCGTGGTCTTCTCGGCGGTCTCGCCGTCGCCGGACGGGGCGGTTGCGCATCCGGTCAGCAGCAGGGCGAGCGCCGCGGTTCCGGCGAGCAGGGTGCGGGGATTGCGCATGGACGTCCTCTTTCGCTGAGCAGGGCGGCGTGACCCGGGTGTGTCACCGCCGCTTCGCCACGCTAGGCCGCCCGCCCTCCCCATTCCCATTCCGCCCGTCACACACGGCAACATTCCGCCGCCGCCGGCCCGGTGGCGCCCGTCCGAAAGTGCATCAACCCGGCGAGAGTGCACCGGATGTGGTGCACTCTCGGCGAGGTGATGCACTTTCGGCGATCGGGGCCGGGGCGGGGGCGGGGGGTCAGGCGTCGGCGAAGAGGTTCGAGAGGACGCGACGGGCGAAGTCGGCCTGGCCGGGCGCGGTGTTGGTCAGCATGATGAGGCCCTTCCACAGGGCCCAGCCGCGCCCGCGGGCCCACGTGGCGTCATCGAGGGCGAGGTCGCGCCGGAACACCGCCGCGGCGGAGCCGGAGAGGAAGGTCCACATCGGCACCGTGTCGCACGCGGGATCGCCCACGGCCGCGCATCCGAAGTCGACCACGGCCGCCAGCCGCCCGTCGCGCACCAGGAGGTTCGCCGCGGCCACGTCGCCGTGCAGCCAGCGCGCGGGTCCGGCCTCGGCATCCGCCGCCACGGCGTCGCGCCAGATCCCGTCGGCGAGGACCCGTTCGCGGCCCGACACGCGGTCGAGCATGTCGCGCACCTCCTGATCCCAGTGCCCCACCGGGCCGCCGCGGTGGGCGCTGTGCGTCCCCGGCCCCGGGCCGCCCGCGGGATCGGCCGTGCGCAGGGCCACCAGGAAGGCGGCGAGGTCGGCGGCGAACCGCTCGAGGTCGTCGATGGATGCCTGCGCGGCCGGCGTCCCCGGCATCCACCCGTACACCGACCACGGTGCCGCGAAGCGGGGGCTCGGGCGCCCCCGGCCGTGGACGTGGGGGATCGGCAGGGGCACGGCGGCGGCCAGCTGCGGCAGCCACGTCTGCTCCTTCTCCACCTGCGGCACGTAGCCGGGGGCGCTGGGCAGGCGGACGCTCAACTCGTCGCCGAGGCGGAACATGCGGTGGTCGTTACCCCCGGCCGCCACGGGGCGCACCGGGAGGCCGGCCCACTGCGGGAACTGCTCGGCGAGCAGCTCGCGCACCAGACCGGCGTCGATGCGCTGGGCATCGACGGCGCCCGCGGGGCTCACTGCGTGCCGCGGCCGGTCTTGTTCTGCAGCCGATCGATCTGCTCGGAGGCCTCCGCCTTGCTGATGTCGGCGGGGATCTCCTCGCCCGCCTCCCGCGCGAGCGTGTCGAGGTAGCTGCGCTGCGGTGCGGTCATGGGTTCGTCGCCGGTCACCCAGGTCGACGGGTCCTTCTCGGCGGAGTTATCGGGATTCCCGGTCGCGCCGAGCATCTCGCGGTCGTCGTTCGTTGCGGAGTCGTTCGAATCGGACATGCGTTGGATGTTAGGTGGAGGGTCCGACGGCGCCACGGGGGCTTGACGGATGCGGCGGTGCCGGTCCCCGTGCCCCGCCGGCGTCAGGTCGGCGTCGACGCGTCCGCCCCGGCGCCGCCCGCCGCCCGGGCCAGACGCCGCCGTCCGCGCACCCACGACAAGAACACGCCGGCGGCGTACACGAACAGTCCCCCTGCGACCACGGCCAGGACGATCACGCGGTTGGGGCCGTTGAGGACGTTGTTGACCCAGCCCAGCAGCGGCAGGCTGTACCAGAGCGTCCCGCGGATCTGCACGGCGCGCACCGGCTCCGGATCGTTGCCGGGATTGTTGTCGCCCTTGGTGATAAAAGTCAGTTCGCCGTTCTCGTACGTCTTGGACACGACGCGGTGGCTCACGACCGCGGCCTCCCCCGAGCGGATCTGGTAGGTGACGACGTCGCCGACGCGGATGTCTTCGGGGTCGGTGGGCCGGATGACCACGAGCGTGCCCGGCGGAAGCCGCGGCTCCATCGACTGCGTGAGCACCGTCATGGCGCTGCCGCCGGCGAGGGCCGGCACGCCGATGACGGCCGCGGCCACCGCGAGCATCAGCACGAGGACGGCCGCGCTGAGCGACACGCCGAGGTAGTGCAGCAGGCTGTGCTTGCGTGCTTCCTCGCGTGCGGCCACGCGCCGGGCGCGCCGGGTCGGGCGGAGGTCGGAATCGGGAGTTGTGTGGGTCATGAGCAGCGCAGGGAGGGGAAGAGGATGCCGAGGTTCCACGGCGTCGTGCGGATGACCGAGACCGGCTGGCTCGGTGCGGCGGTGGTGCCCGAGGTGACATCCCGCGCCTCGACGGCGAGGGCGAACGTGCCGTTGCGGGGCAGGTCGTAGCCGCCGAGGGTGACGGATGCCGTCGCCGCGTCGGCGGTCACGGTGTCGACCGTGTCGCCGGAGACGGTGTCGACGAGGCGGTAGGTGACGGGTGAGCCGGCGACGCGGTTGGCGGGGGCCGTCCACGCGAGGGTGACCTCGCCCCAGCGCGACGCGGTGCACGTGAGGGCGCTCGCCGAGTCGATGCGGTAGGCGGTCTGGATGAACGGCGCGGACTCGGCGGTGGCCGTCCAGTGCGACCCGACGGCACCGGTCACGCGGAACGCGACCGTCACGCTCTGCCCCTGCAGGGCGGCGTTGGCGGCGGACGCATCCGCTCCGGAGATCCGCGTGGCCACGCACACCGTGACGGTGGTGCCCGGGGCGATCGTGCGCGCGCCGGCGGGGAGGGCGGGGGCGGGATCGGCGAGGGTCGTCGTGATGACGCCCGTGCTCGGGACCGTCGTGCCGCACGTTCCGGTCCACAGCTGCAGCGTGGTCTTGTGGGCGAGGGCCGCGCTGCCGGTGGACCGGCTGGCGAGGGTGTAGGTGAGCGGAGCGCGGCCGGTGTTGGCGATCGCGAGCGTTCCGCGGGCCGTCGGGGAGGCCGTGCCGGCGTACCGATACGTGGTGGTGAGGCCGCCGGCCTGCGTGAGGGTCGTGGCGACCGTGGCGGAGGACGCCTGCGCGGTCACGGTGGCGCTCGCCAGCCAGGCGGCCGCGGCCGCTCCGCCGCTGGCCAGCGCGACGAACGTCGCGACCGCAACGATCGGGACGAGAAGCCGGCGGCGGGTCATCGGGACACCTGGGATCCGGAGACGGTGAGGGACAGGGCGCCGGCCGCAGCGCCGGCCGCCGCGGCGGGTGCGGCGACGGGCAGGCCCACCCCGATGCACAGGGTCGCCGCGGCACCCGGCGCCAGGGTCTGGGCGAGGTCGGCGGGGGATCCGAGGGGGGTGGTCACCGTGGGCGCCACTTTACCGGCCGTGCAGTCCGCCGCCGCGCCGCGGCCGGCGGAGACCACGAGTGCCGAGGTGAACGGCGTCGCCGGGGCCGAGGAGCCCTGCACCGAGAGGGCGAGAGGCGTCGTGCCGTCGTTGCGGACGGTGGTGGCGGCGTACACGGTCTTGCCGGGGTACAGGTCGGTGGCGTTCAGGGAGAGGGGGGTGAGCGACAGCGCGGCAGACCCGGCGGTCACGGTGACCGCCTCGGCAGCGGGGGCGCTGCTGGCCCACGCGGCGAACGTTCCGCCGCCGGCGACGATCCCCAGGACGATCGCCCCCGCCGTGCCGAGCGCGGCGAGCAGCATCCGCACCGGCGCGGAAGCGCGGCGCTGCTGCTGCGCGCGTCGCGCAGGGCGTGGGCGGGGGCGAATCATCCTGGTCCTCATCCGTGTGGGGGGCTCGCGCCCGGGCGTAGCCGCGGGGCGGGTCAGTTGGTGTTCTGCGTCAGTGTGACGGTGAGGTCGCTGAGGTTGACCGCGCCGCCCATGGCGTCGTTGTTGCCGCCTGCGGTGTCGCCGGCGGGGAAGGCGATCGAGACCGTCACGGTCACGTCCTCATCCACGACACCGCTGCCGGGAGCGACGGTGAAGGTCGGGCCGGTGCCGCTGATGCCCTCGCCGGAGGCGGTGAGCGTGGCGTTCTCCTGCAGGTACCCGGCGAGCGCCTGGTCGGATGCGTCGGCCAGGTCTGCCGCGGCGATCGAGCCGCCGGTGAGGGCGAGCGTGGCCTGGATGCTGTCGCCTTCGGCGCTGACGGACAGAGTCTTGCTGTAGGTGAGGACGTCGCCCGGCGCGATGGCGTAGGAGGCGAGGTCGATGGTGGTCCCGTTGGCGCTCCAGACGCCGGCGACGCCGGAGTCTTCGACGACCATGTTGCCCGACGCGATGGTGGCGCCTGCGGTGGTGGCGGAGGCGTTCCAGCTGGCGAAGGTGCCGGCGCCGCCGAGGAGGAGGGTGACGCCCGCGGCGGTGGCGATCGAGGCCTTGACGAACTTCTTCATGGGATGTCCTTTGCTTCGCGGCGGTCGGCCGCAGATGAGGGGTGGATGCCGCGGGCCTGTTCCCGATCCGATCCGGACCGGCTGCCCTTGCGACATCTCCAGTCTTGAACCCCTGCCGCAACGTTCGGCCCGGGTAATGGCCAGCCTCGTCGCAGGGTTGCCGCAGGGTCTCGGACACCCTCGTCGTCGCTCGAGCAGGCGAACCTCAAGACGATCTGAGGAAACCCGCACGGCGGCCAGAGCATCCCCGCCGTCCTCCCCGAAAGTGCACCAGATCGGCGAAAGTGCACCGGATGTGGTGCGGTTTCGCCGAGTCGATGCACTTTCGCGGTGCGGCGCGCGCCTACATCCCGAGGCGGTCCAGGTAGGCGTTCGCGAAGACGCCGCGGGGATCCAGGGCGCGGCGCAGCGAGCGGAAGTCGTCCCAGTGCGGATAGAGGTCGGGCAGCCGGGGCGCCGCGGCATCCGCGTCGAACACCTTGCCCCAGTGCGGACGCGCGGCGAACGGCTCGAGGGCGCGCGCGATGTCGGGGAGGACCGCCTCGACCTCGGCCTGCCGCGGCTGCCACGTGAAGTGGATGCCGACGACGCCGCCGCCCTGGGCCGGTGAGAGCCACAGGTCGTCACCGGCGACCGTGCGCACCTCGCACACCAGCAGCAGCGGAGCGATCTCGCCGGCCAGCGCCCGCACAGCGCGCAGGGCGTCGCCCGCATGCTGTCGCGGGACGAGGTACTCCGTCTGCAGCTCATCGCCGTTGGACGGGGTGTACTCGAGCTTGAAGTGCGGAAGCCGCGCGAGCCAGGGGCCCGGCACGCCGAGCTGCTCGGTGCAGTGCTCGGGGTCGACGCCGGGCAGCGGATGCCGCTTGACCGTCGCACGGCGCGCACCGGACAGCGTGTGGGGTGCGGGTCCGGTCTCGGTGGTGCGCTTGACCCACACCTGGTCGATGACGTCGGGGTCGAGCCAGGTCGTGAACAGCGAGACGCTGTATCCGGCGGCGGTGATCGCGCTGAACCCGGTGAGCGCGGCATCCAGTGGGAGCTCCTCGTACACCGTCTGGGCGATGTCGAAGCGCGGCACGATGTCGAGCTCGAGCGTCGTCACGACCCCGAGCGCACCGAGAGACACGACCACGCCGGGGAAATCGGGATCGCCGCGGCGAAAGGTGCGCAGGACGCCGTCGGCGGTGACGAGCTCGACCGCGGCGACGGCCGACGCCAGCGACCCCACGGTGTCACCCGATCCGTGCGTGCCGGTGGCCACGGCCCCCGCGAGGGAGATGTGCGGGAGGGAGGCGAGGTTGGCCAGCGCCCACCCGTCGCGCTCGAGCCGCGCGGCGAGGTCGCCGTACCGCAGGCCGGCTGCGGCCCGGACGACGCCGCGATCGGGGTCGATCGACACCTCCGGCGGGAGCGCGGCGACCGAGACGGCGACGCCGCCGGTGTCGGCGACGGTGTTGAAGCTGTGGCGTGTGCCGAAGGGTTTGATGCGGGCGGCGCGCGACACCACCGCGGCGAGCTCTCCGACCGATGTCGGCGACACCGCCTCGGCCGCGGAGTAGACGAGGTTTCCCGCCCAGTTCCGCCGCCGGCCCGCGGTCATCACTCCTCCGCCAGCACCACATCGGCCACGAACGGGCCGGCCGGGAGTTCGACGTCGGCTTTGGCAGCATCCACGGTCATCCGGTAGGTGCCGGCGAACCCGCGCACCGCCACGACTCCGTCGGCATCGGCCGCGACGGATTCCGGCGGAGTCCACCACTGGCCGCGGATGAGGTCGTGCAGCGCGTCGTACGCCGGTTTCCGGGACCCGTCCGCCCGCACGAGGCCCGCCGGGGCGCCCAGCCATGCGCCGGCATCCGTCAGCCCCCAGTAGGTGACCGACTCGACGGCGGGATGGGCGAAAGCCGTGCGGTAGTGGCGGACGATCTCGTCGGCCTGGCGCGCCTCACCCTCCGGGGTGGACGGCCACTGGTCGACGACGTAGTCGTTGAGGTCGACGATGTGCGGCGGCATGAGGTCGCCCGACACGAGCGTCGTCTCGGTCAGCTGCAGCGGCAGGCCGAAGCGGGCGAACCGGTCGAGCACGCCGCCGATCTCCTCCTCGCCGCGGAAACCCTGGTGCATGTGGGTCTGCAGCCCGATCGCGTCGATGGGCACCCCGGCGTCCAGGCTCTCGTCGATGATCCGCTCGTACGCCGGCGACAGGTCGAAATCGTTGAGGACCAGGCGCGCGTCGGGTCCGGCCGCCCGCGCCTCCTCGAAGGCCATCCGCACCATCCCGAGCCGGCCGTGCCGCTGCGCGAGGCGCGTGAGGGCGTTGTCCTCCGCCGTGAACGCCGGCAGGATGACGGCTTCGTTGATCGCGTCCCACAGATCCACGGTGCCGGCGAAGCCGGCCACGACGGTGCGGATCCGCTCGCGGACGGCCTCCTCCACGGCGCGGTCGTCGAGGTCGAGCAGCCACGTCGGGGCGAGCGTGTGCCACACCAGCGGGTGCCCCTTGACCCTCACGCCGCGGTCGCGGAACCACTCGGCGGTGGTGCGCAGCCGCTCGGTGTCCGGCTGCCCCTCGACCG
>JADGMW010000691.1_pt1 | contig 11869 bp, 12 predicted proteins | sample 8641801 | NCBI WGS metagenome assembly JADGMW01 (sample SAMN16272018, study PRJNA661076) | feces metagenome | isolation source: fecal sample from diarrhoea affected cattle A | host: Bos taurus | place: South Africa: Lokaleng Village, Mahikeng | collected 2019-09
GGGTCGGCTACGAAAGCCCTTCGCAATTTAGTCGCGAGTACAGTCGACTGTTTGGCACCTCGCCGGTCAAGGATATCGCCCGGCTGCGCAGCACCGCCTGACGTCACCGCTCAGCCGCTGGATCTGGCACTTCACGCAGCGCCTGCGCCGCATCGATGGCACGCGGAAAGCCTGCGGTGACGGTAGTGAGGTAGACCACCTCCTTCAACTCGTCACGTGTCGCACCCAGGCGCAACGCGTAGCCGGCATGGATCTTCATATACGCCAGGTTACCTTGCGCGGCGAATGCGGCCACTGCGGCCAGCTGACGGGTGCGGTCATCCAGCCCCGTTCGGCCCCAGACATCACCCAGGGCGTAGGCGGTGACACTGTCGGCGAGAAAGGGGTAGTCCTCGCGCAGGGCGTTGAGTACCGGTTGCCCGGCACCGCCGGAAAGATGATTCATGACGTCCATGCCTCGCTCGTGGCGTTCGTTGCCCTGCGCGTTCAATGAAGCGAGGGTGCCGAGTAGCCCAAGCCAGGCCGCGAGCAGCGAAGCGTTGATGTTGGTTTTCATCTCGGAGTCCTCAGTAGAGGCTGGCGGTCGGGCGAACCACCAGCTCGCTGACGTCCACATCGGCGGGCTGCCCAATGGCATAGGCAGCGGCGCGGGCAATGGCCTCTGCCGGCATGGCGATCCGGCGGAAGTCAGCCATGGCAGCCTTTGCGCCTTCCTCGGTGATGCTCTCGGCCAGCTCCGACTCGGTCACCCCGGGGGAAATCAGCGTGACGCGAATGTCGCCACCGACTTCCTGGCGCAGGCCTTCGGAGATCGCCCGCACCGCAAACTTGGTCGCGCAATAGACGGCTGCGGTAGGGCTCACCGTATAGGCGCCGATGGAGGCGATGTTGATGAACTGGCCGCTGCCCTGGCGCTGCATCAGCGGCAGCCCGGCGGCAATGCCGTGCAGTACGCCACGGATGTTCACATCGATCATCCGGTTCCATTCGTCCAGCTTGAGGGCATCCAACCGGGACAATGGCATCACGCCGGCGTTGTTGATGATCACGTCTACGCGGCCGAGCTGATCGCAGGCGAAGTCGACGAAGGCCTGGGTGTCTTCCTGGCTGGTGACGTCCAGGGTGCGGAACAGGGCCTTGCCGCCGGCTTCGTTGATGTCACCGGCCAGTTTCTGCAGACGCTCCTCACGCCGTGCGCCGAGTACAACCTGGGCTCCCTGACTGGCCAGCAGGCGCGCCGTGGCTTCGCCGATGCCGCTGCTGGCACCGGTGATCAATATCGTTTTTCCGCTGATGTTCGACATGGGGCTTGCTCCGCATGGTTGAGGTCTCGCAGCGCTAACGGCTGCGCGCTCAATCTATGGCGAGGGGAGGCCTGGGGGGTATGTCGATCCTGTCGAGGGCTTGCCTGATTCTGGGCCGCTGTCAGCTTTCGCTGTCGGCCCAGCTTTCCGGCCGGTTGATGTGATCCATCAACTCACGCAGCCGGCCATGGTCGCGGCCGTTGAACAGGAAGCTCAGGCGCGGCAGCGATTGCAGTTCGGGTTCATCCATCTCCTGCTCGCAGCAGGGCTGATGCTCGAATTGCCCGCTCAGGCAGAGATCGGCGAAGTGCTCATTGAGGTGGGCGAGGGTGGCGCCGCTCAACCGGTGGTTGAGGCGCATGACGAAGCGCTCCTGAAAGCGCCTGCTGGAGTGGAAGTTGCGGTAGAAACCGGCGATCTCCTGCGCGGCATCCTCGGGGTTATCCACCAGACGCATCAGCCGCATGTCATTGGGCAGGATGTAGCGGTTGTCCACCAGCTGGCGATTCATGAACGCCAGGGCGTCCTTCCAGTACGAGCCGCCCGGCTCGTCGAGCAGAACGATTGGCACCAGCGGGCTTTTGCCGGTCTGGATCAGGGTCAGCACTTCCAGCGCCTCGTCCAGGGTGCCGAAGCCGCCGGGGCAGAGCACCAGCGCATCGGCCTCCTTGATGAAGAACAGCTTGCGCACGAAGAAGAAGTGGAACGACAGCAGGTTGTCCGTTCCATCCACTGTGGGGTTGGCGTGCTGTTCGAAGGGCAGCGTGATGTTCAGGCCGAGGCTGTTGTCCAGGCCGGCACCCTCGTGTGCGGCGGCCATGATGCCGCCGCCGGCACCGGTGATAACCATCAGGTCATGGCGTGCCAGGGTGGCGCCGAGTTCACGGGCGAGGGCGTACAGCGGATCCTCGATGGGGGTGCGCGCCGAGCCGAACACGGTGACCTTGCGCCGGCGCTTGAACTGATCGAGGCGGCTGAAGGCGTGCTCCATTTCGCGCATGGTCTGCAGCAGGATCTTGGCATCCCAGCGGCTGCGGTCGGCCTGCGCCATGCGCATCACGGTGACCAGCATTTCCCGGTAGAGCGGCAGGTTCTGGCTGTCCTGCGGCACCACCAGCGCGGCGAGCTCGTCGATCTTCCGGGTCAGGTCGATGTCGCTGACCTTGAAGTGCCGGGCGAGATAATCGTCCGATTCAAATGACATTCATTCCTCACTCATGTCTCTGGCGGCTGCGACGGGGTGCCGGAGCCGCCATGGGCGTTCGTCTGGCCCTGGCTCAGAGCGCGATGCGGTCGCCAGGTTCAGGGATTCGGGCTTCCCAGTCCAGGCTGTCGCGCAGCTTCTGTTGCAGCGCCTTCATGTTCTCCAGCTCGCCGTGCACCAGGTACAGCTCGGGGCGTGGCTGGAAATGGCTGACCCATTCGATCAGCTGGGACTGGCCTGCGTGGGCGGAGAATCCACCCAGGGTATGCACCTGGGCATTCACGGCGATGCGCTGGTGCATCAGCTTGACGGTCCTGGCGCCATCGACGATGGCCCGGCCAAGCGTGCCCCGGGCCTGGAAGCCGGGAATCACCAGATGGCATTCCTCGCGCCAGAGGTTGTGCTTGAAGTGATGCAGGATGCGGCCGCCGGTGCACATGCCGCTGCCGGCGATGATGATCACGCCGCTCTTGAAGCGGTTGATGGTCATCGATTCCTCGGCTGTCGGGGTGGTCTTCAGGATCGGCAGCCATCGCTCGATGCGGTAGCGGCCGTTCTGGTCCGGCTGGATCCGCGCGGGGTCGGCTATCTCCAGCTGTTCCTGGAAGCGCGAGTAGATGGCGTTGGCGCGGATGGCCATCGGGCTGTCGAGAAAAACCGCCTGCTGGGGCAGGCGCCCCTGCTGATAAAGCAGGCCCAGGTAGTAGATCAGGTCCTGGGTGCGGCCGACTGAAAAGGACGGCATCAGCACGTTGCCACCGTCGCGGTGGGCCTGGTGCAGGATCGCCTCCAGCTCGTCGATGGTGGCCTGATGGTCACGATGATCGCGGTTGCCGTAGGTCGACTCCATCAACACCACGTCCGCCTGCTGCAACGGGGTGGGCGAGTGCATCAGCGGCGAGCAGCTGTTGCCCAGGTCCCCTGAGAACACCAGGCGGCGAGTGCGGCCGAAATCCTCGACATCAAGCTGAACGATGGCAGAGCCGAGAATGTGGCCCGCGTCGTGGAAGGTAACCTGGACGCCAGGTGCGGCCTCGAAGGGCTCGGCATAGTCATGCGGGCGCCGTTGCTGGAGCATGCGCTCGGTATCGGTGACGGTGTAAAGCGGCGTGAGCGGCGGCTTGCCCAGGCGGGCGCGCCAGCGGTTCTCCCACTCGGTGTCCTTCTCCTGGATATTGGCCGAGTCCAGCAACATCAGCTCCAGCAGTTCGCTGGTCGCGGTTGTCACATGAACCGGGCCCTTGAAGCCTGACGCCGTCAGCCGCGGCAGCAGGCCACTGTGGTCTATATGCGCGTGGGAAAGCACCACGGCATCCAGCGTCTTCGGGTCGAAAGGGAAATTGGCCCGATTGCCTTCTTCCTCCTTGCGTCGTCCCTGCTGCATGCCGCATTCCAGGAGCACGCGAACGCCCTCGTGGGTTTCGATCAGATAGCAGGAGCCGGTGACCTGCTGGATGGCGCCAAGAAAACTGAGCAAAGCCATGAATTAGTCCTGTGCGTACGATGCTGTCCATAATGCCCTTTGCCGGAGCCTCGGCGTCTTGATTCACATCAGCGTCGGCCCAACGAGGGCTGTCTAGACTACCTCAACCGCCAAGCCACGGAGCGATCCCATGAGTCAGCTACTCCCCAGCCTTGCCGAGCTCGACCAGCACGCCGAAGCGCAGCCCGCGTTTGCCGCCTGGCGCGCCGGATATGGCCCGATCGAGCATTCGGCGGAAACCCAGGCGGCCGTATTCCGGCTGGCGCACCAGCTGGTGCAGGCGAATCTGCAGCCGGATGTCGACAGCGTCTATCGTCTGCTCTCGGCGATCGATCGCCTTGGCTCGGCCGGCCTCTGGCTGGTGGTGCACATGACCTACGCCCGTCGGGTTCGGCTCGATGGTGCTCCGCTGGAGGCCGAGGATTTCAAGGAGACCCCCGAAGGCCACACGGGCGGCGCGCTGAACATGGTGCCTGCCTATGCCGGTTATCTGGGCCTGAATGCGCTGACTGGCAGCACCCGCGGCTGGTTGATGGGGCAGGGGCATTGCGTGGCGGCGATCGAGGCCCTGAACCTGCTCACCGGCAACCTGCACCCCGAGCAGGAGCGGGCCTATGCCGATGGTGAAACCGGCATGAACCGGCTGCTGCAGGACTTCTACGGTTATCAGCTGGCCAGCGATGGCAGCCCGGCCGCGCCGCTGGGCAGCCATGTCAACGCGCACACGGCTGGCGGCATTGCCGAGGGCGGCTACCTGGGCTTTGCCGAACTGCAGTACGCGCACATTCCGCTGCCGGGCGAGACGCTGGTGGCCTTTCTCTCCGATGGGGCCGCCGAGGAGCAGCGCGGCAGCGACTGGATCCCGCGCTGGTGGCGCGCCGAGGATTGCGGGCTGGCACTGCCGATCATGATCGCCAACGGCCGTCGCATCGAGCAGCGTACCCAGCTGGCTACCGACGAAGGCTTGGCGGGCTTTCGCCAGCATCTGTCGGGCTGCGGTTTCGACCCCATGCCCTTCGACGGTCGCGACCCGGCCGCGTTCGTCTGCACGCTCTGGGAGATGGAGCAGCGCCTGGCCCGGCGGGTCGAGGAAAAGGAGCGCGGCATCCTCAACTATCCATTGCCGATTCCCTACGGCATTGCCGAGACGGTGAAGGGCTTCGGCTTCTACGGCGCCGGTAGCAACGCGGCGCACAACCTGCCATTGCCGGGTAACCCGCGGCTGGACGAAAAAGCGCGCGAGCTGTTCAACCAGCACGCGGCACCGCTGTTCGTCGCCGCCGATGCGCTGCAGGAAGCGCGCACGCTGCTGGCGCGCAACCGCCAGGGCCGTCCGCTTGAGCGCGACAACCCGATGGCCCTGCGCCGCCCGGCAGCGCCGGTGATGCCGAAGCTGGAATACCGCAACGACCGCTGCTCGCCCATGGCCGCAGTGGACCAGTTCTTCGTCGGGCTGGTACGCGCCAACCCCAGCCTGCGGCCACGGGTTGGCAACCCCGATGAGCTGGCCAGCAACCGCCTGGCGGGCGTGCTGCGCGAACTCAAGCATCGCGTCATCGACCCGGAAAGCGACCTGGAAGCGGTGGACGGCAGCATCATCACCGCGCTCAACGAGGAGGCCGTGGTGTCCGCCTGCCTGGCCAACCAGGGTGGTCTCAACCTTGTCGCCAGCTACGAAGCCTTCTGCGTGAAGATGCTGGGCGCCGTACGCCAGACGGTGATCTTCGCGCGTCAGCAGAAGGAGGCGGGGCGTCCTGCCGGCTGGCTGGGCTGGCCGCTGATCGCCACCTCCCACACCTGGGAAAACGGCAAGAACCAGCAGTCGCACCAGGACACCACCTTCTGCGAAGCCCTGCTGGGCGAAATGAACGACATGGTGCGAGTGCTGTTTCCGGCCGACCACAACAGCGCCATGGCCCTGCTGCCGTCGATCTTCCAGGCGCGCGGCAAGCTGGCCTGCCTGGTGATGCCGAAAAGGGACAGGCCGTGTTTCTTCGATCAGACCCAGGCCGAGCATCTGGCACGGGACGGCGCCATCATCGTCGAGGAGTATCCGGGCGAGGACCCGCTGCTGCTGATTGCCAGCGGCAGTTACCAGCTGAGCGAAATACTCCGCGCCGCGGCCCGGCTGAAAGAGGCCGAATGCGCCTATCGAGTGGTCTACCTGCAGGAGCCGGGGCGCTTCCGTGCACCGCGCGACCGTTGGGAAATCGAAGCCCTGGCCAGCCAGGGCGTTGCCGAGCGGCTGTTCCCCGATCACATGGAGATGCGTGTGCTGCTCACCCACATGCGCCCGGAGGTCGCCCGCGGCCACCTTTGGCCGATTCTGCCGGATGCACGGAAGACCTCGGTACTGGGCTATCGCAATCGCGGTGGCACGCTGGACGAAAGCGGCATGCAGTTCGCCAACCGGGCGACCTGGGCCAACGTCCTGGCCGCCTGCGCACGGCTGCGCGATGTGCCGCGCACCGCCTTGCTCACCCCCGATGAGGCCGCTGCGGTGGCCGGCAAGGGTGATCCGACGATTCTGAAATAGGGCGTCTGGAAGGAACCGACCTTACCCCGGCGCCCTAGGGCGCTGGGCAGGGCCGGGCTCCGACTAACAGTCGGAGGACTTGTAGCGCTCGGTGGTGATGGGTTTGTCGCTTTCGTATTCGCTGAACTCGAAGCGCAGGGTGGCGCCCTGATCCATCAGCATGCGCAGGCCCTGGTTGTTACAGACGCTGGCGGCCAGCTGGGTGCGCACCTGCTCGGGGTTGTCGCGCATCTGGGCTGCGTGGCGCGGCTGGACGCTGAGCTGGTTGACCAGTTCCTTGCCGTCGACGCTGTAGCCGACGTCGAGGATGTCCGAGTTGATGGCACGCGGCGTGCCGACATTGCTTTCGCGCGCGACCTGGTTCAGAAGCTGGCTCAGCTGCTGGTCTTGCAGGGAGGCGGCGTGAGCGGTAGGCCAAGCAAGGCAAAGCGTGAGCAGGGTGGTCAGACGGTACATGGTGATCTCCTGGTGACTGCCGACGTTCGACCGGAAGCGGCTGGTGCGGTTCATTCACGGGCGTAGTGAGGCCCTGATAGACTGCGCGGTCCCCGCCGACGGAACCCCTTCATCCATGCCGCATGCCGTATCGCGACTGCGCGACCAGCGCCTGGCTCGCAGTAGCAAACCCTTCGTGGCGCGCGGCTCGCGAGCTGCACGCTGCCCTCGTTGCCGCGTGAAACCCAGCCATTGCCTGTGTCCCTGGCAGCCCGTTCCGAGTGATCTGGGATGTGGCGTTTGCCTGGTGATGCACGACGTCGAGCCGCTGAAACCGAGCAACACCGGCTGGCTGATCGCCGACGTGGTGTCCGAAACCCATGCGTTCAACTGGCAGCGCACCGAAGTCGACCCGGCGCTGCTGGCACTCTTGGCTGATCCCCGCTGGCAGCCCTTCGTGGTGTTCCCTGGCGAGTACGTCGAGCCCGAGCGCGTGGTCACCCAGGTGGCTCCGCTCGAAGGCAGGAAGCCGTTGTTCATCCTGCTCGATGCGACCTGGACCGAAGCGCGCAAGATGTTTCGCAAGAGTCCCTACCTCAACGGCCTGCCTGTACTGAGCCTGCAGTCCGAGCTGGTCTCGCGCTACCGCCTTCGCCGCTCGAAGCGAAGCGAACATTTGTGCACGGCGGAGGTGGCGGCACTCTGCCTCGGGCTGGCAGGCGAGGAGGAGGCCGCCTCGGATCTGGATGCCTGGCTGGATGTCTTTACCGATCACTACCTGGCTGCCAAGCACCAGCGCGCACCCAGCCTGGATGATGCGGCGCATCGGCGCCTGTCACGCGGCTAGCCTGCAGACGCGGCCTGGCATTGCAGCGAGTCCAGGTCGTTGCGCAGGTCCTGCAGGCGACCGTCCAGTCGGCTGCGCTGCGCCTCGCTGGCCATGGCGTGCAGGTCGCTGATCAGCGTCATAGTGGCCTGCTCGTTGTGCGCAAGGCTTGCGCGGTAGGGTTCTGTCCAGAAGGCGTCGGGGTGTTGCAGCACTTGCGTCAGGCGAGCGGGGAAATCCTCGTCGTGGCGCTGTTCCACGACCTCGAGAAGGGCCGCCTGCCAGTGACGCCGGTTGTCCAGCCAGCGTTGATTCTGCGCGCTGAGCGCGTGTGCCCATTGCAGTACCCGCTGCCGCTGCGCCGCATCAAGGGGGCCGGCCCAATGTTCGATGCGTTTCTGCATGCGTTCGGCGCGCTCGCGTATCTGCCGTGGCAGGGCCGGCTCGACGAACTCGTCGTGCAATTCCTGGCGCTTTTCTTCCAGTGTGCCGCGCAGCCGTTCGACCTGCCGTGCATCGAGGTCGCCGAGCAGCTCGATGGCCGCTGGCGTGACCTGTTCAGCGAGGTCGCCGATGGCCTGCTCCATGTTTCGGTAGTGAGTGCGCAGGGTCCGCACCTCGATCCGTGGCTCCCGGGCTTCGCGCTGGAGCCGTTCCAGACCCTTCAGGTAGATCGGTAGCTGGGTGCTGCAATGCCACGCCTGTAGCTCGCGCAGCTGCTGCTCGAGGCGGGTCTGCTGGGCGCCGTTCATGTCCAGGTATTCGTTAAGCGCCCAGGGAATCAGGGTATCCAGGTGCCGGTAGGCCAGGTTCATCCGGCTGCAGGCGCCGAGCAACAGGAGTACCGCGACAGCCAGCAGCAGATGCCGGCCGCGGCCTTCAAGAGGGTTGCCCATGGTGTCCTCGTGTCGTGCGTGCGATCCCAGTAGTAGAGCCAGCCGAGACGGCACAGTTCGATCGGATGGGAGCAAAGCGGAGCTGGCTGTGGTCTCTGTAACAACGGCCGTTGCCGTTTCTGAAAGTCAGCCGGAGATCCTCATGGAAACGCAGATCAAACACCTCAAAGGCGATGAAGTACCCCAGGCCTGGCGCCCTACCTGGGTGGTGTGCTGGGTAGTCGAGGTGGATGGCCAGATCATCGCAGGGCCATACGCTTCGCGGGAGGAAGCCGAGGCTGCCGCCTCCGGCGATCAGGATCCCAAGGTATCGCAGACGCCCACGCCGTAGCCTGGGTGTCGTCTTCCATATCCACCACGCCCTTCATCACATCGATTAAGCGAGCCTAGGGCTCCCCACGGCAATGCTGCGGGCAGGGAAGCGGCTGCAGCCGTGGTGGTTCTGCCACCAGGTCATCGACCAGCGTGAGGGCTTTCTCGAAAGAGGGATAGCCGCTCAGGGCCACATCCAGCTTGCCATAGGCCTGACGGTACCTGTCGGCCATCAACGGGTCGCGTTCGTCGATCAGGTAGGGCTCCTGATAGATCTTGTAAAGCAGGGCGATGGCGTGCGGATGGCCTTTGCGTTGTGCATCTTCCAGATGTTGCAGCACCACCTGGGACTGCGGACCCTGACGGATGGCCAGTAGCGCCTGATAGAAGTCGGTTTCGCCATCGCGGTCCTGAGGTGCAGCGCGCATGAGGAGCGCGTCGGCCAGTTCGTAGCCTTCCTCGTTGGCGGTGGAGATCAGGATCTTGGCCTGGAGCAGATCGTTTTCGTGGAGCAATCGCTCGGCGCGGCAGCCGTCATCGTTCCAGGGCTGGCCGCAGGGCTGGGAAGCGCAGCCACCCAGCGCCAGGAGCAGGCCGATCAGCAGAGTAGTCTTCATGCTGCGCTGTCTCATCCATTCTTGTCGGTGTGTTGGCCTTGTTCGACCGGCGGCGGTCGCGGCTGTTCACTGCGATCTTGTTTCTGCTCGGCGCGCGGATGTGGCTTGCTCCGGAGAAGCTCGCGGTTGCCTGGCGCGAGTTCGCTCTACGCGGCTGCAGCTGTGTGGGTCAGTAAAGCAGCAACGCGTGAGGCATCAAGCCCGCGACGCGACGCGACGCGACGGGGCAGGGGTAGGGCAAGCGGCGGATTGGCTCCTGCCGGAGCGGGGCTGCCGGCAGACCGAATCAGAAGCGCTCGTGCTCGCCCAGATGGCGCCAGTGGCCGACGGGCAGCTTGGCCATCGACAGCCGGCCGATGCGGATGCGCTTGCAGCCGATCACGCGCAGCCCTATCGCTTCGCACAGCTGACGCACATCGCCGGGCTGGGGTTGCTTGAGGGCGATGCGCAGATGGGTTTCGTTCTGCCAGCTGGCCTTGGCTCTGGGCAGGATCCGCCCACGGTGGCCAATACCCTTGTCGAGCAGCGCCAGCCCGTTGGCTTCCGGCTCGCCGTCGACTTCAACGATGTATTCCTGCTCCAGCTTGGCGCGCGCGTCGCCCAGCTTGCGGATCACCTCGCGCTGCTGGCTGAACACCGTCAGCCCGCTCATCTCGGGCTCCAGCGGGAGCAGCTGGGTCTGGCGCACAAGGTGTCGCTTCAGTGGGGTGGTGCGGCTCGGATCGTCAGCCCAGTGAGTGGCTTCGAACAGCATCTGCTGCACGCTGGCCGGATCCGGTGCAGCGGCCTGCCCCGCAGCCTTGTGCATCAGCAGCGTGACAGGCGGCATCTCTATCGCGCGGGCACCGGGCAGCAGCTCGATCCGCTGTGCATCGACCTTGAAGAAGGGCGCTTCGATGATCTGGCCGTCGACGCTGACCCAGCCGCCTTCGATATACAGCTCGGCTTCGCGCCGCGAACAGCCCAATTGCTCGGCAAGGCGTTTGGACAGGCGAGTCGGCTCGGTCATTGAAGGCTCGGGGAGTGAGGGGGGGAGCGAGCGAGCTACTGCCAGAGGCTAATACGGAGCTCGCCAGGAGACTGCGGAGGGTTACTTCTTGCTGATGGTGATCTGGCGCGACGGGCCTTGCGTCTGCCCACTCACCCCGTTGGGGATCTTCTGGATCTCGCCGCCGGCTTTCACGAATGCAGCCATCTGCGCCGCGAGGGACTGGCTGGTTTCGCTGGCAGGTTCTGGTTTGCGCTTGGCTGAGGTGGTCTTGGTGGCCATCGTACTCTCTTTTCCTTTGGACAATCGAACCGGGCATTATACAGATTTTGCAAGACCTCGTTCGATAATCCGCTCGGCGGTGCAGCGGATGGGGCGTGACGAGCCGCGCTGGGTATCGTGCGGAACGCTCGGCAGTGGTCTTCACTCAAAGCCTGGCGGCATCTTGCCGCAGTCGACTGCCGGAGGTTTTGCCCATGCTGCGTCAATGTCTTCAGACTGCTCTCTGTGGGGCGGGATTGCTCGTTGCCTTCAGTTCGATGGCCGAGATCGAGCATTACCCGAGCGAGAAGGGGCGCGTCAGCGTCGAGGAGATCGCCGGCGGCCTGGAGAATCCATGGGCCCTGGCGTTTCTGCCGGGCGGCAGTCAGATGTTGGTCACCGAGCGACCGGGCCGGTTGCGGCTGGTCGGGCTCGACGGTCAGGTGTCGGAGCCGCTGGAAGGCGTACCCGAGGTCTTCGCCAGAGCCCAGGGTGGACTGCTGGACGTGCGGCTTTCGCCCGATTTCGAGCAGGATCGGCTGGTTTATCTGACGTACGCCGAGGCCGGCAGTGACGGAAAGGCAGGCACCGCGGCCGGACGAGGGCGGCTGAGCGAGGACATGACCCGGCTGGACGATTTCCAGGTGATCTTCCGCCAGCAGCCGAAACTCTCCACGGGCATCCACTTCGGCTCGCGGCTGGCCTTCGACGGAGACGGCAACCTGTTCATTGCCCTCGGCGAGAACAACCAGCGTGCCACCTCACAGGACATGGACAAGCACCAGGGCAAGCTGGTGCGCATTCGCCCGGACGGCCAGGTGCCGGAGGACAACCCCTTCGTCAGTGAGCAGGGCGTGCCGCCGGAAATCTGGTCGCTGGGCCACCGCAACCAGCAGGGCGCGGCCATCAATCCCTGGACCGGCAAGATCTGGACCCACGAACACGGTCCCCGTGGCGGCGACGAGATCAATCTGCCCGAGCCGGGCCGCAACTATGGCTGGCCGCTG
>JADGMW010000692.1_pt1 | contig 11864 bp, 10 predicted proteins | sample 8641801 | NCBI WGS metagenome assembly JADGMW01 (sample SAMN16272018, study PRJNA661076) | feces metagenome | isolation source: fecal sample from diarrhoea affected cattle A | host: Bos taurus | place: South Africa: Lokaleng Village, Mahikeng | collected 2019-09
GAGATGACGCATGGCTTACTCGCACAGCGTGGGCGGCACCACCTGGCGCTTCGACGATCTGCGCGAGGTCATGGCCAAGGCCAGCCCCGCGCGCTCCGGCGACCTGCTCGCCGGGGTTGCGGCGGCCAGCGATGCCGAGCGCGTCGCGGCGCAGATGTGCCTGGCCGAGATACCGCTCAGGCGCTTTCTCGACGAGGCGCTGATCCCTTACGAGAGCGACGAGGTCACCCGGCTGATCATCGACGGCCATGACGCCGCGGCCTTCGCCCCGGTCAGCCATCTGACCGTGGGCGACTTTCGCAACTGGCTGCTGGGCGACGAGACTGATGGCGCAGCCCTGGCCGCCCTTGCGCCTGGTCTGACGCCGGAGATGGTCGCCGCCGTATCGAAGATCATGCGCGTGCAGGACCTGATCCTGGTGGCGCAGAAGCCGCGCGTGGTGACGCGCTTTCGCAACACCATCGGCCTGCCGGGGCGGATGTCGACCCGGCTGCAGCCCAACCATCCCACCGATGACGGCGCCGGCATCGCCGCCAGCATTCTCGACGGCCTGCTCTACGGCAACGGCGACGCGGTGATCGGCATCAACCCGGCCACCGACAGCACCGCCGGCATCTGCGAATTGCTGAAGATGCTCGACGCGGTGATCCAGCGCTATGAGATTCCCACCCAGGCCTGCGTGCTGACCCACGTCACCACCTCCATCGCTGCCATCGAGCGTGGTGCTCCGCTGGATCTGGTGTTCCAGTCCATCGCCGGCACCGAGGCAGCCAACGCCAGCTTCGGCATCAGCCTGGCGACTCTGCAGGAAGGCTACGAAGCGGGGCTGTCGCTGCGACGCGGCACCCTGGGTGACAACCTCATGTATTTCGAGACCGGCCAGGGCAGCGCGCTCTCGGCCAATGCCCACCACGGCGTCGACCAGCAGACCTGCGAGGCCCGCGCCTATGCTGTCGCGCGCCAATTCAAACCGCTGCTGGTGAACACCGTGGTCGGCTTTATCGGCCCGGAATACCTCTTCAACGGCAAGCAGATCATCCGCGCCGGGCTGGAGGACCACTTCTGCGGCAAGCTGCTCGGCGTGCCCATGGGCTGCGACATCTGCTACACCAACCACGCCGAGGCCGACCAGGACGACATGGACATGCTGCTGACCCTGCTGGGCGCGGCCGGCATCAACTTCATCATGGGCATCCCGGGTTCGGACGACGTGATGCTCAACTACCAGACCACCTCGTTCCACGACGCGCTCTACGTGCGCAAGGTGCTGGGCCTGCGCGCGGCGCCCGAGTTCGAGGAATGGCTGGCAAAGATGCAGATCCTGCGGCAGGACGGCAATCGCCTGCAGCTCGGCCTCGAACTGCCGGAACCCTTCCGCCGGGCGCTGGAGCAGCTGGCGTGAGGGTGCATCGGCTTGTTGAGAGTACCGGGTCGCTCGGTGGAAAACGCTTCGCGGTTTTCCACCCTACGAGTGCCGGGCAGCTGCGTAATCGGCACCTCGGCGCCGCCATGCGCGCCGAGCTGCCGCCAACACCAGCCAAGACCGCCCCAACGCCAGGCCCAAACACCACCGCAGGGCGGAAAACGACCGCAGGCCTTTCCACGTGTCAACCACGCCCATACCCAGCCACCAAACACGGCGTCCCGCCAGAAACGCCCCGACCCCAACCCCGCCGTAGGGTGGAAAACGACCGCAGGTCTTTTCCACGCGTTGACGTGACCGCCAGCAACCCGAGGTAGCCATGCCCGACCGCTCCCCCACCGTCGCCAACCCCTGGCAGCACCTGCGCCAGCTCACCCCGGCGCGCATTGCCCTCGGGCGCGCCGGCACCAGCCTGCCTACCGACGCCCAGCTGGAGTTCCAGTTCGCCCATGCCCAGGCGCGCGATGCGGTGCACCTGCCACTGGACAGCCAGGCGCTGCTGCGCGAACTGCAGCAGCACGGCCTCGACTGCCTGCGCCTGCACAGCGCCGCAGCAGACCGTCAGACCTACCTGCAGCGCCCGGACCTGGGCCGGCGTCTGGACGAGCCCAGCGCCGTCACCCTCGATGAACACGCCGGCAAGGGCTGCGACCTCGCCCTGGTCATTGCCGACGGCCTCTCGGCCCTCGCCGTCCAGCGCCATGCGCTGCCGATGGCATTGAAGATCGCCGAGCAATGCCAAGGCGAAGGCTGGGCGCTCGGGCCCATCACCATCGTCGAACAGGGTCGTGTGGCTATTGCCGATGAGATCGGCGAGCGCCTCGGCGCACGGATGGTGGTGATACTGCTGGGCGAGCGCCCCGGCCTCAGTTCGCCGGACAGCCTCGGCCTGTACTTCACCTGGGCGCCCAAGGTCGGCCGCCACGACGCGCAGCGCAACTGCATCTCCAACATCCGCCCCGAAGGCCTCGCCTATAACCTGGCAGCCCATCGGCTGCTCTACCTCATGCGCGAGGCCTGCCGTCGCCAGCTTTCCGGTGTGCAGCTCAAGGATGAAGCCGAGGTGCCTGTGCTCGACGAAACACCCCGCACCGGCAATTTCCTGCTCGGCTGAGCCGGTTCAGGCCGGCTGCCAGGGCTCCAGCGTCTGGCTGTAGACCACGGCGCCGTAGATATCCCGAAGGCTCACGGCGAGCGCGCCGGTTCCGGCATCGATCTCCACCTCGCCAAAGAACTGATAGCCCGCACGGGGCGAGCTGTTGGCCGTGGGCGCGACCTTCTGGAACACCACTTCAGGGCCGAAGGTCCCGTCGAGGGCCAGCGGGCCGAAGCTGGCCACGGCATTCAGCGGCCCGGCGACGAACTCCCAGAACGGCTCGAACTGCTGAAACGCCGCGCGGTTGGGGTGGTAGTGATGTGCCGCGCAGTAATGCACGTCCGCCGTCAGCCAGAGCGTGTTGCGCACCGCTGCCTGCTGGATGAAGGCCAGCAGCTCGGCAATCTCAAGTTCGCGGCCCAGCGCCGCGCCGTCGTTGCCGTTGGCGATCCCTTCCCAGCGTGGCCCGTCCGTTATTTGCAAACCGATGGGCATGTCTGCCGCGATCACCTTCCAGGTCGCCCGCGAGGCATGCAGCTCGCGCTTGAGCCAATCCAGCTGTTCGCGCCCGAAAAATGCCGTCTCCGGCCCGGGCTTGCCTTGCAGGTTCTCGGTGTTCGGCCCGCGGTAGCTGCGCATATCCAGCACGAACAGATCCAGCAAAGGCCCATAGCTGATCTTGCGATAGATGCGCCCCAACCCGTCGCCGCGGGCCAGGCGCATCGGTGCGTACTCGAGGTAAGCCTGGCGGGCGCGACGGACCAGGGTGTCGATATCGCGCATCTGGTAGCGCCCATCCAGTTCGGTACCGGGCGACCAGTTGTTGGTCACTTCGTGGTCGTCCCACTGCCAGATCTGCGGCACCTCGGCATTGAAGGCGCGCAGGTTTTCATCCATGAGGTTGTAGCGGTAGTTGCCACGAAACTCGTTCAGCGTCTCGGCGACCTTGCTCTTCTCCTCGGTGACCAGGTTGCGCCAGATGCTGCCGTCCTCGGCAGGCACCTCCTCCGGGATGGGCCCGTCGGCGTAGATCACGTCGCCGCTGTGCAGGAAGAAATCCGGCCGGCGCTGACGCATGGTTTCGTAGATGCGCAGGCCGCCGAAGTCCGGGTTGATGCCGAAGCCCTGCCCGCAGGTGTCGCCGCCCCAGACGAAGCGCAGGTTGCGCGGCTGCCTTGGCGCACTGCGCAGGTGGCCAAGCCAGGGCTCGCTGAGCGCACCGCTCGCCGCATCCTCGAAGCGTGCCCGATAGAAGATCGATTGGTCCGGCGGCAACCCGCGCAGATCGACACGGGCGGTGAAGTCGGCGCGCGCATCGGTGACAGGCGATACCAAGCGCCTCGGATTGCCGAAGTGGCTGCGTGTATCCCACTCGACGATCAGCCGGCCCGGCCGGTCGCCGCGGCTCCAGACCAGCGCGCGCTCGCCGGTCACATCGCCGGCCTGCACGCCGTCGGTGAGCTGCGGGCGGGTCCCCGGCGCCGCGACGACGGCAGGCGCGACGCCCAGCGCCGGCAGGACGATGCCGGCGCCCATGCCCTGCAGCAGCAGGCGCCGCCTGTGGTCCGGTGCGCTCATATCGACCCTCCTTTGCCTGAACCTGACGTGCGCCAAGTGCGCTACGGCGCGCCCAGCATCACCACCGCCTCGACTTCGAATAGCATTCCGTCCAGCGCCAGGCGGGGTACGGGAATCAGCGTGCAGGCCGGTTTCGGCCCTGGGCCCAGCGCGCGTTCCAGTTCTTCGCCGAAGACCTGCAGCCGCGCCTCGCACTGATCCACGATCAGCACGGTGAGCTTGGCGATCTGCTGCGGGGTGCCGCCCACGGCTTCGATGGCGATACAGAGGTTGCGTAGCGCCTGGCGCACCTGATCGCAGAAGAGTGCCGGTAGCCGGCCATCGTCGGTCTCGCCACCCTGCCCGGCGATGAAGGCCATCCGAGCCCCCGCTGGCAGCACGGCGACGTGGGAGTAGCCGTTGGGCGCCGGGTCGTACAGGCCCGGCGGATTGAGCAGCGTCAGGCCGCTGCCAGCCGAATGCTCGGTCATTCAGGGCTCCCTCTCTTCGGTGTTGCGCAGATCGGCGAAGCGCTCCAGGGCCTGCCGCATCGGCACGTCCAGATCACCCGGACGGTACCGCCCCGGCTCGCGGCCAAAGGCGATGCTCAGGCGATTCCAGCTGTTGATCACGACGACGGCGAACGTCAGTCGGGTGATTGCCCGCGGCGAAAAATGCTCGGCCAGTTCACCGTAGCAGCGCTGCAGGGTTTCGCCATCGGGCAGGCGGGTCACCGCTTCCGTCCAGCTCAGCGCCGCACGCTCCGCCGGGCTGTAAACATTAGCCTCGCGCCAGGCCGGCAACAGGTGGATGCGCGGCAGCGGCGTTTCCAGCGCCAACAGATCCTCGCTGTGCATGTCGATGCAGTAGGCGCAGCCATTGAGCTGCGAAGCGCGCAGCTCCATCAGCGACAGCAGCTGCGGGTCGAGATCGGCTTCGTGCAGGTAGCCGCTGATGGCGGTCAGTGCCTGCAAGGGCAGCGGGTCGGAATGCTTGAAGTAATCGAGTCGAACGGTCATTTGTACGCTCCAGCTGAAGTCGGAAGTGACACAGCCAGGACGCAGTGTCGCGACTCGATGTGACAGCCCGATGCTAGTGACGGCCGATGTCACAGGCCGGCGCCCCGATCCGTCCATACTTGATCAGTGAACGCGAGGAGCTGCCGTGCAGGACAGGACCGATTTCTACCAGAGGCTGCGCCCCCGGCTGTTCGGCCTGGCCTATCGCCTGCTGGGCAGCCGTGCCGATGCCGAGGACCTGCTGCAGGACGCCTGGTTCAAGTGGCGGGCTGCCGATACCACGACCCTGCGCGACGGTGAGGCCTGGCTGGTGACCGTGGTCACGCGCATGGGCATCGACCAGTTGCGCCAGCGACGCGCCCGCCGCGAGGAATACTTCGGTCCTTGGCTGCCGGAACCGCTGCTTGGTTACGCCGACCACGACGGTGAACGCCTGGTCGAGCTCGGCGCGGACATCTCCATGGCCTTCATGGTGGCGCTGGAGCGACTGGGCGCGGAAGAGCGCGCCGCCCTGCTGCTGCGTGACGTGCTGGAGCGATCCTACGAGGAGATCGCCGAAACCCTCGGCAAGAGCACCGTCGCCTGCCGCCAGATCATCAGCCGCGCCCGGCGCCGGGTGCTGGACGCCGAGCCGCGCTTCAGCGTAGACGCCCAGGCGCATCGGCGGCTGGTGGAGCGCTTCGCCGCAACGCTGCTCGATCCCGACAACCAGGCCTTCGCCGAACTGCTGGCCGAAGACATCAGCTGGATGGCCGACGGCGGCGGTCAGGCCGTCGCCGCGTCCAGGGTGCTGCATGGCGTGCGCGCCTCGGTACGGCTGGCAACCGGGATCGCGCGACGCGCAGCCGGCCAGTGGCAAACCCGCGTTGTCTGGATCAACGGCGAACCCGGGGTCCTGGTGCTGCACGGTGAGCACATTCATGCCGCGATGACGCTGGTGAGCGACGGCCAGCGCGTCCGCCGCATCTATTCGATCGTCAATCCACACAAGCTCGGGCAGCTCGAAGGGAAGCCCGGCGACTGACGGCACGAACGACGCATCTTGCTGCACACCGCCGCCACGCTTATGGTTGGGCGCCCTGCTCGCTGGAAGTTCTGCATGTGGTCTTTTCGCGCCTGGCAGCGCAAACGCATCCTCGCCCGCAACCCGATCGATCAGGAACTGTGGCACCGGGTGCTCGACAGCCTGCCGATCCTCGACGGCTTGCGTGACGACGAGCTTATCCGCCTGCGCGAGCGCGCCGTGCTCTTCCTTCACGACAAGCGCCTGACGCCGCTGCCGGGCGTGGATCTGCAGCCCGAAGACCGCCTGCGCCTGGCACTGCAGGCGCAACTGCCGCTGCTGCACCTGGCCGACCTCGGCTGGTACCAGGGCTTCCATGAGATCGTCCTCTACCCGGACGACTTCCGCAGCCCGCAGAAGCACCGCGACTCGGCCGGGGTCGTGCATGAATGGGATGGCGAGCACAGCGGGGAAGCCTGGCTGCAGGGCCCGGTCATCCTCGCCTGGCCCGGTGTACAGGAAAGCGGCGCCTGGGAAGGCTACAACCTGATCATCCACGAGCTGGCGCACAAACTGGACATGCTCAACGGGGATGCCAACGGTCTGCCGCCCCTGCATCGCCACATGCCGCTCAAGGCCTGGGCGCAGGCCATGCAGTCGGCCTACGACTCGCTCAACGCGACCCTGGACGCCGACGCCCAGGCCGAAACACCCATCGACCCCTATGCCGCAGAAGACCCGGCCGAGTTCTTCGCGGTCACCAGCGAATACTTTTTCAGCGCGCCGGACCTGCTGCACCAGGCCTTTCCGGAGGTCTATGAACAACTCGCCTCCTTCTACCGGCAGGAACCGCTGACGCGCCTACAACAGCTGCTGCGCGAGCATCCGCAGTACGTGGAACCTCGCTGAGGGGCCATCGTCGAATGGGCGCGCACCGCGCCGGCAACAGTGATGTCCGCGCGGCGTGGCAAAACGCCCGGCACTGCGCCTATAATCGCGCCCACTTTTTTCGCCCCAGGCCGCCTTGGCCGTCCACGGAGCAATGTCCATGAGCTACAGCAAAGTCCCGGCCGGCAAAGACCTGCCCAACGATATCTACGTTGCCATCGAGATCCCGGCCAACCACGCGCCGATCAAGTACGAAATCGATCACGACACCGACTGCCTGTTCGTCGACCGTTTCATGGCCACTCCGATGTTCTACCCGGCCAACTACGGCTTCATCCCGCACACCCTGGCCGACGACGGCGACCCGCTGGACGTGCTGGTCGTCACCCCCTACCCGGTCGCGCCGGGCTCGGTCATCCGTTGCCGCCCGGTTGGCGTGCTGAACATGACCGACGAAGCCGGCGGCGACGCCAAGCTGATCGCCGTCCCGCACGAGAAGCTGACCCAGCTGTACAACGACGTTAAGGAATACACCGACCTGCCCCCGCTGTTGATCGAGCAGATCAAGCACTTCTTCGAGAACTACAAGGATCTCGAGAAGGGCAAGTGGGTCAAGGTCGAAGGTTGGGAAGGCGCCGACGCCGCCCGCGCAGCAATCACCAAGGCAGTTGCGGCTTATCAGAAGTAAGCCAATACCGCTAAAGGAAAGCCGGCCCACGAGGCCGGCTTTTTATTGTCTGCGCGTCAGCGATCCAGCTGCTGACGACTTAGAACCTGCCGGCCCACTCTAAAGCCAACCCCCTTCCTCATCCCACCCATCCTTCTGCTACGCCTACATCCGCACATCGCCCCTTCCCACCAATCTCGTTGGAGAAAGCGCGCCTCCGCATCAAGCGATCGCCTGAGTAGATAACGATATAGTATAACGTTATCATTAGACCGGCACGGCTGGTGGGTCCGAATCCTCCTCGCCTTGCTCCGCCGCCTCCGAACCCGTTGCGGCTCGGCCGCGTATCGCCATACAACCCAATATCAGGACCCCGCATGAAAGCCTCTTCGGCCTCCCTCGCTGTGCTCACTGCGATCACCATAGACCTCCACGCGGCGACGCCCGCTAACTCCACCGTCTCGCTCGGCGATGTGTACATCACCTCGGACGAGACCCTGGGCACGCTGCGGACCGACAGCATCCTGACCTCGGTCGACATCATGGGCAGCGACAAGATCGAGGATAAGCACGTGATGAACAGCTGGGAGTTACTGGGGCAGATGCCCGGCATCCAGCTGACCGAGACGCGCATGGGCGCCGAATCCGGCAAGGTGACCTTCCGCGCCTTCAACGGCGAGGGCTACATCAATGGAATCAAGGTGCTGATCGACGGCATTCCCAGCAACGTCAACAGCGGCAACCAGCGCTTCATGGACATGCTGTTCCCGCTGGACCTCGAGTACATCGAAGTGGTGCGCGGCACCAACGACCCGCGCTACGGCCTGCACAACATCGGCGGCAACATCAACTTCGCCACCCGCCAGGGCGGCAATTACACCGACGGCCGCCTGACCTATGGCAGCTTCAACACTCGCGAATTCCAGTTGGCGGTTGGCCATGAGGACGGCAACTTCGCGCAGAACTACATCCTGGCCAAGCAGGACTCCGACGGGCATCGCGATCACAGCGAATCCAGCAAGTACTCGCTGGGCGGCAAGTGGTTCGTGACCAATGACGAGCAGACGATGAAGCTCGTCCTGATCGCCCGCCTCTACCATCACCAGGCGCAGGAAGCCGGCTTTCTGACCGCCCAGGAAATGGCCGCCAGCCGCTCCCAGTCACCGTCGAAGAATGCCAATGACGGCGATGACCGCGACATGAAGCACCTCAGCGCGCATGCGGATTTTCAGCTCAGCGACGACCTGAGCTTGAGCAACAAGCTGTACTTCAACAGCTACGATGACGACCGCACCATTACCTTCACCAGCTACCAACCCGGCAATGCACCGCGCCAGCGCCGCCAGTGGGAGGAGCGCCAGACCGGCATGCTGAGCAACCTGACCTGGCGCGCGCACGAGATGCTTACCCTGGACGGCGGCATCAACTATGAGCAGCAGAACAACGAATACCGCCGCTATCGCTACGAATTCGGTATCCCAACCGACTTCGACGTCACGCCGGCGCGCGTCCAGAACGACGACAGCCATACCCTGCGCAACACCGGCGCCTACGCCCAGGCGATCTTCCAACCGATCGAGTCGCTGAAGATCATTCCCGCGTACCGGGTGGACAAGTTCTCCGGCGATACCGAGCTGCCGAACGGCGTGAAAGCCGAACTGCAGGACTACAGCTGGATCGAGCAACCCAAGCTCAGCGTCGTGTACAGCGTCACGCCGGACATCAACCTCTACGCCAACTGGGGTCGCACCTTCCAGATACTCACAGGTTCTACTGCGCCGGCGTATCTGACGGCCGGCCAAGCCGCGTTCAAGCCATCGATCAATACGGGCAAGGAGCTGGGGGTGAAGTTCAAGCCCTTCAGCGGCGCCGAGGCGCGCGTCGCCGTGTGGCAGCAGGACGCTACCGATGAAGTGGCCAACATGCCCAGTACCGGCACCACCGTTGGCCTCGGCGAAACCAGAAGACGCGGTGTCGACCTGCAGCTCAGCGCGCAGCTGAACGACCAGTGGACGGTGTGGGGATCGCATGCCATTCAGGAAGCCAAGGTAGTCAGCGCCTTTGCCGCAGATGGCGCGTCGCTGGCCGGCAAGGAGGTGTTCTCCACGCCGCGCTATATCAGCAACCTGGGCGCTGACTACCAGTTCAACGACGCCTGGCGCTTCGGCCTGCAGGCCCGCGCACAGGGCGATTACTACATCGACGAGCAGAACGACCAAGGCAAATACGGCGGTTTCGCAGTGCTGGACGCCAACGTGCGCTATCAGCTCTCCGCCACTACCAGCATCGACCTGCAGCTGAAGAACCTGACCGACCGCGAGTACGAGTACGTGTGGTTCGACAACTTCTTCTGGGGCGGCGACGACCAGGCGATGTTCTCCCCGGCGCCCGGCCGCTCGGCTTATCTCTCCGTGGACATGAAGTTGTAGGCCCGAGGTAGAAAACAAAAAACCCAGGCTCGCCCCTGGGTTTTTCGTTGTGCCTTGTCTGTCGAAATCGCTACAGATACTTCAACCAGCGTATATCGCGTCGACGCGCCTTTAGCCGGGCGAACCACTGCACCGGCGGGAACAGCACCACGGCCAGCATCAGCGCGGTCACCCAGAGCGCCAGAACCGAATCGAAACCGAAGTAGCTTCCCTGGTTCGCGCCCCGGATTGCCAGCGCGGCGATGTAGAGCAGCTTGAGCGCATACAGATGCAACAGGTAGAAGAACATTGGCGCCGCGCCGATCACCGCCAGGATTCGTACCAGGCGGCCGTCCTTACAGCGCTCAAGACAGGCCAGAAGCAGCAGCCCGATGCCCAGCGTCAGCGCCAGGAACACCAGCGACGGCGGGTATTTGGTGATATTGAAAAAACTCATCAGCGTCTGCAGCCAGGTGCCTCCAACCGCCCAAGGCTGCTCGCCGTAACCGTTGATCAGGCGCAGCAGCAGGAACAGAGCCAATGAACCGAAACCGGCGATACACAGGTACCGACGACGCTGCTCCGTCGAGCTCGACGCGCCGCGAAACCAGGGGCCGATCGCATAACCCAGCGCGATGACGCCGATCCACGGCAGCACCGGGTAGGAGGTGCGCAGGCGCAGCGTGTCCGAGAAGATGATCCAGCCGCGGTCGTGCAGTACCGCCCAGGGAATGTGCATCGCCGATTCCACCGGAAAATGCAGTCCGTCCAGCAGATTGTGCCCTGCCACCAGCGCCAGCCCCAGCACGGCCAGCAACATGCGCGGCAACCACAGCAAGGCGGCCAGCGCCAGCATGCTCAGGCCGATGGCCCAGATCACCTGCAGATAGATCACAGTCGGTGGGAGCTGGAAGGTCCAGGCGAAATTGACCAGGGTGAACTCCAACACGACGAGGAACAGGCCGCGCTTGAACAGAAAGGCGCTGGCCGCTGCGCGGCTGCTCTGCTTTTCGCCATAGAGAAACGCCGACAGACCAGTGAGCAATATGAACAGCGGCGCGCAGAGGTGCGCCAGGGTGCGGCTGAAAAACAGCGCCGGATCGGTAGCCGCCACCTCCATCGGGTCCGCCACCTGATGGTGGAGGTAGAAGGTTTCCCGGACGTGGTCCAGCAGCATGAAGAGGATGATCAGGCCACGCAGGGCGTCGATCGAGAGCAGTCGATGGGAGGGCATGAACGAGCCGGCAGGAAGACGAAACGTAATACTGTAACCCTTCCGGCAGCGCGATGCGATTGCTCCTACCCGGGTTGAGCCACCAGCAGCCTCGATGCTCGGCAAACCAACAGCGCCCCGCCATCTGGCCGAAACAATCGCCAGTCGTCGCCATCCCCTGCCGAAGCCTCTCGCAACACATCCGACGAACTGCTTCGAGCCGCGCACCATCGCGTGAAAACCAGCCACCGGCAATGCCGGTCGACCGGAAAGCGGCCATCACCGGCAAACCCACGCCATACCTTCACTCTGGCCATTTCACGTTCTGCTACAGCGCAACGCGAAAGGCGCCTTCCACCCTGACCGACAGCCCCGCAAAACACGCCAGCCGCCCTACGCCGCGTGTCCGCTGCCCATTACCGTCCGGAACAAGATCGCAAAAGTCGGGTCAACCTTCCGTCGAAATGGGGGGCCCGCCGAGCCGGCCCCCTGCTCTGCTCCCTAATCCGAGGCTTCTAACCGCCCGATGACCGGCATCAAGAACCTTTACCAGAAGCTCCGGCTGTACCTGTTCAACACCTCATGGATGA
>JADGMW010000695.1_pt1 | contig 11844 bp, 11 predicted proteins | sample 8641801 | NCBI WGS metagenome assembly JADGMW01 (sample SAMN16272018, study PRJNA661076) | feces metagenome | isolation source: fecal sample from diarrhoea affected cattle A | host: Bos taurus | place: South Africa: Lokaleng Village, Mahikeng | collected 2019-09
CGTGCTCGACGAGCCGCTGTCGGTCCGGCAGCAGGAGCTGGAGCGGGTCGCCGGGCCGTGGCGGGTCCCGGCGATCACGACGGCCGATCCTGGCGAGGCGGAGGAGTTCGCCGGCGCCGCGCTGGACGCGGGGCACGAAGGGGTCATGGTGAAGGACCTCGCCGCGCCCTACGTCGCGGGCCGGCGCGGCACGGCGTGGCTGAAGATCAAGCCGGTGCACACGTTCGATCACGTCGTCCTGGCGGTGGAGGAGGGGTCGGGCCGGCGGGAGGGTTGGCTGTCGAACCTGCACCTGGGTGCGTACGACCCCGAAGGGGAGTTCGGCGAACCGGGCGGCTTCGTCATGGTCGGGAAGACCTTCAAGGGCCTCACCGACGAGCTGCTGCGCTGGCAGACGGAGCACTTCCCGACCATCCAGACCCGGCGCAGCGCGCGCACCGTGCACGTCGCTCCGGTGACCGTCGTGGAGATCGCGATCGACGGCGTGCAGCGATCGCCGCGCTACCCCGGCGGCGTCGCGCTGCGCTTCGCGCGCGTCAAGGCGTACCGGCCCGACAAGCGCCCCGTCGATGCCGACACGATCCAGCGGCTGCGCGGGATGCTGCGGGGCTGACGCCTCGGCGCGTGCGTGCCAGGATGGCGGCATGACGCGCGCGCAAGGACCGGCGTTCGGTATCGAGTACCGCAGCGCGGGGGCGCTGGCCGCCCCACGCTGCGTGCTCGTGGTGCGCAGCGGCGCCATCGCCACCACCGACCCCGCCCCGCTGGTCACCGCCGAGCATCACGTGCGGCTGCTGCTTCTCGCCGTCGACGCGCCCGAACTCGACGACCCGCCGACCTTCGGCGGCGAGACCCCCGCCGGCTCCACCGCGGGCGAGGTCCTCGCACTGCTGCGCGAGGAGGTGCCCGACGGGCCCGTGGGGGTGGTGGGGGAGCGGGCCGCTGCCCTGTTCGCCGTCGCGCTCGCGGCGGCTCTGGGCGAGCGCGCCGACCGGCTGGCACTGGTGGGCGTGCCACTGCCGGCAACCGGCCTCGCCCGCGACCTCGTCTCGGACGCCCTCGCGCGGGTCGCCGCCGACACCCTCGTCGTCAACGACTCCGCCGACGAGGCCGCCCCCGAAGACGCGGCGCGGTGGTACGCCGAACGCCTGCCGCACGCCCGTGCCGACGTGCTCAGCCGTGAGGCCGCCGGTGCCCTGGACGGCCGGCTCGGGCTCACGGCGGTGTGGCCGCGCGTGCTGGCCCATGTCGCCCCGGACACCCGGCACTGATGCGGATCGTCGTCCTCACCGGCGCCGGGATCTCCGCCGAAAGCGGCCTGGCCACCTTCCGCGACGCCGGCGGGCTGTGGGAGGGTCACTCCGTCGCCGACGTGGCCACGCCGGAGGGGTACGCCCGCGACCCCGACACCGTGCTGGCCTTCTACGACGAGCGGCGGCGCATCGCCGCATCCGCGCTCCCCAACGCCGCCCACTTCGCGCTCGCCCGCCTGGAGGAGGCGCGGGGCGACGGGCTGCTGGTGGTGACGCAGAACGTCGACGACCTGCACGAGCGGGCCGGCACGCGGCGCCTCGTGCACATGCACGGCGAGCTGTTCCGCGCGCTGTGCGCGCGGTGCCTGGCCCGCACGCCGTGGACCGGCGACCTGCGCGGCCGGCCGGAGTGCCCGCACTGCGGGGCGCGCGCGCTGCGGCCGGACGTGGTGTGGTTCGGCGAGATGCCGTACGGCCTGGACCGCATCGAGGAGGCGGTGAGCGAGGCCGACGTCTTCGTCTCGGTGGGCACCTCGGGGGAGGTGTACCCGGCCGCCGGGTACGCCGCGCTCGCCGCCGCGCACGGCGCGCGGACGGTCGAGCTCAACCTCGTGCCCAGCGATCCGGTGATCCCGTTCGACGACGTCCGCGCAGGGCCGGCGACGACGGTCGTGCCGGCCTGGGTGGACGAGATCCTCGCCGAGGCCTGACGGGGCCGTCAGCTCCTCAGGAACGAGCCGCCCGCTCGCAGCCGCGACACGGCGTCGACGGTGGCGGCGAGGATGAGCACGCCGCCGGTGACGAGCAGGTTGATGCCGGCCGGCAGGTTCAGCAGGCCCAGCCCGTTGGTGATGCACGCGATCACGAGCGCGCCGATGGCGGCGTGGATGAGCCGCCCGCGGCCGCCGAACAGGCTCACACCTCCGACGACGGCGGCAGCCACCCCGCTCAGCACGATGTCGCGGCCCACCGTGGCGTCGACCGACCCGACGCGCGAGACGCTGAAGAGGGCGGATGCCACGGCGAGGGTGGAGCAGATCACGAACGCCCACCACTTCACCCAGCGCACCTTCACTCCCGAGCGCCGCGCCGCCTCGGCGTTGCCGCCGATGGCGTAGATGTACCGGCCGAACCGCGTGCGGTCCAGGACGAACGTCCCGAGCCACAGGATCGCGAGCGTCACCGGGACGATGACGGGCACGCCCTGCACCGCGACGACGGACTGGCCGCGGTCCTGGTTGAGGATGTAGACGAACACGCCGCCGATCACGGCGATGACGGCGAGCTTGATCCACACGAGCGACATCGCGCGGTTGGGGACGCCCGCCTTGGTGCGCCGCGCCCGATCCCAGAACGACGTGCCGGCCGAGACGGCCAGCATGACCGCCAGCATCGCCCAGCCTCCCCACACCGGCAGGTTGCCGTTCTGCAGCGCGAGGAGCTCGGGCACCTGCAACCGGTAGAGGCCGCCGTCGCCGATGATGACGAGGGCGAGTCCCTGGTAGCCGAGGAAGAGCCCGAGGGTCACGACGAACGAGGGGATCCCCACGCGCGCGACGAAGAAGCCGATGAGGGCGCCGGTGATCAACCCGACCGCGAATCCGACGAGGAGCGCGAGAGGCCAGTCGATCCCGAACTGCGTGTTGAGCACGACGAACAGGGCCATCGCGACGCCGCCGGTGACTCCCGCCGACAGGTCGATCTCACCGAGCAGGAGGACGAACACGAGCGCCATCCCCAGCATCACGAGCGTCGCGGCCTGATTGAGCAGGTTCGCGAAATTGCGTTCGGTGAGGAAGAACGGGCTCAGCGTCGAGAAGAGCAGCGTCAGCACGACGAGACCGCCGATGGCCGGCAGGGCGCCCATGTCGCCGGAGCGGACGCGCTGCCACCACGCCACCACCTGATCGCGCAGGCCCCCCTCCACGCCGCTTCCGATGAGGTCGGTGGCCAGCGGATCCGGCGACGCGTTCGTCCGGGTGACGTTCGTCATGCCGGGTCTCCCTCGATCGGAATGGTGTCGGTGGTCAGCAGGGGAGCCCCGGTGAGGGTCTTGGTCCCGGTGATGTAGCCCACGACGTCGTCGCGCGTGGTGTCCTGCGCGCGCACCTGGGCGACCAGCTGGCCGAGGTAGAGCACGGCGATGTCGTCGGCGACGGCGAACACGTCGGCGAGGTTGTGGCTGATCAGCACGACGGCGACCCCCTGCTGGGCCAGCCGCTCCACGAGGTGGAGCACCTGCTCGGTCTGGGCGACGCCGAGGGCGGCGGTGGGCTCGTCCAGGATCACCACGCGCGCCTTCTTCAGGACGGCCCTCGCGATGGCGACGGTCTGGCGCTGCCCGCCGGAGAGGGACGACACCTTCTGCCGCACGGATTTCACCGTGCGCACCGACAGCGAGCGCAGCGTGTCCGAGGCCTCCCGCTCCATCCGCCCCTCATCGAGGGTGCCGGTGGACAGCTCCTCACGGCCGAGGAACATGTTCTGCACGATGTCGAGGTTGTCGCACAGCGCGAGGTCCTGGTAGACGACCTCGATGCCGAGCGCCGCGGCATCCCGCGGGGTGTGCAGGTCGCGGTGCGCGCCGTCGATGCGCACCTCGCCCCCGTCGTAGGGCTGCACCCCCGCGAGCCCCTTGATGAGGGTCGACTTGCCGGCGCCGTTGTCGCCCACGAGGGCGGTGACGGTGCCGGGGAACACCCGCAGATCCACCCCCTTGAGGACGCTGACGGGGCCGAAGGACTTCTTCACGCCGATGAGTTCGATGATCGGGTCAGTCATTGCCGCTTCCCTGCGCTGTGCCGGACCGAAAAGGGGGCGCCGCGCCGGGATCGACGCGGCGCCCGCAACCCGGCGCTATTGGATGCCGTACTCGGCGCACTTGGCGGCCACGTCGCCGGCGCACACCTCGGCCGCGTCCGCATCGCCTGCGTCGATGACCGTGACGACCTCTTCGGGTCCGACCAGCTGAGGTGTGACCGCGATGTACGGCGTGCCGTCCTCGAGTTCCTGGTCGGCCTCGGGCGTCTCGCCGCTCAGGAGGGCGACGGCCACCTCGACGGCGGCGTCGGCCTCCTCCTTGACCGGCTTGTAGACGGTGGCCGTCTGCCACCCCAGGAGGATGTTCTGGAGGCCCGCGACGTTGGCGTCCTGGCCGGAGACGGCGACCCCGGTGAGGTTGTTGTTCTGGAGGACCTTGATGACCCCGGCGGCGTTGGTGTCGTTGGCCGCCCACACGCCGTCCACCGCCCCGCCGAGAGAAGTCAGCGCCTGCTCGAAGTTGGTCTGCGACTTCGCCTGGTCCCAGATCCCGGGGGGCTCGGCGGCGGGGGTGATGCCCGCGGCCTCCATGACCTCCACGGCGCCCTCCTTGAACATCGCGGCGTTGCCGTCGCTGGGGTCGCCGCCCATGTAGACCACGACGGCGGAGGCCGGATCCTTCCCGGCAGCCTCCAGCCCGTCCAGCACCGCCTGCCCCTCCAGGCGGCCCACTTCGACGTTGTCGAACGAGACGTAGTAGTCGGCGCCTTCGAAGGGCCGGTCGTACGCGATGACGGGGATGCCCTCGGCGGTCGCCTTGGCGGCGACGGCCTCGGCGGCGCCCTGGAAGTCGGCCAGCAGCATGACGCCGCATCCCTGCGTGAGCTGCTGATCGGCGATCGTGGAGTACTTGTTCGTGTCGCCCTGCGCGTTCTGGATGTCGACGTCGAACCCGGCTTCCTCCAGGCCCTCCTGCAGGTACTTGCGGTCGAAGTTCTCCCACCGCGGCGACGACACCGCGTCGGGGAGGATCACGCACGCCCGGTCGGCCGCCTCTCCGCCACCCCCTTCCGAGGAGCCGCCACCGCCGGACCCGGCACAGCCAGCGAGCAGGACCGCGGCCGCTCCTGAGAGCGCTACCACGGCGGACAAGGAGCGTCGGTTCATTTCTGACCCTTCGTCGGTGTGAGCTCTCACCTCATTCCCGCGCACGGCCCCGTGCGTGGTGCACCCATGATGCTCGCGTGGCGGGGCGAGCGCACGAGCGGAAGGTCACGTTTCGGTAACCACTTCCGCCCGGCGGCGGCGTTCGGCCCCGACGCGGTGGGGTCAGGAGGGACGCGGAACGGCGCGGACGAGCACCACGTGCGAGGCCTCGTCCACCTCGACCACGGCCGGGTGGGCCTTGACGAAGTCGGAGAATCCGCGGAATCCGAGCGCCTTCTCGCTGAAGGCGGGGTCCAGCCGCTTCATGAGGTCCTTCACGGCGGATGCGTGCACCCAGTCGCCCTCGGCGCGCTCCTGCTCCAGCTGCAGGGCCCGCTCGAGGAGGTTCACGGCGGGGTCGCTCGACCGCTTGCGCGCCCGCGGCCGGCTGGGGGCCGCATCCTTCTTCGCAGCCGGCTCGCGGACGACACCGGGCAGGGAGTCGTACGCGTCGAAGCGGTCGCACGCGGCGGCGAGGGATTTGGCGGTGGAGCCGGCGACGCCGACGCCGACGACGTAGCGACCGAGCCGCTTGCAGCGCTGCGCGAGCGGGACGTAGTCGGAGTCGCCCGCCACGATCACCACGTGCGTGAGGTCGGGCAGGCGGAACATGTCCTCCACCGTGTCGACGGCGAGGCGGATGTCGGCGCCGTTCTTGGCGTACGCGGCGGCGGGGAACAACTGCACGAGGTCGACGGCGCGGGCGACGAGCTGCGTGCGGTACTCGGCGTTGACCGGCGCCGACCAGTCGGCGTACGCGCGCGTGAGCACGAGGGTCCCGAACGATGCGGCGTAGTCGATGATCGCGCCCACGTCGATCGTGGCCGAACTCAGCCGCTCGGCGATCTCCGGATCGGTGGGCTTCTCGGCGATGCGCGAGCGGTCGCGCGAATAGGCGTTGCGCCCGTGCACCCGGTCGTACCAGGACATCACGATGTTGTCGAAGTCGAGGTAGACGGCGACGCGGGCGGTGTGGGAATCGGGCATGCTCTCCAGTCTGACGGGTCAGTGCTCTCCCGGATACCGCAGGCCGATCTCCGCCCGCACCCGGTCGAGGGTCCGCATGATCTCCACCGACTCCGCGAGGGGGAGGACGTCGCCGCTGAGCCGGCCGGAGGCGACGAGTTCTTCGGCGTGCTGCGCCTGGAACTGCTTGCCGCCGCCCGCCACGGAGTTCTCGTACCGCTCGAGCACCGTGCCGTCGGTGGCCACCACCTGGAACGACGTGGGCGTGTACCAGACGCGGTCGATGTCGATGCGGGCCTCGGTGCCGACGATGCTCGCCCGGTTCGGGCCGGCCCCGCGCGAGGAGGACAGCGTCGTGGACAGCGCTCCGGACGCGTGGGTGAAGATCGTGGCGACCTCGGTGTCGGCGCCGGTGTCGGCGAAGCGCGCGCTCGCGGCGATCGTGACGGGCGCCCCGAGGATGTCGTGCACGAAGGAGATCGGATAGATCCCCAGGTCCAGCAGCGCGCCGCCGCCGAGGGCCAGGTCGTTCAACCGGTGGGAGGGGTCGGTGGGGAGTTTCTGCGTGTGCTCGGCCGTGACGGTGCGGATCTCACCGAGCGTGCCGGCGGCGACGATCTCGCGGATGCGGGCCATGTGCGGCAGGAACCGGGTCCACATCGCCTCCAGCGCCACCAGGCCGCGCTCCTCGGCGCGTTCGCGCACGAGCGCGGCCTCGTCGCCGGTGAGGGTGAAGGGCTTTTCCACCAGGACGTGCTTGCCGGAGTCCAGCGCGAGGAGGGCGTTCTCGGCGTGGGCGGGATGCGGCGTCGCCACGTAGACGATGTCGACCTCCGGATCGGCGACCAGCGCCTCGTACGATCCGTGCGCCCGCGCCAGGCCGAACTCGCGCGCGAAGGCCTCGGCCGACTCCGCCCGGCGGGATCCGACCGCCGTGACCACGTGGCCGGCGCTCTGGAGCTCGCGCGTGAAGGAGTGGGCGATGCCGCCGGTGGCCAGGATCCCCCAGCGAAGTCTGCTCATGCCCCGAGCGTACCGACGGTTCTAGGCTCGTCGCGTGAGCCCGACCGACCGCTTCCGCGAGTTGCTGCGCATCCCCACCGTCTCCTACGCCGACACCGCGCGGATCGATCCGGACGCGTTCGCGAGCTTCCGCGCGGCGCTGCAGCGCCTGTATCCCCGCACGCACGCGCGGCTCGAGTGGGAGATCGTCGGCGACGGCGCCCTGCTGTACCGCTGGCCGGGGTCGACGTCGGAGGAGCCGCTCGTGCTGATGGCGCACCAGGACGTCGTGCCGGTGGTGCCGGGGGAGTGGACCCATGCCCCCTTCGACGCCGACATCGTCGGCGAGGGGGAGGATGCGGCCATCCACGCGCGCGGCGCGATCGATGACAAGGGCGCGCTGGTGGCGATCCTGGAGGCGGTCGAGGCGCTGCTGCAGGAGGGGGCGACGCCGCCGCGTGACGTGTACCTCGCCTTCGGCTCCGACGAGGAGACGCACGGCACCGGCGCGCAGGCCCTCGCGGCGCTGCTGCGCGAGCGCGGCGTGCGGCCCGGGCTCGTGCTGGATGAGGGCGGGGCGGTCGTCACGGGCGTGCTCCCCGGGCTGTCGGCACCGGCCGCCATGATCGGAGTCGCCGAGCGCGGCATCGCGACCTTCGTCCTCACCGCGCGCGAAGCCGGCGGCCACGCCTCCACCCCGCCGCGCATGCCGGCCACCGCTCGCCTGGCCCGCGCGGTCGACCGCATCCGCCGCCGCCCGTTCCCCGTGCGCCTGGCGCCGCCGGTGCGGGCACTGCTGGCCACCGCGGCACCCCATGTCGCCCAGCCGCTGCGGAGCGTGTTCGCCTCCGCCGGCGTGCTCGCGCCCGTGCTCACGCGCGTGCTCGCGGCGCTCGGACCCGAGACCAACGCGCTCGTGCGCACGACCGCCGTCGCGACCGAGCTCACCGGCGCGACGGGACGCAACGTCCTGGCCACCACGGCGCGCGCGTGGGTGAACGTGCGGCTGCTCACCGGCGACAGCCTGGAGGCGGCGGAGCGGCACGTGCGACGTGCGATCGCCGATCCTCTCGTGGAGATCGAGGTGGAGGACGGGTCCGAACCCTCACCGGTGTCGCCGTGGCGCGGCGAGGCGTGGCGACGGCTCGCCCGCACGGTCACGGCGACCCTCGGCGACGAGGTGGTGCCGCTGCCGTACGTGCAGCTGGGTGCCAGCGACAGCCGCTGGTTCACGGCGCTCACCGACACGGTGTACCGCTTCACCCCGTTCCGGCTCTCGCGCGCCGAACGCGACGCCCTGCACGCCGCGGACGAGCGCATCGGCGTCGAGGTGTGGCTGCGCGGGATCGGGTTCTACCGCGAGCTCATCATCGCCCGGTAGCCGGTCGCCGCGGCGGATCGTCCGAGACCCCCAGGAGGAACGCCGCGATCTGCGCGGCGGGGGCCTCCAGCGCCGGGCCCGAGCCGAAGCTCCATGCGGCGTCCGTGGCCCGCACGGTGTTCCCGCGCACCGCCGCGCGCCGATCGGCGGGAGCGGCAGCCGACGCATACAGCGCGGCCGCGCCTGCCGTGTACGGGTCCACTCCGGGCTCGGCGGACAGGTCCCGCGCGAGCCGCAGGAGCGCCTCGACCCCGGCGGCCAGTTCGCGGATGCTGCGGCGGCGGCCGGCGCGCACCTGCTGCGCGGCCGCCCGCAGGCGCTCCGGCGGCGCGGCCGGGGCGGCCTCCGCCCGCAGGCGCGCGACGGCCAGGAACGACTCGGCGAGGGCGGGAGCGGTGTCCGCGGCGTCGGCCGTCAGATCGGCGAGCAGATCGGCGGCGCGGTCCACGACGTCGGCGAGCGCGCCGCGCCGGTCGCCTGACACGGACGCGTCGTCGCCACGGCCGCGCTGACTCAGCGGGAGGTGGCGCGCGAAGTCGGACACGCGCACAGTGTAGGCATGTGACAAGCGTGTGACAGAATCCCTCCGAACGATTCGACTCGTGTGACTGTCACATCCGGCCACCTCGAGTCGCCGGGATCGGTGCCGAGGGGGCGGTGTGAGCGAGGACGCGAACGGGCGCCGCCCGAGCATCCGCGACGTCGCGCGCCTGGCCGACGTGTCGCACCAGACCGTCTCGCGCGTCCTGAACAACCACCCCAGCATCCGCCCGGAGACCCGCGCGCGTGTGCTCGAGGTGATGACGCGGCTGCAGTACAGCCCCAACCGCGCCGCCCGGGCGCTGGTGACCTCGCGCTCGCAGACGATCGGGATCCTCTCCGCCTCCAGCACGCAGTACGGTCCCGCCTCCAGCATCGCCGCCATCGAGGCCGCGGCGCGGGCGCGGGGGTACTGGGTCAGCACCGCCAACATCGATGCGCGTCAGCCGGACTCCATCGCACAGGGGCTGCGCCATCTGACGGCCCAGTCCATCGAGGGGCTCGTCGTCATCGCGCCGCAGGTGCGGGTCATCCGGGCGATCGCCGCCCAGCAGCTGGACGTGCCGTACGTGACGCTGCAGTCCACGGTGCTGGATCCCGGGCACACCCTGTCGGTGGACCAGATCGCCGGTGCACGCCTGGCCACACGGCACCTGATCGAGCTCGGCCACCGCGAGATCTACCATCTCGCCGGCCCGCAGGACTGGGTGGAGGCCGAGGCCCGCATGCGCGGCTTCCTCGAGGAGATGTCCGCGCAGGACCTTCCCACCACGGCGCCGATCCTCGGCGACTGGACCGCGGATTTCGGCTACTACGCCGGCCGCGAGCTGCTGCGCGTGCGCGATTTCACGGCGATCTTCTCCTCCAACGACCAGATGGCGCTGGGGCTGCTGCACGCCGTGCGGGATGAGGGGCTCGACGTTCCCGGCGACATCAGCATCGTGGGGTTCGACGACATCCCCGAGGCCGCCCATTTCGCGCCGCCCCTCACGACCGTCCGGCAGGATTTCGGCGAACTGGGCCGTCGCTGCGTCGACCTCCTGCTGGGCACGGCGGATCCCTCCGCGGAGCCGGTGAGCGCGGCGATCGAGCCGGAACTGATCGTGCGCGCCTCCACCGGGCGTGCCGTCGCGCTCTGACCGCCGTTATCGGAATGAGATCGACGGTTGTGGCCCCGCGCCCCGCAGGTATGGCTATAGTTTCTCGATGTGAACGGTCACATGGCCGTTCGACGGTTGACGAAGGAGTCCGACGGAATGCCCACGACCCACTCCGATGGCCAGGATGCGTACGTCGTGAGCGCGCGCACCGAAGTGGCCGTCGCACGCGCACGCGCCGAGGTCGCAGCGCTGCACGGTGAGCTCGTCCGCTACGGCCTGGTCGTGTGGACCGGGGGAAACGTGTCCGCCCGGGTGCCCGGTGCCGACCTCTTCGTGATCAAGCCCTCGGGGGTGTCGTACGACGACCTCGCCCCCGAGAACATGATCCTGTGCGATCTGGACGGCACAGTCATCCCCGGAACGCCCGGCAGCGACCGGTCACCGTCGAGCGACACCGCCGCGCACGCCTACGTGTACCGCAACATGCCGGAGGTCGGCGGCGTCGTGCACACGCACTCCACCTTCGCCACGGCCTGGGCCGCGCGCGGCGAGGAGATCCCGTGCGTGATCACCGCGATGGCGGATGAGTTCGGCGGGCCGATCCCGGTCGGCCCCTTCGCGATCATCGGCGACGACTCGATCGGCCGCGGCATCGTCGAGACCCTGCGCGGTCACCGCTCGCGCGCGGTCCTCATGCAGAACCACGGGCCGTTCACGATCGGCTCCAGCGCGCGCGATGCGGTCAAAGCCGCCGTGATGCTCGAAGACGTCGCCCGCACCGTCCACTACGCCCGGCAGGGCGGGGAGCTCCTCCCTCTCCCGCCGGAGGCGATCGACCGGCTCTTCGACCGCTACCAGAACGTCTACGGCCAGCAGGCGCACAACTGAATACTCCACACCACGACGAAGACGTCCCACGAAAGGACACCCAGTGAAGGCGAAGAAGGTTCTTCTCGCAACGATCGCCGCCGGCGCGCTCATGCTCTCCGCGTGCAGCGGCGGGGGCAGCGGCAGCGGCGACAGCGGCGGCGGTGACGGCGGCCTCATCGGCGTCGCGATGCCCACCAAGAGCTCCGAGCGGTGGATCCAGGACGGCAACGCCGTCAAGGAGACGCTCGAGGAGCAGGGCTTCACGGTCGACCTGCAGTACGCCGAGGACGACATCCCCACCCAGGTCTCGCAGATCGAGAACATGATCACGAAGGGCGCCGAGGCGCTCATCGTCGCCTCGATCGACGGCACGACGCTCTCGGAGGTGCTGCAGAACGCCGCCGACGCCGACATCCCCGTCATCGCCTACGACCGCCTCATCCGCGACTCCGAGAACGTCGACTACTACGCCTCGTTCGACAACTTCCTCGTCGGACAGCAGCAGGCGTGGTCGGTGCTCGCCGGCCTCGGCCTGACCGACCTGGAAGGCGAACCCGCCGCCGACGCGCCGGCCGGGCCGTTCAACATCGAGCTGTTCGCCGGGTCGCTCGACGACAACAACGCGACCTTCTTCTGGGACGGCGCCATGAGCGTGCTCGAGCCGCTCATCGACGACGGCACCCTCGTGGTGCAGTCGGGCCAGACCGACATCGAGCAGGCGGCGACGCTGCGCTGGGACGGCGAGACCGCCCAGAGCCGCATGGAG
>JADGMW010000592.1_pt2 | contig 11836 bp, 8 predicted proteins | sample 8641801 | NCBI WGS metagenome assembly JADGMW01 (sample SAMN16272018, study PRJNA661076) | feces metagenome | isolation source: fecal sample from diarrhoea affected cattle A | host: Bos taurus | place: South Africa: Lokaleng Village, Mahikeng | collected 2019-09
CCGTGATGCCGGAGACCTTCTCGAAGATCTGCGACATCGCGAGGCCCTCGTTGACCGTGACCTTGAGCGAGACCCGGTTCGCGGAGTCGAGCAGCGCGTCGACCGCGTCGGACGCCCGCATCTGCAGGCGCAGCTTGTAGGCGCCCGGCTGGATCTGGGTGGCGAGCGGGTTGGCCGCGTAGGCCTTGGTGAAGGCGGACGTGGTCGCCACCACGCCGGCATCCACGAGCTTCTCGCCGATGGCGCCGCCGGTGTCGCCGCTGACGACGGTGACGGTGGCCTCGCCGGTGCCCGGGCCCTCGTAGTCGGAGGTCTCGGCGGTGCCCGAGGAGCCGCCGAACAGGCCGCCGAAGAAGTCGCTGAAGATGCTGGTGACGACGTAGCCGGCGCCGCCCACGAGGCAGATCGCCATGATCATGACGAGCACGGAACGGCGGCGGCGGTTGCGGCGCTGCCGGTTGCGGCGCGCCTTGCCGTCCTGCCGCGAGCGGCTCCTGCGGGTCGGGAGCGGCTGCTCGGCTTCGTGCTGGGAAACGGTCCCGAGGAAGAGGTCACTCACCTGGTCGACCCTCCGATGCGTCGTCGGCATGCTGCCGGGCAGGCAGACTCTCTGCTTGCTGGTCCTGCTCGACCCCGCAGCCCCCCTCGCGCCCGTCGGAGGCGCCTGCGATCGGGACGACCACCCGTTCGCCGGGCCGGTGGCCCGTGGCGCGTTCCGCGTCGAGCGCGGTCTGCAAGATCACCACCGCGGCCGCCTGGTCGACGACCTGCCGGTGGTGGCGACTCGACCTGCCGGCCGCTCGCAGCGCCTGATGGGCGGACACCGTGCTCATCCGCTCATCGACGAGCCGCACCGGAACCGGTGCGATCGCTTGCGCCAACATCACAGAGTACGCGCGTGCGGCGGCTGATGCGGCGCCTTCCTGGCCAGAGAGGTGCCGCGGGAGCCCCACGTACACCACGGCCGCCGATCGCTCGGCGACCTCGTCGACCAGTCGGGCCAGGTCGGCGGGCAGGACGCCGGGCGCCGGGCGGCGGTTGTCGCGGGCGAGCGTCTCGACGGGAGTGGCCACCAGGCCGTCCGGGTCGCTGGCCGCCACCCCGACCCGGACGCTCCCGACGTCGACCGCCAGCCGGGAGCCCCGGGTGACGACGTCCTGGCCCACGTCAGCCGGCCGCACGCGCCCCGGAGCGGACCGCGTCCAGAGCCTCGGGAAGCTTGGCCGCGTCCGACCCGCCACCCTGCGCGAGGTCGTCCTTGCCACCGCCACCGCCGCCGAGCACGCCGGACGCGCTCTTGACCAGCACGCCCGCGCGGATGCCGCGCTCCCGTGCCGGTGCGTTCGTCGCGACGACGACGACAGGGCGGTCCTTGCTGACGCCGCCGACGGCGACGATCGTGGGCGTGGAGTCGCCCAGCCGCGCGCGCACGTCGAGGACCAGCGTGCGGAGGTCGTCGGCCGAGCCGACCTCGCCCGCGTCATGGGCGACGACACGCACCCCGTCGACGTCGGTGGCGGTCGCCACGAGCGACGCGGCGCCCGCGAGGACCTGGGCCTGGCGCAGGGCCGCGAGCTCCTTCTCCGACTCCTTGAGGCGGGTCAGCAGCGAGGAGACGCGGTCCCCGAGCTCGTCCGGGCGCGAGCCCAGCAGGCCGCTGAGCTGCCCCACCAGGGCGTGCTCCTTGGCCTGGAAGCCGTAGGCGCCGGCGCCGACGAGCGCGTCGATGCGGCGCACCCCCGAGCCGATGGACGCCTCGCCGAGCAGCGTCACGAGGCCCAGCTGGCCCGAGCTCTGCACGTGGGTTCCGGCGCACAGCTCGCGGGACCAGTCGCCGCCGATCGAGACCACGCGGACGCGGTCGCCGTACTTCTCCCCGAACAGCGCCATCGCGCCGAGGGCGCGCGCCTCGGCGATCGGCATGACCTGGTCGGTGACCTCGAGGTTCTCGGCGAGCTGGGTGTTGACCCGCTCCTCCACCTCGGACAGCACGCCGGCGGGCACCGCGGCGCCCGAGCGGAAGTCGAAGCGGATGCGGCTGGGGGCGTTCTCCGAGCCGGCCTGCGTGGCGGTGTCGCCCAGCGCCTCACGGATCGCCTTGTGCACCATGTGCGTCGCCGTGTGGGCGCGGCTGATGGCCTTGCGGCGCGCGACGTCGATCGTGGCTGTGCCGGACTCGCCGACGGTCAGCGTCCCGTCCACGAGGCGGCCGTGGTGCACCGACAGGCCCTTGACCGGCGCCTGCACGTCGTCGACCTCGACGCGGGCGCCGCCGTCGAGCACGATGACGCCATGGTCGGCGAGCTGGCCGCCGGCCTCTGCGTAGAACGGGGTGCGGTCGAGCACGACCTCGACGTCGGCGGGGGCCACCGCCGCGGGGGCGGGCACGCCGTCGACGAGCAGCCCGACGACGCGTGAGCGCGCGGTCAGGTCGGTGTAGCCGAGGAACTGGACCGGGCCGCTCTGCGAGGAGCTGAGCGTGGAGTGCAGCTCCTGGTAGGCGGCGGTGTCCGCGCGGCCGGCGCGCTTGGCGAGGGCGTCGGCGCGGGCGCGCTGGCGCTGCTCCTGCATGAGGGACCGGAACGCGGTCTCATCGACGGCCACGCCATGCTCGGCGGCCATCTCGAGGGTCAGGTCGATCGGGAAGCCGTAGGTGTCGTGCAGCTGGAAGGCCTGCGCGCCGGAGAGCAGCGGGCGCGCGTCGGCCGTCGGCTGCGAGCCCTTGAGCTCCTGCACCGCGGTGTCGAGGATCGTGGTGCCCGCGACGAGGGTGCGACGGAACGCGTCTTCCTCGGCGTAGGCGATCCGGCTGATCCGCTCGAAGTTCTCCGCGAGCTCGGGGTAGGAGGCGCTCATCGCGTCCTTGCTCACGGGGAGCAGCGACGGCAGGGCCGGCTCGTCGACGCCGAGCAGCCGCATCGCGCGGACCGCGCGCCGCAGCAGGCGGCGCAGGACGTACCCGCGGCCCTCGTTCGAGGGCGTGACGCCGTCGCCCATGAGCATGAGCCCGCTGCGCACGTGGTCGGCGACGACGCGCATCCGCACGTCGTCCTCGTGGTCGGCGCCGTACCGGCGGCCGGAGAGCTCCTGCGCGGCCTGGATGACCGGGAAGACCTCGTCGATCTCGTACATGTTGTCGACGCCCTGCAGCAGGTAGGCGACGCGCTCGAGTCCCATGCCGGTGTCGATGTTCTTCTGCTTGAGCTCGCCGAGGATCGGGAAGTCGTCCTTGCCGCCTCCGTCGCCGCGCTCGTACTGCATGAAGACGAGGTTCCAGATCTCGATGTACCGGTCCTCGTCGACGACGGGGCCGCCCTCGGCGCCGTAGTCGGGGCCGCGGTCCACGTAGATCTCGGAGCAGGGCCCCGCGGGCCCCCGGGCGCCGGTGGACCAGAAGTTGTCCTTCATGCCGCGGCGCTGGATCCGCTCGTCGGGCATCCCGGCGATCTTCTTCCAGAGCGCGGCGGCCTCGTCGTCGTCGTGGAAGACGGTGACCCAGATCTTCTCGGGGTCGAAGCCGTAGCCGCCCTGGTCCTGGGGGTTGGTGATCAGCTCCCAGGCGAAGGTGATCGCCTCTTCCTTGAAGTAGTCCCCGAACGAGAAGTTGCCGTTCATCTGGAAGAACGTGCCGTGCCGGGTGGTCTTGCCGACCTCTTCGATGTCGAGCGTCCGCACGCACTTCTGCACGCTGGTCGCCCGCGGCCACGGCGCGGTCTGCTCGCCGAGCATGTACGGGATGAAGGGCACCATGCCGGCGATGACGAACAGGGTCGACGGGTCCGGGGAGATCAGCGGTGCGGACGGCACGACGGTGTGGCCGCGGGCCTCGAAGTGGTCGAGCCAACGCTTACGGATCTCGGCGGTGCGCATGATGTCCTCGGTGTTCGTGTTTCCGGTGAAGCCGGCCGTGGGGCCAGCCGTCGTTCCTCATGTGGTGCAGCGCTCGGAGCCGCCCCAGTGTTCCGCCCTGCCCGTCAGAAGAACGAGTAGGGCACGTTCGCGTCGTCCTCGGGGTCCTCGGTGGGCTCGTCGGCCCAGCGCTCCGCGGCCGCCCGCTGCCGTCGCGTCTCGGCCTGCGAGGCGCGGTGCTTGGCCCGGTCCTCGCGGATGGCGTCGACGTCCACGTCTCCGACCAGGTCCCGGCGCAGCTGCTCCTCGCGCTCGCGCATCGCGGCGAGGAACTCGGCCTTGGCCCCCCTCGCGACGGTGGTGGCCTGGTTGAGCGCGCCGGCGGCCTGCCGGGCTCCCGGCGGGGCGTAGCGGTCGACGACGTCACCGGCCTTGCGGATCACCACGACGGTCAGGCCGACGCCCACGGCCACCCACAGCAGCCGCCTCATCGCTTGCCCCGCAGCCCGTCCGCCGCCCCGGAGAACATCCGTCGTGCCCCGTAGGAGAACGCGGCGATCTTGATCATGGGCGAGCCGACTGTGGCGGCGAACAGCGAGGTGAGCGCCGAGACGTTCTCCGAGACCTGGGCCGCCGACGTGGTGATCGTGTCGACGCGCTCGATCTGGGTGTTGGTGGACGCCACGACGCTGGCGGTCTCGTCGAGCACGGGGAGGGTGTGGTCGGTGAGCTCCTTGACGGAGGCCCTCGTCTCGTCGAGGACCTTGCCGAGCTTGACCAACGGCAGCGCGAGCAGCCCGACCAGCAGCACGAACGCGATCGCGGCGATCAGGCTCGCCACGTCTCCGAGTGACATGTGCTGTCCTCCCTGGGCCCGGGCCCGGATCGTCTGTGCCGCCGGCGCCGGGGTGTCCGTGGTGGACGGTGGCGCCGGGGTGCGTCGGTGCCGGGCAGTCGCCCGGCCTTGCGAAACCCTACCCGGACAGCCGAACGCCCCGGGTGCGCCGAGAGGCCGGCGCACACGGGGCGTTCGGATGACGAGCGGCTCGCGTCAGCGGGCGTAGTACTCGACGACCAGCTGGACCTCGCAGGTCACGGGGATCTCGGCGCGCTTGGGGGCGCGGACGAGCACGGCGGTCAGCTTCTCGAGCTGCACGTCGAGGTACCCGGGGAGCGTGGGCAGCACGTCGCGGTGGGCGCCGGCGGCGGCGACCTGGAACGGCACGGTGGCCTGGCTCTTGGCCTTGATCTGGATCGTCTGGCCGGGCTTCACCCGGAACGAGGGACGGTCCACGATCTTGCCGTCGACGAGCACGTGACGGTGCACGACGGTCTGGCGGGCCTGGAGGATCGTGCGGGCGAAGCCGGCGCGCAGGACGAGGGCGTCCAGGCGGGTCTCGAGGTTCTCGACGAGAGCCTCACCGGTCAGGCCCGGGGCCTTGCGGGCGTCCTCGTACGCACGGGCGAGCTGCTTCTCACGCAGCGCGTACTGCGCGCGCAGACGCTGCTTCTCGCGCAGACGGACCGCGTAGTCCGACTCGGTGCGGCGACGGGCGCGGCCGTGCTCGCCCGGGGGGTAGGGGCGCTTCTCGAAGTGCTTGACGGCCTTGGGCGTCAGCGCGAGGCCGAGGGCGCGCGAGAGGCGCACCTGGCGACGCGAGCGGGTGACACTGCTCACAGATGTACTTCCTGTCGTTGTAGACGTCACACCCGCGCACAGGAGCTGTGCCGCGGGGTGGGGCCGACCATGGACGCCAGGCACTCCCCTGATCCTGCTGAGGGAGGTTCCTGGTGGTAGCGGCTGAGGCCCCAGGGTGGTCGCAGGGCGCATGCGCGCCTGACGACCGGTCCACCTTACCGGCTGGGACGCCGCACGGCCCAATCGGCCGCCGCAAGCGCGGGCGGGGCTGTCAGCCGTCTTGGTCGAGGATGGCCCGGATCCGCTCGAGGCGGTCCGTCACGGAGCGCTCGAACCCGCGGTCGGACGGCTGGTAGTAGCGCGATCCCGCCAGCTCGTCGGGCAGGTACTGCTGGGCGGCGACGGCGTGCGGCTCGTCGTGCGAGTAGACGTAGCCGCGCCCGTGGCCCAGGGCGCCGGCGCCGGGGTAGTGCGCGTCGCGCAGGTGGTCGGGCACCGAGCCGATGCGCCCGGCGCGCACGTCGGCCAGCGCCGCGTTGATGGCCTTGTAGGACGCGTTGGACTTGGGGGCGGTGGCCAGGTGGACGACCGCCTCGGCGAGGATGAGGCTGGCCTCGGGCATCCCGATCAGCGCGACCGCCTGCGCGGCGGCCACCGCTGTCTGCAACGCGCTGGGATCGGCCATCCCCACGTCCTCCGCGGCGGCGATCACGATCCGCCGGGCGATGAACCGCGGGTCCTCCCCCGCGGCGATCATCCGCGCGAGGTAGTGCAGCGCGGCGTCCACGTCCGATCCGCGCATCGACTTGATGAAGGCGCTGATCACGTCGTAGTGCTGGTCGCCGTCGCGGTCGTAGCGGACGGCGGCCACGTCGATGGCGCGTTCCATCGTCGCCAGGTCGATGCCCACGGGCGCCGGGTCGTCGCCGTCGGCCCCGTCGGACAGTGCGGCGCCCGCGGCCGCCTCGAGGATCGTCAGCGCCTTGCGCGCGTCCCCGCCCGCCAGCCGCAGCAGGTGCTCCTCGGCGTCCTCGGCCAACGTGACGGCGCCGCCGAGCCCGCGCTCGTCGGCCACCGCGCGGCGCACCAGGGACCGCACGTGCTCCACCTCGAGCGGGCGCAGAGTCAACAGCAGGGAGCGGGACAGCAGCGGGGAGTTGACGGAGAAGCTCGGGTTCTCGGTCGTGGCGGCCACGAGCGTCACCCAGCGGTTCTCCACGCTCGGCAGCAGCGCGTCCTGCTGGGCCTTGGTGAAGCGGTGCACCTCGTCGATGAACAGGACGGTCTCCGACCCGTCCGAGGCGAGCCGGCGGCGGGCGGCCTCGATGACCGCGCGCACGTCCTTGACGCCGGCCGTCACGGCGGAGAGCTCGACGAAGCGCCGGCCCGACGTCGTCGCGATGAGGTACGCCAACGTGGTCTTCCCCGTGCCGGGAGGCCCCCACAGCACCACCGAGCTCGGGGCGGCGCGCCGCGCGGCCCCGTCGCCCGGCTCCACGAGCCGTCGCAGCGGAGACCCGGGCACGAGCAGATGCCCTTGCCCGGCCACCTCGTCCAGGGTGCGCGGTCGCATGCGCACGGCGAGGGGGGAACCGGCGCCGGGCGCGGGGATCCCCTGCCCCGTCGAGATGACGGAGTCGAACAGGTCCATGGCGCGAGCCTACGCACGTCCCCCGACAGCTCCCACCACACCCCAGATGTGCGCGCCGAGGCTCGATGCTGCGATGCTGGCCCCCGTGTTCGAAAGCCTCGGCCGCCGCGTCGCCCACCATCCACGACTGACCATCCTGGTCTGGGTGGTCCTCACCGCACTCGGGCTCGGCCTCGCCGTCTTCGGCGTCCACGGCGAGAGCCTCTTCGACAGGCTCGCCACGGGCGCGCCCGCCGTGCCCGGGTCGCAGAGCGCCGAGGCCGACGAGATCCTCGCCGAGGCCGACGGCTCGGGGGCCGTCCTCAACCTGGCCGTCAGCGGGGTCGATCCCGCAGATCCCGAGGTCGCGACGGCGCTGGCCCCCGCGCGCGAGGAGCTGGCGCAGATCCCCGGGGTCGCGTCCGTCATCGACCCGCTCGCCCTGCCCAACGGCGCCGCCAACCCCGCGGCAGCCCCGCTCATCGCCGAGGACGGCGACGGGTTCCTCATCGTCGTCGCCCTCGAGCCGGACCTGTCCCCCGACGCCGAGGAGGCCGCGCTCGACGAGGTCGAGCAGGCGCTCGAGACCGTCCCGGGCACGCTGCAGGCCGTCGCCCCGGACGCGACCGGCATCGTCGGCGGCACCAGCCTCATCTTCGAGGCCATCACCAGCCAGGTCGAGAAGGACCTCGCCACCGGCGAGGCCATCGCCCTCCCCGTCGCCCTCGCCATCATGGTGCTGGTCTTCGGGGGGTTCCTCGCCGCCGCCATGCCGATGATCGGGGCGATCGCGTCCATCGCCTTCGGGCTCGGGGCGCTGCTGGGCATCTCCTACCTGATGGACCTCGACTCGTCCGTGGTCAACGTCGTGACGCTCCTCGGACTCGGGCTCTGCATCGACTACGGCCTGCTGATCGTCTCGCGGTTCCGCGAAGAGCTGCACCACCTCGTCGACGACGACGGCGGGGAGCGCGCCCGGCGCCGCCGCGGCGACGGCGCCGTGGTCACCGCGCTCACCCGCACCATGGCCACCGCGGGACGCACGGTCACCTTCTCCGCGCTCACGGTCGCGATCTCGATCGCCGGCCTGCTCGCCTTCCGCCCCGAGATCCTGCGGGCCTTCGGCGCGGCCGGCGTCCTCATCGTGCTGGTCGCCGTCGCCACGGCGCTCACGCTCGTCCCCGCGCTGCTGGTCATCTTCGGCCGGCGCCTCGCACGGCCTGGCCTGCTCTCCAAGATCCCCGGCGCCCGCGGCATCCTCCGCCACACCGCCGACGTCCGCTCCGAGGAGGGCGCCTTCTCCCGGCTCGCCGCCAGGGTGCAGCGCCACCCCTGGTGGGTCGTGCTCGGCACCGTCGTCCTGCTCGGCGCCCTTGCCTCCCCCCTCGCCCACATCGAGCTCCGCAACTCCACCACCCAGCTGCTTCCCATCGGCAGCACGCAGCGCGACTACGTCACCACCCTCGCCGACGACTACCCCGCCGCCACGTCCGCGGCAGTCACCGTCGTCGCCGAGACGTCCCTCGACGAGGCCACCGCCTGGGCCGGCGACATCGCCGCCCTCGACGACGTCGCCTCGGTCGACACGCCCACCCCCATGGGCTCCTACGTGGTCATCGGCGTGCGCCCGGACACCAGCGACCCCGGCGACCGCACCTCCCAGCACGTCGTGCGCGAGATCAGGGACCTCGACCCGCCGTTCCCCAGCTGGGTCACGGGACAGGCCGCCGGCCAGCTCGACTTCACCGCCGCGCTCGCCGACCGCGCGCCGTGGGCCATCGGCATCGTCGCCGTCGCCACCCTCGTGCTGCTGTTCCTCATGACCGGATCCGTCGCGATCCCCATCAAGGCGCTCCTCACCAACGCCCTGTCCATCGCGGCCTCCCTCGGAGTGCTCGTCTGGGCGTTCCAGGACGGCCACCTCTCCGGGCTCCTGGGCTTCACGTCCACCGGCGGCATCGAGACCTACGTCGTGGCCCTCGTCGTCGCGTTCGCGTTCGGCCTGGCCATGGACTACGAGGTCTTCCTGCTCTCCCGGATCAAGGAGCTCCACGACGCCGGCCTGTCCAACGACGACGCGGTGCGGCTCGGCCTACAACGCTCCGGCCGCATCATCACCTCCGCCGCGCTGATCATCATCGTCGTCTTCGCCGGCTTCATCGCCGGCAAGCTCCTGGTCATCAAAGAGGTCGGCTTCGCGCTCGCCGTCGCCGTGCTGATCGACGCCACCATCGTCCGGATGCTGCTCGTCCCCGCCACCATGACCATCCTCGGCAGCGTCAACTGGTGGGCGCCAGCGTTCCTGCGCCGGGTCTACGACAAGCTCTCCATCACCCACTGACCCGCCCGCCCTCCCTGCGACACCCTCCTGCGACAGAGCCGAGACATGACCGCGACACGCACGCTCCTCGCGGTGGACGGGAACTCCCTCGTCCACCGCTCGTTCCACGCCCTGCTCGGCACCCAGCTCGCCACCCGCGACGGGCGCCCCACCTGGGCCGTCAAGGGGTTCGTGTCCCAGCTGCTCGGCGCGGTCGACCGGGTCGGCGCCGACGCCCTGGTCGTCGGCTTCGACGACCACACCACCAGCGCCCGCAAAGCCGCCCACCCCCACTACAAGGCCACGCGCAGCCCCAAGGCTCCCGAGCTCGTCCAGCAACTGCAGCTCACCGCCGACCTGCTCCGCGACGCCGGCGTCGAGGTCGTGGTCCCCGAAGGCCTCGAGGCCGACGACGTCCTCGCCTCCGCCGCCGCGCAGGCCCGGGCCGCCGGCTGGTCCACAGTCGTCGTCACCTCCGACCGCGACTCCTTCGGCCTCATCGACCCCAGCACCTCCGTGCTGCGCGTCATCAACGGCGGCATCGAGGCCTCCCCCCTCCTCACGCCCGAGCGGCTGACCATGATGATCGGCATCGAGCCCGGCCAGTACCGGCAGTACGCGGCGATGCGCGGCGACACCTCCGACAACCTCACCGGCGTCCGGGGCATCGGCGAGAAGACGGCCACCAAGCTGCTCAACGCCTTCGGCAGCGTCGAGGCAGCGCTCGCGGACATCGACACGAACGCCGGCGCGCGGGTGGCCGCAGAGGTGGGCAAGGCCGTCGTCGCGAAGCTGGCCGGCGCGGAGGCCCGGGCCGCGTTCTGGAGCAACGTCGAGATCATGACCATGCGCACCGACATCCCCCTGGGGCTGGGCTGGGAGCCCGCCGGGGTCGGCCACCTGCCGCTGGACCCCGCCCGGGTCACCGCGGCCCTCGCCGCCCTCGAGCTGACCTCTCTGGTGGGGTACGCCGGGCGGGTGCTGTGCGGGGTCGACGAGCCCGCGCCCCACCGCGGGACCTCCTCATGGGCGCCTGCGGCGCGCGGAGGCGCCCCGCAGGCCGCTGAGAGCGCCGCTGACGCCGCCGCCGCGGGCGCGTCGCCGGACGGCGGCGCCGGCGCCGTGCCCCTCGTCGCTACGGCCATCGCCGAGCCGGTGGACCCGTGGACCGCTGACACGCTGTTCTAGTCCGGGCGTTCGCCGCCCTCGGGCGGGCTGAGCCCGTCGAGCCGACGCCGAGGGGCCGGGAGCCGCGTCACGCGGTTCCCGGCCCCTCAGAGCACGCTGGTCAGGCCAGGTCACTCCGCCTCGGCGGCCGCCGGCTTCGGCTTGGCGTCGACGCCGGCCTCCCGGCGCTGCGCGGCCGTGATCGGCGCCGGCGCGCCCGTGAGCGGGTCGTAGCCGCCGCCGGACTTCGGGAACGCGATGACGTCGCGGATGGACTCCGACCGGGTCAGCAGGGCGACGATGCGGTCCCAGCCGAACGCGATCCCGCCGTGCGGCGGCGCGCCGAACTGGAAGGCGTCGAGCAGGAAGCCGAACTTCTCCTGGGCCTCCTCCTCGCCGATCCCCATGATCCGGAAGACGCGCTCCTGCACGTCCCGGCGGTGGATACGGATGGACCCGCCGCCGATCTCGTTGCCGTTGCACACGATGTCGTAGGCGTAGGCCAGCGCCGAGCCCGGGTCCTGCTCGAACGTGTCGATCCACTCGGGCGTCGGGGACGTGAACGCGTGGTGCACCGCGGTCCAGGCGCCCTCGCCGACGGCCACGTCGTCGTCCTCGCCGGTGGGCTTGAACAGCGGGGCGTCGACGACCCACACGAAGGCCCACGCGTCCGGGTCGATGAGGCCCGCGCGGCGCCCGATCTCGAGCCGGGCGGCGCCCAGCAGCTCCTGGGCCTGCGTGCGCTTGCCCGCGGCGAAGAAGACAGCGTCACCAGGCTTGGCGCCGACGGCCTCGACGAGCCCGGCGCGCTCGGCCTCGGACAGGTTCTTCGCGACCGGGCCGGCGAGCTCACCCGTCTCGGAGACCGTGACGTAGGCGAGGCCCTTGGCGCCGCGCTGCTTGGCCCACTCCTGCCAGGCGTCGAAACCGCGGCGGGGCGTCGACGCGCCACCGGGCTGGACCACGGCGCCGACGTACGGCGCCTGGAAGACCCGGAACGGGGTGTCCGTGAAGTAGTCGGTCAGCTCGACGAGCTCGAGGCCGAACCGCAGGTCGGGCTTGTCGCTGCCGAAACGGTTCATCGCGTCGGCGAAGGTCATGCGCGGGATCGGGGTGGGGATCGTGTACCCGATCAGCTCCCACAGTGCGACCAGGATCTGCTCGCCCAGCGCGATGACGTCGTCCTGCTCGACGAAGCTCATCTCGACGTCGAGCTGGGTGAACTCGGGCT
>JADGMW010000697.1_pt1 | contig 11810 bp, 11 predicted proteins | sample 8641801 | NCBI WGS metagenome assembly JADGMW01 (sample SAMN16272018, study PRJNA661076) | feces metagenome | isolation source: fecal sample from diarrhoea affected cattle A | host: Bos taurus | place: South Africa: Lokaleng Village, Mahikeng | collected 2019-09
CGCAGAACGGCATCGACCTGACCAAGGACAAGATGGCCCTGCAGCGTCTGCGTGAGGCCGCCGAGAAGGCCAAGATCGAGCTGTCCTCCGGGCAGAGCACCTCGATCAACCTGCCGTACATCACCGTCGACGCGGACAAGAACCCGCTCTTCCTCGACGAACAGCTCACCCGTAGCGAGTTCCAGAAGATCACCGGCGATCTGCTCGAGCGCACCCGTGCGCCGTTCCAGGCCGTGATCAAGGACGCCGGTGTCTCGGTGTCCGACATCGATCACGTGGTGCTCGTCGGTGGCTCGACCCGTATGCCGGCCGTGACCGACCTGGTCAAGGAACTCACCGGTGGACGCGAGCCCAACAAGGGCGTCAACCCCGACGAGGTCGTGGCCATCGGTGCCGCGCTGCAGGCCGGTGTCCTCCGCGGCGAGGTCAAGGACGTCCTGCTCCTCGACGTCACCCCGCTGTCCCTGGGCATCGAGACCAAGGGCGGGATCATGACCAAGCTCATCGAGCGCAACACCACGATCCCGACCAAGCGCTCGGAGATCTTCACGACGGCCGACGACAACCAGCCGTCCGTGCAGATCCAGGTCTTCCAGGGCGAGCGCGAGATGGCGATGTACAACAAGAAGCTCGGCATGTTCGAGCTGACCGGCCTGCCGCCGGCTCCCCGCGGGGTCCCGCAGATCGAGGTCGCCTTCGACATCGACGCCAACGGCATCGTGCACGTCCACGCGAAGGACCTGGGCACGGGCAAGGAGCAGTCGATGACCATCACCGGCGGCTCGGCGCTGCCCAAGGACGACATCGAGCGGATGATGAAGGACGCCGAGGCGCACGCCGAGGAGGACAAGAAGCGCCGCGAAGAGGCCGAGACCCGCAACCTCGCCGAGTCGCTGCAGTACCAGACCGAGAAGTTCCTGGCCGAGAACGGCGACAAGATCCCGGCCGAGAAGAAGGACGAGCTCGGCGAGGCGCTGACCGAGCTGCGCAGCGCGCTGGGCGGCTCGGACATCGACGCGATCAAGACCGCCCAGGAGAAGGTCGCCCGGGTGTCCCAGGAGGTCGGCGGGGCGCTCTACGCCCAGGCCAACGAGGCCGGTGCAGCCGGCGCCGCCGGTGCGCCGGGTGCCGACGCGGGTGACGCGGCCGGTGCTCCCGCCGGTGACGACGACGTCGTCGACGCCGAGATCGTCGACGAGGACACCGACCGCCGATGACCGCGGGGGAGGAGCAGCCGCGTGTCGTCATCCGCGACAAGCGGCGCATCGACCCGATCACTGGTGAGGTACGGGCACCGGCCGGCGAGCAGCCGGCCGGTGCCCCGCCGGGCCCGACCGTCGTAGGGGAGCAGATGAGCGAGAACGAGACGCCCGTGGGCGAGCAGCAGCAGGAGCAGGCGCCGCCGGTGGACGCCGCCGGTGGGGACGACCTCGCCCAGCAGCTGGCCGAGCGCACCGAGGACCTGCAGCGGGTGACCGCTGAGTACGCCAACTACCGGCGCCGGGTCGACCGGGACCGCTCCCTGGTCGTCGACCAGGCGGCGGAGCGGTTCGCGACCGGCCTGTTCCCCATCGTCGACGACGTCGAGCGGGCGCGGGACCACGGCGACCTGACCGGTGCGTTCAAGCTGGTCGCCGACCGCATCCTGGGCCTGCTCGACGGCCTGGGGGTCGAGGCGTTCGGCAAGGCGGGGGACGAGTTCGACCCCGCCGTGCACGAGGCGGTCATGCACGACACCTCCGCCGACGTGTCGGTGCCGACCGCGACGACGGTCCTGCGGCAGGGCTTCCGCCGCGGGGACCGCGTGCTGCGGACGGCGATGGTCGCGGTCACCGACCCCGAGCGCCCGGCGCCCGCCGCGGACGGGGCCGGCCCCGCCGACCCGGACGCCGCGACCGCCGGCTGACGCGCAGGGGAGGGGGGCTCCGATGAGCACACGGGACTTCATCGAGAAGGACTACTACGGCGCACTGGGCGTCCCCCAGAGCGCCGACGCGGCGGAGATCAAGAAGGCCTACCGCAAGCTGGCCCAGGAGCTGCACCCGGACAAGAACCCGGGCAACGCCGAGGCCGAGGCCCGGTTCAAGGACGTCTCCGAGGCCTACGACGTGCTCTCCGATCCCAAGCGGCGCGGTGAGTACGACGAGGCCCGGCGGCTGTTCGGTGCCGGTGGGGCGGGCGCGCGCGCCGGCTTCCCCGGCGGCGGGGGCGGCTTCCCCGGTGGCGGGCAGACCTTCGACTTCGGTGACCTGCTCAACGGCGGCGCCGCCGGCGGTGCCGGCGGCGCCCGGGGACCCGGTGGCCTCGGCGACCTGCTCGGCGGGCTGTTCGGGGGCGCGGGCGGCGGCGGGGCCCGGGCGCGCAGCCAGGCGGCGTCCGGCCCGGCCCGCGGCCAGGACGTGGAGACCGAGGCGACGCTGTCGTTCGAGGAGGCCGTCCTCGGGGTCACGGTGCCGCTGCGCATGCAGAGCCCGGGCAGCTGCCCTACCTGTCACGGCAGTGGCGCCAAGCCCGGCACCAGCCCGCACACCTGCCCGGTGTGCTCGGGCGCCGGGGTCACCAGCCGCAGCCAGGGAGCCTTCGCCTTCTCCGAGCCCTGCCGCAACTGCCGGGGCACCGGTTCGGTCGTCGACGACCCCTGCCCGACCTGCTCGGGCAGCGGCATCACCAGCCAGACCCGCACGATCACCGTGCGCATGCCGGCCGGCGTCAAGGACGGCCAGCGCATCCGGCTGGCCGGCAAGGGCGCTCCCGGGCGACGCGGCGGGCCGGCCGGTGACCTCTTCGTCGTCGTCCACGTCGCCGAGCACGCGCTGTTCGGCCGCAAGGGCGACGACCTGACGCTCACCGTGCCGATCACCTTCGCCGAGGCCGCCCTGGGGACGACGCTCACCGTGCCCACGCTGGAGGGCACCGTCTCGCTCAAGGTGCCGGCCGGCACCGCGAGCGGGCGGACGTTGCGGGTGCGCGGGCGCGGCGTGCCGGCCAAGGGCCGCGCCGGGGACCTCCTGGTCACGCTGGACGTGGCCGTGCCGGTGCGGCTGACCGACGCCGAGCGCACGATCATCGAGAAACTGGCCGAGGAGATGGACGAGGACCCGCGTCCGCAGATCACCGCGGCCATCCAGGCGGGAGCCGAGCGATGACCGCCCCGGCCGACCCGGCCCGGGACGCGGCCCGCTCGGTCGCCGAGGACGCGCCGGTCTTCGTCATCTCGGTCGCCGCCGAGCTGGCCGGGATGCACGCGCAGACGCTGCGCCAGTACGACCGGCTGGGGCTGGTCCGCCCCGGGCGCACGCCCGGTGGCGGCCGCCGGTACAGCCCGCGCGACGTGGCGCTGCTCCGGGAGGTCCAGCGGCTCTCGCAGGAGGACGGCGTCAACCTGGCCGGGATCAAGCGGATCATCGAGCTGGAGTCCCAGGTCGAGGCGCTGCAGGCGCGGGTGCACGAGCTGCTGGACGAGCTCGAGCACAGCGAGCGCCGCCGCATGGCCGCCGAATCCGTGGTCTCGGCCGGCTATCTGAGCGATCTGGAGACGCGGCGGCCCGGCAACGCGCTGGTCGTCTGGCGGCCGAGGAACGGCCGGTGACCGGGGTCGACGCGCACGCCGCCTTCGTCGATCTGGAACGGGAGATCGGACTGCTGCTGCGTCGCTCCCGGGCGATGTCGGCGCGGCTCGCCGGTGAACTGCACCCGGAGCTGGACGGCGCGGCCTTCGGCCTGCTCGCGCTGCTGCAGGACGCCGGGCCGCTGCGTGCCAGCGATCTGGTCCTCCGGCTGGGGCTGGACAAGAGCACGGTGAGCCGCCAGGTCGCCAGCCTCGTGGGACTGGGGCTCGTCGACCGCAGCGCCGACCCCGACGACGGCCGGGCGCAGGTGCTCACCCCCTCGGCCGAGGGCGCGGCCCGCCTCGCCCGCATCAGGGACGCGCGCCGCGAGCGGTGGGAGTCCGATCTGGGCGACTGGCCGGCGCAGGACGTCGCCACGCTGGCCGTTCTGCTGCACCGGCTGAACCGGATCGGCGAGGCGCGCGCCCGCGAGGCCGGGGACCCGACCGACACCTGACGCGGGCACCTGACGCGGGCACCCGACGCGGGACACGGCCGCGAGAGGAACACGGCGCCCGATTCGCCGGTCGATTCGTTGCAGACCGCAACCAACAGGTTTACGGTTGCACTCTGCAAACGTTTCGATCGTCAGGATCTCGTTCCATGTCCATCAGTCCCGACACTCGGGATCGGCTGGTCGCCAGCATCGCCCAGCTCGTCCGCACGGGCCGCCACGTCAGCACCCGCGCTGCCGCCCAGCTCTACGGCGAGCTCCCCTCCTTCGGCTGGAGCCTTCTGCTGCCCCTCGAGCAGGACGGCGACCAGCGCTGCGGTGCCCTCGCCGCCCGGGCCGGGATCGACATCTCCGTGGCCAGCCGTCAGCTCGCCGTCCTGGAGCGGTCCGGCTACGTCGAGCGCCACCCCGACCCGCGGGACGGGCGCGCCGCGCTCTTCCGGCTCACGGCGCAGGGCACCGAGGCGCTCGCCGCGACGCGGGCGATGCGCGCCGACTGGGCGCTGACCGCGCTGTCCGGCTGGGACGAGGACGACGCCCGCCGGCTCACCGAACTGCTCGACCGCCTCCGCGGCGACATCGAGGTCGCCGGTCCGGCGGCCCGGCAGCCGCAGGGAGCCGGTCGGTGACCCGGGTCCGCCCCGCCTCGCCCCCCACTCACGACCGACCATCGAACCAGTCCAGGAGATCCATGACCAGCACCGTCGATCGGCCCGCCTCCGCGGCGCCCGCCGAGCAACAGGGGCAGATGACGCACCGCCAGATCCTCTCGGCGCTGTCCGGGATGATGCTGGCGATGTTCGTGGCGTTCCTGTCCTCGACCGTCGTCTCGAACGCCCTGCCCACGATCATCACCGATCTGCGCGGCTCGCAGGGTCAGTACACCTGGGTCGTCACGGCCACCCTGCTGGCCTCGACCGCCTCGACGCCGATCTGGGGCAAGCTCTCCGACCTGTTCAGCAAGAAGCTGCTGATCCAGCTCTCGATCGTCATCTTCATCGTCGGTTCCATGGCCGCCGGTCTCTCCCAGTCCGTGGAGACGCTGATCGCCTGGCGCGTGCTCCAGGGCCTCGGCCTGGGGGGTCTGCAGGCGCTGGTGCAGATCGCGATGGCGGCGATGATCAGCCCCCGCGAGCGAGGCCGGTACTCCGGCTTCCTGGGCAGTGTCATGGCGGTCGCGACCGTCGGTGGCCCGCTGCTCGGTGGCCTGCTGGTGGACACCAGCTGGCTGGGCTGGCGCTGGTGCTTCTTCGTCGGCGTGCCCTTCGCCGCGGCCGCCCTGGTGCTGCTGCAGCGCACGCTGCACCTGCCGGTGACCAAGCGGAAGGTGCACATCGACTACATGGGCGCGGCCTTCCTGACCGCCGGTGTCTCCGCGCTGCTCATCTGGGTGACCCTGGCCGGGGACAGCTTCGCCTGGATGTCCTCGGAGTCGGCGATCTTCGTCGGGGGCGGGCTGGTCGCCATCGTGGCCTTCATCGTCACCGAGACGAAGGCCAAGGAGCCGATCGTCCCGCTGCGGCTGTTCCGCGACCGCACCACGACCCTGGCGATCATGGCCAGCATTGCCATCGGTATCGCGATGTTCGGCTCGTCGGTCTTCCTGGGCCAGTACCTGCAGATCTCGCGCGGCTACTCCCCGACGGCGGCCGGCTTGCTGACCGTCCCCATGGTCGGCGGTCTGCTCATCTCCTCGACCGTCTCGGGCCTGCTGATCACCCGCACCGGCCGGTGGAAGCGCTTCCTGGTCGGCGGCTCGATCCTGGTCGTGATCGCCTTCGCGCTGCTCTCGACGGTCGACCACGAGACGAACATGGTGCTGCTCTGCAGTTACCTGTTCGTACTGGGCACCGGCATCGGCGCGACCATGCAGAACCTGGTGCTTGCGGTGCAGAACACCGTCGCCGCCGGAGACCTCGGTGCGGCCAGCTCGGCCGTGGCGTTCTTCCGCAGCTTGGGCGGCACGATCGGCGTCTCGGTGCTGGGCGCCGTGCTGAGCTCGCGCGTCGGGAACCTCATCGACGAGGGTCTGGCCGGCACGCCCGGCGCCGGGCAGGCGGCGGGATCCGGGGACGTCGGCCTGGCCAACCTGGCCGATGCGCCGGGGCCGATCCAGACACTGATCCGGGTCTCCTACGGCGACGCGACCGGCCGGATCTTCCTGGTCTCCGCGATCGTCGCGGTCGTGGCCGTCGGCGCGATCGTGCTCATCCGCGAGATCGCGCTGGGCACCGAGAGCGGCGAGGAGCGGCTGCAGCGGGAGCGGGACGACGCGCAGGCCCAGGTGCGGGCAGCCACCCCGGCCTCGGAACGGCCAGCCACCCCGTCCCCCGAAGGCGCATCCGCCCCCGCCGGAGCGCGGGCATCAGCCCCGGCCGGAGAACGGTCGTCCGCCCCGGCGGAGGCGCCGGCTCCCTGATCGTGACCGGCGGGGCTCCCCGGCCCGCCGACGGCAACGGCCCGCCTCCCCCTCGGGGGACGCGGGCCGTCGCCGTCCGTCCACCGCGCCGGAGCCGACGCGGGCGACGCCGTCAGTCCAGCGCGGCGTCCAGGGTGATCTCGGTGCCGGTCAGCGCCTTGCTCACCGGGCAGCCGACCTTCGCCGCCTGCGCGGCGGCCTGGAACCCATCGGCGTCCAGGCCCTCGACCTCGCCGCGGACGGTGAGGGCGATCCCGGTGATGGCCGAGGCGCCGTCCTTCTGGCCGAGCGTGACGGCGGCGGTCACCTCGAGCGCCGTCGGGGTGCCGCCGGCCTTGCCGATCTCGTTGGACAGCGCCATCGCGAAGCAGGACGAGTGGGCCGCCGCGATCAGCTCCTCGGGGCTGGTCGTGCCGCCCGCCTCGTCCGCGGCCCGCTTGGGGAACGAGACCTCGTAGGTGCCGACCTGGGAGCTGGAGAGCTCGACCTGGCCGGAGCCCTCCTGGAGGGTCCCGTTCCAGGCGGTGCGTGCGGTGCGAGTGGGCATGTCAGTTCTCCCGTGCCGGGCGCCGCCCCCTTCTGGACGGCCGCGTCGTCCGGCCCTACCCGGTCCTCCGGGCGCTCAACGCACTCAGCGGACGGGTTCTCCGCCGTCGACCCGCTCGATGAGCAGCTGCAGCCGGCGCTTGAGGTCGGCGAACTCGTCGTGGTCGAAGCCGATCGCGCCGATCATCCGCTCGGAGATGGCGTAGGACTTCTCCTCGAGCGCGCGGCCGGCGTCGGTCAGCGCGATCGCCACGGAGCGCTCGTCCTCGACCCGGCGGTGGCGGGTGACCAGCCCGGCGGCGGTCAACCGCTTGAGCAGCGGGGAGAGCGTGCCGCTGTCCAGCGCCAGGCGCGAACCCAGCTGGCCGACCGTCTGCTTGTCCTCTTCCCAGAGCAGCATCATGACCAGGTACTGGGGATAGGTCAGCCCGATGGCCTCGAGCATGGGCCGGTAGCGGGCGGTCACGGCACGCGACGCCGCGTACAGCGCGAAGCAGAGTTGGTCGTCGAGCGCCACGCTCGGAGCCGGCAAGGCGGTCATGTCAAGAGTCTAGGGCGCGCCGGAGCGGACGCCAGCGTCCGCGGGAGGAAGCACCCCGACGGTTACCTTCTCGTGCTGCGGCGGGTGGACTCATCAGGGTTGAGCGGAACACACTCAACTCCTCGCCCGTTGTACCCCGCGATCCCACGTGGCCGCCCCTCCGGCGGCCCGTGCACGACCGGACGAGAGGACGTGAGCCGCGACCATGGAGAGCAAGCTGACCACCCGATCGCAGGAGGCCATCGCCGCCGCGCAACGGCTCGCGGTCGCCCGCGGCCAGGCGGCGCTCGAACCGCTGCACCTGCTCGCGGCGCTGCTGCAGCAGGACGACGGCATCGCGGGCCCACTGCTCAAGGCGGTGGGCGCCGACCCGGCCGACGTGCGTGCCGCGGCCGAGTCGGCGGTGCAGCGGCTGCCCAGCGTGAGCGGCGCGACCGTCCCCGCCCCCGCGCCCAGCCGCGAGTTCCTCCGCGTCCTGAACGACGCCGGGGAGCAGGCCGGCGCCCTCGGGGACGAGTACATCTCCACCGAGCACCTGCTCGTCGCCCTGGCCGGCGCCGGTGGCGAGGCCGGGGCCGTGCTGACCGGCGTCGGCGCCACCCGCGACGCCCTGCTCGCCGCCTTCCGCACGGTGCGGGGCTCGCGCAAGGTCACAACGCCCGATCCCGAGGGCACCTACCAGGCTCTGGAGAAGTACGCCGTCGATCTCACCGAACGGGCCCGCGAGGGCAAGATCGACCCGGTCATCGGCCGGGACACCGAGATCCGCCGCGTGGTGCAGGTGCTGTCCCGGCGCACCAAGAACAACCCGGTGCTCATCGGCGAGCCCGGCGTCGGCAAGACCGCGATCGTCGAGGGCCTGGCCCAGCGGATGGTCGCCGGCGACGTCCCGGAGAGCCTCAAGGGCAAGCGGCTCATGTCGCTGGACCTGGGCGCGATGGTGGCCGGCGCCAAGTACCGCGGCGAGTTCGAGGAGCGGCTCAAGGCCGTCCTGCAGGAGATCACCGACGCCGAGGGGCAGATCGTCACCTTCATCGACGAGCTGCACACCATCGTCGGCGCCGGGGCGACCGGCGACTCGGCGATGGACGCCGGCAACATGATCAAGCCCATGCTCGCGCGCGGCGAGCTGCGGATGGTCGGTGCGACCACGCTGGACGAGTACCGCGAGCACATCGAGAAGGACGCCGCGCTGGAGCGGCGCTTCCAGCAGGTCTTCGTGGGCGAGCCCAGCGTCGAGGACACCATCGGCATCCTGCGCGGGCTCAAGGAGCGCTACGAGGTCCACCACGGCGTCCGCATCACCGACGCCGCGATCGTCGCGGCGGCCACCCTGTCCGACCGGTACGTCACGGCCCGCTTCCTCCCGGACAAGGCCATCGACCTGGTCGACGAGGCCGCGAGCCGGCTCCGGATGGAGATCGACAGCCGCCCGGTCGAGGTCGACGAGGTCGAACGCGCGGTGCGCCGGCTGGAGATCGAGGAGATGGCGCTGTCCAAGGAGGACGACCCCTCCTCGCTGGAGCGGTTGGCCGCCCTGCGCGCCGACCTGGCCGACAAGCAGCAGGAGCTGGCCGAGCTGACCGCCCGGTGGCAGCAGGACAAGAGCGACATCGGCCGCATCCAGGCCATCAAGGAGGAGCTGGAGCGACTGCGCCAGGAGGCCGAGCGGGCCGAGCGGGACGGCGAGCTCGCCCGCGTCGCGGAGCTGCGCTACGGCCGGCTGCCGCAGCTGGAGAAGTCCCTCGCCGAGGCCGAGGCGTCGGTGGAGACCGGGGACTCGATGCTCAAGGAGGAGGTCGGACCGGACGACATCGCCGAGGTCGTGCAGGCCTGGACCGGCATCCCCGCCGGCCGGCTCCTGGAGGGCGAGACCCACAAGCTGCTCCGGATGGAGGACGAGCTCGGCAAGCGGGTCGTCGGCCAGCCCGACGCCGTGCGCGCCGTCGCCGACGCCGTCCGGCGGGCGCGCTCCGGCGTCGCCGACCCCGACCGGCCCACCGGCTCGTTCCTCTTCCTCGGGCCGACCGGCGTCGGCAAGACCGAGCTGGCCAAGGCACTGGCCGAGTTCCTCTTCGACGACGAGCGGGCCATGGTCCGCGTGGACATGAGCGAGTACTCCGAGAAGCACTCGGTGGCGCGCCTGGTCGGTGCCCCGCCCGGCTACGTGGGCTACGAGGCCGGTGGCCAGCTCACCGAGGCGGTCCGCCGGCGGCCCTACACCGTGGTGCTGCTCGACGAGGTGGAGAAGGCCCACCCGGACGTCTTCGACGTGCTGCTCCAGGTCCTGGACGACGGCCGGCTCACCGACGGCCAGGGGCGGACTGTGGACTTCCGCAACACGATCCTGATCCTGACGTCGAACCTGGGCTCGCAGATCATCGCCGACCAGTCGGTGCCCGAGGAGCGTCGCCGGGAGGGCGTGCTCGAGGTGGTCCGGAGCCACTTCAAGCCGGAGTTCCTCAACCGCCTGGACGACATCGTCGTCTTCCGGGCGCTGGGCACCGAGGAGCTCGCCGGGATCGTCGACATCCAGGTCGGCGTGCTCGCCCGCCGGCTGGCCGCGCGGCGGCTCACGCTGCGGGTCACCGACGCGGCGCGCGAGTGGCTGGCGCTCAACGGCTTCGACCCGGTGTACGGCGCGCGCCCGCTGCGCCGGCTCGTGCAGTCGGCCATCGGCGACCAGCTCGCCCGGGCGCTGCTGTCCGGGGAGATCCGCGACGGCGACGACGTCGTCGTGGACTGGCCGGCCGACGTCGCCGAGGGCGACGCCGGGCTCAGCGTCACCCGGGGGTGACCCCGCGGGCCCGCCGGATCCCCCCGTGGTCCGGCGGGCCCGGCCTCGGCCATGATCGGTCTGCACACCGAGGCGGGGAGGCAGCATGACGTCCGACCAGGGGGGCCGCTACGGCGAGCCGACGGGGCGGCCGGAGGACGGCGCCGATGCGCCCGCTCCGCCGCCGCAGGGCTGGAACGCACCGCCGCCCGAGGGCTGGAACGCGCCTCCGCCTCCGCAGCAGGGCTGGAACGCCCCGCCCCCACCGCAGGGCTGGAACGCCCCGCCGCAGGACTGGAACGCCCCGCCGCAGGACTGGAACGCCGGTCAGCAGTGGGCCGGCTACGGCGCGCCGTACGTGCCGCCGCCTCCGCCCGGCTCGCCCGAGCCGCCGGTGACCGTGCGCGCGGGTCTCGGCGCCTTCGTCGCCACCGTCGTCCTCGGGCTGGTGGCGTCCCTGGTGATGTTCGCGAACTGGGAGCAGGTCGTCGACGAGGCGATCGCGCAGGCAGGGGCCGGCCTGCGCGGCGACGAGCGGGAGACCGCGCAGGAGTTCGCCGAGATCGTCGTCCAGATCACTCTCGTGGCGGGCGCGTTCTTCACCGCGCTCTACCTGCTGTTCATCTGGTTCGCCTGGCGCGGGCACAACTGGGCGCGGGTCGTGCTCTGGGTCCTCGGCGGCCTCACGGTCATCGGTGGGATCGCCGGGCTGGGCGGCGGCGGGAGCGGGATCGGGTACCTCGACGGGCTCAACGTGTTCAGCTGGATGATCACCCTCGCCGCGGTCGTGCTCCTCGCGCTCCAGCCCAGCAACGAGTGGTACCGGTACATGCGCTGGATGCGCACCTACGGGCCGCCGCGCTGATCAGCCGGCCGGGTCCCGCCCCTGCAGCCAGGCCCGGGTGGTGGCGGCCAGCAGGCTGGTGAGGCCGGCGATGCAGAGCACGAGCAGCAGCAGGGAGACGACGGTCACGCCGCCGGCGGTGAGCGCGCTGGTGAGCGTCAGCAGCCCCAGGAAGGTGGTCGCGCCCACGCCGACCCACCGCGCCCAGCCCTGACGCCGGAGCAGGAACACCGTCGCGAGCAGCAGTGCCACGCCCAGGACCGCGTAGGGGACCAGGGACAGCAGGACGACCTGCTGGGCCTCGGCGCGCGTGATGTCGTCGTTCTCCTCGACGATCCGGTCGACCGCGACGTCGAAGCCGAACCCGAGCAGGGCGGCATTGGCCAGCAGCAGCAGCGCGAGGACGGCCATGACGCCGACGGCGACGCGGACCGACGTGGGCGCGACCGGGACGGGTGCGGGGTCGCCGGGTGGCGGGGGCTTCGTCACCGGTCCAGCGTGGCAGACCGGAGCCCGGCGCGGCCCGCTCTCGCGCCGCGCCCGTGCGGCCCTCGCGCCGCGCCCGTCCCGCCCTCGCGCCGCGCCCGTCCCGCCCTCGCGCCGGGATCACCGCGGGCGATGA
>JADGMW010000699.1_pt1 | contig 11737 bp, 11 predicted proteins | sample 8641801 | NCBI WGS metagenome assembly JADGMW01 (sample SAMN16272018, study PRJNA661076) | feces metagenome | isolation source: fecal sample from diarrhoea affected cattle A | host: Bos taurus | place: South Africa: Lokaleng Village, Mahikeng | collected 2019-09
GTGAGCGGCTGCACGCCGTCCGGCGCGCTCACCTCGACGCCGTCCACCAGCCGTGGGACGACCACCGACCCGTGCGCCACCGAGCCGATCACCGCGGCCATGGCCATCGGCGAGGCCAGCACCTTGCCCTGGCCGATCAGGTCGGCGGCCGCCTGGGTCTGTGAGGCCGGGGGCGCCACGGCGCCGAAGTACGCCGGGAAGCCGAGGTCGTGGTCGACCCCCAGCCCGAGCGAGGCGGCAGCGTCGGCCAGCGCCGAGCCCTCCACCCGGCCCGCGGCCGAGATGAAGGCGGTGTTGCAGGAGTTCGCGACCGCGGTGCGCAGCGGGACCCGGCCCAGCGCGCCGGCCGGGTAGTCGGAGTAGTTGGTGAACGCCTTGCCGTCGACCACCACCCGCGACGGGCAGTTGACCGGGCTCTCCGGGCGCAGCCCGGAGCGCAGCAGCGCCAGGCTGCTGACCGTCTTGAACGTCGACCCGGGGGCGTACCGGCCGAAGGTGGCCGCGTTGTAGCCGTCGGTGCCCGGGCCGTTCGCGGCCACCAGCAGGTCGCCGGTGCTGGGGCGCAGGGCGACCAGCGCGCTGGCCGGGCCGACGTCGGCGAGCAGCGACTCCGCCTCGGTCTGCAGGTCGACGTCGAGGGTCAGCTGCAGCGGTGTGCCGGGCGTCGCCTCGGTGCGGAACAGCTCGCGCTCGTCGTCCCCGCCGCGCGGGTCGTCGGAGACCGCGTCGACCACCACGCCGGGGGTGCCGCGCAGCTGCTCGTCGTAGCGGGCCTGGAGCCCGGACACGCCGGCCTGGTCGCCGGGCTGGTAGAGGTCCGGGTGCTCGGCGACCATCTCCGCGGTGACCGGGCCGACGGTGCCCAGCAACGGTGCGGCGAACTCCCGGGTCGGCGCCAGCGGCCGCACGTCGGGCAGGCCGAGGACCCCGGGCAGGTCCCGGTAGCCGCGGGCCACCGCGGGCGGGACCTGGTCGCGGCGGTAGGTGATCGCCTCGACGAACGCCTTGGCGCCGGCGGCGCGCACCTGCGTGACGTACGCCGCGGCGTCGATCCCGGTGAGCCGGGCCAGCGCCCGGGCGGCGGCGACCGCGCCGGCGGCGTCGGTCTGGCCGCGGTCCACCCCCAGGCGGAGCACGGGCCGCTCGGTGACCAGGGCCAGGCCCCGCGCGCCGAGGACGTCGCCGCGCTTCGCGGTCACCTCGGTCGCGTCCAGCAGCTCGCCGTCGACCAGCGACGGCTCGACCACGCTCGGCGCCCACCGGACCCGCCACTCGTCGTCGACCAGCTCCAGCGGCGCCTGCGAGTCGTAGGTCCACTCCTGCCCGGCCAGCGGCCAGGTCCAGGTGAGGGTGGCGGTCGCGGTCTGCTGGTCCTCCCCGTCCTTCTCCCCGCTCTCCACGCCGGCGACCCGCACCTGCGGGCTGACGTCGCCGAGGCGGGCGACCAGGGTGGTGTAGGCCTCGTCGACCTCGGCCGGGGCGGCGTCGGTGAACGCGACCTCGCCCAGGTCGCCCGCGGCCAGCCCGGTCGCCAGCTCGGTCGCCGCGTCCTGCGGGTCGGGACCGGTCTCGGCGTCGGAGAGGCCGCCGGTGCACCCGGTGGTCAGCAGGGCGAGGACGGCGACGGCGGTCGCGGCGCGGAGCATGGCCCATCTCTACCAGTCCCGGCCGACGGTGCCGGGCCCGGGCGGCCGGCTGTCGGGTCTGGGCTGGCGGGTCTGGGCTTGGCGGGTCTGGGTTGGCGGGCCTGCCTAGCGTGAGGCATGACCTCGTTGCTCGACGCGCCGCCGACCTCGCGGCCCCGCACCCTCGCTCGCTGGCTGCTCGGCGGCGTCCTGACCTTCGCCGGGATCAGTCACCTGACCTTCGCCCGCGAGGAGTTCTCCGCCCAGGTGCCGGACTGGTTCCCGGTGGACGACGACCCGGTGGTGCTGGTCTCCGGCGTCCTGGAGATCACCCTCGGCGCGGCGCTGCTGGGCTGGGCGCGCGGCCGGGTTCCGGTCGGGCTGGTGGTCGCCGCGTTCTTCGTGGCGATCTTCCCCGGCAACCTGGCCCAGTACCTCGAGGGCAAGGACGGCTTCGGACTCGACACCGACACCTTGCGACTGGTGCGGCTCTTCTTCCAGCCGCTGCTGGTGGCCTGGGCGCTCTGGTCGACCGCCGCCTGGCGCGACCGCCCCCGCGGCTGACGACGTCGAGTCGGGAGCTCCCGTCACCGCACGAGGGTGACCAGAAGTCCCGACTCGACGTCGGGGTCAGGCGTTGCGGTGGCGGGGCTTGCGGGAGCGATCGCCCCCGTCGTCCGAGCGCTCGGGGGTCCGGGCGCGGGGGCCGCCGTCGCGGCTGAGCTCGATCAGCTTGCCGGAGATGCGGGTGTCGCGCAGCGCCTCGAAGACCTCGTTCGGCAGGTCCGCGGGGAGCTCCACCAAGGAGAAGTCCGGACGGATCGCGATGTGCCCGAAGTCGCCGCGGCGCAGCCCGCCCTCGTTGGCGATCGCGCCGACGATCTGGCGCGGCTCCACCTTGTGCCGCTTGCCCACGTTGATCCGGTACGTCGCCATCGGCACATCGCTGCCGCGCCGGCTGCGGCTCGCGGTCCGCTCGGGGCGCTCGCGCTCCTCGCGGGGCGCGCGCACCGGCTTCTCGGCGGCCGGGTCGAGCAGCAGCGGCTCGTCGCCCTGGGCCACCACCGCGAGCGCCGCGGCCACGTCCGTCTCCGGGACGTCGTGGTGGCGCACGTAGTGATCGATGATGTCGCGGAACTTCTCGATCCGCTCGGTCTGCTGCAGCGCCGCGGTGATCTGGTCGTCGAAGCGCGTCAGCCGGGTGACGTTCACGTCCTCCGGCGTCGGCAGCGTCATCTGGGTCAGCGGCTGGCGGGTCGCCTTCTCGATGTGCTTGAGCAGGTAGCGCTCGCGCGGCGTGATGAACGAGATCGCGTCGCCGGTGCGCCCGGCGCGGCCGGTGCGGCCGATCCGGTGCACGTAGGACTCGGTGTCGGTCGGGATGTCGTAGTTGACGACGTGGCTGATCCGCTCCACGTCCAGCCCGCGGGCCGCGACGTCGGTGGCGACCAGGATGTCGAGCTTGGCGGACTTGAGCTGGTTGACGGTCCGCTCGCGCTGCGCCTGGGCGACGTCGCCGTTGATCGCGGCGGCGCTGAAGCCGCGGGCGCGCAGCTTCTCGGCGAGGGTCTCGGTCTCGTTCTTGGTGCGGACGAAGACGATCATCCCCTCGAAGTTCTCGACCTCGAGGATCCGGGTCAGCGCGTCCACCTTCTGCGGGTAGCTGACCATCAGGTAGCGCTGGGTGATGTTCGCGGCGGTCGCGGTCTTGGACTTGACCGTGATCTCCTGCGCGTCACGCAGGTACTTCTTCGAGATCCGGCGGATCTGGCTGGGCATCGTCGCCGAGAAGAGCGCGACGTTCTTCTCCTCCGGGGTGCTCGCCAGGATCGTCTCGACGTCCTCGGCGAAGCCCATGTTCAGCATCTCGTCGGCCTCGTCGAGGACCAGGAAGCGCAGCTCGGAGAGGTCCAGCGTGCCCTTCTCCAGGTGGTCCATGATCCGGCCCGGGGTGCCGACCACGACGTGCACGCCGCGCCGCAGCGCGGAGAGCTGGACGCCGTACGCCTGGCCGCCGTAGACCGGCAGCACGTGCACGCCGCGCACGTGCGCGGCGTACTTCTCGAAGGCCTCGCAGACCTGGAGCGCGAGCTCACGGGTCGGGGCCAGCACCAGCGCCTGCGGCGCCTTCTGCTTCACGTCCAGCCGGGACAGGATCGGCAGCGCGAACGCCGCCGTCTTCCCGGTTCCGGTCTGGGCCAGGCCGACCACGTCGCGGCCGGCCAGCAGCGGCGGGATGGTGGCGGCCTGGATGGCCGACGGCGTCTCATAGCCCACGTCACGCAGCGCCTTGAGAACGGCGTCGGACAGGCCCAGATCGGCGAAGGTCGGGGTCTGCTCGACGTTCTCCTCAGTAGTCATCAGCAATACCGTAGCGGGCGCGCGCGGCGTCGCCCGATTCTGCGCCGCGGAGGGATGCGTCACTCCCGGCGTGTCGGCCGGGTCTCACCGGCCCCCCCATGGCAGGCCGCCGGGCGGGTCACACCCCGGGTCACTCCACGGTCACCGACTTGGCGAGGTTGCGCGGCTTGTCGACGTCGTGGCCCAGGTGCGCGGCAGCATGGTAGGCCAGCACCTGCAGCGGGATGGTGAGCAGGATCGGGTCGAGCTCCCGCTCGCTGCGCGGCACGTCGATCCGGGTGGCGGCCAGGTCGCCGAGGTCGACGCCGGCGTGGGTGAGCACCACCAGCGGCCCACCGCGCGCCGCGATCTCGTGCAGCGCGGCCACGTTGCGCTCGACCAGCTCGTCGTCGGGCACGATCGCCACGGTCGGCACCGCCGGGGAGATCAGGGCCAGCGGCCCGTGCTTGAGCTCGGAGGTCTGGTAGGCCTCGGCGTGCCGGTAGCTGATCTCCTTGAACTTCTGCGCGCCCTCGCGGGCCACCGGGAACCCGCGCACCCGGCCGACGAAGAAGAGGCTCTCGGCCTCCGCGAGCTCCTTGGCCACGGCGACCAGGTCCGCCTCGGTGTCGAGCACCTCGGCGATCTGTTCGGGCAGCGCCCGCAGCGCGTCGACCAGCCGGCGGCCCTCGGCGATCGACAGGTCGCGGACCCGGGCCAGCTGCAGCGCGAGCAGCGCGAACCCCAGGAACATCGTGGTCAGCGCCTTGGTGGAGGCGACCGCGACCTCGGGGCCGGCGTGCAGGTAGAGCCCGCCGTCGCACTCGCGCGCGACGGCGCTGCCGACCACGTTGACCAGGCCGACCACCCGGCCGCCCTTGCGCCGGATCTCCTGGACGGCGAGCAGCGTGTCCACGGTCTCCCCGGATTGGCTGACCGCCACGTAGAGGGTGTCCGGATCGATCACCGGGTTGCGGTAGCGGAACTCGCTGGCCGCCTCGGCGTCCGCGGGCACCCGGGCCAGCTCCTCGATCAGCGAGGCGCCCATCTGCCCGACGTAGTACGCCGACCCGCAGCCGAGGATCTTCACCCGGCGCACGGCCCGGGCCTCGCGGGCGTCGAGCCCGAGCCCGCCGAGGTGGGCGGTGGCGAACCGGTCGTCGAGGCGCCCGCGCAGCACCCGCTCGGCGGCGGCCGGCTGCTCGAGCATCTCCTTGCGCATGAACGACTCGTGCTCGCCGGCGTCGTAGGAGGCCGGGTCGACCTCGAGCACCCGGGCGGTGGTCGCGGTGGCGGTGAGGTCCTGGCGGTAGGTGGTGAAGCCGGTCGCGGTCAGGGTGGCCATCTCGCCGTCCTCGAGGTGGGCCACGGTGGTGGTGTAGCGGACCAGCGCGGCCAGGTCGGAGGCGACGTGCATCTCCTTGTCCCCGACCCCGATCAGCAGCGGGCTGCCGTTGCGGGCCACCACCACCCGGTCCGGGAAGTCGGCGTGCAGCACCGCCAGCCCCCAGGTGCCCTCGACCAGCGCCAGCGCCTCGGCGACGCGTCCCTCCAGGGTCGGGGCGACCGAGCGGGCGACGAGGTGAGCCAGCACCTCGGTGTCGGTCTCCGACGTCAGCTCGACGCCCTCCTCGGTGAGCCGACGGCGCAGCAGCCCGGCGTTGTCCAGGATCCCGTTGTGGACGACGGCCACCCGGCCGGACGCGTCGGTGTGCGGGTGCGCGTTGGCGTCGGTGGCCGGGCCGTGGGTCGCCCACCGGGTGTGCCCGATCCCGCAGCGGCCCGCGAACCGCGCCGGCAGCGACTCGGCGAGGTCGCGGACCCGCCCGGCGCGCCGGGCGATCCGCACCGTGCTCCGCCCGGTGCCGCCGCCGAGGACGGCCACCCCGGCCGAGTCGTAGCCGCGGTGCTCGAGCCGGCCGAGCCCCTCGAGCAGCAGCGGGGCGGCCTGCTGGCCGCCGATGTAGCCGACGATTCCGCACATGGGTGATCTCCTCGTGGTGTGGTGACGGGTGCTCGGCGTCCGGCCGGCGGGGCCGGGCGCGGGCTAGCCGTAGACCAGGCGGCGCAGCTGCCGCTCGGTGAGCCGCGGTGCGGCGACCACACGGGTGGCCAGCTCCTCGGCGAGGCGGGCGAAGATCTCGGGGTTCTTCGCGCCGTACGTCTTCAGGTGGGCGTGCCGGCGCCGGACGTACTCCTCCACCGGCTCGGCGTGGTACGCGACCACGTCCTCGACCACTCGGGCGGCCTCGGCCGGGGTGAGCCCGGTGCTGGCGACCAGGTGCGCGACGAGCGGGGAGTCGGGGGTCACGGCGAGGAATCTGCGCCCAATCTGCGCCTTGCGGCAAGTTTCTGCCCGACATCGGGCAGGAAACCCCCAGTCCTGGGCACGCGTCGGCGCGCCGGCGACTGGTCCAGACCGTATGCGCTCCGGCGGGAATGCTCAGCGTGGGCCAGCGGTTGAGTGATTGAACTTTGAACGATCCATCCGTATCGACCAGGGAGCCCTCCATGAGCATCTTCAGCCGCAAGCCCGCCGCCGAGCCGACCTTCGACGCCGCCACCTCGATCCTCGACGACCTGACCGGCGACTACACGATCGACCCGAGCCACAGCCGGATCGGCTTCAGCGTCCGGCACGCGATGGTCACCACCGTGCGCGGCGCGTTCGGCTCCTTCGAGGGCACCGCCCACGTCGACTCGACCGAGCCGGGGCGCTCCTCGGTGCGCCTGAGCATCGCCACCGCCAGCATCGACACCGGCTCCGCGGACCGCGACGGCCACCTGGCCTCCGCGGACTTCTTCGACGCGGAGAAGAACCCCGAGATCACCTTCGTCTCCACCGCCGTCGAGCGCGACGGCGACGTCTGGGAGATCACCGGCGACCTCACCATCAACGGGGTGACCAAGGCGATCACCGTCCCCTTCGAGCTCACCGGCTCGGCCCAGGACCCGTTCGGCAACACCCGCGTCGGCTTCGAGGGCAGCACCAGCCTGAACCGCCGCGACTGGGGGATGACCTGGAACTCCGCGCTGGAGACCGGCGGCGTGCTGGTCTCGGAGAAGATCAAGCTCGAGCTCGACGTCTCGGCGATCAAGAACGCCTGATCCCTCGCTCCCGGACGGGAGCACCAGCCCTGGACGAACGGGGCCTCCGACCCCCCGGAGGCCCCGTTCGTCGTCGTCCGGCCCCCTACACCCCGCAGTTGCCCCCCGGCACCGCGGAGTGCGGGTGTGACGGCCGGACCACTCCCCAGCCCATCTCGGGCGGGCCGGGGACGACGATCGCCGGCGCCGGGTGCACCGGCGCGGCGAGGACCAGCTGGCTGCGGGACGAGCCTGCGGACAACGAGCGCCGGTCCGGGCAGGGCCCACTGGCGCCGCGGCGCGGTGCGCGCCGGGGAGCAGGGGTCGCCGAGGTGTCGGACATCCGTGTCCTATCTGATTCGTCCTTGAGCCGAGTACCACTCCTCATCGGTGGGATTGATAAGAAACTGAGGGGGCAGGACAAATCTGAACCACTGGCCTGGACCAGTTGCGGCGCGCAGACTGCTCACCATGAGCACCTCCGCGCGCCCCGACCGGCCGGGCACGGGGCTGCCGGCCGGGCTGCGCAGCCGCCCGCTGCGCATGGAGGACGCCGCAGCGGTGCACGCCGTGATCGCCGCCCAGGAGCTCGCCGACGTCGGCGAGGTCGGCATCGAGGTCGCCGACCTGCTCGGCGACTGGCAGCGGCCCTCCTACGACCTGAGCGCCAGCTCCGTCGCCGTGCTCGCCGAGAACCGGATCGTCGGCTACGCCGAGACCGGCGGCGGCCGCGGGGACGCGGCCGTTCACCCCGAGCACCGCGGCCACGGGATCGGGACCTGGCTGGCGCTGCGGATGCAGGAGCTGGCCCGGGCCGGCGGACTGACGGAGATCGGGATGCCGGTCGCGCAGGGCTCGCCGGGCGACCGGCTGCTGGCCGGCCTGGGCTACCGGGTCCGCTGGACCAGTTGGATGCTCGCGCTGCCCGAGCAGGCGACGATCCCGGGCCGCCCGCTGCCGGCGGGATACGCCGTCCGCACCGCGCGGCCCGCCGAGCACCGGGACTGCTGGCAGGTGGTCGAGGACGCCTTCGGGGAGTGGGCCGCGCGGGCCCGCGAGCCGTTCGCGGACTGGGCGGCGGGCACGGTACGACGTCCGGGCTTCGAGCCGTGGCACCTGCGGGTGGTCGCCGGCCCCGACGACCGGGTGGCCGCCTGCGCGGTGCTCGCCGTCGGCGAGGAGACCGCAGCCGTCGCCCAGCTCGCGACGCGTGCCGACGCGCGGCACCGCGGGCTGGCCCAAGCGCTGTTGGCCGACTCCTTCGCGCTGGCCCGCGGGCACGGCGCCCGCCGCTGCGAACTGGCCACCGACTCCCGCACCGGAGCCCTGGAGCTCTACCGGCGGGTCGGCATGGAGGTGACCTCGACCTGGCTGAACCGCGCCGTCACGCTCTGAGCGGCGGCGCCCGCCGGTAGCCTGGCCCGAGCGCCGCGCGCCGCGGCTCCCGGACGAGGGGACCCCGTACCCGGAACGCGACAAGACGGGCCAGGAGGTCTGTCATGGCGTGGCTGGTGCTGGTGCTGTCGGGGTGTCTGGAGGCGGTCTGGGCGCTCGCCCTGGGCCGGTCGGAGGGGTTCAGCAGGCTCGGGCCGTCGGTGGTCTTCGGGGTCGCGGTCGTCGCGAGCATGGTGGGGCTGGCCTGGGCGATGCGCACCCTGCCGGTCGGGACGGCGTACGCCGTGTGGGTCGGGATCGGCGCCACCCTCACCGTCGCCTGGTCGATGGCGACCGGCGCCGAGGAGGCGTCGGTGGCCAAGGTGCTGCTGCTGGCCGGAATCGTCGGCTGCGTGATCGGGCTCAAGGTCCTGCACTGAGCCGGGCGCCGGGGCCGGCAGAGGACGCCGGTGCGCGCCAGCCCGCCGGACTACCGGGTCCGCGCCGGCGTCAGCGCCCGGCGCGGATCGTGGTGACCACCTCGGTCACCGTCGGCCGCCGCGGGGTCGAGGAGAACCCGAACCCCGGCGGCGGGTGCACCAGCGCGAGCGAGCCGAGGTCCGCGCCGTCGAAGACGCCCCGGGCGGCGGTGACCGCCCGGGCGCCGGTGGCGCCGTAGTACTCGCGGCGCCCGCCGCCGGCGCTGCCGCGGGTGCGCACCCCGGGCAGCACCAGCCGGGCGAGAGGGTCGGTGACCAGGGTCCAGGCCGGCGCCCGGGCCAGTCGGCGCGGCACCAGCCCCAGCAGCCGGCCCACGATCGTGGGGCCGCCGACGGCGAGGTCGAGCCGCAGCGACGGCGCGCGCACCCGCCAGCCGTCGGGTGCCGCCTCGACGCGCACCGGCTCGGTGCGCACCTCGTCGAACCGGTAGGTGGCGGCCACGAGCTCCGCGACCTCGGTCCGCGGTGCGAGCAGCACCCGGCGCCCGTCGGCGGTCGCCACCATCACGTCGGCGAACGACCCCAGCGGGGACTCGCGCCAGCACCCGACGACCAGCCGGGTGCGGCTGGTGGTGCCGGCACCGGCGATCGCCCCGACGAAGCGCTGCGCGCTGCCGCGGCTGCCGCTCACGCGTCCCCGGCGTCGGCCTCGTCACCGTCGGCGAGGATGCCGTAGAGCCGGCGGCGGGCGTCGACGAGGACCTCGACCGCGGCCTGGCGCTGCCGCTCGGTGCCGGTGGTGAGGATCTGCCACACGGCGCTCATCACCTGGCCGATCTCCGGCTTGAGGTCGACCCCGCCCGCCGGCGCGTCCTGCGCCGCGGTGAACGGGGCCCAGACCGCGGCGAGCTCCGCGGCATGCTCGGCGGCGTACGTCGTGCCCGCCTCCGTCAGCCGCAGCGACCGGCGGCTGCCCTCGCTCTGCTCGACCACCAGCTCCTCGTCCTGCAGTTGGGAGATGGTCGGGTAGACCGAGCCGGGGCTGGGCTTCCACGAGCCCTGCGAGCGCTCCTCGATCCGCCCGATGACCTGGTAGCCGTTCAGCTGCTCGCCGCGCTCGGCGGCGTCGCGGAGCACGTCGAGGATCGCGGAGCGGACGTCACCGCGGCGCGCCCGCGGGCCGCGTCCGCCGGCGTGGCCCCGGCCGCCGCCGGGCCCGAAGCCGAACAGCCCCGCCCACGGCGGCGGGCCGCCGGGGCCGAAGCCTCCCCAGCCCTCGCCGCGTCCGTGTCCGCGGCCGCCGTGCTGGTGCCAGCGACCCTCCCACTCACCCTCGGGGCCGGTGCCCCAGTCCTTGCTGCGTCCCATGTCGAGACTCCTTCACTGTGGTCCACTGATCTGCGTCGTGTCGCGAGCAGGTTCTCCGATGCTGTCGCGATATATCGTGAGCGTACGTCGAGTGTTCGGTTGAGACAAGGACTCGAGCCCCGACCCCTGACATTTGTCATCGCCGACCGGTGACACCACGCACTGCCGCCGCGCCGCCGCCCACGGGAGCCTGGAGCCATGGAGACCAGCCCCACCCCCACCCCGGCCGTGCGCCTGCGCGGCGTCCGGCGCAGCTACGGCACCGGAGACTCCCGCTTCGAGGCGGTCCGCGGCGTCGACCTCGACGTCCCCCGCGGCAGCGTCGTCGCGCTGCTCGGCACCAACGGCGCCGGCAAGACCTCGCTGCTCGAGCTCGTCGAGGGACTCGCCACGCCCAGCGCCGGCACCCTCGAGGTGCTCGGCCTCGACCCGGTCGCCGACCGGGCCGAGGTGCGCCGGCGCACCGGCGTACTGCTCCAGCGCAGCGGTTTCGCCGGCGACCTGACCGTCCGGGAGACCCTCGAGCTGTGGGCCTCCACCCTGACCTGGTCCCGCCCGGTGGAGGAGGGCCTCGCGCTGCTCGACCTCGCCGGCCGGGCCGAGACCCGGGTCGCCGCCCTCTCGGGCGGCGAGCAGCGCCGCCTGGACCTGTCCTGCGCGCTGCTCGGCGACCCCGAGCTGGTACTCCTCGACGAGCCGTCGACCGGGCTGGACCCGGAGACCCGGCAGCGGCTGTGGCAGCTGGTCCGCGACCTGCGCGACGCCGGGCGGACCGTGGTGCTGTGCACCCACCACCTGGAGGAGGCCGAGATGCTGGCCGACCGGATCGCGATCATGCACGGCGGCCTGGTGGTCCGCGACGGCACCGCCGCGGAGATCACCGCCGCGCTGCCCTCGCATGTCCGGTTCACCCTGCCCGTCTCGGGCCTGCCCGGGTCCGGCCTGCCGGCGCGCGGCGACCTCGGCGCCCTCCGGGTGCTGACCGAGCGGGACACGACCACGGTCGAGACCGAGGACCTCCAGGCCACCCTGACCGCGCTGCTCGGCTGGGCGGCGCGACACGACGTCCGCCTCGACGGGCTGGAGGCGCGGACCGCCAGCCTGGAGGCGGCCTTCCTCGACATCGCCCGCCAGCCCGCCCCGACCTCGCCGCCGACCCCCCTGCCCGAGTCCCGTGAAGGAAGCATCCGATGAGCACGCTGAGCACCCCCGAGACCGCCCTGCCGAGCCCGCTGTCCGCCTCCGTGCGCCGGCTGCGCGGCTTGACGCGCGCCAACGCCCGGCTACTGGTGCGCAACCGGCTGACGCTCTCCTACGCGGTGGTCCTGCCGCTACTGCCGCTGCTCTTCGTGCTGGGCGCGGAGCGCGGCTCGGTGGGCGCCGGCGCCGGGTCGGTGCTCTCGGTGGTGATGCTGGCGCTGCTCTTCCCCGTCTACTACAACACCCTGTCGATGTTCGTCGCCCGCCGCGACGAGTTGGTGCTCAAGCGGCTGCGCACCGGCG
>JADGMW010000700.1_pt1 | contig 11733 bp, 11 predicted proteins | sample 8641801 | NCBI WGS metagenome assembly JADGMW01 (sample SAMN16272018, study PRJNA661076) | feces metagenome | isolation source: fecal sample from diarrhoea affected cattle A | host: Bos taurus | place: South Africa: Lokaleng Village, Mahikeng | collected 2019-09
GATCCTGGACGCCTTCATCAGCACATGGATCGGGCCCGCCTTCTTCGTCGACGTCCTGCCCAGCCTCGGCCGGCTCGCGATCGGCATCGTGCTGGCGGTGGCCATCGGGATCGCCGCCGGCACCGTGATCGGGCTCGTCCCGTGGCTGCGCGAACTCCTCGAGCCGGTCTTCGAGTTCTTCCGCGCGGTCCCTCCGCCCGTCCTCATCCCGATCGTCGCGGTGCTCGTGGGGGCCAACGACCTCATGAAAGTCGTGGTCATCGTGACCGGGGCGCTGTGGCCGGTGCTGCTGAACACGATCGAAGGCGTGCGCTCGACCGATTCGGTCATGACCGAGACGGCACGCTCGTTCGCCCTCACGCGGGGGGAGCGGCTGCGCTACCTCGTGCTGCCCGCGGCGAGCCCGCGCATCATGGCCGGCGTGCGGCAGTGCCTGTCGATCGCCCTGATCCTCATGGTGATCTCGGAGATGTTCTTCTCGTCATCCGGTCTGGGATTCCAGATCGTCTACTTCCAGCGCAACTACCTCATCGCCGAGATGTGGGGCGGCATCGTGCTGCTCGGGCTCATCGGCGTGCTGCTCGCGGTGATCTTCGGGTTCGCCGAGCGCCGGGTGCTGCGGTGGTACCACGGAATCAAGGAGGTCGAGCATGCCTGAGACGCTGCTCAAGGTCGAGCACCTGAACAAGGTCTACGAAGCGTCCACGGGCGATGTCGAGGCGATCGGCGACATCAGCTTCACGATGAACGCCGGCGAGCTGGTGTGCATCGTGGGGCCGTCCGGATGCGGCAAGACGACGCTGCTCAAGTGCGTCGCCGGGCTCCTGCGGCCCACCGCGGGACTGGTCGAACTCGACGGCAAGAAGGTCACCGGTCCGCCGCCGAACATGGCGCTGGTGTTCCAGGAGTACGGCCGCAGCCTGTACCCGTGGCTGACCGTACGCGGCAACGTCGAGCTCCCGCTCAAGCACAAGAAGCTGAGCCGCGCCGAACGCGACGGCCTGATCGACGACGCGCTGCAGGCGGTCGGGCTCGACCACGCGGCCAAGAGCTACCCGTGGCAGCTGTCGGGAGGCATGCAGCAGCGCGTCGCGATCGCCCGCGCCGTGGCGTACCAGCCCGAGGTGCTCATCATGGACGAGCCGTTCGCCGCCGTCGATGCGCAGACCCGCGCCGACCTGGAGGACCTCGTGCGCGCCCTGCACCGCGACCGCGGCATGTCGATTCTGTTCGTCACGCACGACATCGACGAGTCGGTGTACCTGGGCGAGCGGGTCATCGTCCTGTCGAAGTCGCCCACGTGGGTGCAGGAGGACCTGGCGATCGACCTGGCCCCCGAGCGCGACCAGATCACCACGCGTGCGCTGCCCCGCTTCACCGAGCTCCGCACGCATGTGTACGAGCAGATCCAGCGCGCCAAGCGCGGTGAGGCCATCCGCCCGGGGATGCCGGCGTGACCACCACGGCGGCCGCGACCGCATCCGCGGCCGCGGCTGCCGGAGGGCCGGTCATGGTCCGCAAGCCGCGGCAGCTGCTGCTGGCCTTCTTCGGCGAGTACGTGTGCGATCGGTATTTCCAGCCGCTGCGCACGAGCGTGCTTCTCACGGTTCTCGAGGGCGCCGGAGTGGCGGCGTCGGCGGTGCGGACCAACCTCGACCGGATGGTGCACAGCGGACTGCTCGAGCGGCGCCGGCTCGGCCGCGAGATCGCGTTCGAGCTGACGCCGCACGGCATCGAGGTGCTGAGGGAGGCCTCGCGCCGCGTCAACGGCCCGGCGCCGTTCGAGCCGCAGGGTGACGGGTGGACGCTCGTGACCTTCAGCGTCCCCGAGCACATGCGCACGCTCCGCCACCGGCTGCGCGCGGCTCTGACCTGGTCGGGCTTCGCCCTCGTGCGGGATGGACTCTGGATCGCCCCGGGCGAGGTGGATCTCGCCGCCGCGCTGGATGCGATCATCCCCGACCTTCCGCCGGGGTCGGTGAACGCGTTCGCCGCGAGCGAGCTGGCCGGGTTCCCGATGGACGAGGCCGTGCGCGCCGCGTGGGACGTCGAAGGGATCCGCCGGGCGCACGAGGAGTTCGCCGCCCGCTGGGAGAGCCACGGCGAGGCAGAAGAGCCGTATCCCCTCTCCGCGCGGGTGCTCCTGGTGGCCGACTGGCTCGCGCTGCTGCGCGCCGACCCGCGCCTCCCGCGTCAGTACATGGATTCCGACTGGCCCGCCGACCGGTCGTTCGAGCTCTTCCAGCGGCGTCACCGCGAGTTCGCCTTCCCCGCTGTGCGGGAGTTCGCGAACCTCGTCGGCTGACGCATCAAGCGGACAGATCGCTGTGTCGCGCTACGGTGCGATCTGGCGTTCGATGAAAGCCGCCATCCCCGGGACTGTGAAGGCGATCACGCCGTGTTCTGGTGCGTACACGAGCCCCTTAGCGATCAAAGACGCGCGCGTGGGCCCGAGGCTGGCGAGAGTGCGCGACAGGCGTGAGGCAACCTCGCCGGAGGCGCTGCCGTGATCGCCGTCGAGAGCCATCGCCCTCAGATAGGCCTGCTCGGAGCGGGTGGCACGATCCCAGCGTGCACGGAAGAACCCGTTGTCGAGTTGGTTATTGCCCTGGGCAATACCTAGTCGCGCGTCCGCAAGCTCGATTCGGGGACCGGCGGCGACGTTCCACGTCTCCTGCCCGAACTGCTGAATGAAGTAGGGGTATCGGCCAGAGGCTTCGACGACGACGTCGATGGCTTGGTCAGACCACTCGGCCTCCTCGAGAGCTGCGGGAATGGTGAGCGCCTCGGCCACCACGGCAGCGTCGAGTTGCTGGATTCGCGTGTACTGGAACCGCTCAGCGTATGAGCGGGCCTCCGCGAGGATGCGAGGGAGGCTGGGTAGGCCGGCGAATGCAAACAGCACGGGCCAGTTGTCCTGTGCAGCGGCGTGCGCGATCGTACACAGAGTGGCAAGTTCGTTCTCGCTGAGGTCCTGGGCTTCGTCGATGAGGATAGCCAGCCCAACGCCTTCTTCTTCCGCAGCTGCGGCGAGATCGTGGATCAGCTTCTTCAGGTCGGTCTCAAGTATGCCCGTGTCCGCGCCACCCCCAGGGGTTCCGGAGAGATCGAGCCCGAAGGTCCAGGTGCCCATGGTGTCGTAGGAGGCTTTGAAGCTCAGTGCGGTCTTCAGGCCTCTTAGGAGTCGGCGCCCGGCGTTCGGCCGGACGAGGTCAGCCAGTGGCGCATAGAGAGCCTCGCCCAGCAACTCGCGAAGGCTCTTCCCGTTTCCCGCCTCGATCTGCGCGACGAGCCAGTCTTTTCGGGCCGCGTTTCGCCGAAACTCTGAGAGAAGCACAGTCTTTCCCACTCCGCGGAGCCCGTACAAGACGAAGGGTTGGTCAGTGCGCCCGATCTGCGCTCGCTCAAGCGACGTCGCCCACCCGCGAAGGGCTTCATCGCGGCCCACCAGGGCTGCTGGCTTCCGGCCGGCGCCAGGAGAGTAAGGATTGCGGACAGGGTCCATCGGTTCTCCCCGCGTGTAGCGAACTATAGGGAACTATAGGGGACTATAGTCTTCAGCTATACCCGAATAGAAACAACTAAACTTGGGGTTCTCGTCCTGGTGCGGAGGACATCCCGTCAGGGGCGCGGAGCGTCGGCCGCCCGCGGGGCGTACCGGGCGCGCAGATCGCCCTTGCGCACCTTGCCGGATGCGGTGCGGGGAAGCTCGTCGACGACGATCGTGTTCTTGGGGATCTTGTACCGGGCGATCTTGCCGTCCAGGTGCGCACGGACCGTCTCGGTGTCGACGGATGCGCCGTCCCGGACCGTCACCACCGCCCACGGCACCTCGCCCCACCGCTCGTCCGGAACCCCGATGACGGCGACGCCGGTGACATGCTCGATGTCGCTGACGAGGTTCTCCACCTCGGCGGGATAGATGTTCTCGCCGCCGGAGATGATCATGTCCTTGAGGCGATCGGCGATGAAGAGGTAGCCCTCGCCGTCGAGATACCCCAGGTCGCCGGAGCGGAACCAGCCGTCCGCCGTGAAGGCGTCGGCGCTGGCCTCGGGCAGCCCGTGGTAGCCGAGGAACACGTTCGGCCCCGAGATCTCGATCTCGCCCACGGTGCCCCTGGGCACCATCGCACCGTGTTCATCCGCGATCCGCACGTCGGTGAAGAAGTGCGGCACGCCCACACTGCCCTGCTTCGCACGTGTCATGTGCGGCGCCAGCGACGTGGCACCCGGTGAGGTCTCGGTCATGCCGTAGCCCTGCGAGAACGACAGGCCGCGTTCCTCGTATGCGTTGAGGATGCGGGTGGGAACGGCCGAACCGCCGCACGTGAGCTTCGCGAGGGTCGAGAGGTCGGTGGCCGCCCACTCCGGATGGTCGGCCATCAGCTGATAGGTGGTGGGGACGCCGCTGAGCATCGTCACGCCATGACGCTGGATCTGCGCGAGGGCCCGGCCCGGCTCGAACCCCTTCTCCAGGACGATCGTCGCGCCCTTGAGGATCACCGGCAGCGCCCCCATCCCCAGCGACGCCACGTGGAACAGCGGAGAGATCAGCAGGGCGACGTCGGCGGAGACCACGTCGTAGTCCACGATGCAGTTCATCGACACCCACGTGAGGTTGCCGTGACTGAGGATGGCGCCCTTGGGGCGTCCGGTGGTCCCCGAGGTGTAGATGATGGCGGCCGGATCGTCCAGCTCGACGTCGGCGTCGGCGTGACCCCCCGACGCGCCGCGCAGCGCCGGTGCCAGGCCGGCGGCATCCGCGGACCCCTCCCCGGTGACCAGCACGTGGGCGATGCGCCCGGCCGCCACCCCGGGTGCGACGCGCTCGGTGAACTCGGGGTCGTGGATCAGCGCCACGGCGCCCGAGTCGGTCAGCACATGCGTCACCTCGGGGGGCGCGAGCCGCGTGTTGACGGGCACGAACACGGCGCCCAGCTGCACGGTGCCGAAGAGCACCTGGAGGAACTCGGGACTGTTCTCGCCGAGGTAGGCCACTCGGTCGCCCTTGCCGACGCCGCGCTGGCGCAGCACCGCCGACACGCGGTCGGCGGCGTCGGCCAGCTGGCTGTACGTCGTCTCGCGCCCGTCGAAGACGAGCGCTGTCTTCTCCGGCGACTTCAGTCGCCGCTTGGCCATCCAGGAGCCGAGGCCGTGGTTGTGCATGGAACTCTCCGTCGAGTTGCGCCCCGAGGGGCGGCGTGGATCAGGCGTAGAAGCGGTACAGGCCCCGCGCGACGATGGCGGGCTTGGAGCCGCCCTCGATCTCGATGGTCTGATCGACGGCGAACTGGTAGCCGCCGGCCACTTCGGTCACCTCGGCGATGACGGCGTTCATGCGCACGCGCGCGCCGACCTTCACGGGGGAGACGAAGCGCACCTTGTCCAGGCCGTAGTTGACCTTCGTGGTGACGCCCTCCAGATCGAACAGCTCCGACCAGAACTTCACCGTGAGCGACAGCGACAGGAAGCCGTGCGCGATGGGAGCGCCGAAGGGCCCGGATGCGGCGCGGTCGGGGTCGACGTGGATCCACTGGTGGTCGCCGGTGGCGTCGGCGAAGAGGTTGACGCGGTCCTGCGTGACCTCGAGCCACTCCGACCACCCGAGGTCGGTGCCTGCGAGGGCGGGGGCGTCGGCGTATGCGGCGATGGTGGTCATGGTGGTGCCTTTCGATCAGAGGAATGCGGACACGCCGGTGAGGGCGCGGCCGACGATGAGGGAGTTGATCTCGTGCGTGCCTTCGTAGGAGTAGACGGCTTCGGCGTCGGCGAAGAACCGTGCCACATCGTGCTCGAGGAGGATGCCGTTGCCGCCGACGACTTCGCGCGCCAGGGCGACGGTCTCCCGGGCCAGGCGCGCGGTCTGCATCTTGGCGAGCGCGGAGTTCTCGTCGACGTACTCGCCGGCGTCCTGGCGGGCGGAGAGCTGGACGACGATGCCCAGCGAGGACGTCAGGTTCGCCAGCATCCGCGCGAGCTTCTCCTGCACGAGCTGGAACCCGCCGACGGGCCGGCCGAACTGCTCGCGCTCGCGCACGTAGCGGACGGCCGCGTCCAGCGCGCCCGCCTGCAGGCCCGCCGCGATCCACGCCACGTCCGATCGCATGACGCGCAGGATGCGGGCCACGTCGGGCCATCCGTTCACCTGCAGCAAGCGGGCCGACGCCGGCACCCGGACGCCCTCGAGCGTGACGACGGCGTTCTGCATGGGCCGCAGGGACACCTTGCCCGTCATGGTGCGCAGGTGCACCCCGTCGGCGGTGCGCGGGACGAGGAAGGCCTTGATCCGTGCGTCCGCGGTGTCGCGGGCGAAAACCGTGATCACGTCGGCCGTGTCCGCGCCGCCGATCCAGCGCTTCTGGCCGTCGAGAATCCAGTCGTCGCCGTCGGCGCGCGCCGTGGTGGCGAGCCCGCCGGCGATGTCGGAGCCGTGCCCCGGCTCGGTCAGGGCGAAGACGCCGGCGAGGTCGAACGAGCGGATGCGGGGGTCGAGCTCGGCCGCCTGGTCGGCGGACCCGCCGTGCCGGACGGCGGCGCGGAACAGTCCGGACTGGGCGTTGTAGAGCGTCGCGACGGACACGTCGGTGCGGGCCAGGACGTAGTTGCGGAAGCCCGAGAACATGCTCGATTCCGCCTCGGCGGCGTCCACGCCCCGCGGCTGCATGAGGTCGAGGGGGACGAGCGCCTCGAGGATCGCCGGCGGCATGGTCGCCGACTCCCACGCGTCGCTCAGGAGCGGCCGCACGGTGTCGTCGAGCACGCGCTGCAGGCCGCGCAGCGCGTCCTGCGCCGGCGCACTCAGATGCGTCGGCGCGAACCCGAGCGGGTCGATGCCGAACGTCGCGTCGCTGACCAGCACGGGAACGTCAGCCCCCCAGTCCGAACAGCCGTGCGGCGTTGTCCTTGAGGATCCCCGGCATGACCTCGGGCTTGAGGCTGGTCTGCTCGACGTCGCGCAGCCACCGGTCGGGGGTGAGCAGCGGGAAGTCGGAGCCGAACAGCACGCGGCGCTTGAGGTAGGAGTTGGCCGCGCGCACGAGCTGCTCGGGGAAGTACTTCGGGCTCCAGCCCGACAGGTCGATCCACGTGTTGTGCTTGTGCGTGGCCACCGAGATCGCCTCGTCCTGCCACGGCACGGAGGGGTGGGCCATGATGATCTGCAGGTCGCCGAACTCCGCGGCCACCGCATCCAGCAGGATGGGGTTGGACAGTGCCAGGCGGAAGCCCCTGCCTCCGGGCATGCCCGCTCCGATCCCCGTCTGGCCGGTGTGGAACAGGGCCACGACACCGGCGTCCTGCAGCGTCTCGTACAGCGGGAACCACTGCGGATCGCTCGGGTCGAATCCCTGCACGGTGGGGTGGAACTTGAAGCCCCGCACGCCGTGGTCCTCGATGAGGCGCCGCGCCTGGTCCACCGCCGCCGGTCCCTTGCGCGGGTCCACCGAGCCGAAGGGGATCAGCACGTCGTTGTTGCGCGCGGCGCCGTCGGCGATCTCGGCGCTGGACAGCGGTGGGTGGCCGAGGTTGCTCTCGGAATCGACGGTGAACACCACCGCCGCCATCTTCCGCTCACGGTAGTACGCGGCCACGCCATCGAGGTCGGGGGCGCCGGCGTCGGTGCTGAAGTACTTCGCGGCGGCTTCGGCGAGGTCGGGCGGCAGCGAGGCGTGCCCGTGCCCATCGACTTCGATGTGGACGTGGACGTCGATCGCGGTGATCGCGTCGAGGTCGATCGCGGATTCGTAGCGGGTCATCGTCGGCCCAGGGCGCGCGGGGTCAGGCGCCCGGTGCCGGACGCTGCAGGTCGTCGGGCAGCGGCGGGAACTTCTCGCCGACGGACTGCAGGGGGCCCACCGCGTCGGCGAAGCCGTCCTGCAGTGCCTCGTACGACCAGCCGCCGTCGTGGTAGGCCGTGGCCACCGGCTCGGGGTGCGACCACAGCTGGAGGCGGTCGCCGCCCACGCCGATGGCCTGGCCGGTGACGCCGGCGGCCTCATCCGACGCGAGGTAGGCGATGAGGCCGGCGACGTCGTCGCTCGTGCCGAAGCCGAGGTCGTGGCGGAAGAACGCCGGCATCGGCTCGCCCTTCTCATCCGCCTCGACGGCGGCGGCGAAGTACGGCACGGTGGCCGTCATCGCCGTGGCGGCGACGGGGATGACGGCGTTGACGGTGATGCCCGCCTTCTTCAGTTCGAGGCTCCACGTGCGCACCATGCCGACGATGCCGGCCTTGGCGGCGGCGTAGTTGGTCTGCCCGAAGTTGCCGCGCTGCCCGGTGGGGGAGCCGATCGTGATGATGCGCCCGGGGATCTCGTTGGCGCGCATGTAGGAGGCGGCCTCGCGCACGGTCGTGAAGGTCCCGCGCAGGTGCACGTTGATGACGGTGTCGAAGTCGTCGTCGCTCATCTTCCACAGCACGGTGTCGCGCAGGACCCCGGCGTTGGTGACGAGGATGTCCAGCCGGCCGTACGTGTCCACGGCGGTCTGCACGAGCTGCTTCGCCGTCTCGGTCGGCCCGACGGGCGCGACGACGGCGACGGCCTTGCCCCCGGCGGATTCGATCGAGGCGACGGCCTCGGCCGCGGTGGCGGCGTCGACGTCGTTGATGACCACGGCGGCACCCTGCCGTGCCAGTTCCTGCGCGTATGCGAGCCCCAGTCCCCGGCCCGAACCGGTGACGATGGCGACCTTGCCTTCGAGCGACATGAATGACTCCTTCGTTCAGACTCATCCAACTGCACACCGTTGAAGATGTCAATCATTCGCGTTGTCCATCAAGTCGGCTAACATCGATGCCATGTCGAAGCCCGCGGACACGGCCGCTTCGAGGGCCGGTCTGGGCGACTCGGTGCTCACCGACGACCTGAGCTTCCTGCTCGCGCGGGCCAACGCGCTCTCGCTCGCCGCCGGCAACGCCGCTTTGGCCGAGCACGGCCTGCGGGCGCGTTCGTACTCCGTGCTCGCGCTGTCGGCCACCGACGCGCGGCCGTCGCAGCGGGAGCTGGCGGAGTTCCTGCGGCTCGACCCCAGTCAGGTCGTCGCGCTCGTGGACGATCTGCAGTCGCGCGGGCTCGTGGAGCGTCAGCCCGATCCCACCGACCGGCGCGCGAACGTCGTGGTGGCGACGGGTGCCGGGCGCGCGCTGTTCGCCGTGGCCGCCGAGGCCGCACGGCGCTCCGAGGCCGGCGTGCATGCCGAGCTGAGTGCCGATGAGCGGGAGCAGCTCATCCTGCTGCTGCGCCGGCTGGCGTTCCCCGCGGGCTGACCCTGCTCAGCCGCGCGGCTCGAGCACGAGCCGGTCGCGGCCGGCGAAGACCCCGACGACGACCTGCGCGAGCATCGCCGCGAGCAGCAGCGTCAGTGCGGCGAACCATCCGCCGAACGCCGCGTGCAGGGCGCCGAAGGCGACCGGTCCGGCGGCGGCGACGAGGTAGCCGACCGACTGCGCCATGCCCGACAGAACGGTCGCGGTGTCGTGGTCGCGTGCGCGGTGGGCCACGAGGGTCAGCGCCATCCCGAGTGAGGCCCCGCCGAACAGGCCCAGCAGCACGCACCATACGAGGATGGCGCCCGGGGCGGTCATGAGCCCGATGGTGCCGGTGATCCCCAGGATGGGGATCAGCGCAGGGACGAACCGCTCCGCCGCGCCCCGCAGGACGAGCGGGATGACGAGGGATCCCGCGATGGAGCAGAGCTGGTAGATCATGACGTCGAACCCGGCGACGACCGGACTGCGCCCCGTCGACACCGAGATCGTCGCAAGCCACGTCACGAGCATGTAGAAGGTGGATGACTGCAGCCCCATGTAGCCGGCGACGAGCCACGCCGTGCCGTCGGACCAGATGCCCGTCCGCCGCCGGCGCGCGGTTCCGCGCGGGGTGCGCGGCGGGTGCGTGCCGCGCGTCGCCCACGCCCAGGCCGCGATCGCGAAGGGCAGGAGACCGCCGCCGGTGATCAGGAGCGCGACGCGCCATCCCGCGTCGTCGCCGACGGCCTGCGCGATCGGCACCGCGACGCCGGAGGCGACGGCGCCGACGGCTCCGAGGAGCGCGGTGTAGACGGCCATCATGAGGGCGGTGCGCCCGGGGAAGTCGCGCTTGACGGCGGCCGGCATGAGCACGTTGGTCAGGGCGAGGGCGGCCCCGATGATCGCCGTCCCCAGCCACAGCGCGGCGGGCATGCCGGGAAGCGATCGCACGATCGTGCCGACGGTCAGCAGGACGAGCGCCCACGTCACGACCCGCGACAGTCCGAATCGGCGGCTGAGGTCGTGGGCGAGGGGGGAGACGACCGCCCACGCGATGAGCGGGATGGAGGTGATGAGCCCGAGGGTCGCGATCGACATGCCGGTGTCGTCGCCGATGCGGTCCAGGAGCGGCCCCACCGCCGTCACGGTCGGCCGCATGTTCGCCGCGACCAGGCACACGGCGACGATGAGGGCGATGCCGGATGCGGCGAGAGGCAGCCGCGTCGCCTTCGTGTCCTCGCCCATCCTCAGGGACTCTAGTCCAGTGCCGCGCGTCCTCCGTCCTCCCATGATTCCCACTCGGTGAGAATGAAGGCCGGAGCACGCAGCGACGGATGCGACCCTGGACACGACAGGTGAGTCAAAGGAGTCCACATGACCTCAGCGCAGCCCGACGCGCCGGAGCGGGGAGCGTTCTCGTCGCCCGCGGAGCCGACCGCCGCAGCACCCGAATCGCTGCTGGCCTCGCCCGATATGCCGTCGCAGAACCAGATCACGCAGGAGATCGTCGATCACCACGCCGCCGCGCAGCGCCGTGTCGACGCCGGCGAGAAGCTCCCGATCAGCCTGCATGACTTCCCGCCGTACCGCTCCAGCCTTCTGCGCCACCCGACGAAGAACCTCAAGCTCGTCGACCCGGAGACGATCGAGCTGTGGTCGCCCGCCTACGGCCAGCGCGATGTCGCCGCGATCGAGGCCGACCTGACGCTGCAGCACACCGGCGAGCCGCAGGGCGAGCGCATCACGGTGCGCGGGCGCCTGCTGGACTCGTGGGGCCGCCCCGTGCGCAACCAGCTCATCGAGATCTGGCAGGCCAATGCGGCCGGCCGCTACATCCACCAGCGCGACCAGCATCCCGCGCCCCTGGACCCCAACTTCACCGGCGCCGGTCGCACGATCACCGACGACAACGGCGAGTACCTCTTCACGACGATCAAGCCGGGGCCGTACCCGTGGAAGAACCACGTCAACGCGTGGCGCCCCGCGCACATCCACTTCTCCATCTTCGGCTCGGGGTTCACTCAGCGCCTCGTCACCCAGATGTACTTCCCGGGCGACCCGCTGTTCCCCCTCGACCCGATCTACAACACGATCTGGCGTCAGGAGGACCGTGACCGCCTGATCGGGATCTACGACCACGACCTGTCGGTGCCCGAGTTCTCGATGGGGTACCGCTTCGACATCGTCGTGGACGGCCCCGACGCGACCTGGTTCGAGCCCGAGGGAGAGCACTGATGGCCATCCGCCGACCCCAGGAGCCCAAGACGCACGAAGCCACCGGCGGCCAGACCGTCGGCCCGTTCTTCGCGTTCGGGCTCGACTACGCCAAGAAGCACGAAGTCGTCTTCCCGCACAGCCCCGGCGCGATCGTGCTCGGCGGCACCGTGTACGACGGCGCCGGTGCGCCGATCCCCGACGCGGTCGTGGAGATCTGGAGCGCCGACGCGAACGGTCAGGTCCCGCGCAATCAGGGCGCCCTCCGCCGT
>JADGMW010000703.1_pt1 | contig 11717 bp, 9 predicted proteins | sample 8641801 | NCBI WGS metagenome assembly JADGMW01 (sample SAMN16272018, study PRJNA661076) | feces metagenome | isolation source: fecal sample from diarrhoea affected cattle A | host: Bos taurus | place: South Africa: Lokaleng Village, Mahikeng | collected 2019-09
GCTGCGCACCCGGGTGACGCTGGCGGTCCCCGGGCCCGCGGTCGCCGGCCGGCCGGTGCAGGTCACCGCCTCGGTCACCGCGCTCGTCGGCTCGGTCGGCGAGGACGCCGTCGAGGGCACCCTCGCGGTGAGCCGGGACGGCGCGCCGGTCGACGGCCTGCAGCAGGTGCCGGTGCGCGCCGGTGCCGCGACCTTCGAGGTGCCCGCGCGCGCGGCCGGCAGCAGTGCGCTCGACGTCCGGTTCGTCCCGGCCGACGCGGGCCGGTTCGCCGGCGCGGGCGGCGACCTGACCCTGGAGGTCGGCAAGCAGGTCGTCGCTGGCCAGCTGCGGCTGGGACAGGAGTCGGTCGTCGTCGGCGAGGAGGTCGAAGCGGTCTTCACCACCGACGACGGGGGCGCCGACACTCTGTCCGGGCCGGTCTCCTTCGAGGTCGACGGCGAGGTGGTCGCCACCGTCGCCGTCCGCGACGGCCGGGCCGCCGCGACGCTGCGCGACCTGGCGGTCGGGACGCACACGGTGCGGGTGCGCCACCCGGGCGGCGAGACGACGGCGCCGTTCACCAGCGCCGCCGCGGTGCTGCGGGTGCAGAAGGCGGCCGCCCGGGTCGGCGCGGTGCAGCTCTCCGCCCACGCAGCGGTGTACGGCGGCGCGCCGGTGACCGCCAGCGTCGCGGTGCCCGGCGGCGACGGCGGCCGGGTCGCCTTCTTCGACCAGGGTCGCCCGCTCGGCACCGCGCTCGTCCACCACGGCGCCGCCGCGCTCCGGCTGGACCGGCCGGTCGCGGGGACGCACCGGATCACCGCCACCTTCGCGGGCACCGACCGGCTCGCGGCGGGCGTCGCGACCGGCGCCGTGCTGCGGGTGGCGAAGGCGAAGGCCCGCGCCGTGACCGTGCGCGGCTCCGCGTTCGGCCCGGGGACCCGGCCGAAGGTCCGGGTCGTCGTCGGCACCCTGACCAACGGCGCGCGCCCGGTCGGCACGATCACCGTGAAGGCCCGTGGCCAGAAGGTGAAGGTGCGGCTGACCGCGGCCTCCCGCGGCCGCGCTGTCGTCCGGCTGCGCCGCGCGAGCACACCGGTGAAGGTCTCCGCGACCTTCACCCCGCGCGACACCGCGAACGTCGCCACCACCCGGTCGGCGACGCTCAAGCTCCGCACCCGCCGCTGACCCGTCCGCCGGTCAAGTGCCGTCGCGCCGGCCGGGGCCCTCGTTGGTCGAGTGCCGTCGTGAGGGACGGCGGGGCCTTCGTTGGTCGAGTGCCGTCGCGAGGGCGGGGCTTTCGTTGGTCGAGTGCCGTCGTGAGGGACGAGCGACGGTGTATCGAGACCCGCCGCTGCGGGTGTGGCGGTCTCGATACGCTCGCTGGCGCTCGCACTCGACCAACGAAAAACGCCGGGGCCCTCGTTGGTCGAGTGCCGTCGTGAGGGACGGCGGTGCCTTCGTTGGTCGAGTGCCGTCGTGAGGGACGAGCGACGGTGTATCGAGACCCGCCGCTGCGGGTGTGGCGGTCTCGATACGCTCGCTGGCGCTCGCACTCGACCAACGAAGGACGGCGCGACGGGCGTGAGCGCTACTCCACCAACGAGGCGACGCGCTGGTCGCGGGCGGGGGCCTGCAGGACCGTGGTGATCGTGTCGACCACGAGCCGGACCACCGCGCCGGGGAGGCCGGGGCGTGGGCAGACGACCAGGGGCAGCGGCTCGGGGGCGGGCAGCGACGGGCAGGGGACCAGGCCCGCCGGGGCCTCGTCGTACGCCAGCAGGGCCACCCCGAGTCCGGCGCTGACAGCCGCCTGGACGCCGGCGAGCTGGGTCGCCTCCGCGCTGATCACCGCCGGCAGGCCACGCCGCTCCAGGGTCTCCAGCGCCCGCTTGCGCAACTCGCACGGGTTGTCGAAGGCGACCACCGGGACCGGCGCGGGCCGGGCCGGCTGCTGCCAGCCGGGTGCGGAGAACCATGTCAGGCCGAGCTCGCCGACGGTGGCCGCGCCAGGCTGAGCGCCCGCGTTGAGGAGCAGGGCGAGATCGACCTTCCCGGTGCTGAGCCCGTCCAGCAGCCGGGAGCCGCGGTCGATGCGGTAGCGGACGTCGACGTCCGGCCAGGCCCGCTCGACGGTCGTCGACAGGGCCGGCAGGATCCGGGCGGCGGCGTGCTCGGTCGAGCCGATCGTGACCTGCGGCCGCTCGACCGCGAGTCCGCGCAGCGTCTCGTCGTGCAGGGCGAGCAGACGCCGCGCCGAGGCCAGCAGCTGCTCGCCGTCGGCGGTGAAGCGCGACCCTCGGCCGTGCCGCTCCACCAGCGGCCGGCCGACCGCGGACTCGAGGCGACGCACGTGCTGGCTGACCCCGCCCTGGCTGAGGTGCAGGTGCTCGGCGGCGCGTCGGAAACCCCCACAGTCGGCCACGGCCACCAGGGTGCGCAGCGGCCCGATGTCGAGGGTTCTCTCCATGTTGATCAGGTTAGTGCACTTATCGATCACCGGGGGCGATCGGTCGCATCACGAACCGTCGTTGGAGTCCCGGCTGAAACAACACTAGGTTTATCGAGAAAGGTTGGAACGACGAGGAGCGAGGCGATGGCGGCGAGGCAGATGCACCTGGGGGCCGTGCCCTACGGCACCGGTGGACCGGGCAGCCACACGCTCTGGCTGGACCCCGACATCCCGCCGGACGCCAGCGTCAGCATCGACTGGTACATCGAGATGGCGCAGCTGGCCGAGAGCGCCAAGTTCGACCTGCTGTTCATCGTCGACAGCCAGTTCATCACCCCGTTCTCGCCGCCGCACTACCTGAACCGGCTCGAGCCGCTGACCCTGCTCAGCGCGCTGGCCACCCGCACCAGTCGGATCGGCCTGGTCGGCACCGCGACCACCAGCTTCAACAGCCCGTTCAACCTGGTACGCAAGCTGGGCTCGCTGGACCTGATCAGCGGCGGGCGGGCCGGGTGGAACGTGGTCACCACCGGCGACGCGGGCACCGCCGGGAACTACGGCCGCGACGAGCACGACGACTACGACACCCGCTACGGCCGTGCCCAGGAGTACGTCGAGCTCGCCCGGGCGCTGTGGGACTCCTACGAGGACGACGCGTTCGTCCGGGACCGGGCCACCGGCCGGTTCCTCGACCCCGACAAGCAGCACGTGCTCGACCACGAGGGCAGGTACTTCAAGGTCCGCGGCCCGCTCAACCTGGTGCGCTCGGTGCAGGGACACCCGGTGATCTTCCAGGCCGGCGACTCCGACCAGGGCCGGGACCTGGGCGCCAGCGTGGGGGAGGGGATCTTCACCCACGCCGCGGACATCCCCGCCGGCCGGGCGTTCTACGACGACCTCAAGACCCGGGCCCGGGACCGGTTCGGCCGCGACCCCGACCACCTGGTGATCATGCCCGGCATCAAGGTCGTCGTCGGCGACACCGACGAGGAGGCGCGCGAGATCGAGGCGGAGAACAACGCCCGCGACCACAGCTTCGACGCCGCGCTGCGCGAGTTCGGGCGGCCCTTCGGCTGGCACGACTTCACTTCCTACGACCTCGACGCGCCGTTCCCGGTCGAGACCCTGCGGCACGGCGAGCGCTCCTTCTACACCCAGGCCGCAGCGATCACCCGGCGCGCCGAGGAGCGCGGCTGGACGCTGCGCCAGGCCGTCGAGGCGACCCGCGCCTTCCGGCCCAGCGCGTTCGTCGGGTCCGCCGCCACCGTCGCCGACGCCCTCGTCGAGTGGTGGGAGGCCAGGGCCTGTGACGGCTTCAACATCGGGATCGACCACCCGGCCACCTTCCGGCGCTTCGTGACGGAGGTCGTGCCGCTGCTCCAGGAGCGCGGTGTCTTCCGCGCCGACTACGACTCCACCCACCTGCGCGGGCATCTCGGGCTGCCCGTCCCGGTGAACCGGCACACCGCCGCCCGCTCCGCCTCTGGCAACACCCCTGGCAACACCCCTGGCAACACCCCTGGCAACACCCCTGGCAACACCGCCACCGCCCTGCGCTGACGCCCCGCTCCAGCACCCCACGAAAGGCCGACGTCTCACCATGCCGCCCGCCCGCACGCCCCTGTCCGTGGTGCCCGCCCCGACCCGCCGGGGCTTCCTCGGCCTCAGCCTGGCCGCCGGCCTGGTGCTCACCCTCGAGGCGTGCGGCACCTCCAGCGGCGCCGGGGGCAGCGCCGGGGACGGGATCCTGAGGTGGGCCTGGCAGCTGCCGACCACCTGGGACCCGGTGACCTCCTCGGCCGGCTCCGACGTGCAGATGCTGGCGCTGGCCTACGACCCGCTCACCGCGCTGGACGCGCAGGGCAACGCGGTGCCGTGGCTGGCGGAGTCGTGGGCGTACGACCGGGCCGGCACCACCGTCACCTTCACCCTCCGCCCGGGCCTGCGGTTCAGTGACGGCAGCCCGCTCGACGCGGCCGCCGTCGCCGCCTCGATCGAGCGCGGGCGCAGCCAGCCGGGCTCGCTGATCGCCCCGCAGATGAAGACCATCAAGAAGGTCAGCGCCTCCGGCGAGCGCGACGTGGTGGTCGAGCTGAGCGAGGTCGACTACCAGTACCCGCTGCTGTTCGCCGGGAAGACCGGGATGGTGGTCAACCCCGCGGTCTTCGAGGCGGACGTCGACTCGCTGGCCACCCAGCCGGCCGGCTCCGGACCGTTCACGGTCACCTCCTACGTCCCCAACGACCACGCGAGCATGAAGCGGAACCCGAGGTTCTTCGCCGCCGACGAGATCAAGGTCGACGCCTTCGAGCTCTACCCCCAGCAGGACCCGGCCACCGTCGTCGCCGCCGTCCAGTCCGGGCAGTTCAACGTGGCCCGTCTCGGCGGCGCCCAGGTGCAGCAGGCCAAGGACGCCGGCCTGGAGGTGCAGGTCATCGACACGATGTTCGTCAGCGTCCTGGACGTGCACTCGCAGATGGCGCCGTTCGACGACCCCGCCGTGGTCGAGGCGCTGAAGTTCGCCATCGACCGGGAGAAGATCAAGGAGGTCGCCGGCTTCGGGATCGGCGAGGTCAACTACCAGCCCTTCCCACCCGGCTACGTCGGCTTCGACCCCGACCTCGGCGACCTCTACGCCCACGACCCCGAGAAGGCCCGCCGGATCCTGGCCGAGGCCGGGTACACCGCCCCGGTGCCCGCGGTGTTCACCAGCTCCGGCGCCTCGCCGGCGACCGTCGAGCTGATCCAGGCCCAGCTCAAGGAGGTCGGCATCGAGGCCCGGATCGAGACGATCCCGGCCACCCAGCACACCCAGCAGGTCTACCTCGAGCACTCCCGGGCGCTGACCTTCGACGGCTTCGCGGGCCGCGAGTCGCCGGTCCAGGCGTTCCAGGTCCTCTTCGGCGCCGAGGGGCTGATGAACCCCGGGCGGCAGAGCAGCCCGGAGCTGGAGCGACAGCTGGCCAAGGTGAAGCGGACGCCGACCGACGCGCCCGAGTACGCCGGCCTGCTGCGGGAGGCGACCCGGATCGCGGTGACCACCTTCCCGAACACGTTCCTCCAGCTGGTGCCCGCGATCGTCGCCCGCAAGGGCGTCTCCGCCCTGCCGACGCTGCCGAGCCTGCGCCGCTTCGAAGGTGTGACCGTGTCGTGACCCTCGCCGTCTCCCCGCCCGCCCCCGCCGCCCCGGTGCCGGCGCCCGAGGCGGCGCCCGCCGGCCGGGCCCGGGCGACCCGCCCGCGTGCCTGGGGACGGTCCGTGCTCAGCACCCTGGTCATCGCCGCGACGGTGCTGCTGCTGGCCTCGGTGATCACCTTCGCCCTGGGCGCGCTCAGCGACAGCAACCCGGCCGCGGCGGCGTTGGGCGAGACCGCGACGCCGGAGGACATCGCCCGGCTCGACCACGAGTTCGGGCTCGACCGCCCGCTGGTGGTGCAGTACCTGTCCTGGGCCGGCGACGCGTTGCGCGGCGACCTCGGCCGGTCCTGGTTCACCACGATCCCGGTCGCCGACAGCATCCGTCAGGCGCTGCCGGTGGACCTGTCGATCGCGGCGCTGGCGCTGGTGCTCGCCGTCGGGATCGGCGGCGGCGCCGGGATCGGGGCCGCGCTGAGCAACGGCGGGATCGTCGACCGCGCGGTCACCCTCGTCTGCTCGCTGCTGGGGACGCTGCCGCCGTTCGTCATCGGGATGGCGCTGATCGTGGTGTTCTCGGTGAAGCTGCGGCTGCTCCCCGCCGGCGGCTACGTGCCGCTCCAGGAGAGCCCGGGGGAGTGGCTGCGCTTCGCGATCCTGCCCTCGCTGGCGCTGAGCCTCGACGTGGCGGCCTCGATCGCGCGCCAGCTGCGGACCTCGCTGGTCGCCGCGCTGGGCGAGAACTACGCGGTCGGGGCGCAGATGCGCGGCTTCGGCCGCTCGCGGGTGCTGTTCGGGCACGTGCTGCGCAACGCGGCCGGGCCGACGCTGGCGGTGATCGGCCTGGCGATCCCGCTGATCATGGGGGGCGCGGTGATGACCGAGAAGCTCTTCGGGCTGCCCGGCATCGCCCAGCTCGCGCTGCAGTCGGCGGAGAAGGGCGACGTACCGGTGGTGCTCGGCACCCTGCTGGTCACCGCCGTGCTCGTGGTCGCGGCCAGTCTGGTGATCAACCTGCTCCAGACGGCGCTCAACCCGCTGGCCCGGCGCGAGGGGGCCCGGCGATGAGCATCCTGCGCGGCCTCTGGACGATCCCCGCGGCCCGGGTGGCGCTGGTCGTGCTCGGCGCGGTCGCCTTCCTGGCGGTCTTCGGCGCGGCACTCGCCCCGCACGACCCGCTGCACCAGTACACCGACCACGTCCTGCAGGGGCCGAGCACCGCGCACCTGCTGGGCACCGACTACGTGGGACGCGACGTGCTCAGCCGGCTGATGGCCGGTACCCGGCTCTCCGTGGTCGGCGCCGCGGAGGCCGTCCTGATCGCCGCCGTCCTCGGCGTCCCGTCCGGGCTCGCCTCGGCCTGGATGGGGCCGCGGCTGGAGTGGGTGGCGCTCCGGGTCAGCGACACGCTGCTGATCCTGCCGTTCACCGTCTTCGCGATCGCCGTCGCCGGCACCCTGGGCAACGGACTGCAGCAGGCGATGTTCGCGATCGGCGTCCTGATCAGTCCGCTCTTCTTCCGGGTCACCCGGTCGGTCGCCCTCGGCCTGCGCAGGCAGCAGTACGTCGAGGCGGCCGAGCTGATGGGCTCCTCGCAGTGGCGCACGCTGCGCCACCACATCTGGAGCAAGGTGCTGCCCCAGGTGGCGGTCACCTTCGCGCACGCCACCGGCGCCGCGCTGCTGGTGGTCGCGTCGCTGTCCTTCCTCGGCCTGGGCGTGACCCCGCCCGACCCGACCTGGGGCGGGATGCTCGCCGCCGACCTCGGCTACCTCGCCCAGCAGTCGTGGGCGCCGGTCTTCCCGGCCGCGTTGATGATGGCGACGGTCGGGTCCCTGAACCTGGTGGCCGACGCGATCCGCGAGGCCGGCGGCGGCGCGGAGCAGGCCGGCCGCGTCCGCACCCGGCGGCCCCGGACCCCCGAAGCGCCGCCGGCGTCCGTCGGCCCATCCGCGCGTCCCGAGAAGGAGCCCACCGATGTCCACCGCTGAGCGGGTCCTCGAGGTCCGCGACCTGCAGATCTCCCTCGAGGGACGCGGGATCGCCGTCCGCGACGTCTCCTTCGACCTCGCCCGCGGCGAGTCGGTCGGCCTGGTCGGGGAGTCCGGCAGCGGCAAGACGCTGACCTGCCGCGCCGTCCTCGGGCTGCTCCCGGCCGCCGCTCGCGCCGACCACGGGCGCATCGTCCTGGGCAGCGGCCCGAGCGAGGTGGAGCTCACCGGCGCGAGCCGGGCCACCTGGAACCGGGTCCGCGGCGGCCGGGTCGGCGCGGTCTTCCAGGACCCCGCCTCCTACCTCAACCCGTCGCTGACGGTGGGCCACCAGGTCGACGAGCAGCTGCGGGTCAAGCGTGGCCTGCCGCGGCGTGCGGCCCGGGAACGGACGGTGGAGCTGCTCGCCGAGGTGGGTCTGCGCGACCCCGGCTCGGTCTACCACCAGTACCCGCACCAGCTCTCCGGCGGCATGCTCCAGCGGGTCCTGATCGCGATCGCGGTCTCCTGCGAGCCCGAGCTGCTGATCGCCGACGAGGCGACGACCGCGTTGGACGTGGTGGTCCAGGCCGAGATCCTGGAGCTGCTCCAGCGGCTGCGGCGCAGCCACGGGCTCTCCCTGCTGTTGGTCACCCACGACCTCGCGGTGGTCGCCGAGACCTGCGAGCGGATCATGGTGATGTACGGCGGGGAGATCGTCGAGACCGGGTCCACCGCCGAGGTGCTCGGCGACCCGCAGCACCCGTACACCCAGGCGCTGATGGGGGTCGCCACCGTCGGCACCTGGCAGCGACGCGCGCTCGAGGTGATCCCCGGCCAGCCGCCGGACGCGGGCGAGCAGCTGCCCGGGTGCCGGTTCGCGCCGCGCTGCCGCTGGGCCCAGGATGCCTGCCTGGCCGGGCCGGTCCCGCTCGCCGACCTCGGTGCGGGCCGCGCCGCCCGCTGCGTCCGGGCCGGCGAGGACCTGACCGGCCAGCCGACCGCACCGGTGCTGCAGGAGGCCCCGGCATGAGCGCCCTCGGTCTGGAGACCCCGTGGGAGACCCCGGGTCGGGGTCCCGGCGGCGACGGCGCCCCGCTGCTGCGGGTGACCGGCCTCTCGGTCTCCTACGCGCCACCGCGCAAGGGCACCGGGCTCGGGACCGGTGCCGCCCTGACCGGCGCCAGCCTCGAGGTCCACCGCGGCGAGATCGTCGGGATCGTCGGGGAGACCGGGTCGGGCAAGACGACGCTGGCGCGGGCCACCGTCGGGCTGGTGCGCCCGGCGGCCGGGCGGATCGAGTTCGCCGGGCAGGACATGGGCGCCCTGCGCGGGCGGGCGCTGCGCAGCTTCCGCCGCACCGGCCAGGTCCAGCTGGTCTTCCAGGACCCGCTGCGCTCGCTGGACCCGGACCTCACCGTCGCGGACCTGGTGCGCGAGCCGCTCGACATCGCGGGCACCCTGGCGCGCCCCGAGCGCGACGAGCGGGTCGCGGAGTCGCTGCGCCTGGTCGGGCTGGACCCGGACGCCGTCCTGGACCGGCGGCCGCGGCAGCTCTCCGGCGGGCAGCGGCAGCGGGTCTCACTGGCCCGCGCGATCTCCACCCGACCGCAGCTGCTCTTCTGCGACGAGCCGGTCTCGGCGCTCGACGTGTCCAACCGCAACCTGGTGCTGAGCCTGCTCGACCGGTTGCGCACCGAGCTCGGGCTGGCCGTGGTGATCATCGCCCACGACCTGAGCTCGCTGGCCGGCATCGCCGACCGGGTCGCCGTCTTCTACCGCAGCCGGGTCGTCGAGCAGGGCCCGGTGCAGGCGGTGCTCGAACGGCCCGCGCACCCCTACACCGGCCTGCTGACCGCCTCGGCGCCCAGCGTCAGTCACGTCGACCGGCTCCGCCCCGAGCAGTTGCGTCCCGACCCGGACGCGCCCGCCTGGCCGGCGCACGGCGTCTGCGTCTTCGCCGCCCGGTGCCGATTCGCACACCAGGCCTGCGTCGAGCAGCCGGACCCGACACCCCTGCCGGGCGGCCGGGAGGCCGCCTGCCACCTCGCCGGCCAGTGGCGCGAGCGGCTCGCCGCGCCGGCCCCCACCCACACCACCGACCCCGAGCACCAGGGAGCACCCCGATGACCATCAGCTACGACGACGTCGAGATCCTCGGCATGATCGGCACCGCCGACGGCTCGGAGATCCGCGCCTCCGCCGCGGGCCCGGTCGACCCCGACTACACCGTCCGGTTCGCCCGCGCCCACGAGGACGGCGGGTTCGACCGGGTGCTGATCGGTTACGGGTCCGGCTGGGCCGAGGGCAGCCAGGTCGCCGCCCACGTCGCCGCGCACACCGAGCGGCTCGGGCTGTTGGTCGCGCACCGCCCGGGCGTGGTGCACCCCACCCTGGCGTCGCGCACCTTCAGCACCCTGGACCAGTTCAGCAAGGGCCGGGTCGCGCTCAACATCGTCACCGGCGGCAACGACGCCGAGCAGCGGCGTGAGGGCGACTACCTCGGCCACGACGACCGGTACGCCCGCACCGACGAGTACCTGCAGATCCTCCGGGCCGCCTGGGACCGCACCGGGCCGCGCGACTTCCGCGGCTCCTTCTACGAGTTCGAGGACTTCACCCCGCAGGTGCCGCCGTACGGCGGGCGCCATCTCGAGCTCTTCTTCGGGGGCAGCTCGCCCGCGGCGTACACCGTCGGCGCCCGGCACGCCGACACCTTCATGCTGTGGGGCGAGCCGCTGGCCGAGACCACCCAGCAGATCGCGGCCGTCGAGGAGCAGGCCCGGGCGGCCGGGCGAACCGCGCGGCCGCGGGTCTCCGTCTCGTTCCGGCCGATCCTGGGCCGCACCGACGACGAGGCCTGGGCCCGGGCGCACGAGATCCTGCGGACCATCGACGGCGCGGTCGGCCAGCAGTTCAAGGAGAAGGTGGGCCAGATCCACCCGCACGGCCAGGGCCCGCAGAACACCGGCTCCCAGCGGCTGCTCGCGGTCGCCGAGAAGGGCGACGTGCACGACCGGTGCCTGTGGACCCCGACCACGAAGGCCGTCGGGGGCGGCGGCAACTCCACCGCGCTGGTGGGCTCCCCGGAGACGGTCGCCGCGGCGATCCTCGACTACGTCGAGATCGGGGTGAACACGGTGCTGATCCGCGGCTACGACCCGCTCCAGGACGCCGTCGACTACGGCCGCGAGCTGCTGCCGCTGGTCCGCCAGGAGCTCGCCCACCGGGCCCGGGCCGCGCGTGCGTCCTGAGCGCCGCCGATCGCCGGAGACCCACCCACCTCGCCAGGAGCCCGCATGACCGAGCAGCAGATCGTCCCCGTCACCAGCGACGTGCCCGCCGTCGCCGCCCTCGCCCGCGCGGTCGAGCGACTGCTCGGGCAGGGCCTCGACGAGCACGCGCTCACCGCCGCCGTCCGCACCGAGCTGGAGGCGGCGCTCGCCGCCGGCTTCGAGCTGCCCGAGCACCAGGTCCGGCCGGACCCGGAGCGGTACGTGATGTATCCGCTGCACGTCGCCGCGGACGGCGGCTTCTCGATCGCCAGCGCCGTGTGGGACGTCGGCCAGGGCACGCCGGTGCACGGCCACGAGACCTGGGGCGTGGTCGGGATCTACCGCGGGGTCGAGGTGGAGACCCGCTACCGCAAGCCGACCCGGGCCGACGTGCCGCTGGTGGCCGAGGGGACCGACGAGTGGACCGCCGGCCAGGTCACCGTCTGCTGCACCACCGACGACGACGTCCACCAGGTCCGCTGCGGCGGCGACCAGCCGGCGGTCGGCATCCACGTGTACGGCGCCGACATCGGCACCCTGCCGCGGCGCGGGTACGACCCGGAGACCGGCGCGGTGCACTGGTTCGTCTCCCACTGGGCCGCCTGAGAGACCGGACGAAGGAGACCGACGCGATGACCTCACCCGAGAACCCGACCAGCTGGGACGAGCCGCCGGGCGCCACCGCGCGCGGCACCCTGGTCGTGCTGCCGGGCCGCGGCGAGACGGCAGCCACCTACCAGCGCTTCGGCAGGCGGCTGGCCGCCGACGCCTACCGGGTCCGGCTGGTCCCGGTCGACCCCGCGGACCCGGACGCCGCCCGGGAGCGCGTCGAGAAGCTGCTCGCCGACGAGGCCCTCCCGGCGCCGAAGGTGCTGGTCGGGGCGGACACCGGGGCGGCTCTCGCC